>Ga0265342_10000067_pt1 | contig 111040 bp, 94 predicted proteins | sample 4CB327metaG_FD_203125 | JGI IMG/M metagenome (GOLD analysis project Ga0265342, IMG submission 203125) | Rhizosphere microbial communities from Carex aquatilis grown in University of Washington, Seatle, WA, United States - 4-CB3-27 metaG | ecosystem: Host-associated > Plants > Roots >...
ATCCACCTACAGCAACCGAATCTTCCAGTGGTGATGGTTACCGCCATTCACGATATCAGCGTTGCCATCGATGCAATGCGCCGGGGTGCATACGACTACCTGCTCAAGCCGTTTGAGCGCGATCACTTGATGAACACGGTTGAACGTGCGTTAAAGCACCGCCAGATTTTAGAAGAAAGTCACAACTACCAGCAGAGCCTGGAGCAAATGGTGCGCGCGCGGACTGAGATGCTTCGCCACGCGATGGAAGATCTGGAGCACTCCTACGACGTGACGCTTGAAGCGTTGGGTGACGCGCTGGATCTTAAGGACTCCGAAACGGAAGGCCACTCAAAGCGTGTGACCGCCTATACAATCGCACTTTCGCGCGCCATGGGACTGGCTCCGTCCGAGATCAAGGTGATTGCGCGTGGTGCGTTTCTGCACGACATTGGCAAGATGGCTATCCCCGACGAGATTCTGCGCAAACCCGGCAAGCTGACGCCGGAAGAGCAAGAGGTGATGCGCGAGCACTGCACGCGCGGTTACCACATGCTGCGCAAAATTCCGTTTTTGACAGGCGCAGCAGAAATTGTTTTCTGCCACCAGGAGCACTACGACGGAACAGGCTATCCGAGCGGCCTGCAGGGCCGCGAAATTCCAATTGGCGCCAGGATCTTTGCCGTGGCAGACACACTCGACGCAATTACCAGCGACCGGCCATACCGCAGGGCGCGGAGCTTCGATGCGGCGCGTGAAGAGATTCTGCGCTGCTCCGGCTCGCAGTTCGACCCAGCCGTGGTCGAGGCATTTTTAAAAATTCCGAATGAACTTTGGCAGGAACTTCGGTCGGAGATCAGCGGTCAAAGCAAACGCTTTTCGAATTTCGATATGGCGCCACCTCCCGGCAGCCAGGAATTGCGTTAGTATCATTTTTTGCTAGCGGCCCAATAGCGTCGCTTTGACATCAAAGCCAATGAGTACAGCACGCTCAATTCCCGAGCAGGAGCATAATCATGTCCGCACTTTCCTCGCAGGACGCAGACGCCCGCGTTCGCAACCTCGCTGGCTGGCAGATCGAATCAGGTCAGCTGACCAAGACGTTCAACTTTAAAGATTTTCTGAGCGCAATCGATTTCGTGAACCAGATTGCAAAAATTGCTGAAGGGGCCGGTCATCACCCGGATATAGATATCCGTTACAACAAGGTGCGGATCGCACTAGTGACTCACGACGCTGGTGGTTTGACTGAAAAAGACTTCGAGCTGGCGGGCGGGATAGAAAAGCTAGCGTAAAGCGCCGAGCTCACTCTACCTTGCTCCTAAACCCTAGAGATCACTGTTGGGTCGGTAGTGCCGAAAGATATCCCGAAATCTGTAGTTTCGTGGATTTCTACCGTTTGACGGAGTTTTTGATGGTTTTTCGGTGCCACTAGACTGCCACCAGACCACCTGCCAATGCCGAAGCCGCTGCCGCTAGGCCCACCATCCGCCGCACTTTCGGTGCTGCTCGAGCAACCTGAGTTGGTGTCAAAGCATCTGATTATGTTTGGTTTGCCGTTCTACTTAACACTTCCAACGGGAGTTGATAAAGCAGCTTACCCGGGTTCTGATCGGAGAATATTAGGTGCTTCAGAGTTCAGAAACGATTGCCGGGAGAGGCTTCACAAAATTTTCATTTTTTGTATTTGCATTACTCTGAATCTATGCTATGCTGTATTTATTCCGGCGGCTGAGATGGTCAAAACCGCCTCTACTTCCGGAAGTAGTTTGCGTCACTGGCCTCCCGGCACGAACAGCTAGACCGTTCGTGCCGTCTTTTTTTGTTCTCGATAGAATCCGGGGCAGAACGCGTGGGTGTGGTCCTGCAAGGCCAGATTGTGACGATTACACAAATGAGCCGGTCCAGATAGAATGACTGCCAGAGAGGTCCTATGAAGCACCTGTTGAAGAGTCGCTGGGCGGTGGCATTGGCTGCTTTCGCGCTGACGGCAGTGAGCTACGCGCAGTGGTCGAATCCAGCCGAAGATGTTCCGGCATATCATGCATCGGCTCCGCTCAAAGTGAGTGCCCTGCCCCCGATCCTGTCGGGATCAAAGCTTACGGGGGAGAATTTTCAATATCCCTGGCAGAAGCATGTCTATCAACAGGTTGCCCAAGTAAGCAGCGTGGTTTACCAGTTGCCGTGCAACTGCCGCTGCGATCGGGCGCTTGGCCACACCAGCTTGCGCAGCTGTTTTGAGGGTTTGCACGGGACTGAGTGCTCAACCTGCGCAAAGGAAGGGGTTTTCGCGTATCAGCAGACGAAGCTTGGCAAAAAGCCAGCGGAGATCCGCGCAGCCATTGCCCGACACGAGTACGAAAAGATTGATCTGGAACGCCAATAGCAGCGCGCACACGAAACCCGATTCTTCAAATCCGAATTGGGCATAGAATAGAGAAGCACGAACCAGTTGCTCCGGTTCGCACCTTCAGGCTCTCCTGCAACATCTAAAAGAGAGCCGACAGATGGGGGCGTCACGGTTTCGACGGGATCGATTGCGGCACAGGAGACATGTCGGGGTGTGGGCACCCGTAATCGCCTGCAAAACAAAAGTTGCCAACGATAATCTGGCACTTGCTGCTTAATTAAATAAGCAGCCGTCTTCCACGGCTTCGCCTATGGGCTGTGAGCGGACGTCATACAGTAGGCTGGCGTAAGCAGCTCGGTCCGTGTTGCGTGCGTGAGATCATCGGACTAGTTTCCGGCGCATCTTGTCCGTTCTGAGTTCCGGGGGCGAATCCAAAAGGAATCGGACAAAGCATGAACTCTCCTGGCTGACAGTGATTTCGGACGCGGGTTCGACTCCCGCCGCCTCCACCAATTTATGTTTTGAATTTCGATATTCTCCAGCGCTTTACTATTGTTATGCCTGAACAAGCACTGCCAATGGCAGCCTGCAGACGCACTTACCTCCATACGCCGACTTTCCCCTTCGTAGCCATCAACAGTGCCTGCGCGTGACTCGGTTCCGATACTCTATTAAATGTCTTTCATGTTGCTTTCAAACTGGAGTGCTTTGTCCATGGACGATTTCAACTTTCATCACGTCGGGATCGCGGTTCGGGACCTACCGACTTCCATCCCAATCTATAAAAGCCTTTTAAAATATGAAGTCATATCGGGCCCGTTCGATGACCCTATCCAGAATGTATCTGTATGTTTCCTGAGCCGCGGGGCGGGAGATCCAACATTGGAACTGGTGGCTCCTCTCGGAACAGATTCGCCTATCCATCGCATCCTGAAGAAGGGTGGTGGAACCTATCACATCTGTTACGAGGTTCAAGACATTCATGCCGCCATCAGCCGCCTTGTTGGGCAAAATTCAGTTTTAATCAGCGAGCCCGCTCCTGCAGTAGCCTTTGATATGCGGGAGATTTCATGGCTTATGACCGAAGCATTTCTTCTTGTTGAGTTGCTGCAGGCTAAGAGGTAATTCGGCGGGGACGAAGAGGATTGCGCAGGTGCGTAAATTCGGCTCAAGTGCGAGCGTCATCAAGCCATATCAATTTAGAAAGAGCGATAGACGATGCCTGGAGCCGGTTGGTTGAGCAGGATGGTCATCACAAACGCAGTCAATCCGAGCACAGAAGCATAAACAACCTGAGCATAGCGGCTTGTTAGTACTGGACCTTCAGCGGTTTTCAAGGACAGGAGCAGCGAGCGCAATGCCTCCCACAGCGCGAGCACTGCTGTGGCAAACAGCCAAGCTGCCAGCCATATTCCTAACCAGCTTGCGACGCTAATGCCGCCAATAGCTGCGCCGATTTGCTGCCACGACCCCCAGAACCAGAAAAGCGTAAAGCTGAACCAAACGAAGTTGAGGCCGCGGCCAAACGCGATATAAACCGGCTTGCCTGCCAGCACCTTGTACCTTTTCCTTCCCATCCATTTTGCCAACTGCAGTTGCCAGAGCTTATTGAGCGAGATACCACCGCCGGTTAACACGCCGAATATGACGAACTCAGAAGTGCGCCCATGCCAGACGCCAATCAGAAAGAAAGTTACAAAGAAACAGAAGACACCCAGAAATGGCTCGAGCTTAACTGAAGTGATGCGCCTCATGAGTGCTACCAGAAGCGGATTGTAGACGTAGATCTTGATCCAATTTGAAAGCGTCATGTGCCATCTGTTCCAGAAATCAATAACGCTGGCGGCCGAAAACGGTCGATCGAAGTTCTCTGGAAGGCGTACCCGCATAAGACGCGCCAAAGCAATCACAATGTCGATGTAGCCGGAAAAGTTTGTGTATAAGAACAGCGGGTAAACGAGGCTCAGCTTAAATGCAGCGAAGAGCATGAGCGATTTAGGCAAGGGTTGAGACATTTGCGCCAGTGCATCGACATGCACTGTGTCAAACAGCATGGCCAGCACGTTTACTTTGAAAAAGCCCCGGATGATTCTCTCCAATTGCAGCCAGATGATGCGCGATCCCAGCGGCACAGGTACATCCGCAAACTGATCTCGAGCAAACTCGTCATAACGCTGGATGGGGCCTGAAACCAAGGTAGTGAAGTTAAGTGTGTAAAGCAGGTAGGCGCCGAGTCCTATGTGCCGCTTCTGGCCTCTGTCTGCGGATTCGATCAGCAGCTGCAACACGCGGAAGAAGATGTAGGAAAGCCCAAGCGTGAAGTATGGAGAATGCAGGAAGGTGCTCTCCGGTAAAAAGGAGTACTTCTTGAGCCATACGTAGACAAGGATTACAGCAAGGACGCTCCAGACCATCGACCTGGACAGGCCGCGCTCGAGAAGCATCATTCCGAGATAGCCCAGCAATAGGAACCCAGCCAGTGGTAGGAGAACAATCGGATTATGTGCGAGCAGGCTGAGGAAGATGAGACTGGCCAGCAAAAGCACGACTGAGCGCCAGGTGCGCTTACTGCTGAAGTTCGAAACCAAAGCTACAGCCAACCCGAAGGCGACAAACTGGAACGAAGCGGTATCCATGATTATTTGTTCGGCTCCAACCCCGCATCGAGTTGCACGGTTGCCTGAAGTGCAGGAATCGCGCCGTCGGTCAGTCGTCGAGTCAAAAACTTGCTGATCATAGCGTGTCCGTAAGCATTGGGATGGACATCGACCCCGAAGTATCCCAGGTGAGGGTTGGGTATGGTCCGAAAGTCTGAAAGGATGTCGATATAGATTCCGCCATGACTCCGGATGATGGCGGCTAGTTCATTGTCCAATTTGTACGGGTCATAACCTTTCGGCCAATAGCCGGTGATCGTGATCATGGCCACCTGCGTACGATCCGGCACAAACGCAACAACTATTGGAATGCCCGCATCCTGGGCCTGTTTTTCAATGTTGGCCGCATTGATTGCGAAATCTTCCAGCCGTTTCTGCCATTCCGGGCTCTGTTCAATCTTCAAGAATCCCGCTTCGGAGTCGGCCTTAGTGAGGGAAGATTTTACGTACTGGCTCGGGCTCTCATAAAGCATGTCGCTCAACAGCACTCCAGTGCGGCCGCGGTTGAAGACCTTTGCAATATAAGGACCTAGTGATTTCGTAGCCAACGATTCTCTTACGTGATACCAAGTCTTATCGAACAAGCCTAGAGACTTGGTTTCGTCTGGTGCGGACTTTGGCCATCCCGTCCCCTCAATGTCTGTGGGAGTCAGTATCCAGAGAATTATGTCAGGGTTTACCGCCAAAACATCCTTGAACTCGAGACTAATGACATGCGGGGATCTGAACGGCATGCCTTCGTTGTAGAGCTCAATCTTGCGCCCAGTCCGTTGGGAAAGCTCCGCCGGCAGCAACCGAGCAAAGGTCTTTTCCTCTGGCACTCGAAATCCTGCCGCGGCCGAGGTACCCATCATCACTATTCTTAAGATGCCGGGTGATTTCGGCTGGAAATCAAAGTCGTTGCGAAAGCCGCTGCTATTGAAACTGTATTCCGTTAATTCACCTTCGGGAATCTTTTCCCAGCACTTGCAATTTGGAATCCCCCGCGGTCCGATGGCAGGATCGTTGAACATGCAATCTTCGCCTAATGTGTTGGAAGTCTTCAGCACCTTCCGTGCAATCAGTTCAGTGGAGCCAGCGATAAGGCAAATTGTCAAAAGGCTGAGCAAAGGGAGAAGTATCCAGTCGCGCCGGGGCAGCTTCGATTCCTTCATGTTTCCAGAATCATTCGCATTGGAAGGGGGCATCAGATCGACCTCTCCAAATCGGACGCAATGAGGCTGGAGATAACCTTCATTGGCGCGCTCTCCGGAGCTGCTCCTTCGAGGAGCAGCTCCCAACGGGTCAATCCCGACGTCTCTTCCTCGATCTTGCTAAAGCCCAGCTTGGCATAGTGATCGATCACAAGCTTGTTACGGTCCGTGGGCCGGTATATGCCGACCAGTTTCTTGATGCCGGCCGCGCGTGCGTGCTCAAGAATCTCGCGTAGCACCATGTGTTCAACCTTGCGTCCGAGCACACGACAGCTCATCAGCCAGGTATCAATCTCCCAAGCACCGGCTCCGTTGAGTCGGCAAATGACTACGCTGATCATGCCGTTATCGCCAAAGATGTCCGCGAGGCGCACTTGGAGCGTGAAGACCGCCGGGTCGTCCTCCGCCGCCGCCACTTCCGGATCTGTGTAACGGCGCGTGGTGAGGTTGTATTGGTTCGATTTGTTAATGAGTTGCATGATGCGCGCGCGGCCTATGGCATCGAAGGGCTGGAAGGTAATGGTCATGTCCAGCGAAGCCAGGTAGGCATCTACGCCTCCAACCTGTTTTTGCAGAACGGCGCGCTTGGCATTCTCCTGATAGAAACCGGCGCGCTTGAGATCCTCGCTGGCAAAGGCGACAGACTCAAAGTAGCCGGCCGCCGCGAGGGTTCTCGCATAATATGACGGCTCCTCGGGCAGTTCCGGCACAGCAACTTGCGGAAGCAGCTTGCGGACCAGCCCGCGCTCTGCAGGATTGTCGTCGAGAAAGACCATCGCGTCCAAGCCAAGCGACAGCTCTTCGGCAATTGCTTGAATGTTGGTGGCCTTGTCGCTCCAGTTCGCTTGAAAGACGGCGATGTGGTCCAACTTCAGAAGCATCTCCGGGTGCTGTTCAAACGGCTTACGCGCTACCTCGTCGGAGTTTTTGGAGCAGACAGCGAGCACGATTCCACGAGCCCGCAGGTCAAGTGCCAGACGCTGCATGGCCAGGTGAGCTTCGCCCCTGGCATCGCCCTGTGCTATCTGGATTCCATCGAGACCATCATCCCCGATAACGCCGCCCCATATAGTGTTGTCGAGGTCGAGAATCAGAGCCTTTCTACTTTTTCCGCGAATGGCCGCAATCGTACGGGCCACATGATCGGCGTACAGCGGAATCAGTTGGTCAGAGAAGGCAAACTTGGCCATGTTCCAGAGTTGCGGATCGTGCCAATCACATGTGCCTACTATTTCCGCAAGTCCTGCCACATCAAGCAACACATCACCCGAACCCAGAATAAAATCGGTCAACTCGTGGTTGATTTTGTTGATAAGGTCTTTCGTTGTTCCGGGAAGTACGCGATCGAAGCTTCCAAATAACGTCTCAACGGGGGGGGCAAAGCTCTGGAAAATGCAGACCGCGTTTGAATTAGCCTTGATGCCGTCGCGAAGCGCCTGCAGGTAGCCGATCGCAACTTGTACAGTGGCAAACGCTGTTTCGGCATCGCCCAGGGAGAGTTTCAATGGCAGCGCGCGATGGTCGAGTGCAAAGAGCACAGCATCTGGCTTGGAACTGTTGACCTTCGAATCTGGAGTCAAAGCCTCCTGTGCCACTTGGTCGTAGGAGGGTTGGATCACTTCTAGCACGATGCCATATCTTGCCGCACTCGCCACTAATGCCGGCAGGATCATGTCGATTGTTGAGTTGCTGAGCACAGCCAGCTTGAATGGCGTCAACGAGTCCAGCGACTTACCCTCTGCACGCGCCTTATCGATGGCCTTGGCCAGCTTCGTCAGTTGGTTCAGGTCCAGGGCAGATAACGCTAGCGCCTGCAGCTCACGCCCAAGGGGACCGGTCGAATTCGTCAAAGCCTTCAGCCTTGAGGAAAACTCCAGCGGCGCACGCGGCAACCATTGCAGTTCCGAATAAAGTGGATTCATTGAGTAGCTGTCATCTCTGCTTCTTCACGCAATGATAGTGCCGTTTCCAGAGAGACTCCTCTAAGCCCGCTCCTTAATAAGGGCTACAAGATCTCCTACGTTTTTAAGGCTGCCAATCTCAGAGGTTGTGAACTTGATTTTGAATGCCTTTTCGATCGAAAGTAACAGCCGGATATGCGTCAGGCTGTCCCAGCCGTCCACATCCTTGGCGGACAGTTCAGGCGTCACACTTATCGAATCATCGTCGAACACATCTTCAAATAACTTGGCCAATTGAGCGTAGATTTGCGGTTCATCCATTGCGAACGACTCCACTCCCGTCTTTCCGGAAGTTATATGTGACGCTTTGATTTCTACTTTACATTGATTGGACTGAGCGGATAACGCGCCGCCAGCAAGTTGGGTATCTAGAAGCCAAACTGGCTTAGGCGCTCTTTCGTTCGGCAAATTGCCCAATCCCCGAGCGTTCGCTTTCCGTGACCAAAGGACAAACATGGATCCATGATCTAAAACGAAAGAAGGAAACAGGTGTTCATCCTTGGAAAGGTCCTGAGCCCGATGCTCCTGGGCCTAGCCTACTTGGTGTTCCCGCGCAGCCTTGGCAATTTGCTCCGGTAGCCTGTGTCTTCTTTGGATCTGAACCTTCGATAGGGATTGCCAAGGCTGCACAGGTTGGTTGACCGCCTTTTTTTGCCAACTAGCCTCGACCGGGCATAGGAATGCAGAGCCGATCACATATCTACTTTAGGTTGGAGGTAGGTAACTCCCTATTCCTTTGCAACTTCCGGGAAAGAGATCTTCCATATCTTCCAGTGGCGCTCACCTCCCTAATTGTGCGGAATATATTGCGCATCTAAATAGATGATCCCCCGGATTGGGGGTGTCTGTTTCCGGGGGGCCCGATGAGGATTGCGCAAGTAGCGCCATTGCACGAGAGTGTGCCGCCGAAGCTATATGGCGGAACTGAGCGGATCGTTTCTTATCTTACGGAGGAGCTGGTTCACCGAGGGCACGACGTAACTCTCTTTGCCAGTGGTGACTCGAAGACATCAGCGAGGCTTCGCCCGATGTGCGACCGCGCATTGCGTTTGCATCGTGGCAAACTCGTGGATCCACTTGCGCATCACGTACTTCTCCTGGAGCAGCTAACTCGAGAACTCGATGAGTTCGACGTTGTCCATTTCCACCTTGACTATTTACCTTTCTCGCAAATCAGGCACTTCAACATTCCAGCCGTGACCACGCTTCACGGTCGCCTTGATATTCCTGATCTAGCGCCAATCTTTAGCGAGTTTCGCGACATGCATCTGATGTCGATTTCACACGCCCAGCGGAGTCCTCTTTCATGGGCGGGATGGGTTGGAACCGTACAGCATGGCCTACCGGAGGACTTGTACCGGCAGGGAGATGGTAACGGGGGCTACCTCGCGTTTCTTGGGCGCATCTCACCGGAAAAAAGACTTGATCGTGCGATAGAAATCTCGCAGCGTGTCGGCATCCCTTTACGCATCGCGGCGAAAGTAGATGAAGCTGACAAGGCTTATTTCGAATCAGAGATTTGCCCCTTGATGCGAGGAACGAATATTGACTTCATTGGCGAAATAGGAGAGCAGGAGAAAGGGGACTTCCTGGGAAATGCACGTGCGTTGCTTTTCCCAATTGATTGGCCAGAACCTTTCGGCCTCGTCATGATTGAAGCTATGGCCTGTGGCACACCGGTAATTGCATTTCGTGGCGGCTCAGTAGGTGAAGTTATCGAAGACGGAGTTACTGGATACGTTGTTAACAATATTGCCGAGGCAGTTGATGCGGCGAACAATCTGGATCTTATCGACCGATCGGTCTGCCGGACTCAGTTTCTACATCGATTCAGTGCTGGAAGGATGTGTCGCGACTACGAACGTATCTACGAACGTATAGCTCGGCTTCGCAACACTCCAGTACAAACAAATAACCATCTACTCAACCAATACTCAGGAGAGTTATTGTCGGATGTCCTCGATCAAGGATCAGAACAGGGATGTCATTGAGGTCAATCAACAGTTTTATATACGCGCTTCGTCATCCCTGGCAGATGACCGAACGCGAGTGCTGCTTGCCGGGGATACGTTTGCGGTCTTCGATAGAAGCGGCGACATTCAGCCGGTAGGGTTTGGTCAACAGGGGATGTTTCACAAAGAGACCCGCCATCTCTCGCGCCTGGAACTCGATGTTTGCGGAGTTCGTCCTCTTCTTCTCAGTTCGACTATTCGAGAAGACAATATCCTATTTGCAGTTGACCTTACCAACCCGGACATTACGCTTCCTTCGGGCGAATTACTGCCGCGAGGTACGCTGCACATTTACCGCACAAAGTTCTTAGCTCAGGCTGTGTGCTACGAGCGAATTACCATTCACAATTTTGGTGAAAAAGCAGTCGACATTGAGTTGGGAATTCTATTTGGATCAGATTTTTGCGATATTTTCGAAGTGCGCGGCCAGAAACGCCCTCGGCGCGGCACAATTCTTCCTACGAAAGTTGATGGTGCGACCGCTCTCTTGGAATACGAAGGCCTCGACCAGATTGAGCGGTCCACTTGCCTGCGTTGCAGTACAAGTTTGGCGCGCGCAATGGACGGCTCGCTCGTCGTTCCAATGCGGCTTGAACAGCAGCAGGAGAAGAGTTTTACGTTATCGATTGAATGTACCAATAACAACATAGGCGGCAATGTCTTGACTTACGACGACGCCCTTCAGCAACTGAGTGGGCAACGCAGCAGCGGACCGCTGGCCGCAGTCGAAGTTACAGCCTCGAACGAACGGGTGAATAACTGGATTCGAAGGTCGCAATCAGATCTTGCCATGATGGTTACAGCTACACCGTTTGGTGTTTATCCGTATGCGGGGATTCCGTGGTTCAGCACAGTGTTTGGCCGGGACGGAATCATCACCGCGTTGGAATTGCTGTGGCTTGTGCCGGATATCGCGCGCGGGGTACTTTGTTACCTTGCGTCGACGCAGGCAACAACCGTGGATGCCGAATCGGATGCGGAACCTGGGAAGATTTTGCACGAGATGCGATTGGGCGAAATGGCGAACCTAAAAGAAGTCCCATTCGGCCACTACTACGGCACGATCGACGCAACGCCGCTCTTCATCGTGCTTGCCGCCGCTTACTACGATCGCACGGCGGATACTGAGTTCATTCGAACCATCTGGCCAAATCTCCTGGCGGCACTTGATTGGATTAATCATTATGGAGACCGTGACGGTGACGGCTTTGTTGAGTACGCACGCCGAGCTGAGACTGGGTTGGTGCAGCAAGGTTGGAAGGATTCTAGCGATTCCGTTTTTCACAGTGACGGGACGTTGGCGCGCGCCCCAATTGCACTGTGCGAAGTGCAATCGTATGTCTATGCCGCGAAATCTGGAATGTCTGAGTTAGCCAAGGAGATGGGCGACTTGGCTCTAGCCGATCGTTTGTCAATAGAGGCCTCTGAGTTACGCGCGAATTTCAGCTCAAAGTTCTGGTCAGACGAGTTATCACTTTTCGTTTTGGCGCTGGATGGTGAAAAGAACCAATGCCGGGTTCGCAGCTCCAATGCAGGGCACTGCCTGTTCTCGGGAATCGCTTCTGACTTGCAGCATCGCTCCATCAGTAAAGAACTGCTTTCGCCGGCCTCCTATTCCGGTTGGGGTATTCGCACGATCGTGGCCGGGGAGAAACGATACAACCCGATGTCCTACCACAATGGCTCGATCTGGCCCCATGATAATGCCATTATTGCGTGGGGTGCATTGCGCAAGCGAGACAAGGAACTCCCGCTACGAATCCTCTCCGGACTACTAGACCTTTCTTCCGAAGTAATTCAGCACAGGCTCCCTGAATTGATCTGTGGTTTCGCGCGCCGGCATGGCAAGGGGCCAACACTTTATCCAGTGGCATGCTCCCCACAGGCTTGGGCGGCCGGTGCAGCTTTTATGGTGCTGCAAGCATGTCTCGGGCTGGAAGTACGAGCGCTGGAGCATCGCATCTATCTGCATTATTCAGCTTTGCCCGAAGCGCTTAATCACGTAAACGTGTCGAATCTACGCCTCGGCGATGCAAGCCTTGACTTATCCTTCGAGCGCCAAGGAGAAGGCGTCGACGTGAATATCCGGCGGAGAACTGGCAACGTGGAAGTAGTGATTTTGCGGTGAAGATGCGGTAATCGCAGCCTCACCGCGCAGATCCGTTGCCGGCGACGCCACTCTGCGCGCTCCCGATGTCTCTGGCCGCCCGTCAACGCAAGATCATGCTAACCTACGATCGTGACGAGTGAGGATCTAAGCACGATCTTGCGTTGACGACATAGTCGTGCCTCATGGAACTCTTAAGCGACAACAAAGCTCTCAAGGTGAGAGGGAATTCATCAAAATGATTGCAGATTGCTAGAAGGTCACCATGCGACGCTTTGCTGCGTAGATCACCAGCGAGGTTCGATCTTCCACTCCGAGCTTGCGAAATATAGATGTGAGGTGGTGAGAGACTGTGGCTCCGCTGATATGGAAACGATCTGCAATCTCTTTGTTGCGCAGCCCTTCGCACACTAGTTCCACGACTCCGCGTTCGCGAGCAGTAAGCGAGGCAACTTTGGTTTCTTCAGGATCCGGATTTTTGCGTTTGCTCAAGACTTATTCCAAGACCCGCTCGGCCACCGCCTGCTCGAGCCACACTCCTCCGTTAGTTACTTGCGATGGCTATTTTGCACCTATTCTTTCAAGCATAAATTAGCCCTTGAATATAGCAATCGATTTCTATGTCCAGATAGCAAGAGGCTGCAAAGGCCGATTGCAGCTAATAACTCTTCGTCATCGAATGTTAATTGTTTCTTTTCCCCTTCGATTCGATAGCGCTGGCCTTTAGATCCTCCAGACTCCTTGGAGCCTCGTGCAGAAGTCGTTCCACCGATTGGACAATCGCGTTGTCGTGGAACCACCGTTGAACCACACTGTCACAGAGCAAATTCACAATCGCCAGGAGCGACATTGCCTGGTGATGAGCCATCCACTCGCGAATGACCTCGGGCCTGGCATTTGACCGCCTGAAATCGATAGCGTCATATAGCCCGTAGGGCCCTAACCAATTAGCCGAGATCATTCCGCGTAAATTACTTAAGGCTTCTTCTGGCGCAATACTCAAGGTGAGGAATGTGGAATAGGGGGAAATGACTGGCCCTGCCGTCGCTTCAGCAGAGACCGCTACATCGGGCACACCAAAAGCGTAATAGCCATAGTTTCCGGAATCATCCCGCTCAGAATGCCCCGACTCAGAGACTCCCCACGGTAGGCCCTTCGTCTGCGCAAACGCTCTCTGAATGCGGACAACCGCATCCAAAGTACGCGCGAGGAGCGTGTCAGGGTAACTTCTCATCCACAATGCAGGCATCAAATACTCGAACATCGTGCCAGTCCAGGAGATGAGTGCGAAGTCGCCGTAAGCCGATGCGTGATCGCGGGATAGTTTGAACCAGCTTTCCTGCGGAAGATCGCCTCGTGCGATTGCGAGGAAAGCTGCAACTCGCGCTTCGGAAGCCAACAGATCGTAGTGACTGGGCAAGATCTCCCCTTTTCGTGCGTCGCATCCGATCGAGAGAATCTCCGTCTTGTGATCTACGAGAAACGAAAAATCCGTCGTTTCCGCTAGGCGCTGCGACTCATCGCCTATGGCAAGAAGGTTTGCAGAAAGCCTGAGCAAATTGGCTTTAGCGGATGCGATAGATGAGCTCAGGCGTTCGCGCAACTCCAGAAGATCCGATCTGTCACCTAACGCGGTGGCGATATTAATCAGGTTGATCTGAAGTGACTCAGCAAAGGCAATCGCTTGCTCAAGGGATAGCTCACAAGCCTTTTGTCCCAACTTCAGTTGTGGAAGGTCAACCAGGGGCTTAAATTCCGGCAATGTCCAGGGAAGATAATCCCGAGCAATAGAGCCAATTGCCTCCGTGCGCCTCAATGTCTCTTCGAGCCACCACACCTTGTAAGGCTCATCGAACGAGGTGGTGATTGCCGCTGCGATTACCGATTGAGCGGAAGGTAACCATTCCAACCATTCTTCCGGCGGTGCGGAGGCTTTTGGTACAGGAAGTTCGGCTAGTGCCATCGGCAGCTTGCACTCATTTCGAATCGTGTGCCAATGCGTGCGCAGCCCTACAAACGTCTTCGTCTGGAGTAGCGGCTTCTTGATCAAATCGCGCGCGCCGGAACGAAGCGTATATAACGATGCTACGAAATTGCCGCTGTCAACGGTAGATATGAAGGCAGCGTTGTCGAACCCGGTAAGGGCTCGGAGAGTATGGGTGTCATACCAGTTATGTAAATGCCCGCGATACTTCTCAAGGCGATCGACGGTGGCAAGTGTGTGGCTCGTGAGCGTGGCGAACTCGGGGACAGTGAGGAAACCTAATTCGCAAGCAGCTTGGCGCGCATTCAATAAAAGACCGATGTTCGTTGGCGAAATTCTGTGCGCCTCCCTGAAGCCGTCTTCCTCCACGTTATCCGGGACAAGGTAGTTATTGTGCGCGCCACCATACTCACAAAAATATCGCCAGATGCGCAATGCATGCACAAGTAGAAAATCAATATCGGCGGCTCTCAGCTTAGGGCGTTCTCGCGGAGGGCGATCCAGCCAGACCGATACAGGATTGGCGACGGCCCATAAAACAAGTATCGGAGCCGCGCAGAAGATGGCATATTTACGCGCAGCGAAGAACCAGATAAGGAGGGCGATTCCTGCCGAAAGAAATGGTGTAATGAATAGGTATCGATCAATGCCTACACGTCCTGCCGTGCGCGATTCAGCCTGGGCTGCCGTTTCCCACTCAAGCAGCCGTTCGCCAGTGATGAACGAACGAATGAGCGAACGAAAAATCGCGTCGAAGGTTAAACATGCCTGCTGGCCGAGAAACACCAGGTGCAAAAGGGCCAGACGAGCAGAGTTTCCAGAACTAAACACCGCATTGCCAATGCGCCTTATCTGGAAGACGGAAAGGGACCGAACGAGCTTTATTCCCAGTTCAATAATCGTTGGGAAAAACAGCAGCAGCAAAGGGACGATGGTCCAGTATAGTGGGCCGCCTGGGAGTCCCAGCCATCCCGCTACAAACAATAGCAAGAGGAACGGATCAACGAGGGAGCGGCGTAAATTGTCGAAAATCTTCCATCGTGAAATATCGGAAATTGGATTCTGGACCCATTTTCCTGACTCGTCCGGAACACGAGAGAAGATCCATTGCGCGATTTGCCAGTCACCTCGCACCCAGCGATGGTGACGCCTGCTGAATGCACTATAGTGCGAGGGATAATCGTCGATAAGTTCGATATCGGTGACGAGCCCCACTCGTGCATAGGACCCTTCGATCAGATCGTGACTCAACAGCGAATTGCGGGGGAATCTGCGATCGAGGACGGCATGAAGCACCTCGACTTCATAAATCCCCTTTCCGGTAAAGATGCCTTCCCCGAACAAGTCCTGATATGCATCCGACGTTGCATGCGTATAGATGTCGACGCCGCTTTGACCGGAATAGATTGAAGCGAATCGCGAACGCACGGCCGAGCTGACTGTAACTCCAATTCTCGGCTGCAATATTCCGTAACCTTCTACAACAACTCGGGACTTGGGATCTATGACGGCCTGATTCAGAGGATGAGCGATTGCGCCCACCATCTTCGCAGCACTGCCACGAGGTAGCTGAGTATCTGAATCAAGAGTCAAAATGTATTTAACTCCGCGCAATGCGTCCAAACCGCCCGCCTTGATGGGGAAGGCATCAAGCTCGCCTACGAGCAACTTGTTCAGGTCAAGCAGCTTGCCCCGCTTGCGTTCCCAACCCATCCATACTCCCTGTCTTGTATTGAAGATGCGGTGGCGATGGAGAACCATCAGCGCACCGCTTTTTTGCGATCGATATCTCGCGTTCAAATCAGTTACCAGTTTGATCACTAGTTCGACGAGCAGATGGCCGTCGTTTTCATTTGGCTTGCTCACGGAGTCAGGTAAATCTGTGACCAATGCAAAATGAAGATTGGGATCTCGATTCGCAACGTAGCGAACCTCCATTTCATGAACAAGGTCATGAACCTGTTTCTCATTCAAAAGCAGCGTGGGAACGGCCACTAGTGTCGCGCATGAAAGGGGAATCTTTTTACTGAAATCGAGTTTCGGCAACAATGCCGGATCGAAGTAAGAGGTTACTGCGTTATTCACCAGATCTACGGCAACCTGCATTGCCGGAAAGAAGAGCACGACCAATGTGAACCCAAATGCCGCGATGCTAGATATCGACTGGAGAACAGGGAACAAGACCGCCGCGATTAGAAAGATTGTAAGGATCTGGATACCGGTGATATAGAAATCGTCCGGATGATCAGCGACGAACTGCCTGATTCGCCAGGACACAGGAGGATGATATCCAACCCGAGTTGCGAGCTGACGAAAGCCCTTGTCAACAAGATAATAGCCCACGTGTACCATCCGCTTTTGAACGCGCGGATCGCCGGTACTCCGTTGCGCGCCCTGGCGTGCAAGGTCAATGGCAGTTTGGGCAACTTGTATTTCCGTGCAATCGGCATGCCGCGCGATTTGCGCAATTCGCCTGCGGTAGAGTTCGCGGCTTTCAAAGTCCATTAGCCCATACGCACCTGCTGGATCTTGACGCAGAAGTGAGTCGAAGATGATCAGTGGCTCGATGAGGAATTCCCAGTCGACATGGCTTAGAGTCCTCAGACTCTTCAACCGCAAGTCGAACGCGTCAAAGGAAGTAATTTCAGGTGCTCGACGAAGATCGCGCGCATCGTCCAGAATTGATTCCAGCAATGCGAACCTGAGGAAGGACCCAAGATCCCACAACTCCTCAAGCGTAAGCGGGTCATATGTTTGGACGGCAAGTATGAAGATTCGAAATGTTGCTTCACAAAAGTCGCCGTCCACCGCTCGAAGGTATTCAAATGCCGCGGCCGCAATCCTGGGTTGATCTTGTGAGCCGGCAAGAACTACGCGCGGCAGCCGTTCCACGGCACGGGGTCGATCCAAGACCCCCGCAGCAGCCGCCCCAAGCAGACGAAGATTCGTGCGCAAGTCCTGCATTGCGGCGCGGCACCCGCTCATCCGCGGATCATTTCCCGAATAGATTGATGACGTCGCGGTAATAAATTCATCCAGTTGCTGCAGCCGGCTACGAGTTTCCTCTGCACGAATGAGAAAGCTGCCCTTCGTCTTCGGGCGCGGCACCACGGTCCACGACGCAGCCACTTCAGCTGCATCGCGAAGGTGTTTGACCTGTGCCTGATCGAGTCCCTGCTCCAGATCGCCTATGTAAAGTGCATCACTCATGTGATCTCATCGATAACTCGCGGCTTGCATCTCAAACATTCCTGCATAACGTCCGCCAAGTGCTATCAGTTGCGCATGGCTTCCTTCTTCCACCAGCCGCCCTCCCTCAAGTACGACGATGCGATCTGCCATGCGCACCGTTGAAAACCGATGAGAGATGAGCAAGGCCATCTTGTCGTAAGTGAGTTCAGCGAATCGCTCAAATACTTCCAATTCACTTCGTGCATCGAGCGATGCTGTAGGTTCATCCAAAATCAGTAGTTGGGCATCGCGAAGGTAAGCACGAGCCAATGCCAGCTTCTGCCACTCTCCACCTGAAAGGTCCACCCCGCCTTCAAAACGGCGCCCCAGCATCTGGTCGTAGCCGCCCTTCAGTTTCTCCACGACCGTCGACGCCAGGCTCTTCTCCGCTGCAAACTCAATTTCTTCGGTTGTATGGGGCACCTCTACGCGACCGACGGTTATATTTTCGCGGGCGGTCATTTCGTAGCGCATGAAATCTTGAAAGATGACGCCAATCTCCGAGTGGAGATCGACAAGATCGTAGTCACGAAGGTCCACACCATCGAGGAAGATTTGGCCCTCCGTCGGATCGTAGAGACGCGTGATCAGCTTTACGACTGTGGTTTTGCCCTGGCCGTTTTCGCCGATGAGAGCAACGCGCTGCCCCGGCGCCAGCGTGAAATTAAAATCACTGAGAATGCGCCTCGTCGTCCCCGGATAAACAAAGGACACATTGCGAAACTCAAAGCCGCGCTGCACGGGTCGCGGCACTCGAACACCGTTTGCGCGCGACTCAACCTTCGGTTTCATCTCAAAGAACGCGAGCAGATCGGTAAGGAAGAGCGCCTGATCCGCCACACCTGACGCGGTCGAGAATACCTGCTGAATGTTCGACATTGCCTGCATAATCGCGGTGGTAATTAGTGTCAGGTCGCCAATCGTGTAACGCCCCTCGATAGTTCTAAAGATGCTAAGCGCGTAAGCCGCGTAATAGCCAAGCTGCCCTACAATCGCCAGCAATCCTCCCCAGAACAAGCGGCGCCGATTGAGCGCAACGTTCTCTTCGTAAATCGCCTGCGACAGCCCGCGAAATCGATCGGTCAGATAGTTACTCAGGTTGAATAGCTTGAGCTCCTTCGATGCTTCCTTGCTGCCTCCCACCTGCCTCAAGTAATCCATCTGCCGCCGCGCAGGAGTTTGGCGGAAGTTTTTTGCGTAGGTGAGAAATGCAAAATGACTTTCGCCCAAAAACGCCGGAAGAATTCCGGCTACCAAGAGGAACAAAAGCGCGGGAGAATAGCGGATGAGCACAGCCGAAAATGCGATTGCAGTTACCGTCTGCTGTATCAGCCGCCCCATCTGCTGAATCATCGCCAGACGGTCCGTGGCCTGCACTCGCGCACGTTCCAGTCGATCGTAGAAAACCGGATCTTCATACACCGTCACGTCCAGCGCGGCGGCCTTGCGCATCACCTCCACGCTTACGTAGTGCGTGTACCGATCAGCGAGTAAGCTATCGAAGTAATCTACGGTGCGAGATAGAATGCCCATCAACACCGCAAGCGCCAATTCCCCCCCAACCAGCCACCAGAAATTCTGTGGAAGCTGCTGATGGATGCGAAGTTGATTTACGCCATCGATAATGAAGCGTCCAACAATGCCGATGCCAACTGGCACGAACGCAACAAGAATGCGGATCGTAATGTTCCAGAAGACGACCTTGGGACCCGAGTCCCAGACCAGGCGAAGAACCGGCGGGATATTTTTGAGTGCGCGTAGACGATCACCCCACGCGCTCCCGCGATGCTTCGTTGAGTCAGCCGCTTCATCGCTGGAGCTACTTGTGTCTTCCCTGGGTTTCATTGATTGGATTTAATGCTCCCTTTTCGGCTTCCGCACACAGATGCGGACAAGTGAGAGGAGTGCGAGACACCAAGGCGCACCAAGTACTTCGCCGGGCATGGCGAATGGCCTCTATATTTCTCTGACTATGCGATGCCGCGGAGCGATGATCCGTTGTTCATGCCTATTGAGTTAGGCAATTACGCGCTAAATCGCCTTCATCGAATCAATAATTCTTTCTCACCTGGGGTGCTCTCGATTCGTGATCAAGGCTTGGTCGGGTTTGGGCCAAAGGTCTTAAACCCGGCGAGTTCCATCCCGCGTTGGGCCTCAGGGTTCTTCATGAATGTGTTCCATACAAATCCCGTACGCACGTTTTCGGCCATCACCATGGTTATTCCGGTATCGATTCCAATCACGTCTGTGTCGTACCAATTGTTGAGTGGATTGAAGGCGTCGACAAATCCGTAGCGGCACCAGGCCTTAGGGTAGTGATCGCGGATTGTGCGCAAAACGCGCAATGTTTCAGAAGGCAAAAATGGCAACGATCCGCCCGCCGCAGCAGGAGCGATGGTTCCATCAATGGGGCCGGTGGCAGGCGGTCCACCCCAGATCACATATCCACGTTCTGAGTCAGAGGCCGTAATGCCCCAGAGCGCATTGCTGTAGTCGGAATACTGCACATTCAAATCGACGCAAAAGATTCGATGAGCTTCTGTCGCAACAACTGAATTTTGAAAGTAGTCTGCAAATTGATCGCGCTTGTTTCGAAAATCAAACCACGCCTGCGAGTATTGATGTACGAAGAGCGGTGCAAACGATCCGATGTAACGCAGTCCCTCGTACTCGAACGTTGTACGCTTCCAGGCAAACCACGCATCCTTATTTAAGGGATGCGATGACGAACCCATGCCGAGCAGGTACATCATCATCAGTTCGCTGTAGAAATCCCAGCGAGACGGAATAAATCCCATCTCCGGCGTCCAGCCGTGCGAAAGCAGGCTTGTGTCCTCTGAGAGCCAGGTCCACTCGACCCTGTCAAAGATTGCATGCGCAAGCTCATCGATGTCTCTGTCCTGAAAATATTGCCTGCAAGTGAGAACGCCGCACAACAGGATGGCCGTGTCCACCGACGAAATCTCGGATTCCCATATCCTTTCGCCGGTGTTGATGTTCGCAAAATGATAAAAGAATCCGCGATGCGTGGGTACCTTGTGCCACAAGAACGAGAGTGTTTGCACAACCCGCAGACGCGCCTCAGCGTGCGATATGAATCCACGCTGATGGCCGATGCAGATAGCCGTCAATCCAAAGCCACTGGATGCGATGCTTGCTACGACGTTGTTGTCGTTAGTGCGAACGTTGCAGCGATCTCTGATCAGTCCGGTCTTCGGATTTGCTTGTTCCCAGAAAAATAGAAAGTTGGCCTGTTCCAGTCCATTCAGGAACTGATCGTCCTCTAGAGAGAGTACCGACTGAGGTGTACCCGATTCCATCTGCTTGGACTGCGAGCGAAGATGAGGCAAACTGGCGAGGGAAAAGCTTATTGGTCGCGCTAGCGGCAAACCAATTGACGAATATGCCAGTTGGCGTAGAAATCCGCGCCGCGAACTCAGTCTGCTGAACGGCCCTTGCATTCTGTCTTTGCCCATTACGAATCGATCGCTGAGTAAGTCGCGGCTACATCCCCACGTCGCAGAGCTCTACGGCAAGCAGCTGCTAAATGACTTAGATGCGAGATTTAGGAAATGGAGTCATTAGTACGTGGACTACATTTGGGACGCAGCCTGCATCTAACTATGTCGAATCAAAGTTCTCTTCGATGAAATGGAAATGGCTTGTAATCGGCGCGCTGATAGTCTCAACTGGTGCAGCTGTCACCATTCTTATGGTTCCTCGCGTCTCGCAATGGCGACCGGGACTCGTTTCGATTCAGGGCGCAGTTGTCCGATCAGATGAGGATCCCCGCCGTGAGTTACCTATCTCAGGAGTCTCAGTTACTGCCTGGGACGGGACTTCGAGCGCGATCACACAATCTGACTCCAGCGGCTATTTCCATCTGACCGTTCGCGAGAAAGTGTGGCCGAGCGAAGAAGTAACTCTCAGCTTTCGCAGCCCCGATTACAAACCTCTTGATTTGAAACTACTCATCGGAGCCCGCGCAAAGATCAAAAAACTGTATGTGGCCGCCTTGGATCCCGTTGCCGCATCGCTCACCCCTACAGGATCGACTAAGCCGCTGACCCAGGTGTCGAACATCCGCATCCGGTATACCGTCAATACTTCAGTGCAGAGGAACATTGCAACTGCTGTAAAGACCTTCGAGATTGTGAACCAAGGCAACGTACCGTGCCAGCAGCACAATCCCTGCTCGCCTGACGGACAGTGGAGAGCCGCAACCGCCTCAACAACGCTCGATGCCGGCGCCAATAACGTGTTCCGCAACGTGCGCGCCTCGTGCTTCGCTGGCCCATGCCCTTTCACCCGTATCGATACCGGCGGCTTTTCGCAGGGCGGCCGTACGATTACGGCCTCGGCTCTCGATTGGTCTGACACAGCAAGCTTTCTTGTTGAAGCTGAGGTCTTTCACAATTCAAATGAATCGAGCGTACGCGAATCATACCCGGTCATCTTCGGCCGCGTAATGCACTTCACTCTTCCCGCCGATCAGGAGGGCCTCAGCTTCGAGGCTGAAATCAATGGCGCCCCCATGGTGTTCCCGCTCGGCCCTGACCTCTACACGAGTTGGGCGTCTTGCAATTCAAGACCCGGCACAGAAGGACAAAACTCCATCACATTCCAATGCGAATTGAAACCCGGATTTAGGTTTTAGTCGCTTCGGCCCGAAATAGTTAAGGCGCGGAATTCAATGCACTGAAGACTTGATCCAGCGCTTTCTGCCAATTTGCGAGCCTTACTCCAAATCGGTCGAAGAGCTTTTGATTAGAAAGAACGGAATACAGGGGCCGCCTGGCCGCGGTTGGAAATTCCTCTGTCTTAATGGAAATCAGTTCAGGCAGCTGCACGTTCAAGTTCGAGGGGGCTCTTGCAAAGATCGCCTGGGCGAAACCAAACCACGTAACTGCATCTGAGCATGTCATGTGATACAGTCCCGCCCACTCATGCATTGATCCATATTTTTCAGACAGCACACCTTCAACAATCGTGCGCGTAGCTCGGGCGAGTTCGTTAGAGGTTGTCGGAGAGCCGATCTGATCATCGACAATTGATATACGATCGCGTTCGCCAGCAAGCCGAAGCATGGTCTGCAGAAAGTTTCTGCCGTGGGGCCCGTAAACCCAACTGGTTCTGAAGATCAGATAGCGACCGCCGACCCCCTGGATCGCGCGCTCCCCTGCGAGTTTGCTCGTTCCGTATGTGCTCAGCGGATTCGGTTTATCAGTTTCAAGCCATGGCTCCCGCTTGGTGCCGTCGAAAACGTAGTCGGTGGAGTAGTGCACCAATAGTGCGTTCGCTCGCTGAGCCTCTTCCGCCAGAGTCCGTGGGGCGTGTCCATTGATGGCCATCGCAACTTCAGGTTCGGATTCAGCGCGATCAACAGCCGTGTATGCCGCAGCATTCAAGATTACATCCGGTTTCTCTCGGCGAATCAGTGCGCGCGTCTCATTCGGATCGGCTAAATCGAACGCCTCGCGGTCGACCGCAACGACTGAACCAAATCCGGCAAAACTTCGTTGCAGTTCCACACCAACTTGCCCTGCGGCGCCAAGAATCAACACGCGAGGTGATTCAGATCGTCTTGCCGTCATCATGACTCCAATATGCGCTGCAAACGCTGCCTGCATTCTACCGGTGTCAACCAGCACCTGCATAACTACGAGTCTGCACCGGCATTAGGGCGATCCCGCTTAAATGAGCTTCTTTTCCAGAGTGGACCCTAACTCTAGAGAGCTATGATGGAAGGCCGGAAGCGCTGAAATATTTTTCAACGGAAAGGTTGAGACCGTGGCAGGCAAGCTTGAACTTATGATGGGGCCAATGAGGAGCAACAAGACCGCAGAGTTATTGCGGCGCGCCGAAATGCGGCGTCAGTACGCGAGCCAATACGTTCTTGTTTTAAAACCAAGCGACGATACAAAAGGCGGTCCAGGCGTAATCGAAAGCCGCAACCCAAATGGCCATGGAAAGATGAACGCGCTTGAGTTCGGTTCGCAGAACCCCTGGGAAGTTCTCAAAGCCATCGCCCAAAAGGAAAAAGAGATCGGCAAGAAGATCGAGTGCATCGCCATCGACGAAGGACAGTTCGTAAGCGAGCTGTTCCTTTTTACACGTCACCTTCTGGATGCAAATCACGATGTTCTAATTGCCGGACTCGATCTGGATTTTCGTGCACTTCCATTTGGCGAAATGCTAAACCTGACCTGGCTTGTGAATTCGTACGGCGGCAGCATTACGGAGTGCATGGCCTATTGCTCCTGTGGCGCGCGAGCGCTCTATTCTCAGCGGCTCATCGAAGGCAAACCAGCAGCCTACAACAGCCCGGTGAAGGTTCCGGGCGATGCCTACGAGCCTCGTTGCGCTGAGCATTTTGTTTTGCCAGGCAAGCCGCATTGAAGCCACTTATTCCGCATTACCATGCATTTTTTGCAGCGCAGTCTCAGTGCGCTGACACTGATAAACTAGAGACTGATGATTCTCCCGTTTGTCCGCGATATTTTCGCGGAGCTGGAGCACTGTTCGGGTTTTGATCGCGTTATCAGGCATCTGAGCCTGGGTGCGGGGCGGAGATGTGTATCCGGACTGACTGCGACCGCCCGCTCCCTCTACATACCACTCATGGCCAGGGCGGCCAAGCGTCCGGTTGTCGTGGTTGTTGCGGATAACAAAACCGCAGAGTCGCTTGAGCCCATGCTGAAAGCGGGTTGTGAGCTTACAGGAGCTATCGATCCGGGGCGTGTAGTCCGTTTCCCTGCTCACGATGTTCTTCCTTTTGAAAATCTCTCGCCGCACCCCGATGTGCAGGAACAGCGCGCCGCCGCACTGTGGAAGCTCGCCACGGGTGCAGTCGACATCGTCATCGCACCAATTGAAGCCGCTGCACTCAAGCTCTTCGACCGCGAATACTACGCCGGCCTGGCTGTGCAATTGCGTCGCGGCGAAGAGATGGACATCGAAGTCCTGACCTCGCATCTGGCCTCTGTCGGATACACGCAAATGGACCTTGTGGAAATGCCAGGACAATTCACTCGCCGCGGGGGAATTCTGGACGTCTACTCCCCCGAGCAGGACAGGCCCGTCCGCGTGGAGTTTTTCGGCGATGAAATCGATACCATCCGCCGATTTGATCCGGAGACACAACGTTCGCTGTCTCCTCTGGATGAAGCCCAGTTGCTGCCGCTTACTGAAACACCCGTAACAGAACGCTTGGTGGCAGCGGTTCACGCGCGCCTCAGCAAACAACGAGTCGATTTCGACACCGCTTCCCAAGCCGAAAATGAAGAGGAAGAAATGGCCGTCGAAGCTGCAGCGGCAGGCGGCGTCAGCGTATTCCCAGGCTGGGAGTTCTTCACGTCGGTCGCCGGCGCCGAGAAGTCTCTGCTTACCTTGGCCCCGCGCAGCGTGTTGTTTGTCGATGAGCCAGGCATGGTGCGCAATCAAATCGACCGCTGGTGGAACAAGGTCGAACAGCGACACGAACGCTCCGGCATCGGGTCGCTTATCCGGCCCGAAGACATCTATGTGCGGCCTGAGATTTTGCAGGCCCAGCTCAATTCGCAGATAGGTCTCGACCTCGATCAGCTTGGTGCAATCGATGTACTTGATGAAGACTCGACGCTCGGCGAAATCGAGTTGAACTCACGGCCCACGCTCCGCTTTCATGGCTCGATTCCGGCTCTTACCGAGCAGTTGAAGAGCCTGATTCAGGCGGAGACCCGCATCGTGCTGGCCGCTCCCAATCAGGGCGACGTGGAACGACTCGCTACCGTGCTGCGCGAATATCAGATTCCATATCGACTTGGCAGCCGAACTATGCGCCACGGTGGCGACCAGGTCCTTGAAGAAGCGAGTTATATGGCCGGCGATTTGCGCGTGCCGGTGATCGTGCGATCGCCAATTGCGGCTGGCGTCAGCTTCTCTAATGCAAACCTGATTCTATTTGGCGCCAACGATTTCTCTGACGATGCAGATGTCACCGCGCGGCCGGAACCCAAGCGTTCCAAGACGGCGGCTTTCGTCTCTGACTTTCGCGACCTGACTATCGGCGATTATGTCGTCCACGTGGAACACGGTATCGCTCAATATCAGGGCCTCAAGGAAATCATTCAGGACGGTCTCTCTGTTGAGTTCATGATCCTTGAGTTTGCTGAGCAGGCAAAGCTCTACGTGCCCCTTACGCGCCTGGACCTGATACAGAAATATCGCTCCACCGACACAGGTCCAGCACCGGTTTTGAACAAGCTTGGTTCGCAACAGTGGACCAAGACCAAGGCACGCGTGCGCAAGGCCATGCAAGACATGGCCGCCGAACTGCTGAAGCTATACGCGCAGCGTCACACGGCAGAAGGCACAGCCTTTTCCAAGGACAATGAATTCCAACGTGAATTTGAAGACTCGTTCGATTACAACGAGACGGACGATCAGCTCACGGCGATTAGCGCTATCAAGCAGGACATGGAGTCGACCACGCCAATGGATCGCCTGCTATGCGGCGATGTTGGTTATGGCAAAACTGAGGTAGCCATGCGTGCAGCATTCAAGGCCGTGCAGGATGGCAAACAGGTTGCCGTGCTTACGCCGACAACAGTCCTCAGCTTCCAGCATTTCGAGACATTCAAGAAGCGGTTCTCGCAATTCCCTATCAATATTGAGATGATCTCTCGCTTCCGTACTCCGAAAGAGCAAAAGGTTATTGTTGAAAAGGTGGAGACAGGAAAGGTCGACATCCTGATCGGCACGCATCGCCTGCTCTCCAAAGACATCAAATTTCAGGATCTTGGTTTGCTCATCGTCGACGAGGAACAACGATTCGGCGTGCGCCACAAGGAGCGGCTGAAACAGATGCGCAAGGAGATCGATGTGCTCGCCATGAGCGCAACGCCGATTCCGCGCACGCTGCACATGTCTCTAGTGGGCCTGCGCGACATGAGCGTGATTGAAACGCCGCCCAAGGATCGTATGGCTATCCAAACTTTGGTGGCGAAGTTCGACGAGAAGATTGTGCGCTCTGCCATTGAGGTGGAATTGGAACGCGGCGGTCAGGTTTACTTTGTGCATAACCGCGTGGAGTCCATTTACGATATCGCTTCTCGGATTCAAGAACTTGTTCCTGCTGCGCGGGTCGCCGTTGGCCACGGCCAGATGGGCGAGACAGAGCTCGAACGTGTCATGCTCGCCTTCATGCATCATGAGTACGACGTACTGGTAGCCACAACGATCATCGAGAACGGACTTGATATTCCCATGGCCAATACCATGCTGATCAACCGTGCGGACCGTCATGGCTTGAGTGAACTGTACCAGTTGCGCGGGCGTGTGGGCCGTTCCAATCGTCGCGCCTACGCCTATCTCTTGATTCCGCCTGATACGGAACTTACCGATATCGCGCGCAGAAGGCTGGCAGCGCTGAAAGAGTTCAGCGACCTTGGCGCGGGCTTCAAGATTGCGGCGCTCGACCTGGAGTTGCGCGGCGCGGGCAACATGTTGGGCGGTGAACAGAGCGGCCATATTGAAGCGGTAGGATTCGAACTCTATACAACAATGCTTGAAGCCGCAGTGAAGGAACTAAAGGGCGAAGGCAGTGAAGATCAGCCGACCACGCAGCTCAATCTCGGCATCGCTTTGCGCATCGACGAAAGTTACGTGCCCGAAGAAAATCAGCGGCTGCGGCTCTACAAGAAAATCGCCGGGGCCAGGAGCGAGCCGGACATACGTGAAGTGCGCGCCGAGATGGAAGATCGTTATGGCGCATTGCCTGATGCTTCCGTTTACCTGCTAGAGGCCGCGTCGCTACGCCTGGAGTGCGAACATATCGGCGTTGCGCAAGTCGATCGCAGGCGCGGCGAGCTGCATGTGCGCTTTGCGCAGAACGCCGCTGTGGATCCACAGAACCTGATGCGGCTTGTAGCACGCAACGCCAAACGCGGAGCGCAATTTGCCCCGCAAGGTTTGTTGAAATATCCGTTGAAAGCAACGCGGTCCGATGAAGTCTTGCTTGAAATTCGCGAGTTGCTTGAGAACCTCGCCGCGACACCGGCGACTGCTTAGAATTTAGCCCGAAAGATGAGGGGAATATGAAACGACTTTTTGCCTTGGTTGCGATTGGAGCATGTATGTTGTCGGTAACTTCTGCGCGAGCAGCCACTGAGAATTGGAAGCTGAAGTTCGTACAACTTTCAGATGAATACTTCGACCAGGTTTATTTTCCGTATGCTCCGACGGTTGGTACTCAAGTTGGTTATCACCAGTACGACACCAAACTTGAGAATTACTCGCGCAAGGCCGTCGATGCTGAAATTACTGCGCTGAAGAATTTCAAGCGGCGGATTGAGGCGATTCAACCGAGCATGGATGCAGCGGATTTTGTACCCAGGAGCGATCGCGAGATTGTGCTTGGAAACATTCGCTCGCAGCTGCTCACGCTTGAGACCATTCGTCCGTGGGAAAAGAATGCCGACAACTATTCCAGCACATGCGCTAACGCTGCCTTTGTTCTGATGGAGCGCAAGTTCGCGCCGCCCGATGAACGGCTGCGTTCGCTGATTGCGCGCGAGAAGCAAATGCCGACGATGCTTGGCGACGCTCGCGTTAATCTCAAGAATCCGCCGCGCATTTTTACTGAAATCGCCATTGAGCAATTGCCCGGCATCATCAGCTTCTTCCAGAACGATGTCCCGCTCGCATTCGCCGATGCCAAAGATGCTGAACTCAAAGCGGAATTTGCCAAATCTAACGCTTCCGTTGTTGCCGGCCTTGAAAGCTATCTTGTGTGGTTGAAATCCGATCTGCTTGCTCATTCGAACGGCGATTACCGCATTGGAGCGCAAACGTTCAGCGACAAGCTGAAATACGACGAGATGGTCGATATACCGCTCGATCGCTTGCTGCAGATTGGATGGGACAATCTGCGCGCCAATCAGGCGCAGTTCAAACAGGTAGCGCACGAACTCGAGCCCGATAAAACTCCGGCAGAGGTGCTTGAAGAACTGGGCAGAAATCATCCCGCTCCTGATCAACTGCTGAATTCGTTCCGCGCAACGTTTACCGGTTTGATGGAGTTCATCCGCGCGCATAACATTGTGACGATTCCTTCCGATGTAAAGCCGATAGTTGAAGAGACTCCTCCATTTATGCGCGCCACTACTTTTGCCAGCATGGATACGCCGGGGCCGTTTGAGAAGCACGCGACTGAGGCTTACTTCAACGTCACGCTTCCCGACCCCAAGATGACTCCAGCCGAGGTTGAAGGCTACATGCACTCCTTCAACGTTGGCACCGTTATTTCTACCGCGGTGCATGAGGCTTATCCGGGACACTACGTTCAATTTCTGTGGGTGCCGCAGGCACAGACGCGCGTTCGCAAAATATTGGGTGCGAACACGAACGTTGAAGGTTGGGCGCACTACACCGAGCAAATGATGCTCGACAATGGCTATGGCCAGCCCGGTGCTGGTGCAAAGGATGAGCGTGAATCAAAGTTCCTGCGCCTTGGTCAGTTGCAGGATGCGCTGCTGCGCAATGCACGCTTTATCGTCGGCATTGAGATGCACACTGGGAAGATGAGCTTCGAAGAGGCGGAAGAGTTTTTTCAAAAAGAAGGTTATCAATCAAAAGAGACCGCGGTTGTTGAAACAAAGCGCGGCGCCGGCGATCCAACGTATCTTTACTACACGCTCGGCAAGCTGGAAATCATGAAGCTGCGGGAAGACCTGAAGAAGAATGAGGGCGCGGCTTTCTCTCTGCAGAAGTTCCACGATGACTTTTTGAAGCAGGGATTTCCGCCGGTGAAGATTGTTCGCGAAGCGATGCTTGGCGATAACTCGCCGACGTTGTAAGTGCGTTCACCGACAGAATCTTCACAGTTTCACAGATTCTGTGAGGGCTCCGGTCCTGTGATCATAAGGTTTTCTGTTTGAGGGAATAGGGCGATTTCACAGTTTCACAGGGCGATTTGAACGCGCGATGCGATTTGCGCTCAAAATCAAGCCCCTTGGGGTCTTATTATTGACGCCGAATCTTGGGAATCAAACCAGTTGATTAGATTCTTCGGCCTTTTTGACATTATGCGACTGAGACGAGTTATTCTCTGCAATTCTGTGCTGAATGATGAGCTTATGCCTTCCACTTGATGTTGCAGCCTATCGATGGTTTCTGATCGGCGGGGACTGGCTTGCCGGCCAGCACTGCATCCAGCGCGGCGCGCAGGTCCTGACCCGTTACTGAAATCGTATTGCTGGGACGGCTGGCGTCAAACTGTCCGCGATAAACGAGCTTGAAATCGGCGTCGAACAAATAAATGTCCGGTGTGCATGCGGCGTCGTAGGCGCGCGCTACAGACTGGGATTCGTCGTAAAGATAAGGGAACGAAAAGCCGAACGTCTCTGCTTGTTTCTTTAATCCTTCAGGATTGTCAGCCGGAAAGTTCGCCGCGTCGTTGGAACTGATGGCGACAATTGCCGCCGGTTGCGCAGCATAGTCGTGACCGAATCTGGCGAGTTCCTTTTCAATGTGTTTGACGAACGGGCAGTGCGCGCAGATGAACATGACCAGCAGCGCCTTCTTGCCGCGATAATCATCGCGACGGATTGTCTTGCCGCTGACCGCGTCGGCGAGCGCGAAGTCTGGGGCAACGGTTCCTAGCTCCAGCATTGTGGATGCGGTTTGTGCCATGGGATATCACCTCTAAAACAGTGGAGTTTGACGGCCGGGTGCTGCTATACCGAAATGTTCGTAGGCGAGCCGCGTTGCTACGCGGCCACGCGGTGTGCGATCAAGAAAACCAATCTGGATGAGGAACGGTTCGTACACTTCTTCGAGCGCATCTTCTTCTTCAGCAAGGGTTGCTGCGAGCGTGCCCAGACCCACCGGGCCGCCGTCGTACTTTTGAATAATGGTGAGCATGAGGCGGCGGTCGATCTCGTCGAATCCGTGGGCGTCCACTTCAAGCAGAGTCAGCGCGGCATTCGCGGTTGGACGGTCGATGATTCCCGAGCCGCGCACCTGCGCATAATCGCGCACGCGCCTTAGCAGGCGGTTGGCGATACGCGGAGTACCGCGCGAACGCAGTGCGATCTCGGCGGCTCCGTCTTCGTCGATTGGAATTTGCAGAACCTCCGCGGAGCGGGTGACGATGAAGCGTAAGTCTTCTTCGGTGTAGAACTCCAGGCGCAGCAGGATGCCGAAGCGAGACCGCAGCGGCGACGAAAGAAGTCCCGGCCTGGTTGTGGCACCGATGAACGTGAAAGGCCTGATCTCCATGACGTGCGTACGTGCCGCCGGGCCCTGACCGATGATGATGTCGAGCTTGTAATCTTCAAGCGCCGTGTATAGTTTTTCTTCGAGCACCGGCTGCATGCGGTGAATTTCGTCAAGGAAGAGAACCTGACGCTCGCGCAGGTTGGTCAGAATCGCGGTGAGGTCCCCCTGGATTTGGAGCGCCGGCCCGGAGGTCTGCTGAAAGCCCACGTCGAGTTCGTTGGCAATGATGGTGGCAAGCGTTGTTTTGCCGAGGCCCGGAGGTCCAAAGAGGAGGACGTGATCGAGGGCTTCGCCGCGCGATTTGGCCGCCTCAAGCGCGATGGCGAGCTGCTCCTTGGCTTTGGACTGGCCAATGAATTCGCCGAGCCAGCGGGGCCGAAGTTTCAGCTCAAAACTCTGCTCCTCATCAGCGCGCGCGGCGCTTACCAGCCTTTCCGGTGTGTTGTCGTGAGCGATTGCCATGCTGAGGAGAAGTGTAGCGGTTAGTGGTGGCGCGGGCCAAATTTTCCTGTGCGTTACTGTTTCGGTGGCGAGCGCGGGCAACGGTCTGGCGATTTAGACTGGAAGCTGTCGTTTCACGAGATGACCCACCGGTTCGGAATCCTTCGCCGCTTTCGCTTCAATCTCCCGCAACGCATTGCGGCGGGATTTCTGCTGGCGTTTTTAATGCAGGGATTCTGGCTTACGGGCCACCAGACGTTGACGGACCGCGACTATCAATATGCGCGTTGCGGCCGCGAGACGTGGGAGCGGCCATCTGCCCTGGCGGGATACTACACAAGCTGCGGCAATATTCACGATGGCATCCTGGCCTATCGGCTGGCAGGACTTCCGCTAACGCTGAATTTTGCTGCGCAACGCGCGTTGGACCAGTTTCGCAAGCCCGAAGATCGCTATGTTCAGACCGCTGGCGGCGAGGTGAGCACATGGGAGCTGCGTCACCAGATGACGCATGTGCTGCTGCTTTTGCGACTCCCATTTTTATTGGCGGGTTGCCTGCTCGGGGGCTGCGTGTGGTGGGTAACGCGGCGGCTGTTCGGCGATTTCGGCGGATACACGGCACTGGCGCTTTATTGTTTTTGTCCTGCGATTTTGAAGGCCTGTGTTGCGCCGAGTCCTGAAGTGCTAGCGGCGCTCGGCATCTACGGCGGGGTGTACACCTGCATTGGCGTGGCTCACGCCATGCAGGGGCCGAGGCGCAGATGGCGGCCGCGACTTGTGCTGCTTACGCTGTTGTTTGCAACGGCGGCCGCTGCTCACATTGTGGCTTTGCCAATCACGATAGTTCTGGGTCTTGTATTGATGCTCTGGGTCGCGGATGGGCATCGAAGCCAGACGCTTCCGGTTGTGCTGATGTGCTCCGCGGGCGCGATGGTGTTGCTGTTTGCTTGCTACGGATTTTCGCCGGATGCGTTCAGCTATGTTTTTCGATCCGCTGCAGCCATGTTCTGGTTCTCAATGGATCCGGCGAGGCATTTCTTTGGCACGCTGAGCAACGCGGGCATCACGATTGCGACATGCGGAGCGCTGATTCTGTATCTGGGGTTGCGCCGCTCGCAATTTTTCGGCAACACCGCGCCGTTGTTTTGCGCGGTTGTTTTGTTGCCTGTCGTACTGACCGGCGTGCCGGGAAGCCCGTGGTTGTGGGCGATTCCGTTTCTGGTGACGTTTGTTGGCGGGGTGTTTGCCGACGCTTATGAAAGCCCGCGGAGCCGGTTGGCGCTGGCGGCCTGCGGCGGAATTGTGCTGCTGCAGATTGTGTTTTGCCTGTTGAGCCTGCCTGGACTTTTGTAAGGAATGCGACGCAAAAATCCTGCATGAGAAGCGACAATTTTGCCTTGGGAATTGCTCCTTTTTGCACACCTTTAGCGGGCATTGTTGGCCGCACCAGCGAGCTCTGGCCTCGAGTTGCGTAAATATAAGAAAAATATGATGTTATTTCCAATTATGCCCCTTGCTAAAGCACCGCCCGGACGCGTAGAATAACAGCAGAACTCGCGGACCCGGCCCTGCATTTTCCGGACCTTTTTGCCGCCCTCCAGTGAGCTCAAGAAAAACCTATGGCAGACGATCAGAATCCCCAACTCCCTCTCGAAGGCGGCACGCCACCCGGCGGGCAAAATCTCATCCCGATCAACATTGAAGAGGAGATGCGCCGCTCTTATCTCGACTACTCGATGAGCGTAATCATCGGGCGAGCGTTGCCGGATGCGCGCGACGGGTTGAAGCCCGTACATCGGCGCGTGCTCTACACGCTGAGCGAGATGGGCCTGCAGTACAACAAGAAGTACACCAAGTGCGCCAAGGTTGTGGGGCAGGCCATGGGTGTCTATCACCCCCATGGCGACTCTGCCATTTACGACACGCTGGTGCGCATGGCGCAGCCGTTTTCATTGCGCTATCCGCTGGTTGATGGCCAGGGCAACTTTGGCTCAGTCGATGGTGATCCGCCAGCGGCCATGCGATACACCGAGTGCCGCATGGAGCGCATTGCCGGCGAACTGCTGGCCGATATCGACATGGAGACGGTTGACTTTGTTCCGAACTACGACGAGTCAACATTCGAGCCTTCTGTTCTGCCCACGCGCATTCCCAACCTGATTGTCAATGGTTCAAGCGGCATCGCGGTGGGCATGGCAACGAATATTCCGCCGCACAATTTGACTGAGGTCGTGAACGCCGCCATTGAGCTGGTCAACAATCCGCGCGCCGGACTTGTTGAAGTGCTCAAACACGTTCAGGGACCCGACTTCCCTACCGGCGGATTCTTGTACGGCAAGAGTGGAATTGCGCAGGCCTACAAGACCGGGCGCGGCCGCTTTATGATGCGCGCCAAGGTTGCAATTGAAAGCCTGACCAAGGAAAAACAGGCAATCATCGTTACTGAGATTCCTTACCAGGTGAACAAGTCAAAGCTGATTGAGCGCGTGGCCGAACTCGTCAACGAAAAGATTGTGGACGAAATCAGCGACGTACGCGACGAGAGCGACCGCGACGGCATGCGCATTGTGATCGAACTCAAGCGCGGCGCACAGCCCGAGATTGTCCTGAACCAGCTTTACAAGCACACGCAGATGCAGGAGAGCTTCTCCATGATCTTCCTGGCGGTGCTGAACGGGCAGCCGCGGGAACTGGGACTAGACCAGGCGATCCACGCTTTCATCAATCACCGTGTGGAAGTGGTGCAGCGGCGAACCGTATACCTGCTGCGCAAGGCTCGCGAACGCGAACACATTCTGGAAGGCTACAAGATTGCTCTCGACAACCTGGACAAGGTTATCAAGATCATTCGCGCTTCCAGTTCTCGCGCCGATGCGCGCGAAAATCTGTATGCGTGGGGCAAGGGCAAAGAAATCGTTGTCAATCTCAACCGCGAACTTCAGGCTTATGAGGAAAAGGGCATCACGCTGCGCCAGGTTGACGCGATCCTCGAATTGCAGCTTTATCGCCTGACGCAACTTTCGGTCGACGAGATATTGAGGGAATTGGGTGAAATCCGCGAGAAGATTGCTGAGTACGAGTCGATTCTGGCCAGCGATACGAAATTGCGCGCGGTGATTGTGAAGGAGCTTGAAGAAGTTCGCGACAAATATGGCGATGCGCGGCGCACGCAGATTGTGGATGAGAGTGCCGAGCTACAGCTTGAAGATCTGATCGCGGACGAGCAGGTTGCCGTGACGGTGAGCCACCAGGGCTACCTGAAGCGGACGCCTATCTCTACGTATCGCCAGCAGCGGCGCGGTGGAACGGGCCGCACCGGCATGAAGACGCGCGAAGAAGATTTTGTCTCGCAGCTGATCATCGACTCAACGCACGCGTTCCTGCTGTGCTTTACCAACACAGGCCGCGTGTACTGGCTCAAGGTGTACGAAATCCCAGACATTGGTGCTGCCGGCAAGGGCAAGAGCATGCAGAGCCTGCTCAACCTGCAACCTGGCGAGAATGTACGCACGATTCTTGCGATTAAAAATCTGGAGGAAGAGGGCAAGTACGTCTTCTTTGCAACGCGTCTGGGCACCGTGAAGAAGACGCCGCTCAAGGATTTCTCGAACGTAATGGCGCGCGGCATTATCGCTATCGCCATTGATAAAGATGATGACTTGATTGCCGCCAGCCTGACGGATGGAATTCAAACCATCTTCATGGGCACGCGTGAAGGTATGGCGATCCGGTTTGAGGAAGAATACGACGCCGAGCGCAGCGGCGCTGGACTGCGGCCGATGGGTCGTAATGCCGGCGGCAACCGCGGCATTTCATTGAAGAAAGGCGACGAAGTCATCGGAATCGCTATTACTCCTTCAGACAAGACGCGGGATGAGGAACGCGACAGCCAGGCGGCAACGCGCGGACTCACTACCAAACTCAAGGCTCTTCGCGCCGACTATGCAGCCAAGAAGGACGAGCTGCAAAAGGTGCGCGAAAAGAGGAGAGAGAGCCCGGACAGCGCCGCTCTTAAGACTGCTGAAGCGGCGGCATCGAAGGCTGTGGATGATTCCTGGAAGGCTTTGAAGGATCTCGACGAAAAGCTCGGAGTTTCAAAATACCTCATCCTCAGCGTTACTGAAAACGGATTTGGCAAGCGCACCGATATCGATGAGTATCGTCTTACTTCCCGCGGAGCGCAGGGAGTTAATAACCTGAAGGCGACGCCGAAGGTAGGAAAGACAACGTCGATTCTTCTGGTGGACGAGCAGTCTGAGCTGGTTGTTATCAGCCAGTGGGGCAAGATCATCCGCATCGACACCAAGCAAGTGCGGGCTGCGGGCCGTGCCACGCAAGGTGTCCGCCTGCTCAACCTTGAAGAGGACGACAAGGTAGCGGCTGCGGTGATCATTCCGCCGGAAGAGTTAAAGGAAGACGAGCCGACGCTGCTGCAGTAGAGTGGCCAGACAGACGATCTGACTTGCCGGCAATGTGCCGAAGATTTTCAGGGGTACGAGACCATGCCGGCGACAGGAGCCAAGCCGATAGGAGCGACAGACGAAGCCAGTGCGGCGCAAGCCGTGCGGCAGATGTTTGACAACATCGCGCCCCGCTATGACTTGCTGAACCACGTGCTCTCAGCGAACGTGGACCGGCTCTGGTGGTGGCGTACGGCGCGGCGCTTCCGCCCTATCCTCGCCAAGCCCGATGCTGCGGTGCTCGACATTTGCTGCGGCACTGGCGATATGACGATGGCGCTTCTGCGGCATCGTCCGCAAGGAGCGCGCCCCATTCTTGCCGGCGATTTTGCGCGAGGTATGCTCAGCCGCGGAGCCCGGAAATTTGGCGCGGTTGCCGGCAGTCCCGCTAAGCCATTCGCCATTCCCATTGAGGCCGATGCGCTTCATCTACCGCTTAAAGATGCATCGCTTGATCTGATTGTGACGGCGTTCGGCTTTCGCAATCTGGCTAACTACGAAGCGGGACTGCGGGAATTTCATCGTGTACTCAAGCCCGGCGGTCAACTCGGCATTCTTGAATTCAGTGAACCCGGCGGACTGATGGGCAAGGCGTATGCGGTGTACTTCCGCCGCGTGCTGCCGGCCATTGGCCGTATGATCTGCGGCAAGGATGGCCCGTACAATTACCTGCCGACCTCTGTCGGCAGCTTCCCGCCCCCGCCGCAGATGCGCAGCCTGATGGAGCAGACGGGGTTCCAGTATCCTGACTGGCAGCCCTACACTTTCGGAATTGCCGGGTTGTACACAGGTATCCGCCCGCCTGTAGTCTAAGAAGCGTAATGACTCCCACAGCCCCCAGCCCGTCTGCTAAAAACATGGCGCAGCACTCGGCTGAAAAACGGAGTGTATCGCTGAACTCAATGCTGGCGGCGGCTGTAATGACGGTGCTGAAGCTGATTACCGGCATTCTGTCAGGTTCATTGGGCGTGCTGTCTGATGCGGCTCACTCCGGGCTCGACCTGGTGGGCGCGGCCATGACCTTCTTCTCGGTGCGGGTGAGCGATCTACCTGCGGACGAAGATCACACTTACGGCCACGGCAAAATCGAAAATCTCTCCACCATCGGCGAGGTCGTCCTGATGGCTGCGTCGAGCGTGTGGATCGTCTATGAAGCTCTGGTGCGTATCTTCGTCCACACCGTTGAGCTGCGACATTCCATATGGCCCGTCCTGGTGGTGCTCACTTCGATTGTTGTCGATTTCTGGCGGTCGCGCCGCTTGCGCGAGGTAGCAATTCGCACCGGCAGTCCGGCGCTGGCTACAGACGCCTTTCACTTCTCGAGCGACATATGGTCTTCGGTAGCTGTGTTGATTGGCCTGGGAGCAAGCTGGATAGGTACGCACTTTGGGGTGCCCTGGCTTGACTATGCCGATCCGGTAGCGGCCATCGTTGTATCGATTTTGATTCTTCGGCTCACCATCATGCTGGGTCACGAAGCAGTCGGTGTGCTGATGGATCGCATTCCCGCCGACACACGCCGCAAGATTATGCGCGACGTGGCCGAGGTTCCCGGTGTGATGGCGATTGAGCAAGCCCGCGTGCGGCGCGCGGGGCCGAACTACTTTGCGGATATGACGCTGGCGTTGCCGCGCCGCTACACCTTTGAGCACACCGATGCGCTTGTGCAGGCGGCACGTTCGGCAGTACACCGTACTCTGCCTGATGCCGACGTTGTCATCCACACGGTTCCCCGCGAGGCTCGCGCGGAAAGTATCTTCGACCGGGTTCGAGCCGTGGCCGCCCGGAACAACGTTAGCGTGCATGAGCTGAGTATCCAATCGCTGCACGGCCGCTTGCGCGTTGAGCAGCACGTTGAGCTCGATGAGAATCTGTCACTGCGCGAGGCGCATGAGTTCGTTAGCGGCCTGGAAGCAGAAATTCTGCGTGCTGCGCCTGAGATTGACCTGGTGCTGACTCACATTGAAAGTGAGCCGGCCACTATCGAGCAGCCCAGTGAGTTTGTTGAAGAAGACAAGAAGATTGAGTTTTCGCTTCTGAAATCCGCTCATCTGTTTCCAGAGATTGTAGACGTGCACGAAATTACGGTTGGCCGCACCTCGGAGCACATTTATGTTTCCTGCCATTGCACGCTGCCGGACGATTTGCCCATGCATCGCGTGCATGAAGTGATTACCGCACTCGAAGATCGCTTCAAGCTCGAGTGTCCCGACGTTCAGCGCGTCACCATCCATCCCGAGCCGGTGACAGACAACCTGAGATAGTCGAGACCCATATTGACCGGGAGTGAGCCGCAGAAATGAACAGCCGATCTATCAAGAGCTTTTTCCGGGTGGCCTCATTGCTTATGCTATTGGTCACGGTGGCGCTGCTCGCCGCCATCGCCACCATGCACTTCGCCATTCACGGTGCAGAGGTGGAGGTACCTTCGCTCAAGGGCATGACGGTTGCCGAAGCGCGCAGCGTAACCTCAGGCCTGGGGCTCAATCTCAACGTGGACAACCGCTACTACTCCGGCGATGTTGCGGCCGGGCACATTCTTACGCAATCTCCCGCACAAGGAGCGGTGGTGCGCCGCGAGTGGCATGTGCGCGTGTCAGAGAGCCTTGGTCCGCAAAAAGTTGACGTGCCGAACACGGTTGGCGTGCAGGAGCGTGTTGCCGAATTGCAGTTGCGCCGCGCCGGCCTTGAAGTTGGGTCAATTGCGCATCTGCCTTCATTAACAGCGGCCGAGGGCACAGTGCTTGCGCAGGATCCTCCCGCACACGCGCTCGACATTGCACAGCCCACTGTAAGTCTGCTGGTGGCCGCGCCTGACGAAGAGAAGCCGGATGGATATGTGATGCCCAACCTGGTGGGCATGCCGGTGCTGAGTGCGCAGCTTCAACTGTCGAAAGTGGGAATAAAGACCGGGCCCCCGACATATGAACAAATTGCCATTGGCCCGGTAGGCAGCGGCAGCGCGCCGCCTCAAGAACCCATCAAGCCGGGATCGGTGATTGCGCAATCGCCGCCTGCGGGCACCAGAGTGGATCAAAGTACAACCGTGAACTTGACGGCGGCCAGGTAGAACAACTCGGTAGAAGATGCATTTCATTTTGTGTCAGGAGACGATGTCCCATGGGATTGAGCGAAGACTTGGAACGCGTGAGCTTGCAGGAACGCGAGTTGCAATTTGAAAGCATGGATGAGCAGACGGCGTGGGAGATCGGCACTCGCCTGCGCGCGCTTGCCATTGAGCGCGGCCTGTCTGTCGTGATCGACGTGCGCCGCTTTGGCCAGCCGCTGTTTTACACAGCGTTGAAAGGCACTACTCCTGACAACGTTGAGTGGGTGCGCCGCAAGGGCAATTCAGTGGCGCGGTTTCATCGCAGTTCGTATGGCCTGGGACTGCACCTGAACAGCAAAAGTGACTCACTTGAAGCGCGCGGCCTGCCCACTGCAGACTACGCCTCGCATGGAGGTTCGTTTCCCATCACCGTCAAAGACGCGGGAATTATCGGCAGCATCACCGTCTCCGGCCTGCCGCAACGCGCGGATCATGAGCTAGTGGTTGAGGCACTCTGTGGATTTCTGCATCGCGATTACGAAGAGCTGAAGCTGGAGCAGGAGCAGAGCTGACGATGCATTGGCGCGCGTACGTCTGGTTCGTGGCGCTTATCGGTAGTGCTGTGGCGCTGATGTTAACTGGATGTCGCGCGGGGCACGAGTCTGACGCAGACAAAACGAACTCGGCTCAACCTGCGGCCGTATTGCACGCACAGGGCACAATCGTAAATGTGGAAGAGCAGGCGCACGATGAGCAGTCTTACGATCTGCTGCCTGGGCCACGCGTTTGTTTCACGTTCGATTCCCTTAATGAACTCTCAGGTGCGGACCGCGACGTTTACGAATCTGCCGAGCGAGAACGCCAAGAAGCGCACGGCCCGCGATGCCGCGATACTTCAATTGATCCATCGGTAGTGCGTTTCAACAAAGGCGATCCCGTCGAAGTTTATTACACATTGCAGAATGCCGGGCAGATCTCGATCGTTCGCGTATCATCGCACGGCGCGGATTTTTAGTTACATTTGGAGCGCTAGTCGTTTATCTCAAGCAACGCAATAAAAAAGCCGTCGGTTCCGAAGGCGCCGGGCAGTAGCCGCAATGTGCCCTCGGGCGAAATACAATTGCGCAGCCGCTTCGCTCCATCCTGAGTTAAAACGCCTGACGCAGCCATGCCATCGATAATTGGCACGACCGAAATCTGCTGAGCCCTGGAGTTCTCTGCAAGCACCGATGCGACTACGTGCTCGTTCTCTTCCGGCTCAAGCGAGCAGGTTGCATAAACAATGCGACTCTGTGGCCGGGCTGCGCGCAGCGCTGCACTGAGAATGGCGCGTTGCCTGTCAGCCTGGCGCGGCAAATCATCTGCGTGCAGCCGATGCCGGATTTCAGGATTGCGGCCAAAGGTGCCGGTTCCGCTGCACGGAACGTCGGCCAATGTGAGATCGAAGCTTGCAGTGTCAGCGAGTTTTGTTGCGTCAGCAACGCGGCATTCCACTCGGTCAGAAAAATTTGCGAGTCGTTTTTGGAGCTGCGCCAGCCGTGGTTCGCTCGCCTCACATGCCACAACATGCGCCTGCGGATTGCGCTCGATGAGGATGAGCGTCTTGCCGCCGGGGGCCGCGCATGCGTCCAGAATATTTGTGGGGCGGCCTCGTTCAGAGCCAGCAAACGCGGCGATCTCCGCCACTAGTTGCGATCCCTCATTTTGTATGCGAACGCGACCTTGGAGAAATGCAGGCGTCGCCGTTACGTCTCCTGCAACTACCGCTCGCGCAGATGCAAGCAAGGCTGCAGGTTCGAGTTGCACGCCGGCCTCGATGAGTTCGGCCTCAACTTCGGGAGCCGCGATGCGCACGGTTAATTCAGGCTGCGTTTGTCCATGTCTACAAATGGCGCAAGCATCCTGCAATCCGTAATTCTGAACCCAACGCTCAACCAGCCATTGCGGATGCGCCTGCGCATGAGCCAGTTCGGCGGCGCTGGTCTCCGCGATATCTGCGCGCGGGGCAGCGCTGACTTTGCGCAGTACCGCGTTCACCATTCCCGAAGCGAATCGATGCCCTGCCTGCTTTGCGAGCTCCACGCTTTCATCGATGGCAGCTCGCGTTGGAATGCGGTCGAGGTGGAGCAATTGAAACGCGCCCATCCTCAAAGCGATGAGCACTTCAGTATCGACGCGCGCTCCCGGCTTTTTCAGCAGGGTCTTGATTTGCTCATCGAGCTGAATCTGCCAGCGAAGCACGCCCAGCACCAGCGTGGTGGCCAGATTGCGGTCGGCTGCGGAAAGCGCGTTGACTTGTTTGCCGCGCAGAAGATCGTCGGAGTGCGACTGGCCGCGCTCCACGGACATGAGGATTTGGAATGCAGCTTTTCGTGCTGGAGAAACGGCGGCCATTTTCATCAGCCGAGCCGGCTTACGGAGCCTTGTGGAAGCCCGCGCAGGAGGTCCGCCGCAGTCATGCGTTTCTTGCCTTCGAGTTGCACTTCGATCAGCTCGATCCAGGTTTCGCCGGCGCATGCGGCAAACATTCGGTGGTCGTGCACGTGAATTTGCCCCGGCTGCGCGCCGGAAGGTGCGGCGATCGTTGCGGAATCGGCAAGGGACATGCGATGCACAATAAATTTTTTGCCATCGAGAGTCGTGAATGCACCGGGCCACGGTTGAAATCCGCGCCATCGGTTGTAGAGTTCATGCGCGGCACGACCGGCAAAATCCATGCGGCCATCTTCGCGATCGAGCATGGGCGCGAAGCTTACCCCATTTTCGCTTTGCGGCTTTGGCTGAGTGGATTCATCGGCAAGTCCAGCAAGAGTCTCCACCATCAGCGGAGCACCTTCGCGGGCGAGCACTTCAAATAGTTCCGCAGCGGTCTGCTGGGGCGCGATTTCGACGGTCTGTTGCAGCAGGATTGGGCCCGTGTCCAGGCCTTCTTCCAACAACATTGTTGTGTTACCGGTGTACGCATCACCCATGGCAACGGCCCACTGAATGGGGGCGGCGCCGCGATATCTTGGCAGCAACGAAGCGTGCAGATTGATGCAACCATGCTTTGGCAGCGCAAGCATCCAGGGCGGAAGAATGCGCCCGTACGCGACAACGACAATTGCATCGGGAGCAATGGCTTCAAGTTGCGTGCGAAAGTCCGCGTTGTTGCGAATTTTCTCTGGCTGGACAACGGTGAGGCCTGCAGCCAGCGCAGTCTGCTTTACAGGCGGTGCGGTGAGTTGCTGCGAACGGCCTACGGGCCGGTCAGGCTGCGAAACCACTAATGGAATTTCGTGCCCCGCGGCCAGCAGCGCCTCAAGCGTAGGGACTGCAAAGTCGGGCGTGCCGCAGTAGACGAGTTTCACCGCGCTACCATTCGCCTTCGGCCTGCATTTTGCGAATCTTTCTGAGATTCAGATTGCGTTTGAGCGCGCTCATGCGGAAGATGAAGAGCATGCCGTCAAGATGATCGATTTCGTGCTGCATACAGCGCGAAAGCAATTCCTCTCCGTCCATCTCAAACCACTTGCCGTGCTCGTCCTGGGCGCGAATGCGGACCTTGGCGGCGCGCACAACCTTTTCGCGAATATCGGGAAAGCTCAGGCAGCCTTCTTCTTCATACAGTTTGCCTTCACTTGAAATGATCTCAGGATTGATGAGCACCAGCCTGTCCTCGGGTTTCTTGCCCATGCTCAAATCAATCACCGTTAAACGCTTGGAGACGCCTACCTGCGGGGCAGCCAATCCGATGCCTTGCGAGGCGTAGGTTGTTTCAAACATGTCGGCGACAAACTTGCGCAATTCGGCGTCGAATTCGGTTACCGGCTCGCCGGGTTGCGAAAGGATCGGATCTGGGTACTTGCGAATCGTCAAAATCATTGGTGCTGATTAAAATCTCCGTATCTGTTCGATGTATCCCTCGAAATTTCGTTTCATCTCCACCATGGAGTCGCCGCCGAACTTGCGTTGGGCAACGTCTGCAACCGTAAGCGCCACCATGGCTTCTGCCGCGACGCCGGCTGCTGGAACCACGCAGATGTCGCTGCGTTCGTAGCTTGCGCTAGTGGCCTCCCTGGTGTCAAAACGTACCGACTCCAAGGGACGCCGGAGCGTCGAAATTGGCTTGAGATAACCACGCACGATGAGATCTTCGCCGTTTGAAACGCCGCCCTCGATGCCGCCGGCATTGTTGTGCGGACGGGTAAAGCGCGTGGGCTTTGTTGAGCCATCGGTCGCGTAGTGGATGGGATCGTGCACTTGCGAACCGAATGACTCAGCCGCCGTAACGCCCCGGCCAATTTCAACTGCCTTTACGGCCTGCAGGCTCATCACGGACCAGGCAAGCAGCCCATCCAGACGCTCATCCCAGTTGGCGTAGGTGCCGAGTCCGGCGGGCACGTTGTGCGCGACTACTTCAAACACCCCGTTCACGGTGTCACCGGTGCGGGATGCCTCTTCAACTTCGCCCTTCATGCGCTCTTCAGTTTCGGCGTCGACACAGCCCAGCACCACTTCGTTCTTGGCGGACAGGGTTGCGATCTCTTCCCATGTTGCGGCGCGCTGCATTTCTACACGGCCTACGCGGATGACGTGGCTGAGAACTTCGATGCCCAGCTCGCGCAGCATGAGCTTGGCGAAACCACCGGCGGCGACGCGGCTGGTGGACTCACGCGCCGAGGCGCGTTCCAGAACATAGCGCGCGTCTTTGAAGTCATATTTCAATGCACCGGCCAGATCGGCATGGCCGGGTCGCGGAGAAGCGACAGCCTGGTGCTTGGCGGGATCACCGGCTTCGACTGGCAGTTTCTCTTCCCAGTTTTTCCAGTCGCGATTGACGATCTCAATCGCAATCGGCGAGCCGATGGTCTTGCCGTGCCGCACGCCGGAGAGGACGTGGACCTTGTCGGTCTCAATCTTCATGCGTCCGCCGCGGCCATAGCCCTGCTGCCTGCGCCAGAGTTCGCGATTCACGAAATCAAGGTCTACGGGCACGCCGGCCGGAAGTCCGGAAATGAGCGCGACTAGCGCCTCGCCGTGGGATTCGCCGGCTGTGGAGAAACGGATCATATTGATTCCATTGTAACGGCGGACAGGGGGCAGGGGACAGGGATCAGGGTTCAGAGGTAAGGGATCAGACTTCAGGGCCAAATTGGGTATGCGGACTGTCGCCGAAAGCGTGACAATTGCTTCGTTCCCGTTCTTTTAGGAGATTTGCCAATGATCGATTTGAAATGCGTGGCCCTTAGTCTTTTCGCAATTCTGCCCCTATTTGGATACGCACAGCAAAACCGGAAAGTGGCTGTACTTCCAAGGCATGAAGCCAACGCCATTCCTAAACTATTTCTCAGGCCAATGACCGGCAGGATTACAGGTACGTGGCAACCGACCAAGTCTGACTACGATAGTGTGGAGGCGAACCTTTCGCGTATTTCTACAATGCCAATCCCCGGTTGGCCAGCGGTTCTGCGGATTGAACATCCCTAACAAGACTTTCGCCAGTATGTTCCTGTAATCCTGTCCTGAGAGAAAGTAATTTTCATCAATGCTTTCTGCAATGAAGTTCAGCCTTTACCGTATTGGCATGTGAGGGTCGTACAGTATTTTGATGGCGCTACCTGCTTCTGGCGGGCCTTTTTCAATCCGGCAACCCGGGAGTTCACCCAACTTGATATAAATGCCCGGGCCTGAAAGCAAGTTGGGCGAGTCGGAATTGTCACTGCTCCGGGTGTGCATTTAACGTAACTCGAAGCAGCAAAATTCTAGTACTTGGTAATCCGCTTTCACTTACTCTGGAGCCTATGAGCTACTTCCTTTTCAAGACCGAGCCCGGCGTCTACTCTTTCGATGATTTTTTGCGCGACAAGGAGACCGTGTGGGATGGCGTGACCAATCCAACTGGCGTGATGCATCTGCGCCAAATGAAAGCCGGGGCGAAATGGATCTTTTACCATACGGGCGATGAGCGCACTGCGGTTGGCACCGGGACCGTGGTCAGTGTGGATCCGACTGATCCCAAGGTGCCGATTGTTCGCGTGAAGGTGGGCAAGCGGCTCAAGAAGCCCAAGTCGCTAGAGGACGTGAAAGCCACGAAGATTTTTGCGGATTCGCCGCTGGTAAAGATCGGCAGGCTGTCGGTTGTGCCGCTGACCAAAGAGCAGTGGGACTGGTTTTTGGGGTGATGGGGAACCTGCGATGCCAGGTTTGAAGATCCAGACCTCGGGGACCGGAATCGTACTTGCGACTGGCCGATAGAATGGGCGGGGACACTTTGTGTCGTCCGCCCATTCGGAGTGGTCTTGCTGTTCGGCTTCAGCCGTTACCGGTGCTAGTCGACCGATTGCAGCTTCCAGCTATCGCCATCAAGAACAAAGGTGGCTGTGCGCGTGGTGGTGAGCTGGTTGCCGGGATTGTGGGCAATGTCGACCAGCGGCTGAGGAAGATCGGACAGATCGACGCCCTCCGTGAAGACGACCGTCTTAGTCTTGCTGCCTACATCCTGAATGTCCTTGATGTCGCGCGCCATACGATGTTTTAGAACCGTGGTGGTGACGACGATGGAGAAACTCTTGTCCGTCGGGCTGCTTGGACGCCACTGAATGACGTCTGTTCCGCTGGACTGCTTGATGAGTTTCTTGCCCGGGTCGGTGAGCTTGAAATCGGCCCAATACTTGTTGGGATAAATTGTTGTGCGCTGCCAATACTTGGCGGTGGCACCTTGAACCATGCCATCATTATTCACATTGATGTCGAATCCGCTTGGCGCGGCGGCTTCGTAATGGGCATTAATCATTGACTTCGCCTGGTCATTTGAGAGCTCCGGTGCTGACTTGCAGCCCGTGACCATGGTTCCCACCCCAAGAACTACCAAAGACATCAAAGCACGAAACTTCACAGCGTTTTTCACTTTTCCTCCGTAGAACGCAACGTCAGATCGAATTTCTCCGACTCGTCATTTTTGTCTTACTTTCTTCCTGTGTCAATGGACATGAAAGTGATCGTGCTCACAGGTGGTGGTTCTGGTGCTGACCGTGAGTGATGAACAGCGTAAATTACACAGAATCAGGGCTTTTTTCGGGGCGCAATCGACCGTCAGGGAGCAGTGTCTCCCGTGATTCTGTTGACGAGAAGTTCGAGAAAGCCTTTTTCGTCAGACTGGAGGCAGACCTGGGCATTGGGGTCGCCTGGAACCGGTCGCGTGAATCCCTTGTCGTCTACTTCAAGGCGGAGCGGGGCGGCCGGGCAGAGGTCGGGGCGGATGGCGTAGGTGACTGCGACGGGGTCAAAAAGCGTTGGCGGGCGCCACTCGGCTGGGCCGGTCCACTGATGGTAGAGCAGAACAAGCTGATCGGTGAGCGGGGAGCCGTGGGCGAAGACTGTGCCGAGTGCAGGCCTCTCCAGGCGGACCTGGGTTGAGTCGAGCGGCATGACGTAGACCGGGACTCCGGCGGCAAACAGGGCCTGGGCTCCTGCGGGATCGCAAAGGATGTTCCACTCAGGCGATGGCGGCGTGTGGGTGTCGACGGCAGCGCTTCCTGCGGCGGTAACGCCGGACATGCGCTTGTCGTAGCCGCGATAGATGCTGCCACCCATAAGGACGACGCGCTTGAGTTGGCGGAAGGTTGCTGGATCCTGAGCGATAGCGGCTTGAATGTTGAACAAGGGGCCTATGGCGATGAGCGTGATCTGACCTGGATGGGCGCGAATCTGGCTGAGCAAGAACGGGACAGCCGGCTTGTGGGTGTGCTCTTGAGCCTGGCGCGCGTAGGCGGCCTGCGTGAAGTGAGTTGACTTGCCGGGAACGCCGGCGAGGACCGGAATATCGGTGCGGCCGACTGCGGCCAGATAGCGGTCAACGAGGCGGGCGCGGAGTTCTGTGTCTCCAAATGCGGTTTGGATGCCGAGCAGTTGGAGTTCAGGGCTACGCAGGATGAGGGCCAGTGCGAATGCGTCGTCTAGGTCGTCGCCAATGTCGGTGTCGAGGATGACGAGTTGCGGGGACGACGGCGGAACAGCAGCCGGAGTCTGCGCGAGAAGGAATTGTCCGGGGGCAAGTGTTGCCAACGTTACGAACACTGCCACTAGCGCGACTGGGAGATGAGGTTTCCTCATTGGACGATTGTAGATGGGCTGGCGGGCTGGTGAGCGGGTTGCCATTGCGCAGATTAGTGTGTCAGACCGGCTTGGCGGTGTAGAAACTGAGGGCTGCGTCTCCTTGTTCGAGCAGGCGGGTGCGTTGGAGCGCTCCGTAGCTGGCTTCGAGCTTTTCTTTTTTGCGATGTTCAGCGATGACTACGGCGCCAGGGGCGAGGAATGCGGAGGCTTCGCCGCCAAGGAGGTTGAGGACAGTAGCATATTCGCTGGCCGCGTCATAGGGGGGGTCTATGAAGGCCACTTCGTGGGGTTCTGGATTTGGACCAGCTTTCGCGGCGGAATGCAGGAATGACGCGACGGCGCCAGAATGAATGCGAAAGCCCTGTGTGATGCCGAGGCGATCGAGATTGGCACGGAGCACTTTGAGGGCTGGTGCGGCACGTTCGACGAAGGTAACGCGCGCGGCTCCGCGGCTGAGGGCCTCAATGCCGATGGCGCCTGAACCGGCGTAGAGGTCGAGAAATGCGGCGTTCTGGATGCGCGGCGCCAAAACGTTGAACAAGGTTTCGCGCAGGCGGTCACTGGTGGGGCGTGTGGAAAGTCCCAGAGGTGCAGCAAGGGGCCGCGACCGATATGTTCCTGCGATAATGCGCATGGGGTACAGGATAAATGCAGCTTCTAGCTACTAGCTTTTAGCCGTTAGCTATTAGCTCGGTTGTGATGGGTAGGCGGCCTTGCTGTCCCATCCTTGAATCAAGGAACTGATTCAAGGATGGAGCACGCGGTTTGTGCTTTGTCTGCTTGCTGGCGGGGCGAGCAACTACAATCTAAGCATGCGTGGCTGGTCAATTCCGATGGGGCGATGGATGGGCGTGGAGTTGCGCGTTCACCTCTTCTTCCCGTTGCTGGCGCTAGTGCTTTTCGGCATCAGCGGCAACGATGGCTGGCAACGCGGGCTGGTGCTGTTTCTGATTCTGATTTTCGCGGTGGTCGTGCGCGAAACGGCGCGCCTGATGGTGGCCGCGTGGATGGGGCTTCGCTTGCGCGCGATATTGCTGCTGCCGATTGGCGGACTGTTTGCCTACGCGAATCCAGAAAGCCAGGACCAGGCAAACCAAGGTGCCGGGCAGTTTGCCATTGCGCTGGCCGGACCGCTGGCGAACTGGGCTACCGCCGCGGCCATGACCGCGGCTGTGTGGGGCGCGAGCCCGAATGTGCCGCTGTATGGCCTGCCGCTGATTGGCTCGGCTGATTTGCTGCGCAGCCTGATCTGGATGCAGTTTTTTATGGGCGCTCTGCACCTGCTGCCCGCCTATCCGCTGGACTTTGGCCGGCTGCTGCGCGGCAACTTTGCACGCACGCACGGATTTGCTCCGGCGGGGCGCGCGGCTACCGGACTGGGCCAGGTGATTGCGCTGGCCGCGATGCTGGGCGGCATGTTGCTGCACGATCCGTGGCTTGTGCTGGCGGGCTTCTTTATCATGATCGGCGCGCAGATTGAAGATCAGGGCGTGTTCTTCCAATCGGTAGTGGACACGGTGCGCATGCGCGAAGTCATGCTGACAGACTTTGCAACTTTGTCTGCCTCTGACACGCTGGCCGATGCTCTTTCGCGTTGCGTTCACTCGCTGCAGGAGGATTTTCCTGTAGTGCGCGGGCCGCAACTGGTGGGCATTGTGTCGCGGCAGCGGATTGTGGATGCGCTGCGCAACGATGGCAACGGATATATTCAGTCGGTGATGTCGCGGGCGTTTCATGTAGCCAAGCCTGAGGACACGCTGGGCACCATGATTCGGCGGCTGACTGCCGGGCAGGGACTGGCGCTGATTCCTGTAACCGAGAGCGGGCGCGTGGTGGGCATTGTGAGCGTGCAGAATTTGATGAGCTCAATGTCGCTGCTCTCAGAACAGCGCCGCATTGAACGCGAAACCGGCGGCAAGGATTTTCAGGTCTAGTTCTGATGGCCGAAGACGTGGACCATGCTGACACGCGAAATTGGAAAGACGCAGAACCTTCGATTGGCGACGGTCGACCACTGGCGCCGGGACTCTACCTGGTAGCTACTCCCATTGGAAATCTAGGCGACATCACGTTGCGCGCGCTTGACGTGCTCAGGAGCGCGGATCGCATTGCATGCGAAGACACGCGGCAGACACAAAAGCTGCTGAACCACTTTGACATTGCCACGCCGACGGTAAGCTGCCACGCGCACAACGAGCGGCAACGAGCCGTGGAGCTTGTGGAGGCGCTGAAAACGGGCGGACGCATTGCGTTGGTATCGGATGCGGGGATGCCGGGCATCAGTGATCCGGGCGGCTGGCTTGCGACCGAGGCAATTGCGGCGGGCGTGGCGGTGTTTCCCATCCCTGGCGCGAATGCTGCGCTGAGCGCGTTGGTGGCGTCGGGTCTGCCCAGCGACGAATTTCACTTCATCGGATTTTTGCCAGAGAAGGCGGGCGCGCGGAGAACGCGGCTTGAAGAGCTTGCGAAGAATGCGGGGGGCGGCACACTGGTTTTCTATGAAGCGCCGCATCGGATTCTGGAAACGTTGGCTGATCTCGAGTCGGTTTGGGGACCGGAGCTGCGCGTGGTGGTGGCGCGCGAGCTGACCAAGATTCATGAAGAGTTTTTGCGCATGAGCGTGGTCGAGGCGAGGCATGAGCTGGCGGGGCGCGATCGCGTGCGCGGCGAGTTTGTGTTGCTGGTGGCTCCGCCTGCCGCGAAGGCGGCGGCTGTTGCTGGTGTCGCAGCGAAAAAGATCGGCGAGAGGATCGCGCAGATGCAGGCTGCGGATGGAATCGATGAAAAGGAAGCGCTGAAGCGGCTGGCTCGGGAGCTGGGGCAGTCAAAGAGCGATGTGTATCGCGAGCTGCAGCGTGAGCGGGCGCGGCGGCGGTGAAGCAGCTTCCAGCCTTCAGCTATCAGCTTCCAGCTTGGTTGTGGTTTGGTTAGGGGCTTGCTATTCCACCCTTAGCGCGATAGAGCTGCGTCAAGGATGAGTCACCCGGAATTACGAACCGGGACGACTCACAGACTTATAACCCAGACAAGTCAGATGGTGGGATTGCAGCGGCGTTTTCGGCGGCTGCTTTTTGTGCATGCGCTTCGTTGATTTCTTCTATCAGCTGCTCCAGCTGTTCGCGTTTGCGGGGGCTTACGTCGAGGAAGCGGATGCCGATGGTGTGGCGGTCGTGGATGGCCTGGATTACGCCGCCTAATCGGAACGAGAGGCCCTCAATGCGGAACTCGGTTTCGACGCGCGTGTAGATGCCTACCGGGAAGCGTTCGTCGCAGCGAATGCGGCAGCCGCCCAGGCTTAGATCGACGATGCGGCCTGCGATTCTTGAAGCCACTTTGACGAGGATGACGAGTGCCGTGTCATCGACCGAGTGGCGGGACGTGGTGCGACGCTCGGGTGGTGGCGGATTGCCTGTGGGTGCGGTGTCTGGTCGGGTTTGCGTCATTGCCATGCTGCCCTCAACACCGGCATTTTCAGGGCCGGCTGGCGGGCACATGCACTAATGCCCGTTCGACAGCTCCCATGGACGCCGCGGCTCCGGCTGCGCGGCTTCTCGCCCCTTGAGGCGGTCGTATTGATATGTGTCGCTGGTGGTGCCTAGCGACTCGTTATAGAGATCGTCTGATCCGATGATTTGCTTTAGTTCTTCAGTGAACTGATGGATGGCATGCAATTGCTGGGCCGTGGCGGGCAACTCATATTGGGAGGTCTTAATGAACTTTTGATAGCCGCGATCGAGCAGGCGGGCGATTTCGCCGCGCACCAGCGCTCCTGGGCTAACGGCGAGAACGGCTTGATCGGTATTGTCGACGGGGTCGTGGCCAGGAACCAGCACTGCGGCAACACCGTCGCGGCTGACCAGCGAGCCGCCTGCAACCTCGTCAGAAGGCGCTACATCAAAGCCGTGGGTGCGCAGCAGTTCAAGTGTCTGGTCGTAGTTTGGATGGCGTGACTTTTTCTTCATGATTGCTTTCCCGTCTTTAAGGCCTGTCTGCGAAAATTGAAATAGAGCGGCGGCGCGATCTCGAGCCTATTCAACTGTCGCACATTGGTTCTGAAGGCTGCAATTTCCCCATGGAAACCACTTCCACCCAGATGAAACGAGAAACGCTGAAAGCCAAGGCCCTCGGAGCCTCGGTGCCGGACCGTATTGGCGCAACTCCGCTAGTGCGGCTGGACAGTGTGGCGCGGCATCTGCCGGAGTATCACGGCCTGGAATCAATAAAAATTCTAGCCAAGGCCGAGTGGGCCAATCCGGGTGGAAGCGTGAAGGATCGCGCGGCAGCAGGCATGGTGCGTGATGCGATTGACCGCGGCGTATTGAAGCCGGGCAAGACGGTGCTGGACGCCAGCAGCGGCAACACCGGCATTGCGCTGGCGATGCTCGGGTCGGCGGTGGGTTTCCCAGTTCATCTGGCGATGCCGGCAAACGTTTCGCCGGAGCGCAAGCGGATTTTGCGCGCATATGGTGCGGTAATTGACTGGACCGATCCCGACAAAGGCTCAGATGGTGCGATTCTGCGGGCGCGCGAGCTGGCGGGCAATGATCCCGAGCGGTTTTGCTACATCGATCAATACTCGAACGACGCGAACTGGCTGGCGCATTACCGCACGACGGGCCCAGAGATTCTGGAGCAGACTGAAGGGCGCGTGACGCACTTTGTGGCCGGGCTGGGTACGACTGGAACCTTCATGGGCGTGAGCCGCAAGTTGAAGGAATTCAGTTCGTCGATTAAGGCAATCAACTTTCAACCGGACTCGGCGTTTCATGGGCTGGAAGGACTGAAGCACCTGGGCACATCGCTTGTGCCGGCGATTTACAACCCGCATCTGGCCGATCGTGAAATGGAAGTGGAGACCGAGGCCGCGTACGACATGGCGCGCAGGCTGGCTCGCGATGAAGGGCTGCTGGTGGGAATTTCTGCTGCGGCCGCTGTGTGGGCCAGCTTGCAGATTGCGCGGGAAGAGGCGGAAGCGGGGCGTAGCGCGGTGATCGTAACGGTGCTGCCCGATAGCGCGGACAAGTATCTCTCTGAGCGGTTCTGGGAGGACGAGTGAGTTCGTCTGCCCGGTTGCTCGTAACGCGCCCTGTGTTCGCATCGATCCGCGCGCACGGGGAAGAGACGTATCCCGACGAGTGCTGCGGCGCGCTGCTGGGGCGCTACACGGATGGCGTGTGGACGGTGGAGGATGCGGTAAGGGCCGGCAACACGCGGACCGACTCAGCGCATAATCGGTACAACATTGCTCCCGCAGAACTGGTGAAAACTGAGCGCGAGGCGCGCGGACGCGGATTGGATATTGCGGGGTTCTATCACTCGCATCCGGATCATCCGGCGCAGTGGTCGCAAACTGATTTTGCCGAGGCGCACTGGATTGGCTGCGCATACATGATTACGGCGGTGGAACAGGGCAAGGCTGCGGTGACGAATTCTTTTCTACTGGCTGGGACCAGGGAAGAAGACAAGCGGTTCGAGTTGCAGGCGATTGAGATTGTGGATGGTGCGGCTGGGTGATTGCGCTTTGATTGATGTTTGTGGTGTGTGAGCGAATAGCAGATCTTCTCGACTCCGAGAGGCGGTGGCTGCGCGCACGCGAAAAACAAAAGCAGATCCTTCACTCCGCTTACCCCCGCGAACTTTGTTCGCAGGGGCCCCAAGCCGCTACGTTCTGGACGACACCTTCTTGGTGGATTTGGATTTGTTATGCAGCCTCACTTTACGCGGGCATATTGAATCCTGAGCGTGGTCTTTATTTTGCTACAGGCCCTAGCGGCCAGACTGTCTTGCCATAGACCTCGTTTAAAACTTGTGCCAGGCCGGTGTAGATTGCAGAGGCGCCGCAGAAGAGGCCTACCCAGCCAGCGGTGTGGCCGATTGCCGCACTCCCTACCGCGTCGCCAACGGCCAGCAATGCAAACAGCAGAGTAAGCGAGGCGAAGACTACCTGCAGCGCGCGGTTGAGCCGCAGCGTTCCGATGAAGAGCACCGCAGTGAAGAGTCCCCACATTGCGAGGTAGGCCGGCATGGCAAGGCCCGATGGCGTAGCGACGCCTACTCCCGCTTTGGGCAGTACGACCAGCGCCACAAGCGAAAGCCAAAACATGCCATAGCTGGTAAAGGCTGTGGCCGCGAAGGTGTTGCCCTTCTTCCATTCCATAATGCCGGCTACCACCTGGGCCAGGCCGCCATAGAAGATACCCATGGCGAGGATCATCGAGTCGAGTGGAAAGAATCCTGCATTGTGAAAGTTCAGCAGGACGGTGGTCATGCCGAAACCCATCAGACCGAGGGGCGCGGGATTGCCGGAGCGGTCGGGTGCAAGTGCGTCTTGCATTGGTGATCTCCTGAAATGGGGGAAAGAAGCGGACCGATCATACAAGGCGCAAAGCGGCGCAGCCAAGTGAATTTTTGGCGAGGATGGATGGAGCGAGCGGCTAGCTCTTGGCTTTCGGCTTGCTTGTTGGGACTGACCCTTCAGCAACCGAATTGCCGCAGGTGGTGATCGTGGTGCAGATAGCACCAGCGCATCCATTCCTTCTCCGTCATCTGGCCGAACATCGGGTGCGAACTGAAGGTGGAATGGCGGGCGAATCCCGCGAATTCCTGGGTGAGCGCGATCAGGTCGCGCAAGTCCTCATCGAATTCAGCGGGCTCCGTTCCTGACCTCTGCTGATCGACTTCGGGGCGCGTGGGTACGCCTTTAGGCCACTTCATCGGCAAACTGAGGGCGGCCCATTTCATGACGGGGCCGAATGGCCGTTCCGCAGGGCTGACTTGCTTACACCCCATCATGCCGCGAAGGCTGTCGGCGAGGTGACAGATCATCTGATGCGCATTCATCTTTCCCCATTGGCGGGGCGAGTCGGCGCGCACATCGCTGAGTCGATCGAGGATTTCGTTAAGGCACGCAGCGTTGCTGAGCGTCTTCACTGTGATTCACTCCAGGAATTATTTTGGGCTTTCTGCCAGCCAGCGCTTGGTATTGAGCAGTTGACGATTGTCGAGCGACCAGACGCGGCCCGTCATCTCGTCGGGGCCTTTGCCTTCGCGGGCGGATTTTTCAAATTCGCTGACTACGGCCTGCATCTTGGCGTCGAGATCGTCGACAAAGTTCAACACCAGCGCTTCAGGAATCATGGGCAGTTTGGGTGAGCCGAATTCCAGCTTGCCATGGTGCGAAAGGATGAGGTGCAGAACCAGCGTGCGCAAGCGATCAGGAAATTGCGGCAGGCTTGCGATCGCCTTTTCCACCAGATCGACGCCCATTTGAATATGGCCGAGCAGCACGCCTTCAATGGTGTAGTCGAATCCGATGTCCCACGAGAGCTCGCGAATTTTGCCGATGTCGTGAAGGATGATGCCGGTGAGCAGCAGGTCGCGGTCGAGCAGAGTGTAGTGGGCGGCGACGCGATCGCCAAGCCGGAGCAGGCTGACAACGTGCTCAAGCAATCCGCCAAGCCAAGCGTGATGCAGTTGGCGCGCTGCCGGAGCTTCGCGATATGCCATTGCGATACTCGGGTCGCCGAGGATGGATTTGAGCAGCGCCTTCAAGTCGGGGTTGGACATGCCCTCAATGAAATTGCCTAGCTGGCGCCAGAGATCGTTTACGTCGTAGCCGGTGGCCGGCAGAAGGTCGCTCTTCTCCACCTCGTCTGCCAGAGCGACACGCAGCTGATCGATTTTGACTTGCAGGCGATCTTCAAAACGCGAGCAGCAGCCGCGCACTTTGACGATGGCGCCCTTGTCGAATTCTTTGGCAATGCGCGCGTCGCCGGGATCCCAGATGCGCGCCTCGAGTTGGCCGGTTTTATCTCCCAGAATCAGGTTCAAGTAGGGTTTATTTGTTTTGGTGGTGCGCTGTTGCTTGGCGAGGACAAGGAAGAACCCGTCGAAGTTTTTGCCCTCTTCGAATGTGGCCAGATCGGTTATATAAATTTCTTTCATTCTGCGGGAAAGGATACATGAAGAGGCAGCTTTTTAGCTGTTGGCTATCAGCTCCCGGCTTGTTCGTGGTGTACGACGACCCCTTTATTTCATGTAGTGGCCAAAGACTACGGGCCCGGGAGAATATCCCAGGCCCGCATTTTTGCTCGATTGAAAGCACCTACTGTTGCGGCACAGTTGGCTGCGACGGAGCTGGCGGCTGTTCCGTCGGGTGCTCTGCTGGTGCAGGCGCTCCCGGGATGGCCGGCAATGGTGTGAACTGCGGAGCCTGCTTCGGCTCACTGCTCTGAGGTTCTTTTTTCTTATCTGCCAGCCTGGTCTTTTCGCCGGCCGTTACTGCCTTCTTCTTTTTGGAGGCTGTATCGCCGTTCAGACCGAGCGGGGCTGATTGGGTAGCGCGATCAGCAACTTCAGCGGTGTCTGGTGCAGCGGGTGCCAAAGTATCGGTTTGCGGCCCGTTCGGCTGCTTTGCCTTTTTAGCCACACGAGCACGTTCGCTGAAGCGCTTTTTGACTTCAACCGGTGCTGCTTCAAGCGGGTTCTCCGGCTCCGGAGCTGCCGCCGCAGTTTCAGCTGGAACAGCGCCTGCATCCTCGACTGCCGTAGTGGGTGCGGAAGGCAAAGTTTTACGCGGAGCCTGGCCGAAGCGGATCTTTTCGCGCTTACCGGGCTTTTCACTTGCTTCCTCGCCGGGCTTCTCAGACTTCTTGACGTGGATCTTTTCAAGAATGCCTTTTTTGGCGGGCTTGGCGGTGGCCACGGTTTGCGCAGCGGGTTTGGGCGCAGGTTGTGCTGCCGCTGGCTCCGGCGCTGGAGCAGCATCGGCCGCGGACTGCGGAGACTTCTGGCGGAAGGTATGGGTAGTTTCGCGGAAGCGCGTGCGCTCGACCTTCGCCTTCTTTTTAGGAGCGGGCGGGGTGTAGGCACTGAATATCGGCTTGGTTTCGTTGGGGCTGGCGCCGCTATCGGTGTAGCCCGGCTTGATGTCGATAAACGACTCTTCGCGCAGTTTGGTCAGATATTCGCGAATCGCCGGCTCCATGCGGGACATATAGAAAGCGTCCTGGACCTGGGCCTCGACTTCCTTATAAGGACGAACGCCGCCTTTAGCGTGGTCGTCTACTTTAAGAATGATGTAGCCCTGACGGGTGAGAATCGGCTCAGTGAATTGGCCTACCTGGAGGGTGAAAGTCTTGTCTTCAAGCAGCTTAGGCAGGGCACCGGGCTGATATTGACCCAGATCGCCTCCCTGGGCCGAGGTGGGGCCATCGCTGAAGGATTTTGCCAGTTGGCTAAAGTCGCCCCCAGCGTGCAAACGGTTCTCAATGTCGTCTACTTTGGCTTTGGCTGCGGTCAGCTTATCGCCGTCCGTGGCACCGCCGGTTGAAACCATAATCTCGCTGAGGTGTACGCTTTCCGGCTGGGCGTAGTCTGCCTTATGTTCTTCATAAAAGCGTTCCGCTTCGCCGGGAGTGAAGCGAATGCTCTGCCCCACCTCCTGCCGCATTACCTCCTGGGTAATGAGCTGATTGCGGATATTCTGCTTGAAATCCTCAAATGAAACGCCCTGCTCTTTGGCGGCCGCTTCCAGCTCTTCCATGGATTTGAGGTTGTATTGCTTGCGAAGCTCATCGAGGCGCTTGACCAGATCGGTTTCGCCGTTGATGCCCATCTGCTTGCCTTTTGAGATCCAAAGTTGCTGATCGATCAGGTTGCGCAGCAAGTCTTTATGGGAGGCGGCTATCTCCTGCAGGGTACTGGCGCCGCGTTGACGAGCATCGCGGTCGACCTCCGCCTGAGCTCGCTCGTAGTCTGAACGAGTAATGATCTGGTCATTAACACGGGCGATGATGTCCTCGACCGTGGTGCCGCCGTACGGGCTCTGTGGCGCCATGTTTTGGGCGCGCACCAACGCGGAACTGGAAAGCAGCACCGTACCGAACACGACTGCTGCGGGAATGCGAAGGAATCTGAGGGTCATAAGTGAACACGTAAGCGGCGAAACAAAGCCACCTCTTGCATAGACGTCATTGTAAATGCAGGGGCAGCAGAAGCGCGATGATCGGCGCGCTTTTGTGACACGGCGTCAAGGCTTTACTGCGCCACTTCAAGTGTGAGTTTTAGGCTTGGGACCGGCGTTTAGATGCGAGGGTTGCCACAGCGGCCCGGAGGGGATTATCGCCCCCGGAAGTGGTCCGTGCTACCGCTTTCGGGGGTGCCACAGTCAAATGACGCAGTGATATACTTGATCCCTGGGCGGCTCCGCGGAGCCCCTTCAGCGGTTTCCCAGTTTCCTGAGCCTTGCCGGAATCAGGCAAGGCGTAATTATATTTGGGGAGCAATCCCGAGGCGCACTATGACGGAAACAATCCTCGGTGATACCGCGTCTGGCAGTCCGCAGCAATCGCCCTCCGGAGGTTCCTTCCAATTATGAGTCCCCGCGCCCGCCGCGCCCTCTTTACCGTAGTGCTTTTCTTCGCCGTCTGCGCCGTTGTCGGCTCCATACTGCAGCGCAGGGTTGGGGCTCAAACCGCGACCGACGAAAGCCAGCTTCGCGACAACCTGAAGTCGTTTACCGATGTGTACGCGCTGGTTGAAAAGAACTATGCCGAGCCCATCGCGGGCGACAAGGCCGACGCGGCCATCTACGACGGCGCCATTCCGGGAATGCTCCGCGTGCTCGACCCGCACTCGAACTTCTACGACCCCAAGGCGTATGCGCGGCTGCGTGAAGATCAGCGCGGCCATTATTACGGTGTCGGCATGGTCATCCAGCAGCAGCGCGATGCGCAGGGCAAGGACCATGTGTTTGTGATTACGCCGTATGAAGGCACTCCTTCATTCCGGGCCGGCATTCATCCCGGCGATCAGATTTCTTCAGTAGATGGCAAGAGCACCGACGGCTGGACATCAGACCAGGTGGCGAAGGCGCTTAAGGGGCCCAAAGGCACCCATGTGCAGGTTGCCACCATTCGCGTTGGGCAAACGTCCCCGATGACATTCGACCTGGTGCGCGACGAAATTCCGCATCCTTCAGTTGACCTGAAGTACGAGATTCGTCCCGGCGTTGGTTACATTCACCTGACGCAGTTCCAGGAAACGACCGGCGAGGAAATGTCCAATGCGATTGACGGCTTCAGCAACTTGAAGGGGCTGGTCATCGATCTTCGCAACAACCCAGGCGGGCTGCTAAGCCAGGCTGTCGACGTTTGCGATCACCTGCTGGCCAAAGGGCAAGGCATTGTTTCGCAACGTGGGCGCGCTTATCCCGATCAGAACTACACGGCCACGCATGGCAACAGCGGAAAGACTTTTCCAATTGTTGTACTGGTAAATCGCGGAACGGCTTCGGCGGCGGAGATTGTTTCAGGCGCGCTGCAGGATCATGATCGCGCGCTGATCGTGGGCGAGACCACGTTTGGCAAGGGCCTGGTGCAGACGGTGTACAACCTGAGCGAGAATACCGGGCTGGCGCTGACGACGTATCACTACTACACGCCGTCGGGACGCCTGATCCAGCGCAATTACAGCGGCGTTTCGCTGTATGACTACTACTACAACCACGCCGGCGCGGAGCCCAACGATTCGACGAACCGCGAAGTCAAGCTGACGGATTCCGGCCGCACGGTATACGGCGGCGGCGGCATTACTCCCGATGAGAAGGTCGACACGCCAAAGAGCAATCACTTCCAGGATGAGCTTCTCTTCAAGGACGTGTTCTTCAAGTTTGCTCCTATCTACGTTTCGACCCACCAGGTGAACCAAAACTTCCAGGTGGACGATGGCGTGATGAGTGAATTCAAGAAGTACGTCGCCAGCCAGGGCATCGACTCTACGGACGCGGATTACAGCGGCGTGAGCGACTGGGTGAAGACGCGCATCAAGGAGAAGATTGTCACGATTCAATTCGGCCAATTGCAGGGACTGCGCACGCTGGCCGATTGGGATCCTGAGATTCAGAAGGCTGTAAGCTTCCTGCCTGAAGCGCAGGCGCTGGAAGATCATGCGCACCAGGTGCTGGCGGAAAAGGCGATGGCGCGCAGTACGAACACGCAGGGCGTGCCGGTTCGGCCGTAAATGCCAGCTTTCAGCTTAACTTGAAAAGCCGTAGCAAAAAGGCCATCCCATTCGGGATGGCCTTTTTGCTGCGCGAGGCAAGGTAGTTATTCGAACGCCGGTAGGCCGGCGAGGGCCATTGCAATTTCCTCTGCGGGATATTCGTAATTTTCGAGCTGTCCTGCCTGGTAGGCGATGTAGCTCTGCATGTCGAAATGGCCGTGGCCGCTGAGGTTGAAGAGGATTGTGCGCTGCTTGCCTTCGGCCTTGGCTACGAGCGCTTCCTTGATTGCGCCGGCGACCGCGTGATTGGCTTCGGGCGCTGGAACAATTCCTTCAGCCTGCGCAAACTGAACGCCGGCCGCGAATGCATCGAGCTGTTGCACGGTTGTTGCTTCGGCCAAGCCGAGATCGAGCACATGCGAAACCAGCGGCGCCATGCCGTGATAACGCAATCCGCCAGCGTGAATTCCGGGCGGCATAAACGTGCTGCCGAGCGTGTGCATCTTGACCAGCGGAGTCAGATGTCCGGTATCGCCGAAGTCGTATGTAAAGCGGCCCTTAGTCAGGCTGGGGCACGCGGTGGGTTCGACTGCGACTATGCGCGCATTGCACTTCCCCTTGATCTTGAGGCCGATGTAGGGCATTACGAGACCTGCAAAGTTGGAACCGCCGCCGGTGCAGCCGATGATCACGTCGGGCTCTTCGCCGGCCAGCGCCATCTGTTCAATCGCTTCCTGGCCGATCACGGTCTGATGCAGCAGCACATGGTTCAGCACGCTGCCCAACGCGTACTTGGTATTTGGATCTTTGGCTGCAACTTCAACCGCTTCAGAGATTGCAATGCCGAGCGAGCCGTTCGAATTCGGATGCTGCGCGAGGATGGCGCGGCCGGACTCCGTCTCAATGCTGGGGCTTGCCGTGACACATGCGCCAAACGTTTCCATGAGGGCGCGGCGATAAGGCTTCTGGTCGTAACTCACACGCACCATAAAGACTTTGCAGTCGAGGCCGAAGAATGAGCAAGCCATGGCCAGCGACGATCCCCATTGCCCCGCGCCCGTCTCAGTGGAGAGATGCTTGGTGCCATCCTTCTTGTTGTAGTAAGCCTGCGCCACGGCGGTGTTGAGTTTGTGCGAACCGGCCGGGCTGACGCCCTCGTACTTGTAGTAGATGTGCGCGGGCGTATCCAGCGCCTTCTCAAGCCGCCGTGCGCGGAACAGCGGCGAAGGCCGCCACTGCGCGTAGATCTGCCGCACTTCTTCCGGAATCTCAATCTCGCGCTCGCTGCTGACTTCCTGCATGATGAGGCTCATAGGAAAAAGCGGCGCCAGGTCATCGGGACCGAGAGGCTTATGCGTGCCGGGATGAAGCGGCGGAGCGAGGGGCTTGGGCAGATCCGGAAGGATGTTGTACCAAACGCGTGGAATGCGGTCTTGCGGCAAAAGGTATTGGACGGTATCCATGCGGAACATTCTACCAGCGGTGAATTGTGGGTGGATTGTGAGGCCCGATACGGGGCGAGCTTTCAGCTCTCAGCCTTCAGCTCTGTTGTGGCTCGGTTAGGGGCTTGCTATCCCACACATTTCACGAAAGGACCATGAATTGGATTGGGCACAGGGCTGATTTGCTTGAATTGCATAGCTGTAGCCGTCATCACAGCGGTGGGGGGCGGTTGCTCATAGGCTTGTGCTTCGATGTTCAGGGGGAAGACTATGCCATCCGTTGCTGCGGAAGATGAAATTACGATCAGGAATCTGCTGGCTGCCTTTGAAGGCGAATCGAACGCCCATGCCAAGTACATGCAGTTTGCGAAGAAGGCTGACGTCGATGGATTGCATGGCGCTGCCAGCCTGTTCCGCGCGGCGGGACGTGCTGAAGAGATTCACGCGGCAAACCACGCCCGCGTTATCAAGCAACTCGGCGGTGAGGCCAAGTGCGAAATTCATTTAGTCGAAGTAAAGTCGACGCTGGAAAATTTGAAGACCGCCCTCAATGGCGAGCAATACGAAATCGACGTCATGTACCCGGCGTTTCTGGCCGAGGCCATAGTACGCGATAGCAAGGCCGCCGTCCGTACCTTCACTGGCGCAATGGAGGCGGAGAAGACGCACGCACGCCACTACGGCGAAGCGGTTGCTCTGCTCGAGGGCGGCAAAATGAACTCGTGGATCAGTGCGACTCGTGAATTCTATGTTTGCCCGGTGTGCGGTTACACGTCAGAGAACGAAGAAGAGCATGAGCGCTGCCCGGTGTGCAATTATCCTTGGGACCGCTTTGAAATAGTTCGCTAGCTGCTTTCAATTGGTGCCTTTGGATGCTGTATTTGCGCGCCCCTTAGAGGGCGCGCATTTTCGTTTGCCTTAGCAGCGGCCCCCCGTCCTACACTAGACTCCATGCTCTTCTCTGACATTGCAACTTCAAGACGCCTTGAACGTGCCGAAGGTTTTGGGTGTACGCAGCATGCCGAAGCGCGCCGAAGCCTGCGCCCCGAATGCGGCGCCGAGTGGATACGGTGCGGCGGAGCCTTTGCAGTGTTCGACGGCGTGGATTCTCCCACTACACAGACCTTCGGACTGGGCATCTTTGAAGAGCTCAGTACTGCGACGCTGGACGAGATTGAGGCCTTCTTCCGTGATCATGGCGCTCCCGTATTCCACGAAGTGAGCCCCTTTGCCGGCGCTGAGGCATACGCACTGCTTTGCACGCGCGGCTATCGGCCGGTGGAGCTAAGCAACGTGGTGTATCAGACGGTAACTGAACCACCATCGGCGGACGCGGGCAACGTCACGGTTCGCGTTGCAGGTCCCGGAGAAGCGAATCTCTGGAGCGACATCAGCACACGGGGCTGGATACACAATCATCCGGAGTTCGCAGGATTTCTAGCGGAGCTGGCCGAAATGTACACAGCGCGCAAACACACGATTTGCTTTCTTGCCGAACTGGATGGGGTGCCCGGCGCTGCCGGCGCCCTATGCCTGCACGAGGGCGTCGCACTGTTCGGCGGATCGGCTACCGTTCCCGAACTGCGCCGGCGCGGCCTTCAGTCTGCCCTGCTGCGCGAGCGAATGCGCTATGCATTTGCACATGAATGCGATCTGGCGATGATGGCTGCTATGCCGGGGAGCGATTCGCAGCGCAACGCCGAGCGCGCCGGCTTCAGCATTGCTTACACGCGCACCAAATGGCAGCTGATGACGAGTTAGTACGATAGGAAGGACGCCTATGGCTCGTCGTTGTAGATGCCGATTTCAACCTTGCCGCCTTCAGCCTGCCGGGCGCGATACATGCCGGGCGTGTTGAAGCTCCAGGCCATTTCGCCATTGGGAGCAATGGCAATGACGCCGCCATCGCCGTGTATGCCGGTAAGTTCTTTGTGGATGATCTGGTCGGCGGCTTCCTGCAGCTTCATGCCTTTGTATTCGACGAGCGCGCAGACGGTTCTCGCAACGGTCAGGCGGATGAAGTACTCGCCGGTTCCGGTGGCCGACACCGCGCAGGATTGATTTGAGGCATAGGTGCCGGCGCCGATGATCGGCGAGTCGCCTACGCGGCCCCAGCGCTTGGCATTGGTGCCTCCAGTAGAGGTACCGGCGGCGAGGTTGCCTGCGCGGTCGAGTGCGACCACGCCGACGGTCCCGTACTTGTGCGCGTCTGCAGGTTCAATCTGCACGGGTTCGATCTGTGACGTGGGCGGCGGCGGTGGCGCGCCAGCAGGTCGAAGCGGAAGCGGCATGCCTTCCTTTTTTAATTCCTTGATGAGCGCCTGCCAGCGGCGCTCGGTAAAGAAGTAGCTTGGGTCCACCTGTTCGAGCCCCGCATAGGCTGAGAACTCGTCGGCGCCCTGGCCGACGAGAAATACGTGCGGCGATTTCTCCATGACGGCGCGCGCCAGCGAGATGGGATGCCGCGTGCGCGTTACATCGCCCACCGCTCCTGCTTTCATGCTGGAGCCGTCCATGATGGCCGCGTCGAGCTCGTTTCTTCCATCGGCTGCGAAATCGGCGCCGCGGCCGGCGTTGAAGAGCGGATCGTCTTCGAGAGTCCGGATCGCCGCTTCGACTGCATCCAGCGACGAGCCGCCTTTGTCGAGCACCTGCGCGCCGGCCTCGGTCGCCTTGGCCATCGATGCGCGATAGGCCTTTTCGCCCTCCGCACTCATGGTGGCACGCTCAATGACGCCTGCGCCGCCGTGGAGCACAATCGCCCAGCGATGGGCTACGGGTTGTTGCGCTCTAGTGGCTGCGGCAATCATGAGTCCTCCAATGGCCATTGCGCCAATGCGGTTCATCGCAGGACCTCCGGCGAGGTTCAGTATTATGCGCGTGTCTGAGTTTGATCGCGCGGTTGACTTTACCATGCTATAACTTCTCTGCAGGTCGGAGCGTGCCCCAGCTCAACGGAAAGGTAGCCCCCTTGAAGGCAAATGTCATTTCTCTCGGCATCATCTTCGTGGGGCTGGTTGTTTTCGCGACGCATGCAGCCAGTCTTCCCTGGACGCCGTGGCGGATTGCAGGAATTGCAATTGCGCTACCGGCATTTGTGCTGTTGATCGTTTCGCGGATCGAGTTGGGCCGAGCTTTCAGCGTGAGCGCGAAGGCGAGCATTTTGGTCACGTCGGGCATTTACTCCCGCATCCGCAATCCTGTTTACGTGTTTTCATCGTTGGTAATTTTCGGCCTGATTATCTGGACGGGGAAGCCATTGTTGCTGCTTGTTCTGGTGGCGCTGGTTCCCTTGCAGGTGTACCGCAGCCGCAAGGAACAAGCGGTGCTTATGGATAAGTTCGGCGATGAGTATCTGGCATACAAGCGGCAGACCTGGTTCTGATCCGGTGGGAATTGTTGGATTGATAGCTGTTTCCTTGCGGACAGCTTTCCCGTAACATCGCAATCAATGATGACGCGAATGAAGGTCTTTTCTTCCCTGTTGTTTTTAACAGTTTGCGCCGTGAGCCTGCGGGCGCAGACTCACCCGATACCCGTGAAAGTGGTTGTGCTCGCCATGTTCGAGCAAGGCGAGGACACCGGCGACACGCCCGGCGAATACCAGTACTGGGTGGAGCGCGATCATCTCGACCGCGTTTATCCCCTGCCTGCCGGTTACCATGCCGCGCGCATGAACGGCGACGGCGAGCTGGCCATTGTTACGGGGCCCGGCACCGCTCATGCTGCGTCTACGGTGATGGCTTTGGGACTCGATCCGCGCTTTGACTTCAGCCATGCTTATTGGCTGGTTGCGGGCATCGCAGGCGGCTGCCCTGATCGCGTGTCACTTGGATCGGCCGCGTGGGCACGCTGGGTGCTGGACGCCGACCTCGCGTACGAGATCGATCCGCGCGAAATTCCGAAGGACTGGACCACTGGCTACTTGCCGCTTGGCAAGGCGACGCCGTTTGAGAAACCGGTGGAGGCGAGGCCGGGCCAGATTTACAAGCTTAACCAAGGCCTTGTGCAGTGGGCTTTCAATGTCTCGCGCGACACCAGGCTGGACGACTCCGACAAGCTGAAGCAGATTCGCGCGGGCTTTGACGGCGCTGCTTCGCAGAGGCCGCCGTTTGTACTTATTGGCGATGAAGTGTCCTCGTCGACCTACTGGCACGGCAAACTGCTGGACGCGTGGGCGAGCGAATGGATGCGCTACTTCTCTGAGGGCAAGGGCGAATTTGCAACCACGGCGATGGAAGATACCGGAACGCTGCAGTCGCTCGAATTCCTGGCAAATGCGAGTCGTGTTGATATCAATCGAGTGATGGTGCTGCGCACGGTGAGTAATTTCGATCGCCAGCCACGCGACCTTACTGCCGCGCAAAGCCTTGCCCGCCAGCGCATCGGTGCCTATGCAGCCTATCTGCCATCGCTTGAGGCGGCGTACCGCGTAGGCCACGCAGTGGTGAATGAACTCGTGACCCACTGGGAGCAATACGAAGGCACTGTACCCGCAGCAGCACCGTCATCGGCGAAATAATAGCGCGCGAATGCGCTTGGCTGAGACGGGCTCGGCGGGTGACAATGCTCTGGTCCCTCAAATCACATCCGGGGCCTTGACGTGCGCTGCGGCGCTTGCCGGTCCCCTGACGAAGGCGAATGAATGCACTCTCTCTGGCTTGGCGAGTTTATGGGCACTGCTGTGTTGCTGCTGTTTGGAAACGGCGTATGCGCCAACGTCACGCTCCGCAAAAGCTATGCGGCCGACGCGGGATGGATGGTGGTGACCACCGGCTGGGCACTCGGAGTGCTTTGCGGTGTGTTGGTTGCGCAGGCCTTTGGCAGCCCCGGCGCGCATCTTAATCCCGCCATTTCGCTGGCCAGCGCCATCATCAGCGGCGATTACTCACTGATTCCTGTTTACTGGTCGGCACAGTTGCTGGGCGCTATGTGCGGAGCCACGCTCGCGTTTCTTCACTTTGGCCCGCACTGGGCACTCACACCCGATCCTGCCGCCAAGCTGGGCATCTTCTGTACCAATGGTGCAGTTCGCAATCCGCTTGCAAATCTTTTTAGTGAGGCGCTTGGGACCGGCATGCTGGTCTTGATCGCAGGTGCAATTTTCTCTCATGGAGTTTCCGCAACGGGACCTGCGCCGGGGCTTGGTCAATGGCTTGTTGCCAGCCTGGTGTGGGGCATCGGTCTCTCGCTCGGCGGCACCACGGGTTATGCGATTAATCCCGCTCGCGATTTTGGGCCGCGGCTCGTCCATGCGCTGCTGCCGATTCCCGGCAAGGGCGGATCGAACTGGAGCTATGCATGGATTCCTATCGTCGGCGATCTTACCGGCGGCGCGCTTGCTGGGGTGCTGCTGCACTTCGCACGGCTGTGAAGTTTGTGCTGATCCACTCGTCAATTGCGAGGGAAAGATGGGCTACTTCGTGCGGCGTTGAGGTCTGTGCTATCCCACCCTCGCACGATGGAACTGCGCAAGGATGGGGCACCCACTCGTCGTCGGAGAGCACCTGGCACTAAGCCAAGTTTTACTCCAAGCCTGAAGCCACTACCGACAACGCGGCAATCGCGGCTGTCTCTGCGCGCAGAATGCGGGGCCCAAGCGTTGCGGCTTTCCACGCGTTGGCATCGAACAGCGCTTCCTCCGCGGGTGCCCATCCGCCTTCTGGGCCGATGGCAATCTCCAGCACCGGCATATCATCTCCGGCTGACTGCACTGCATCATCGACAAGCCGGCGCAGCGTGGTAGTGCGCTCCTGCTCGGCCAGAACGATGCGCGTTGCATTCGACGCTGCCTTTACATACGCCGCCAGTGACGTGGGCTGGTGAATGAGCGGAACATCGGAGCGGCGCGATTGCTGAGCGGCCTCATGCGCGATGCGGCGCCAGCGTTCGGCACGCTTCTCCGCGGACTGGGCCAGGTGCTTCTCAGTCCGCTGTGCAATCACTGGGGCAACGGCCGCGACGCCGAGTTCGGTTGCCTTCTCAATGGCCCACTCCATGCGATCAAACTTGTACACCGCCAATACCAGCGTGACAGGCAGCGCAGGGTCGGCTTGCACTTCGGTAACCAGGTTGAAGCGAACTTCGTTGGGTGAGACTGCCGCCACTTCCGCATGAAAGACGTGACCGCCGGCGACGACATCGGCTTCCATGCCGGGCTGTGCGCGAAGCACGCGCGCCAGGTGCTCAGCCTGCGCACCGGTGATGGATGCTGTGGCTTCATCCCATTGCTCGGCAATCCAGCGACGTCGTGTCATCTTGTTCGTCTTTCCTGTATCTCTGGCATCAAGTCTAATCCTTCAGCACAAACACTGAGGGGAGCGCCTTAAGCGCTCCCCTCAGTGTTGCCTTTTGTGTTGGAGTAGAACTACTTCTTCTTCGCGGCCTTCTTTACGGCTTTCTTCGCGGCCTTCTTTGCAGGTGCCTTCTTGGCTGCTTTCTTGGTTGCCATTTGCCTATTCTCCCTTTTCGATGGGTTGCATCGATTTCTGCAATACGTATATTGCAGTTGAAGAATGTATAGAATTGTGCCGCAACGATGTCAAGAGAAAAACGACTTGAAGGTGGAAAAATCGTCAACAATTTTTCGGGGCTCGCCGCGGACCGATGAGCAACTTTGATGATTGCGGACACCGAATCGCATCTTGCGCAACAACCCTCAAATGAAAATTCATTTCGCGATCCGATGCACGCGCAAATTGTCGATATGCTTCATCGCCTTTGTTCATGCGGCTTTCAGCATCACTCATCAACATTGAATGCGGTTCAATGCAAGACCTGCAAGGCTCGTTTCCTTGTAGCGCGACTGCATATCGAGACCTGTCAGATACATGGTTCGAATGACCTGATCGAGGGAAACCTTATGTTCCCCGGACTCATGAAGAGCAATACGTGAAGCCTGCACCGCCTTGGCCGCTCCCATCGCATTTCGCTCGATGCAGGGGATCTGAACGAGTCCTCCGACGGGGTCGCAAGTCATGCCAAGGTTATGCTCCATTGCGATTTCGGCTGCATGTTCCACCTGCTCGTTATCGCCTCCAAGTGCAGCGGTCAATCCTGCAGCAGCCATCGAGCATGCGACTCCTACTTCACCCTGACAGCCGACCTCCGCACCGCTGATCGATGCATTTTCCTTGTACAAAATGCCGATGGCTGCCGATGTAAGAAAGAAGCAGACGATGCCTTCGTGATCCGATTCAGAAACAAATCGCTCATAATAATGCGCCACCGCCGGCACCACGCCGGCTGCTCCGTTGGTAGGTGCGGTAACCACGCGGCCGCCCGCCGCGTTCTCTTCATTCACGGCCATCGCATAGACGGTGACCCAGTCCAGCGGCGCCAACGCATCACCGCGCAAACCTCTCGCTTCCCGTTCTTCGAGGCGTGCGGCAAGTTGATGCGCGCGCCGTCGCACGTTCAAACCGCCGGGCAGAATGCCTTGTGCGGCGATGCCCCGCGCGGTGCAATCTTTCATGGTTTGCCAGATTCGGTCGATGCCTTCGCGAACGACTTCAACCGGGGCGCGATCGGTGCTGGTCCTGGCGAGCGCGCATTCGTTCTCAAGCATCAGCTGACTGATGGTGAGCTCGTTGGCCTGGGCGGTAGCAAGAAGTTCGGCTGCACTGTGAAATCGAAACGGGACTTCCACGGAGCCTTCGTTTATCTCGATTCGCTGAGTTGAATTCGCAGGAATGTCTTCTGCGATGAAGCCGCCGCCGGTTGAAAAGAACGTGCGCTGTTCGACTTTATTGCCTGAGGCGTCGAAGGCTGTGAAGCGCATTCCGTTGGGATGTTCCATTTTTGCGCCGGGCGGAAACATGATGTCGCGATGGAAGATCAAATCCGCAGCTTCGTCGAACGGGATTGAATGGGCGCCTTCGAAGGCGATCCGTTTTGACGAACGAATCTGACCCACAGTGGATTCAATTGCTGCCGGATCGATGGTGGCGGGCTCGTGCCCCGCCAGCCCCAGCAGAACTGCGCGATCGGTGGCGTGGCCAAGGCCGGTGAGCGCGAGCGATCCGTAGAGCTCCACCTGCACGCGGGCAACGCGTCCAATAGATCCACACGACACCAAATCGCGAGCGAAGCTGCGTGATGCTCGCATTGGTCCCATGGTGTGCGAACTTGAGGGGCCAACGCCGATTTTGTACAGATCAAAAAGGCTCGTCGTCACGCCAAAGATTCTATTCCTCTATCAGCCCTCATGGTTTCTCAGGCCAAACCGCGTCGGGGCTGACGGGCATGGGCTGATTGGGGCCGAGGTTGTCTGGCGAGATGGTGGCGTAGATAAAATTTTCCGGCGGAACAGGATCCCCTGCCAGCCTGCGCAGCATGGCCAACTGCCCGGCATGGGTCATGGCGTCGGAGAACGGTCCCTGCAGCAAAACCTCCGGCGTGATGCCATGCATCTCCGATCCCGCTTCAAGATGACGAGCGAAGTCTTCCACCACTCGATGGAAATTTACCATCGCTTCGGCGAGCTGATCGGTCTGCGGCGGACGATAGCTTCCACCGGTGATGAAGGTACGTGCGTAACCAAGTACGCTATCCATGTGGCGAACGAGTTCAAGCGGCGTGCGCACCTTGCCGCCCGCACTAAAGTTTGCGAACTCCGGCGAAGCACCGCGCAAAGCTTTTTGCGTCCGGTAAGCCAGTGCAGCAAGGAAATGCCTTAACATCCTTCGTTGCTCGTCCATAAATCTCCCCTTCATGCGATCGGAACTCTGATCCCTGACACCTGATCCCTGAACCCCGTCTTCTTCTGTTCACCCGTCACTGACCACTGTTCGCTATCTTCTGGTACACTCGCTGCAAATTAACCGCCATGCTCTTTAAAGCTCTTAGCGCGGCCGTCTACGGTATTGACGCCAACCTCATCGATGTTGAGGTGGACTACAGTGGGGCCGTTACAGATAAAGATATCTTTCACACCGTCGGTCTACCCGATGCTGCAGTTCGTGAGAGCCGCGATCGCGTGCGCGCTGCCATCAAGAATTCCGGCTATACCATTCCGCCCACATTCATCACCATCAATCTTGCGCCGGCCGACCTGAAGAAGGAAGGCTCGGGATTCGATCTTCCCATCGCAGTCGGCATCCTCGGCGCTTACGGCGCTCTGCGCGTGAGCGATTTGAGCAATTTTCTGCTGGTGGGTGAGCTTGGTCTCGACGGCAGCGTGCGCCCCATTCCCGGCATGTTGCCGGTTGCCATTTTGGCGCGCGAAAAGAAAATTCCAAACCTGATATTGCCGGCGGCGAATGCTGCTGAGGCCGCAGTAGTCGAAGGCGTCAATGTTTATCCTGTATCGACTCTGACGGATGTCATCGATCTGCTTAACAACTCGCTGATGAACGTAGTGCAGCGCGAAGCGTTTCGCGTAAATACGGAGCAACTGCTCGGCGAGCTGCAGCATTTTACGGTTGACTTTTGCGATGTTCGCGGCCAGCAGACCGCCAAGCGTGCACTTGAAGTTGCCGCGGCCGGCGGACACAACATTCTGATGATCGGACCGCCGGGTTCCGGCAAGACCATGCTGGCCAAGCGGCTGCCGTCGATTTTGGCGCCCCTCACTTTTGAAGAAGCGCTCGAGACTACGAAGATTCACTCGGTTGCAGGAGTGCTGGACTCTGCCGCCGGACTGGTTTCGCAACGACCGTACCGTGCTCCGCACCACACCATCTCCGACGCGGGCTTAATCGGCGGCGGCATCATTCCGCGGCCAGGCGAAGTTTCACTGGCGCACAACGGATTGCTCTTTCTGGATGAGCTGCCGGAGTTTCCGCGCAACGTGCTTGAGGTTATGCGGCAGCCGCTTGAAGATCACACCGTGACCATTGCGCGCGCATCCATGTCGCTCAGCTTTCCGGCGCGCTTTATGCTGGCAGCCGCCATGAATCCCTGCCCTTGCGGATACTTCAATGACAAATCGCGCGAATGCATGTGCACGCCGCCAATGATCCAGCGCTACGTGGCCAAAATTTCCGGACCCCTGCTTGACCGCATCGACATCCATATTGAAGTGCCGGCGGTGCAGTACAAGGAGCTTCGCGGCGGAGCAGCGGCCGAGGGCTCAAGGCAGATTCGCGATCGCGTGATGGGCGCGCGCGAGCACCAGCGCAAACGATTTAAAAAGGCTGGAGAAAAAATTTATGCCAACGCGCAGATGACCACGCGACAGATTCGTGTCCACTGCGAACTGGGCGCCGACGCCGAACGGCTGTTGGAACGCGCCATGCAGCAGCAGGGGCTGACCGCCCGCGCACACGACCGCATCCTTAAAGTAGCCCGCACCATCGCCGATCTCGAAGGGGCCGAAAACCTGGCCGTGCCGCATTTGGCCGAGGCCATCCAATACCGAACGCTCGATCGCAGCTATTGGGCGTAAGCGTGATTGGATTTTTTAAAAAAAGCCAATTAATTACCCCTGAAATCTGAGGATTCTCTCAATTCGGCCGATAACCAGGCTAATAGAGGTTACGCATGCCCACATCGATTGATCCGATCCTGAGCGCTGGATGGGAGACCACCCTCTATGCAATTCCTTGTATTTTGTTAGGGATAGCCGTAGTTTTCCGGCTGGATACGCTTTTTCTTGGCCCCGGGAGCCGTGCCGGGAAGGCGCGGGCTTTCTCGGGCAGTGACGACGGCCAGCCTGTACTTCGCGACCCGGACGGCCGCCCTTTCTGACTTGCCCGGCAAGGGAAATTACCGACTTGATTCCTTTAGGGGTATGATTCCGCAGGTAACCTCTTTACACGGAGTTTCCGGTGAAGAAAAGCGAGGAATGAATATCTCAACCTATTTACAATAAACGACTTACTTGGATTCCTTAAGTCTGACCATTGTACCGGATTGGGTACTAAAAATTTGTTGACCTTGACCCAATGCCGTTATACATTCATTGAAGCCATCCAAATAGGGCAGTTCGCAGATTGAAGATTTTGTGCGCCGGTAGGTAATTTTCCGCATCATATCTAGTGAGTCATCTTTCTCGATGAAACTCCCAGTGTGTTCGGAAAGTATACCGGGAATGGAACACCGGGCACTCGGACTCTCAGTTCTGCCACCTGTTTTTACCCATAAGGCAAACGGCTAGAATCTTGCCGCGCGAAAGTGCGTGAAGATTTTGAACTGGACGCGAAGTTATTGCGTCTAAGAAATGAAGTAGTAATTTGGGGCGGTCCTCGCTGAATTGGCTACCCCGCCCTGCACCGGCAATGGCTCGATAAAAGTGCCGGACAGTTGAAAATTTACAAGGAGATTTCAATGCGTTCTGATTTAGTTTTTGGAGCACTGAACCATGTGGCTAATCGCTACCAGCTCTGCCAACTGGCAAGCAAGGCAACGCGCAAGCTGCACAAGCCGAGCACACGGCTGCAAGATACGACTAACGAAGTTCTTGGCCGCTTTCAAACCACCAACCCTGGTACCCTGGGCAGCCTAAGCGCTCCCGCGGCCCAGCCGGTTGAAAGGCGCCGTGCAGCTTAACGGCGTCATTTCAGGGAGTTGTAAAGTAGTAAGATAACGAGTGTAAGAGAAACCGTCCGAAAGGGCGGTGGGTTTCCCCGGCGTTCCAATACTTCTGGGCCCGAGAGTTGCTGCAGAAGGTGTTGCGCTGGTTGTATTCTGTTTCTTCCGTTCTTTCTCTGGAGCTCTTCCCCCTCCCACATCCCTTCACTAACATCCCGCCTCGCAGGTGAACATGACCATCGCTGAACTGAAAGAAAAGAACATTACAGAGCTGAGCCGCATTGCACGTACCCTTGAAATCCAAGGGACCAGCGGCCTTCGCAAGCAGGACCTGATCTTCAAGATCCTCCAGGCACAGAGCGAAAAGGAAGGCCACATCTTTGCCGAGGGCGTTCTTGAGATCCTCCCTGACGGTTATGGATTTCTGCGTTCTCCCGACTACAACTACCTTCCCGGTCCCGACGACATTTATGTGTCGCCCTCTCAGATCCGCAAATTCGACCTTAAGACCGGTGACTCCATCAGCGGCAATGTGCGCCCGCCGCACGAAGGCGAAAAGTATTTTGCGCTGGTCAAGATTGAGGCCATCAATTTTGAGTCGCCCGAGGAGACCCGGAACAAGATTCTGTTCGACAACCTGACGCCGCTCTATCCGCAGGAGCGCATCAAAATGGAGACCGTGCGCGAGGGCCTGAGCGCCCGCGTAATGGATCTGCTCACGCCAGTCGGCAAGGGTCAGCGCGGCCTGATCGTCGCTCCTCCGCGTACCGGCAAGACGATGCTGCTGCAGTCTATCGCCAACTCCATTACTTCGAATCATCCTGAAGTGGTGCTGATTGTTCTGCTCATCGATGAGCGCCCGGAAGAAGTCACCGACATGCAGCGCTCGGTCAAGGGCGAAGTCATCAGCTCCACGTTTGACGAGCCGGCAGCCCGCCACGTACAGGTGGCTGAAATGGTGATCGAAAAAGCCAAGCGCCTGGTGGAGCACAAACGCGATGTCGTGATTCTGCTCGATTCGATTACGCGACTGGCCCGCGCCTACAACACAATCGTGCCTCCGTCGGGCAAGGTGCTCTCAGGCGGTGTTGACTCCAACGCGCTGCAGCGACCCAAGCGCTTTTTTGGCGCGGCCCGCAACATTGAAGAAGGCGGCTCGCTCACCATCATCGCCACCGCCCTCGTCGACACCGGCTCGCGCATGGACGAAGTCATTTTCGAAGAGTTCAAGGGCACCGGCAACATGGAAATCATTCTCGACCGCAAGCTGGTCGACAAGCGCGTCTTCCCGGCCATCGACATTCAGCGCTCCGGCACGCGTAAAGAAGAGCTGCTGATCCCCAAGGAAGACCTGGCGCGCATCTGGGTTCTCCGCAAGGTGCTCAATCCGCTCTCCCCTGTTGAGGCGATGGAACTACTCATCAGCCGGCTTGAGAAGGTCCGTAATAATGCGGAGTTCCTGCTCAACATGAATCAGCTCTAAGCGAGCGTAAGCTTCCAAGTGGGTCTAGGTGGCTAGTTCACTTGGGTGTGGGGCCGGGGATGCGTCCCCGGCCTTGTTTGTTGATCGAGATATCAAGACGGAAGAATATGAAATTCAAAACGACTATTGCCGCCCTTGCTTTCACCTTCGCTTGTGCGCTTGCGCTGAACGCACAGGACCAGGGCTACTGGCGCGCCGCCAGCACCACCGCCCGGTCCATCACCGGCGACATCACGCTGTCAGAGACGTCGGTGATTTTAAATTTCATGCCGTACACGATCGCGCCCATCCGCGTCCTGAAAACCCCTGAGGTGGCGGCAGTGTTCGATGCCGACGTCAACTCCGGCGTCAAAGGTAATCTCTATCGCCTCAGCGTTCCGTCGGAACGGCGCTTTCTGCACAAGAACACACTATGCGGCACCGAGAGCGTGCAATGGATGGCAACATTTGTTTCCGGTCGCGATCTGCAAGTGGCATTATTTTCCGGTCTCGACGAGCCAGTATTCACCTTTGACGCGCTTGCCAATGCCAGTACTCGCTGCGCCACGTTTACCTATAGCCGCTGAGGCGAGTTGCTCGCCGAGGCGAGGCTACTCGCTGAGGGTGGCCGGTGGGCCACTTTCCCGATTGTCCGCCCACTGATAAGATAAAGAGAGTCGTGGGGCTGTAGCTCAGCTGGGAGAGCGCCTCGTTCGCAACGAGGAGGCCAGCGGTTCGATCCCGCTCAGCTCCACCAATTTCCCATCATATCCAGATCAGTCAGCGGTCCTTCCCTTTCGCTTCACTCAGGGTCAGGATTTCGCTTGAGGGCTCTGAAGCCCGCGTTATGGCTCAAGTAGATTTGATGAAGCCGCCTGGGCAACGTACTTCTTGGAGAGCCCGCAGACTCATAGCTGGGATTTCCATATGATCACTATGCCGAATGAGTTTTGAACCGACAGGATGATTGTCTGGCCTAGTTCCAGATTTGATTCGATCGCCCTCCCCCTATTTGGTGATAGAGGATTGCGCTAACCTCGCAGTATTTGTCACTCTCCTTTCGTATTTTTAGGCCAAAATAGAAGACAGAGCTGTTTTTAGAGATGAAGCAGTTCTCGTCAATTGAACCGGTAGAGCCGAAGTGCGACGAGGTGAGGGGTTGATCCAGATCGAATCTTCAGCGGAATCGACTCAGATAATGCTCAGGCCTCTCTGCGTCGATCTGGATGGAACCCTCGTCAAGTCCGACACGCTGGTTGATTCGCTGCTGGTGATGGCGCGCAAGCGTCCTTCGCTGCTCCTCGCATTGCCGGGCCAGTTGCTGCGCGGCAAGGCGGCGTTCAAGGCGTTCGTCACCGAAGCGATTTCCCTTGATGTGGTTCATCTGCCCTATAATCGCAAGCTGCTTCGCTATCTGGAACAACAGCACCAACAAGGCCGTGAAATCTATCTCGCCACTGGCGCGAATATTGGGCTGGCGCAGCGCGTGGCTGCGCACCTGGGCATCTTCAAGGATGTGCTTGGCTCGGACGGCGACTTGAACCTGACCGGCAACCACAAGCTGGAGCACCTTCGTTCGAATATCGGCCGCGGTGAGTTTGATTACATTGGCAACAGCACGCCTGACCTGCCGCTCCTAGCCGTCTCAACTGAGCCCATGGTCGCGAATCCCAGTATTGCGTTGCGTGTGTTGCTCCACATGCGAAAGATTCGGCCGGTAATCGAATTTCGTGAGCGCAGACATTCTGTTTCGGCTCTTTTCCGCGCCATGCGTCCGCACCAGTGGTCAAAGAACCTGCTTCTGCTTGTGCCGCTTTTGCTGTCTCATTCGGTTTCAGCCAAGCTCCTGATCGACGGGCTGCTTGCATTCTGCAGTTTCTCGCTGTCCGCCTCCGGCACGTATATCGTCAACGACTTGTTCGACATTGAATCTGATCGCCACCACCATCAAAAACGGAAGCGCCCTTTCGCGGCCGGCGATCTTTCGCCTGTTACCGGCGCTGCGGCAGCCGCGCTCTTTCTGCTGCTCGCTTTTGCGCTCACGCGCGACCTGCCAGCCGCGTTCAGTGCATGGCTGCTTTTGTATGTCGTCGCGACCGTCAGCTACTCTACGTTCCTCAAGCGCTTACCTATTGTGGACGTGCTTGTGCTTTCAGGCTTGTATACGCTGCGACTACTTGCCGGCAGTTCCGCAACGGACTCACATATCTCTCACTGGCTGGGCGGATTTTCGGTGTTTTTGTTCTTCTCGCTCGCCATTGCTAAACGATTTGCCGAACTGGAGAATCTGAACGCCAGCAATTCCGTTCCGAGGAACGGGCGCGGATACATTCTTGCCGACCTCGAGCAGTTACGCGCATTTGGCACCTCGAGCGCTTTCGCTGCAATCCTCGTGTTCGCCAACTACATCAGCGGCAGTGACGTCGTGATTCTCTATCGCAATTCGACGCTCCTGTGGCTGATTGTGCCGCTTATGATCCTCTGGCTTTGCCGTGTTTGGCTGCTGGCCTCTCGTGGAAAGCTCCATGAGGACCCGGTTGTTTTTGCGCTTACCGATGGCATGAGCCTGCTGATTGGAGCGGCCACAATTGCGGTCGCTTTGCTGGCAATCTAAGCGGGATCGGTTCGTTCAGTAAGCTTTTAAAAATGAATTTTCCATCCGATAAAGGCGTTGTGTTACGCTTCTGACATTTGGCGAATGAGCGCCGTTTGAATTCCCCTCAGCCGGCGAATCCCCACACCTGCTCGTTCCATTACTCACCGCAACACAACTAATGGAGGTTGAATCATGCATTCTGCAAGCACTCAAGAGGCTCCGCTAACACCGGGCCTGGTATTCGAAATGATGCAGGCTTATCAGCGCACCGCCGCTCTAAAAGCTGCAGTCGATCTCGACGTATTTCGTGCGGTGGGTGAAGGTCCTGGGGATGTGGCCTCAATTGCCCGCCACTGCAAAGCTTCGGAACGGGGCACGCGAATCCTTTGCGATTTCCTGGTCGTCAATGGCGTGCTTGCCAAAGATAACGGGAGCTACAAACACACGCCCATCAGCGCTGCGTTTCTTGACCCGAGATCGCCCGCGTGCCTGGCGTCGATCGCGCAGTTCCTTGGTAACGCCGCATTGCATGAGCCAACCCACCACCTTGCTGAGATCGTGCGCAGCGGCCGCACCACTTTGCCCGGCGCCGGCACGGTTGAGCCCGACAACCCGGTATGGGTGCAGTTTGCGCAAACCATGGCACCGATGATGGCTCCACTTGCAGCCCCGCTCGGCCAGGTTGTGCTGAATGGCCACAATGGCTCGATGAAGGTTCTCGACATCGCCGCTGGGCACGGATTGTTCGGCATTGAAATCGCCAAACAGAATCCGCAGGCGCATGTGACGGGCCTGGATTGGGCGCCGGTTCTGCGCGTAGCGCTGGAGAATGCCGAGAAGGCCGGTGTTAAAGACCGCTACGATATGCTGCCGGGCAGCGCGTTTGAAGTGAATTTCGGCGGCCCGTACGATGCCGTTCTGCTTACCAACTTCCTGCACCATTTCGACGTTCCTACCAACGTCGGCCTGCTCAAGAAGGTACGTTCCGCACTCAAGCCCGGGGGCCGCGCCGCCACGCTCGAGTTTGTGCCCAATGAAGACCGTGTTTCCCCGCCCATGCCGGCAGCATTTGCCATGACCATGCTGACCACAACTGAATCGGGCGATGCCTACACGTTTGACGAGCTAGCGTCCATGTACAAAGAAGCAGGCTTCACCGGAATCAGCAAACATCCGATTCCGATGAGCCCGCATACTATCGTGTTGGGTAACGCGTAAAGCTTGGCGGGATCTTGCGCCGGCGAGGTCCCGCTTAATCTTCCGCTTTACTGGCTCTACAATTTCCCGCTCCGGTGATCCATACTTCTGTTGTGCCCCCGTTTCGTTTAACCGGACTGCGTCGATGGTTTCTGCTTTCTGCGGTTGTCGCGTCTTATGCCAACTGCCAGCCAAAGCAAAGTGCGGATTGGCAATTGGCGGTCAGGCACGCCGCTCGCATGGCACCGGCCGCAAGAATCCTGGTTCTCGATGTCGGATCGAACCAACTCCTCGCTTCGTATCATGCGGCCGAAGCGGCGCGAACGCTTGCCGCTCCGGGGTCCACGCTCAAGCCGTTGGTCCTCTATCAACTTGTCGCAGCTTCGCGATGGAATCCCGATCGACGCATCGCATGCACTCGCAATCTCGTAATCGCGGGGCACGCGCTCGCCTGTTCTCATCCACCTTCGACTCCCTTCAATGCACGAGAGGCGCTAGCTTGGTCGTGCAACACCTACTTTGCTGAGGTAGCGCGTTCACTCCAGCCGGGTGAACTGGGCCGTTTGCTTCGTGCTACCGGCCTGCTTGGTGTCACCGGTATTGCAGCGAAAACTGGCGTGACAGAGACTACGGCTGAATTTCGCGAGCCTGGCAATTCCGATGCTATTCAGCTTGCGCTACTTGGCGTAGAAGGCATTCGCATCACGCCGTTTGAACTAGCAACCGCGTATCGCTGGCTCGCGCTCGAAATCGCAGCGCATCCGCATTCAATTGCTGCAGAACAAGTTCATTCGGGCATTGCGGACTCTGCTGGCTTCGGCATGGCGAGTGCCGCGAGTTTCGGCGGTGTGTCGGTCGCGGGCAAGACTGGCACTGCCGCGGGCACGGCGACTTCGCAGACGCATGGATGGTTCGCAGGACTGGCGCCGGCAGATGATCCGCGTGTCGTCGTTGTTGTCTATCTGCCTTCGGGACGTGGCGCAGATGCAGCACACGTGGCCGCCGATCTGCTTGCGCATACGCGCGAAGGGCGGCCATGAAAAAGATGCCTGCGGCGCGTTGCGCAATGAACTTGTTGCTTGCGGCTTGCGTATTCGTGCTGGTCCGGCCATCGTTGCGCAACCCTGTGCACGCTGAAGGGGCAGCGGTGATTGCGCGCTCCACTATTCGCGTAGGCATGTGGACCTTGTGGCATGATCGGGAGATTATGATCACCCCGGCCGCGCACTCTTTTTTGCAGACTTGCGGGAAATGCGCCGCAATCCCGCTTACTGCTGCTGCAATACTTCGTGCTGACGACGCATCGGTCACACTTAAATCAGGACGCAACACGGGTCACATCGACGGGATCTGGCTAATCGGCGGCGTCACGCTCACAGCACATGGTGAAACCGTAACACTCCATAATCCGATTGCAATCACGGCACGCGGCGGGGCACTCATCGTCGCCGTGACGCTTCCGGTGGAGAGCTATGTGGAGCGCGTAGTGGCCAGCGAGAGCGGGCCAGCCGACACTGCGGAATCGCTTAGAGCTCTCGCCATCGTGGTGCGAACCTTCGCCCTGCACGAAACTCACGGCCATGGCGACTATGACCTTTGCGACTCGACACATTGCCAGCTTCTGCACTGGAGTGGAAACTTAGATCGACAACGGGCCGCACATGTTGCCACCCTATCTACCGCAGGGGAGACGCTGTGGTTTCACGGTGAACGTGCGCTCGCTTACTTCAGCAAAGACTGCGGAGGCCGCACCGCATCGCCGACGGAAATCTGGCCGCGCTCACACGCCGTCACTTATCTTCCCTCGCGGACGGACCGATACTGTGCAAGAAGCACAGGCCGCGAATGGGCATCGCAACTGACGCGCGCCGACATTTCCATGGCGTTGGCTTCGCATGGCATTGCGCGCTCCGGCTGGCAGCATCTCACCGTGGCGCGGCGTGGAGAGTCGGGACGCGCTGTTACTCTGCGTCTGGACGCGAACGAAATTTCCACTGAAGATTTTCGATTGGCTGTTGGCCAATCGCTTGGTTGGAATCAGCTGCCGAGCACTTGGTTCGAAGTGAGCCAGCAAGGCGACCGATTTTTATTTCACGGCCGCGGATGGGGCCATGGTGTTGGGCTTTGTCAGAAAGGCGCGACCGCAATGGCCGCGCAGAATCACACCGCTGCTGAAATTCTGGGCCAATATTTTCCCGGCGCGCAGCCTGCCGATGAACTCGCCGGGCGCAGTTGGCAATTGTTCGCACGTGAGGGAATCATTCTGCAGTCGCTTGATGCGGCCGATGCTGCTTATCTTCCTGAACTCCAACGTGCACGCGTTGAAGCGGCACAACGTTCGGGACTGAATACGCCCGGGCCCATTACTGTGCGGGCATTCGCTTCAACGCCGGCGTTTCGCAACGCAACCGGCGCGCCCGGATGGATGGCGGCGTTTACTGAAGGCGATTGGATTGGCGCGCAGGCCCTGCGCACACTGGCTTCGCGTCATCTGCTCGAGGAAACAATGCGCCACGAATTCATGCACGCGCTGGTTGAACAGCATGCCGGCCCTGCAGCGCCGCTATGGTTGCGAGAAGGACTGGTCGAAGTGTGGGCCGAGCCTAACGCCAAAACCGCGGCTACGATGACGATCAAGATCGACGCGCTTGATGCCATGCTCGCTCATGCGGCAACCGAGTCTGACTCGGCAGTCGCACATCGCGCTGCGGCTGGTTACGCATCGCGCCTGCTTGCGCGTTATGGTCGTGAGCGCGTTGTTGAATGGCTCCGCTCAGGCGTTCCGGTCGGCGTCGTCGCCACTCTCGGGCAGCGGTAGCTTTACTGAATCCACGCGTAATGGGCCCGACCCTACCGGCGCCAATACGTTTGCTTCGTCGTCGCGCTCCTCGTTTCGGCCGGGCTTACGCTGCGCCATCAGCACTGCTGCCCATGCAATCAGGACCACCCATGCGGCAACCGGCAGCAGATACGCTCCAGCCATTTTGAATACAACTGCCCACACCTGGTGCGACACTGTTCCACTTGGTGCGCCGTTAAAGAAGTGCCCCGGCAAAGACACGCCAACCAGCGCGGCCGCAATTGCCCCCAGCCACCACTGCCAGTTGAGCAGTAGACGAATGATTCTGCGCATTGGCAAGCGCCAGCCCCACTGCGCTGAGGCCATTGCATGTGGTATCAACTTGGCGGGAATGACCACCCAGCGCAGCAGCCACTCAATGTCAGTAAACCAGAGCACCAGATGCGGGTAAGTGAAAAGCGTTGCGCGACCGCCTGCCGATGCCCGCGAATTAAGATACCCAGCCCACAGCGGTATGCGGTCATCGCACCAATCGAGCAGTGCCCACAGCGCCAGCAACAGTGCCGCCCACACCAGCAGCGCCATAGCGCCCCACACCAGCTTTACGCGCTTGCTATCATCGTTGGAAAGCGACCGCATTGTTCCTGCTTCGAGTTCCAGCAGCGAAATGGCGAGAATCAGCGGCACAAGCAGCGTGAGCGCCACTTGCCACCAGTTCTTTTCACCGATACGCGTCCAGCCGTATCCGACAACGATTAAGACCAGCGTTAGCGCGAACTGCAGCACCACCCAGATCCAACTGCGGCGAAGCCTGAAGAAAAGATCATTGATGTAACTCACGGCTGCACCTCCAGCGTTGCGGGATCGGTTGTGGTTTGCACATTCAACTGATACATGGGCCCTGCCTGCGCCGGGCTGATGACGAACTTGCCGGGATTGACCACCTTGAGCAGGTAGACGTACTCCCGACGTTTGCTGAACTCGGTGTTGAAGAATGCCGCGCGGTCATCGTGAAACTCCTTGCGCGTAAACCAGTCTGCCCACCAATCCGGTTTGTTGTTCAACTTGTAGAGCCCGGTTTCGCTCAGGAACTCCGTACCCGCCGGAATCGGATCCTCGGCCAGCAGGTACTTCCAGTCCGTTCCGTTGAGCGCCAACCGCACCGCAACAGTGTCGCCAACGTGCACGACGCCTTTGATGGGTTGCAGATCATACGTAATCGGATCGGTAGGCTTGTCCTGCCGCTTTGCGAGGACGTAATAGTCGCGCGTGATGTTCAGCGCCAGTTGCCCCTGTTGGAACAGCTTTCGATCGCTGGAATACCATCCGTTTTCCGCGGACCAGTAGATAATGCCGTTGCCGTCTTTGCGCACCGTTACCTGGCCACCGCTGCCCACTTGCGCGGCGGCCACCTTAATCTGCCACGGCAACGCAAAACCATCGCCAGGGCCAAAATGTTTTTTGCCAACACTCACCCCGTTTACGAGAACTTCAACATCGGAAGAGTTGGCAAGCTCGCCACTCATTGCGACGTAATCCGTCAGCCCCTGAATGACCATTGCGGTCTGCTTGGTTGAGTACCAGTAATCGCCGCTGCGATGACCAGCCAACCACACAGCCGCCTTCGTTAGCAGACCGCTTGAACGATCCTGCTTGATGAGCAGCTTCAACGCCAGCGCTGTGGTCTCGCTTGACGTGTCATCCCAGTATTCAAGCATGCCGTCGTAGTTGCCTTCCCAGTGCGCATCAACGTCGCTCACGCGGGCCTTCTTTTCGAGCAGCGTTGCCGCTTCGTGTGCTCGACTGTCTTGCGCAGCGTCGAGCGCGAGCCCGATGAGCGCAAGCCCTTCGTCGCTCACGTTGCCGCGATCTCCCCATGCCTTATCCAGCGCGTCTTTCGGTGCGCCGCCGGTTGTCGCCAACGCGAACACCGTATAGGCATGCAGATCAGGAATCATGTTGGGATGCGTCGCCAGTGTCTTCTGCAACCATGCACGTCCCTTGTTCAGCTTGTCATCGTCGATGGTGCGGCCGACATCTTTCGCCTGCCCCAATCCGCTCACAACATACGCGGTCATAAACAGGCGGCTTTGATCGTCGGGCCACCAACCCCATCCGCCATCGTCGTGCTGGAAGCTGTAGAGACGCTCAATTCCCGCCTGCACCATATCGTCCAATTGCTTCTTGCCGATGGGCGATTTGAGTTTCAGCTTTTCGATCGCCTGGCTCACGATCAGATCGGGCAGGAAGCTCGACATGGTTTGCTCGGTGCATCCCCACGGATAGCTGGTGAGATAGCCGAGCGCGCTGAACACTGTGCCGGCTACGCTCGGCGCTACGGTGATCGTCAGCGCCCGCGAATTCGCATCGGACGACGCCGGAATGTTGTACGACCACTGGTTCTGCCCGGCACCTGAAAACAGCACCCCCGCGCCGGCTTGCTTCTGCTTTACGCCGTACGGTAACACAGGCAGGGTCATTTCAAGCGCGTCAGACTCTTCATTGGTGAGCGCCTTCGCGGTCAACACAACGTTGCCTGTTGCGCGAGTTTTCACGCGCCAGTCAACGAAGCTTTCGCCCCTGGATGGAACGTTGACTTTTTGCGTTTGCCCGGTCATCACTTCAGCGCCGTTCACATCCAGCGCGAAAGTCACATCCTTGGCCGAGGTCAGGTAGTTGTGTGCGATCACGCGCAGCACCGTCTCGTCGCCCTGGCGGAAGAACCGTGGCGCAGCCAGCCGCACGATCAGGTTTTTGCGAACCAGCACGCGGGTGACAACTCCGCCAGCCTTGCTATCGTCCGTCATGGCGCGGATAGTTGTGCGCCACGTTGTTAGCGCATCAGGGAAATTAAACTCGACGCGCGCATGTCCATCAGCACCAGTGCGCACGTTGGGATTCCAATAGGCCGTATCGGGAAACGCCTTGCGCACCTTGGGCACAACGAGGTCGGAGCCCGGTTTAACCTGCGCCATGCGCGGATGGAAAAGCCCTGCAGACATCTGCGCAAGCAGGGGACTTTTCTTTCCCGCCTCGCCTGAGAAATAGAAATCAAACGATGTCTGCGGTTCAAGATATGAATAACGCTTCGGATAGAAGTAGCTCACAATATCGCCGCTCGAATCGGGCCGCACCTGGTAGAGGGCCTCATCCACTTCGCCAAAGCTCAAATCTGCCTGCACCGGCTTGCCGTCCGAGTCAACTGCATACACATCGAAGCTGCCTTTTTCTCCGGGCAGATACTGGCTCTTGCTCGGCGTGGCCGTAATGGTAAGCGTGCGCTCCAGCAGCGGAACCTTCAAGCTTTTCTGTGCCGTCATCAACTGGTTGTCGTGCACAATGACCACGTTGACCATCAAGTTCGGCTGCGATTGTTGCGTAATGGGCACGTCGAAGGCAAAGCTCTCTCCTGTTGCATGCATCAATCGCCGCGACTGTACTGCTTCGCCCTCAGCCGTAACGACCGCCCACGATTCCTTCAGCCCAGTGACAAGCAGCAGGTGCGCAGTATCGCCGACTTCGTAGGTTTTTTTATCGGCAATGATCTGCGCTTGCGCATTCGGCTGGTACCAGGCGCCCGCGCCATTCCATATCCACACCCATGTGCGGCCCTCAACTGTGCGATTCTCCGGCGTCTGCGCGCTTACCGTTACTTCAAAGTCGCCGCTGCCCGCTGAACTCATCGGCAAATCGATTGTCGCGGTCCCATCGGCGGCGGTCGTGCCGTCGGCGTTGGCAACGGTTGTCGTTGAACGTTGGTGCGTTACTGAATCCCACTTTACGAGCGCAGCGGCCACGTGGACGCCAGTCTGCACCGGCTTATTCTCGTAGTCTTGCGTTGTAACTTTGACACGCACCGGCTGGCCGCTTTGATACAGATATTTTGTGGGTTCAACGTTCACGCGGAACGATCCATACGTTGCCAGCACGGTCGTATGTCCGCTCACCTCGCGATTTGCCGCATCCGTAACGCGTGCTTCAATGCGATAGTCGATGTCCTGATGCTTCGAGTCGATTGCCGTGGGTATGCTCACTTGCAGGCGGCCGTTGGCATCGAGCACGCCTTCGTGCTCCTGCTGCTCAGTCTGGCCCCAGGTGTCATCGATTTCGCCGCCTTCACCTTCGGTGTCATCGCTTTCCGCGTCGCCGCCATCGCCTTCGCCCGACTCCTGATCCCACCAATAGTGCGTTGACGTGTGCACAACGTACTTGACCTTGGCGCCTGCCACCGGCTCGCCAAAGAAGTAGCGAGCCTCAATGGTGGCCTGTGCCGCACTGCCCTGCAGCAGATGCGCCACAGTGGATTTCACCAACACCTGGTACTCGGGTTTCTTGTACTCCTCCACGTAGAAGCTGCCGCCGCCTTCCGCACCCTGATCGCCCAACCGCACAGAATAGTAGCCCAGCGCGGCGTCTGATGGCAGTTCGACATCCGCGGAAAGCGTGCCGTGCACTGAGGGTGCAATTCCTTTTGACAAGATCGTTTTGTTGTTGCTGTCTGTAACTTCAAGCGTGGGCGTCCATGCCTGCGGCAGTTCAAACGCGTCGCCTTTCTTGATGCGGACTACTGCCTTGATGTGTACCGTATGCCCCGGCCGATAGACGGGCCGATCCGTGTAGATGTACGCGCGTGCGTCGCGTTGCGACTGCTGCCCGAAAGAATATCCCCACGGCGTGACCAGTGCTGCGTCGGCGCCATGCCGCGCCATGATCCACAAATTCTCCGGCTCCGCGCCTTGCGTTGCGCCGCGCCAGTTCATGCCCAGCGAGGCCATGCCGTCTGCGTTGGTTACGCCTGATGCCTGCTGTTTTCCGCCCGCCCACATCACCACGTCGGCCTTCTCAACCGGCGCGCCTGTTCTGCGATCGGCAATGTAAAGCTCGGCCTGCCCATGCATTGCCCGCTCCACGATTGCGATGCTGGTGACGATGGCCACCGTGTAGGCCTTGTAAGTTCCGTCGGTCGCTTCAATCAGGTACACGCCGGAGTCGAGTCCATCGATGGGCAACTGCTGAGTCTCGCTCACCAGCGCGGGCGGCGTCACAAGCTTCCATCGCGCGACGAGCTGACTCGCATTCAGGATAGGAACCTGCGCAAACTGTGTTGCGCCGATTACGCGGCTCCTCTTGCCAAGCTTGCCCTGCTGCTCGCGAAAGCTGTCACGCGCCTCGTCAGTAAACTGGCTGCGAAAGAAGTGGCGCATGACCCACCATAGATGCGCTTTGAAGTCGTGAATCTTCTCCAGCCAGGTTTTTTGATCAATCTGCTCAACGGGCGACGAGCTCTCGATGCCAAAGCTGTGCAGGTCCTTCAATCCAGCAAAGAACTTTTGCGCGTCGTTCACGCGGTACACACGGAACTCCAGCTCAGGCACGTTGCGTGCAAAAAGCTGGACCTTCACGCTCTCGCCAGGCGCAAATGTGCGCGTGGTACTGAGCGAAAACGAGCGCGGTGCATCGTTCGCCTGTGCAGCGGCGGAAATCAGCAACAGTGAAACAGCGAGCAGCTGCTTACTCAAGTTCATTGGGTTCCTCGCAAAATATTCCAGCGGTACACACCAAGAAAATTCGGATTGCCAGGTAGCGGACGCCATTGCGGCTGTGGATGATCGATCAACTCACTCATAGCGACGCGGCGCATTTCGCCTGCTGCGCCGTGATCGGGGCCCCCGCGGACAGGTCTTCGTCCGTGGGGTGAATGATCTTCGCCGGTGTTGTAGACGACCAGAGTTTCGTTTCCCACGCGGTCGACAATCATGGAGTGCCACGGTGACAACTGACCGAATTGCCGGTAGAACAGCAGGTCTCCGGGCTGGGCCTGCCGCACGTCACGGCTGACGAGATACGCGTTGCGCTCGACCAGGGTTTTTGCATCGGCAAACTGCGCAAACGCGCCGCGCTCGAAATCACCTGCCGCCAAAGGGCCAGGAGAAATTCGAAACAGCGCTGTGCCAAGCGGCGAATGTGGATAGCTCCACGCGTGTATTTCGCCCGGCGGTGCTGTAATCTCCATGCCGGTCGTGATAAACCAATTTTCGTCGTGCCGCTTGAGAGCTTCGCGATAGGCATAGCGCAGCAGGCTTGCGCAATCAGTGATCTCGGCCGGTAGCGCTGCCCTGGGACGGATTGCCTGGTACTCGGCGATCAGCGTGAACCAGCGGCGAAACGCCGCCTGATCGGCCGGGTCGCTCAAGCGCAGAAAATCCGGCGTGCCATCGCCGAATCGATCTGTCCATACGACAGCGACAGGATTTCGTACTGCCGTCGAGGGTCTTAGGCTTCGAGAACTTCGCAGAACGCGCCATCCGCTGACACCCGCCGCAGCAAGCAGAAAAATGACCGCAGCCGTAAGGACAAACGCAGCCCAACGCAGCCACGACATATCCGGGCGCGGGGACATTGCTGCAGAGTTGGTTACGGGAGCATTCACTGGGATGTGTGAAATAGAGACGCACCCATCCTAGCGCGAAAACCGCCGCTGCGCTGAAAAGATAACGTGTACAACGTGGCAGCAAGTTACCTGGTTAGGAGGCTGGCAAGCCGACGGCCGGCATATCACGGGATTGACCGTTCCAACTTTCCGACATATTGACTCCAATTTAGCTCTGCGTTATATTCGCGATATGGGTTCGATGTTCATCCCGGCCGGCTGTTGTGCGTGTCTTTGCGCGCTGCGCTGGCCTTGCGGATGAACTGGTAATAAACCAGACAGTCTCTACAAGGCCGCGAATCAGCAACTTAGCTGACGCGGCTTTTGTATTTTCAGGCTAAATTTGCTCACCACGAACCTTGAGAATTACGAAGTTCGATTATGCAATTGCACTCCCCATCACGGCTCGCAACTGCCACCTCCCGGCGGCGCTGTTGTTGTTGTAGCTGTTAATCCCAATCCCATTTCAATTTCAGTCACGCAGGTAGAATCGCGCGATTTCATTCTGCAGCCGCATTGATTTCACATGCGGAGCAGTCGCAGCACTCAGACTTCAGGAGGTCTTCATCATGTCGTTCAGAAAATTAAACATCTTCTTGCTCGCAATCTTCATCGGCGCAGTCTCGCCGATCTTTGGCCAGATTGTGGGAGGAACCATCAGCGGCGCTGTGCGCGACAAGACCGGTGCTGCCGTTGTGGGAGCAACCGTTAATGTTCGGCAAATTGAAACCGGCGCCAGCCGGCAACTGACCACCGATGCTGATGGACGCTACTACGCGCCTTCAGTGCCGGTCGGAAACTTCGTTGTCACGGTCAGTCACGAGGGTTTTCAAACCGATCAGCGCAGCGGCATTTCACTCGCCATTGGCCAGAGCCTGCAAGTGAACTTCGATCTTGGCGTTGAAAAAGTGGAACAGGAAGTCATTGTTGATGCCCAGCCCGACAACGTGAACACCACAACGCAGCAGACCGCCGGGCTGGTCGATGAGCACCAGGTAAAAGAGCTGCCGCTGAACGGCCGTAGTTACGACGGTTTGCTGACGCTGAATCCCGCCACGGTGAACTACACCAATCAGCGTTCTGGCGGAATCGGCACATCGAACTCATCCGTCGGCAACATGTTCTCTGTCAGCGGACGCCGCCCTCAGGACAATCTGTTCCTGCTCAACGGCATTGAATACACCGGCGCTTCACTCATCAACGTTACGCCCGGCGGCACCAGCGGCGAGCTGCTCGGAGTAGACGCAGTGCGCGAGTTCAACGTCGCTTCCGATTCATATGGAGCAAGCTACGGCAAGCGCGACGGTGCGCAGGTCAGCATCGTTACCTCATCCGGCACCAACCAGTTCCACGGCACCGGATTCGAATTCCTGCGCAACAGCGCGCTCGATGCCCGCAACTACTTCGACGTCGGCGCGATTCCGCCCTTTCAGCGCAACCAGTTTGGCGGTTCCCTCGGCGGTCCCATCCGCCACAACAAGGCATTTCTCTTTGGCAATTACGAAGGGTTCCGCCAGAACTGGAATTTGAGTGCGGTGACACTCGTACCTGATGCCCAGGCGCGGCTCGGCTACCTGCCCAACTCTGCAGGAGTGGAGCAGTACGTCGGCGTCAACGCTTCTGTGCAGCCTCTGCTTGCCTTGTGGCCTGTGGCCAACGGCCCCGAGCTGCTCAGTAATGGAAACGCCAGCGGCATTGCTGAGGCGTTCAGCCATCCCAAGCAGACTATCCGCGAAGACTTCGGCACTACGCGCTTTGATACCAACCCCAGCAACAAGGATCTGCTCTTCGCCGTCTACACGGTCGACGACAGCACCGCCGATACGCCCTCGCAGAATCCACTCAGCCGCGTGAATGAGAGTTTGCGCGCGCAGGTGGCCAGCATCCAGGAACAGCACGTCTTCTCGCCTTCGTTGTTGAACACGGCGCGCTTCGGCTTCTCGCGCGCCAGCTTCTTCTTTACGGGCTACTATCCGGTCAGCGGCGTCACGGGCTGGGTTGCCGGCAAGCCGGTGGGTGCCATCGTTGTGGCTGGAAGCACCGCATCCAACGGCGCCTCACAGATTACCGGCGCCGGGGCAAACGTGGGCAGCAACAATTCGTCCTCGCGTAATTTGTTCACGGGCGACGATCACATTTACTGGTCGCGCGGTAGGCAGCAGATTGAGGCAGGCGTCTGGGTGCAACGAATTCAGGCCAACGATCTGCTTGCACAATACCAGTATGGACAGGCGTCTTTCGCTACGCTGCAGTCGTTCCTGCAGGGAACAGTGAAGACTTTCACAGTTGTTCCTGCGCCCACCGAGCTGGGCTGGCGTTCGCTTGAGGTTGCGGAGTTTGTTGAAGACACCATCAAGTTAGCGCCGCGGCTTGAGCTTCGCGCAGGCTTCCGCTCTGAGTCCACCAACGGATGGAATGAGTCGCAGGGCCGCGCCTCAAACTACGCAATTGTGAACGGCGTCCTGCAAACCAACCCCGTCGTCGGCAATTCAGCGCTTACCGATAATCGCGCCAAGTTCTTACCCGCACCCCGTCTGGGATTCGCCTGGGACGTTTGGGGTAACGGAAAGACCGCCGTTCGCGGCGGTGCCGGTCTCTACTACGGCTTGCTCGATACGCTTGACTATCGCCTGGGTCAGACTGCTCCGTTCAATACAGCGCAGTCAATCAGCAATGTGGCCCTCTCGACTTTGAGCTTCACTCCGGGCACACCGCCACCAACCGGCACAAAGGTCTCGCCCAGCAACGTGCAGCCTGACATTGCAACCCCTGCTGTGATCGGCTGGAGCCTGCGCGTTGAGCAGCAGGTTGCTCCGCATACCTCGCTCACGTTGGGGTACGTGGCCTCGCACAGCTACCACCAAATCCTCTCTGAGGACATGAACGAACCGGTTCCGACTTTCCTTCCGAATGGAACCGCCTTCTTTCCAGCTAATGCTCCATTTGCCAATCCCAGCCTGGCTAATACCACTTCGTGGGTATCGCAAGGCGTGGGATTCTACAACGCGCTTGTTGTTGACTTGCGCCGTAACTTTGCCGGTGGACTTCAGTTCCGCGGCAACTACACCTTCTCAAAAAATCTCGACGACGGTTCAGCATGGAACACAAGCGTAAGTGCCAATACACCAGCGTTTGTTTCATTCCCCCTGAAACCGGGAACCGACTGGGGTCCGGCAGCAACCGATCTTCGCCACATTGGATCATTCAATGCGAGCTATGAACTGCCGTTCGGCCGCCATCGCCACTTCCTGCGTCAGGCTTCAAAACCGGTGAATGCATTCATCGGTGAATGGACCGTGAGCACCATTGGCAGTGTGTTGTCGGGCTTCCCCTTCTCGCCACAGCTTGGCTACAACCCCACCGGCAACGGCGACACCCGCAATCCGGTTCGGCCAAATCTGAATCCGAACTTCACCGGCAATCTCTATCCGCGCACACCGGGACAGTGGTTCAATCCAGCAGCTTTTCTGCCACCCGCCGCCGGAACGTACGGCAATGTCTCGCGTGATTCGCTGGTGGGACCAAGTTCGACAGAAGTCGACTTCTCAGCAGCCAAAAGCGCGCACATTACCGAAGGACTTGGCATTCAATTCCGCGCCGAGTTCTTCAACGTCTTGAACCACACCAACTTTCTTACTCCGAATCCGGTGGTGTACTCCTCAGCGACTTCAGGGATTTCGCCCACCGCTGGCGTCATCACAGCAACCTCAACCACGGCACGCCAAATCCAGTTCGGCGCAAAGCTGTCGTTCTAAGAATCCCTCCCTCAACATGAAAGGGCTTCACGGTTTCCTTGCCGTGAAGCCCTTTTTGCCGCGTTTGAGTATAATGCGCTTCAAGGAAATCGTTCGCTTAATCGAGCCCGTCCGGGGGACCAACAGTCTTTACGATGAAAATTCGTTGAGGGCTCACTCGGATCGACAGCGCCGATGTTGTTTGTGTGGAGGAGGACTCATGCGTTGGAAGACTGCAAGTGTTGCAAGCCTTTACGCCTTGCTCACCATCACTGGATTCGCTCAACAGCCCGCTACATCAACGCCTGTCAATGCTACTTGCATGTTCGAGGATGGAAAACAGACTCGGATCAGCTACTCAGCGATAGCTGACAACCCGAAGAAGAGAGATCTGCAGAGAGACAAGATGTGGACTCCCAACGACCAGCCAATGATCCTGTTTGTCGACGGTCGCGTCACGTTGGGCGGTACCGCGATTCCTCCGGGAGCTTACTCGCTCCGGATTCTTCCCACCAAAGACAAGTGGATCATGATCGTGAATAAGGATGTATCGGGAAACGTATATGACCCCGGCCAGGACCTGCTTCGTGCCCCATTGGAAACTGGACAGCTGCCTGACTCGCAGCCGTTTCAGCTTGCCATCCCCCGCATGAAACCCACGCAATGCAGCATGCGCATCTACTACGGAAAGATCGGCGTGTGGGCGGACTTCATACAGCAGTAGCAGGCTGCTCGGACGGTCGCGAGTTCGCAGCCCCCGGCGTTCTGCTTCTGCTGAGTCTCATCAAAGTAAAAAGGCTTCACGGTTGTCGCCGTGAAGCCTTTCTTGTTCCTGTTAAGCTTCTCTCGCCGTGACCGTGACTTTGCCATCGCCAACGGCCCCCGCCGGCACGCTTGCCCACAACAGGTCCGTCGTAAGCTGCGGCCGATACGGAACCGAAAGCAGCAGCTTGTCGTTGCTCTTGATCTCGTATGCAGTAATCGGCTTTGTTGCGGCGATAGCGGTGTTCCAGCGGACCGTGACCTGGTCGCTGCCGGCCACCTTGTCGATTTTCACTTCAGTGGGATGCACAAGCCCTTCCTGCTTGAGCTGGAAGTAATTCGTGGTGGCTCCGTAGCGCTGTGCCATCTCATTTTCGATCCTGCGGCGCTCCGCGGGAGATGCCGGATCCTGCGTGGCCGACGCGAGATTCGTGACCAGCTGATCGTTCTCAGGCTTGGTGCGATCAATCTGCCCAATGCCAGTGACGGCGCACGAAACGCCAGGAATCGAAAGCGTATAGCGCACCAGGTCTTCGTGACTGATCTTGTCCGGCTTGCCTACACTGCGAATCACATCCTCAGGCACACGCGAGAAATGCGGATCCTTGCCGTAGAACACTCCGTCGGCAAACACCTTCATCGCGATGACGCCCATGCCGCGCGCCATGGCAAGTTGCAGCACGTTGTACTCGTGCGATGTGTACAGTTTGTCATTCGCATTGAGCGCAACCAGCAGCGTGTCAAGATTGTTGCCGGCATCGCGACGCAGCACTTCCATCAATACCGGCGAGCTGAAGTGCCCGGTTGCGCCGATGTGGCGCACATACTGCTTGTGGTCCGGATTCAGGCCCGTATAGTTGGTGCCGTCGCGATAGTCGAGCATGGCCGTGATTGAACCAATGCGATCAGGCATCTTGCCGCCACGTTCGGCCATGCCCCCGTACATCTGATCCACTTCTTCCATATCCTGGATGGCATGCATCTGGATGACGTCAATGTACGCGCCTTCGGGGATATAGCCTTTACCGTCGCCGAACATCTGAGTCAGAGTGCGCTTGAGATCTGATACTGCCGTTGCAGCCGGCGTTGTCGCGGCCTGGCTCGACGGTCCAAGTCCGTAACGCTCGCGCGTTTTGCTGGCGATGTACAGGCTGGCGCGGAGTGGGGCATTGTAATCGGGAGTTCCCGGCACAAGGTGCAGCCTCCGGAATGCCTCGCCGTAATTCATCTGGCTTGGCCCGTAAACGTTTGCCGAATCGAGATAATTCACTCCGAGTTGCACGGCGCGCACAATGATGTCCGGCGCATCAATGCCCGGAGCCGTCCATTGCAGTGAGGCCTGCCCACCCAGGGCCAGCGGTGTTACCCAGCGACCAGTTCGCCCTAACAAGCGCTGAGGCAGTTTTGGCTTTGGCACCTCTGCCCATGCCGTACGGCTGGTTGCGAGATAGCCTGCCGCCGATAATGTGCCCAATACTTTTAGAATGCTCCGACGTGAAACCATACGGACTCCACCTTTCTGTCCGACTGGGGAATCGGTCGCGCTTTCGATTGAATTTTGAAAGTGAGGATAGTTTACAACCGTTTGCGCTCCGCTGGCCGGCAACGAAAGAGGCATGACGCGAAACCGCGACATGCCTTTTGATTTGGTGAATAAACGCGTACCTAGCTGAACAGGTCTTTCATCTTTTCGATCAACCCTGGAGACGTGGGCTTGTTTTCCACGCTCATGGTCTCAGCCAGCTTGGCCACCAGCTCGCGCTGCGCGCGGCTCAGCTTTTTGGGAATCTGCACAACAACCTTGACAATCAGGTCGCCGTGGCCGCGTTCGTTCAGGTAAGGAATGCCGCGTCCGCGTACACGGATCTCGCGTCCGCTCTGCGTGCCCTCCGGAATCTTGATGCTGACCTGGCCGTCGATGCCGGGAATCTCAAACTCCGCGCCCATGGCCGCCTGCGGAAAGCTGATGGGGATGACGCAATGCAGATCGTAACCCTGGCGCTCAAAGAAGTCATGCGCCCGCACGGTCAGCACAATGTACAAATCGCCCTTCGGGCCGCCGCCACGTCCCGCGTCGCCCTCGCCCCCATAGCGAATGCGCGTTCCGTCTTCAACGCCGGGCGGCACCTTAACTTTGAGCTTGATCTCGCTGGTTACGCGCGTATCGCCGCGGCAGGTCGAGCATGGATCGGTGATCACCGTTCCCGTGCCGCCGCACGCCGTACAAGTGCGCGCAACAGAGAAAAAGCCCTGTTGATAGCGGAGCTGGCCACGTCCCTGGCACGAGCTGCAGACATTCGGTCCGCGTCCTGATGCACTGCCGGTGCCTTTGCATGTGCCGCAAACGTCGAGCCGCCGCAACTTTACTTCAGTCTCAGTGCCGAAGAAAGCATCTTCGAAATTGATGGCCATGTCGAAGCGCAAATCGTCGCCGCGCTGTTGACGTGAAGCGCGCTGTCCGCCTGCGCCTCCCATCGAAAACATTTCGCCGAACAGATCGCCGAAGATGTCACCGATGTCTACGCTGCCACCGAACGGCCCGCCGGCACCAAAGCCCTGGCCGCTGACGCCCGCATGGCCGTAGCGATCGTACGCGGCGCGCTTGTCAGCGTCGCTCAGCACCTGGTATGCCTCGCTTGCCTGCTTGAATTTCTCTTCCGCGCCGTGATCCCCAGGATTACGGTCGGGATGAAACTTCATCGCTTGCTTGCGATATGCGCTTTTCAATTCCTGGTCACTGACGTCGCGCGATACGCCAAGCACCTCGTAATAATCTGCTTTACTCACTGTTGTCTTTGGACTCATTCGCTCGTTTGTTTTGAATTGTGGGCCACGCGCACCAGCGCAGGTCGCAGCAAGCGGTCGCGCAGCCGATAGCCGCGGCGAATCTCCTCCGCTACATGCTGATCGGGCATGTCTTCTCGCTCAACGGAACCGAGAGCCTCATGTACGCGCGGATCAAACGGCTCACCGACTGCGGGAATTGCGGTCACCTGCATCCTCTGCAACACTTCTTCCATCTGCTTGACGATAAGTGCCACGCCGGAACGAAGCTGATCGGTATTGCCGCTCGCATTAAGCGCCAGCTGAAAGTTGTCGATGACCGGCAGAAACTGATCAACCACGTTGCCGGTGGCAATATCCCGAAACTCCACCTTCTCGCGTTCGGCACGCTTACGGGCGTTGTCGAACTCCGCTTGCATGCGTGCCATGCGGTCGAGAAGCTGATCGCGCTCGACCTTTATCTGCTCAAATTCCGCACGCGAAACGGGTTCGCCGGCTTCAATGTTCGATTCTGAATTCGGTTCCTGGACCACCTGCGGGCCATTTGTAGCCTGCGGGCTGGCACTTCCATCAACGGACCCGGCAGCAATCTCCGGCGTCTCTAAATCCGCCAACTCTGTTTTATGTTTGTGCATAACTCTTTTCATCAGTCTTTATTGTCTCAAGAAATCGGCAACGCCTGATTCCATTGTATTTTCAAGCGATTTTTTAGGAGTACCCGGCCCGGTAGGGCGGGGACCGACTCCGCACGCGTAACCCCTTGGATTCATCCGGGACAAAACCGATTCATTAGCCTGCCGGCCGCTAGTCTGCAGGGGTGTCGAGCAGACGCTCTGATAACCGGGCAATGTAGCTCACTGCCTGAATCATCTCCTGGTATTGGATGCGGGTGGGCGCGATAACCGCGACCGTGCCCAGGCTGGCCCCACCCAGCCGCGCCGGAGCGCCAATCAGCACCAGGTCCTGCATGGCCGGCGAGGCTGCATCGAGCCCTACCACCACGCGCACTTCCTGCTGGCGTCCATCCACATATGCATTCAACAGCTCAATCAACCTTTGCTTTGCCTCAAGGGCCAACAGCATCTGGCGCAGGCGTTCGCGATCCACTTCATTCGTAATCAGGTTCGCCATGCCATCAACGAAGATCGCCGGGCTTGTCTCGGATGCCACAAGGGCACCGCTGCGGCACAGTTCCTCCACCGAATCCAGCAACTGCCGATAAGCTTCGCGTTCCACGTCGACGCGCCGCGTAACCTCAGCACGAATGCGATCGATGGGCCACCCGCGGAAATTCTCATTCAGATAGCGCGACGCGGTTTCCAGTTCCAGATGGCTCAGATCCTGCTCCAGCATCAACACGCGATCCTGAACCGCTCCGCCCTGCGTTACCACCACGGCCAGCACTTTGCCGGTTGCCAGGCGCGAAAAATGAATGTGCTCCAGAATCTGCTGCTCGGTCGAGCTGGCAAGCGCCACGCCCAGGCCTTTCGAAATCAGCGCAAGCACATGCGACGTCCGCTCAAGATAATCATGCGAACTGGCCACGCCAGAAAAGCTCTCTTCAATTTGCTCAAGGCGTGCGTCACTCAGCGGCGCAGGCGCGGAAGGAGACTGATGGCCAGTAGCCATTCGTGTGGACTGCGTAAGCTGCTCCACGTAGTAGCGAAACGCTGCTGCCGTAGGAATGCGTCCGGCAGAAGTGTGCGGCTGCTCAAGCAAACCCGTCTCGCCCAGTACAGCCATCACGTTGCGAATCGTCGCGGAGCTCAGGCCTTCGCGGTCCGCAAAAAGGCGGGCAAGCGCCTGCGACGCCACCGGTTCGCCTGTAGCGATATACATCTCGATGACCGCTGTTAATACCATCCGCTCGCGCGGGCTCAGGCGTAGATCAGGCATTTCCCCAGCTCTCCATCCGGGCTGCGTTCAGCGGCACAAAAGCTTCTGGCCAACTTCTGATTGCAACCTTGGACATATCCGCTAAACCTTTGACGGCAAAGCAATTAATAGAGGAGAATACACCGTCCTTTAATTAAATTGTAGGTACGCTCCAAGTGCTATGTCAAGGAACCAACGGAATACAACTCAATTCGGATATCGCTCTGCCAGGCCGGCGCGGACATTTTCCAGCTTGCCTGACCACTAGCCCGGTGAGAATATGTCAGGCATGGCAATGTGCCGAGTTAACTCCGCATCCGAATTGAGATTCCTGCAATTCGTATTGCTAAGCTTTGGCTTGATGTCGCTGTTATTGGCCTTAAATCTCAAGCATTGGGCATTCGGGGTCTGCTTTCTCGTCTTAATCCCAGTTGCGTCGATCAAGGCATTCATGGATTAACGCCGGAAGCGAAACGTAATTGCGAACAACTCCATCCTGAACAGCACCTCACATTCAAACTGAAATACCTTTAATAAAACGGGCTACACCGCTCCCTGCGCGTCTATCTGGTTTTCAACCTTTTAACTTATTGCCGTCGGCAGTCGGAAAGTAGAAGATGGGGTTGCACACGCCCTATGCGGGATCCAAACTTGAAACGACCCTACAAAGTTTCTTCGCATGCCGCAGCCATTCTGTGCGCCGTTGCCCTTGCATTTTCAGCGCAGGTAGCGCGCACGCAAGCCGCGTCGGCTCCAGCGTCATCCTCTCCTACGCTCGAAATGCAATCGTGGCAGAAAAACCTGGCGGGGTGGCGCACGCAGCGCGAGATGCAGGTTTCTGCGCGGGATGGCTGGTTGACGCTGGCTGGACTGGAATGGCTCAAGCCCGGCGTGAACACCATCGGCTCCGCAGCCGACAACTCAATTCATTTGCCGCAGCAGGCCCCGGCCCACCTGGCGATGTTGACCATCATGGGTGGCGCGCACACTGCCGCAAACGCGAAGTCCGCGGAAGACTCCGTCGTTCAGCTTCTTTCGCCGGCAGGTGGATTCCAGCCTGACTTTACCGTGGACGGCAAACCCGCTCGCGAAGGCTCAGTGCAAGTGGATGGCGCCAATGCCTCCACCATGGCGTGGCGTGGCTTGAGTTTCGCAATTCTGAAGCGCGGCGACCGGCTTGTGTTGCGCATCAAGGATGCCGATTCAGTCATGCGAACCAGCTTCAAAGGGCTCAACTGGTATGCACCGAACCCCGTGTACCTGGTGACCGCGCGCTGGATTCCTTTCAAGCCAGCCATCATTGAGGAGATCCCCACCGTGATTGGCACCATGCTCAAGCTGCCGGCGCCGGGGCTGGCCATGTTCATGCTCAACGGCAAAATCATGCAGCTTGAGCCGGTGATTGAAGACCCGGCCGGTAAGACACTTTTTTTTATTTTGCGCGACGACACCAGCAAAACCACGACTTACGGCGGCGGAAGATTTCTGCACACTGGGCTGCCCGATCGAGGACTGAACGAGCCCGGCAACCTGGTGCTCGATTTCAACCAGCTTGAAAACCCGCCCTGCGCCTATACGAACTTCGCCACCTGCCCGCTGCCGCCCAAGCAGAACCAACTCGAAACGGAGATCAAAGCGGGAGAGAAATGTTACGAAAGATAACGAGGCGTCCGTTTTAGGCCAGACAGCCGGAGAAAAATCGCAGTACAATTCCTTCTCTAAGTTGTTTAGCTGGAGTTCTGGAGGCGTTATGACGATTCTCTCCATCGCAAGAAAATCGCTTGTATGTGTGACGCTGGCTCTCGCTTGCAGCTTAAGCGCGCCATCCGGTCACGCCGTTTCCGCAAAAGGCCTTGAGAAACAGGCAAAAAAGATAGAGAGCAAGCTCGCCCGATTCCCCAAGGGAGCATTTCTGCACCTGCGCTTTCGCGATGGCAGCGACAGCAACGGAAAGCTGGGCCAACTGTCAGACAACAGCTTCTCGTTTACCAACTCTGACTCCAACACCGATGAGACACACACCTACAGCGATGTGACCGATATAGAGAAGGGCAAAACCTATATCGGCAAAGACTCGGAGTCGCACAGCCGCTTCCACCTGCCGTTCTGAGCGCAGCGACCGCTTCCTAAGCTTACGGATATGCCCGATCAAACAGCCTTGGGAGCTGGAGCCTGGAGGTTGCTGCCCCTCCCTTGCCTTAACTCGCTTCATGGGCTGAATGCTGCTCCCCCGTGCTTCAAACTGATAACCTTGAACTAGAGCCCTCCGGTCAACTATAGGTGCCCGGCAATCTTCCCTATTCAAGGAAGCACCAGGAAAGCATGATGTTTCACAACACTGAAGACATACACATTCAATGGACCAAGGTGGTCCTTCCGCCGGTCTTCCTCGAAGAAGAGTTCCCCGTTACCGAGGCCGCCACCGAGACCATTTTCACAACGCGTCATGAGATCGCTGAGATCCTCGCCGGGCGCGACACCCGTCTACTTGTGCTGGTCGGGCCGTGCTCCATTCACGACACCAAGGCCGCCCGCGAATACGGTGCGCTGCTCAAGGACGCCATCGCCGAACACTCCAACGACCTGCGCATCGTCATGCGCGTTTATTTTGAAAAGCCCCGCACCACCATCGGCTGGAAGGGCCTGATCAACGACCCGTATCTCGACCAGTCGTACAAGATCAACGACGGCCTGCGCCAGGCGCGGCACCTGTTGATCGACCTAGCGGAAATGGGCGTCCCTACCGGCACCGAGTTCCTCGACATGATTTCGCCGCAGTACATCGCCGGCCTGGTGAGCTGGGGAGCCATCGGCGCGCGCACAACGGAGAGCCAGGTGCATCGCCAGCTCGTCTCCGGCGTTTCGTGCCCGGTGGGATTCAAGAACGGCACATCCGGCGATATACAGGTGGCCATCGACGCCATTCAATCGGCCGCCAACTCACACACGTTCCTTGGCCACACCAAGCATGGTCAGTCGGCAATTTTTGTCACGACAGGAAATCCGGACTGCCACATGATTCTGCGTGGCGGCAGCAAGATTACGAATTACGACGCCGCCAGCGTGGCCGATACCGCCGCAAAAATGGAGAAGGCCGGGATGCCGCCGCGCATCATGATCGACTTCAGCCACGCCAACAGCAACAAGGATTACCGCCGCCAGGGGCAGGTTTGCCACGACGTTGCCGAGCAGGTGGCCGCTGGTGATAATCGCATTATCGGGGTGATGATCGAGAGCAATCTGGTAGCAGGCGCACAACCGTTGATTCCCGGCCAGCCACTCGTCTTCGGCCAGAGCATCACAGACGCCTGCATCGACTTCGCAGAAACCCGCACATTGTTAACTGAGCTGGCCGGCGCTGTGCGCACAAGAAGAAACAGCTAGGCCGAATCACCCTGCAAGCAACAAGAAACACCCAACCAATCGAAGTGTTATCCCGAGCGCAGCGCGTTTGGGACCCCGGAATCGTATGGCGATTCTGGGGTAGGCATAGCAAAGGATCTGCTTTGTTGTCGCGTTCTGCGCAAGCCGCTCCTCTATCATGAAGCGTATCGTGCACTGGCTGCCAAGAATCGCACTAATTTTTCTGGCCGGCGCCTACCTGACGGCGCCCGCACAATCTCCGACTGAAGATCGAAATGTCGCTCAACAAACGCAGGAACACGGCTATTGGGTCGATCCGTCTACCGGACTTATGTGGGCTGTTAAGGACAACGGTAACGACGTAAATTGGAAGAATGCAGCCAAGTATTGTCGTGATCTGCGGTTGAATGGGAATTCCGACTGGAGTCTACCGATAATCGAGGAACTCGAGAGAATCTACGACGGGAGCGCGTCCACCCACGATCATTCTAAATACATCATCGCTGGTAAGCCAAAGGGCGGTTTGCTTCTGACAGGTGCTCATCATTGGAGCAGCAGCCCAATATTGGATGATCGAGGGCACCGTAGCGGATATGGGTTGGAGTTCGATTTTTGGGGTGGAAGGCGGCACGAGGACCCGACCGGTTACTCTGGCCAAATTCGTGCGCTATGCGTGCGTCGCACCGGCAATTGATTTAGAGCTAACCGTATCACGCCACTTTCTTCAGCAGTCCGATCTTGGGCCGCCGTTTCCGGCTCGCCTGCCAAAGATCATACTGAGTTTGCAAATCGATCCAGAGTGTAGGGCTAGTTCCTAACGCTTCTGCGAGCCTCAACGACATATCTGCGGAAATACCAGCTTTACCATTCAAAACGCGCGACAATGTGACCCGCGAAACACGCAGGTGTGCTGCCGCCGCTGATACTTGCATCTCGCCAAGCCACTCGCGCAGCACGCGTCCCGGATGTGCCGGATTGAACATTTGCGCCATAATCCACCTCTTAGTGGTAATCCTGATAATCCACCAGAATTGCGTCTTCGCCTTCAAATCGGAACGTTAGCCGCCAATTGCCGTTCACCGACACGGTCCAGTGCCCCTTCAGATCGCCAGAAAGCGAGTGAAGCTTCCAACCCGGCGGCGCCATATCGGTCGGCCCTTTAGCTTTATTGAGCGTCGTTAATTGCAAGTTCAGCTTATTGGCGTGACTCGGCTGGATTCCTGCCTTGCTACCCGTGAAAAAGAACTTCTCGATTCCCGCGTGCCGGAAGCTCTTGATCATGCGAGTAGTGTAACGCTACACGATACAGATTGCAATGCCCCCGCGTCGCTTGATTCCATATGCCTAGCCACCACCTCAGTTGGTTGCCGAACCGCATTTCCGCAACCAGCAGCTATCATGGTCTCGGGACGCGGAAAGTCCCTGACTTCATGTCCCCAACCATCTTCATCTCGGCAGGCGAGGCAAGCGGCGAACACTACGGCGCCCTGCTGGCCGCTGCAATCCGGCAACAACTTGCTGCAAAAGGTGAAACAACGGAGTTGTTTGGCATGGGTGGCGAGCGCATGCAGGCCGCCGGCGTAGAACGCATCGTCCGCTCAGAAGACGTATCCGTCATGGGACTGACGGAAGTGCTGGCTCATCTTCCACGCATCTACGGCGAGTTCCGCAAGCTCAAGAAGGCCATTCGCGCACGGCGGCCTGATGTAGCCGTGCTCATTGACTTTCCCGATTTCCATTTTCGCCTTGCGCGCGAGTTTCACCGGCTCGGCATTCCCGTCATCTATTTCGTAAGCCCGCAACTGTGGGCCTGGAAGAAACACCGCATCCGGCTGGTGCAGAAGTACGTTCGCAAGATGCTGGTCATCTTCCCGTTTGAAGAGGCCTTCTACAAGGAGCACGGCGTGGAGGCCGAGTTCGTAGGCCACCCACTGGCCGAGATGCCGCGGCCCGCGATTACACGCGAGCAGTTCGCCCAAGAAAACGCGCTAGACCCCACCCGAACGTGGATCGGGATCCTGCCCGGCAGCCGTCCGCACGAGATCCGCGATCACTTGCCAACCATGCTCGATGCCGCGCGAAGCCTGGCGCACGGCCATGCGCAGTCTTTCGAGTTCGTCGTACCGTTGGCACCCACGCTCGACACTGCTCAACGCGCTGAAGTGCATCGCATCATCCAGAACTTCGCTACCGGCTTGACCGTGCGCCTGGTTGAAGAAGCCCGCGCCGCGCTCTTCCATGCTCGTGCGTCCATGGTGGCCAGCGGAACCGCCACCGTCGAAGCCGCGCTGATCGGCAATCCATTCGTGGTGGTATATAGAGTCTCCGCCCTTACCTATGCCATCGCCAAGCGCGTGGTCAAAGTGCCGCATGTGGCCATGGCCAACCTTATCGCCGGCAAGCGCGTGGTTCCGGAGTTGATTCAGAACGACTTCACGGCCGCAAATATCGTCCAACAGCTAGACCTTCTGCTACCGGATGGGCCTGCTCGCGAGTCCATGATTAAGGACCTGCGCGCGATCCGCAAAGCACTGAACGCGCACCAGGACGACAAGGGGCGCAAGGAGTCGGGCGCCATTGAACGAGCAGCAGCCATCACGATCGGCGAAATTTCATCGGGTTCCCCATCGCCGGCCGAGTTGATTGTGCAATCCTGAATGAAATCGAAATTGACCAGCAAATGACTGCCGCCTGAGCGGCAGCATCGCAAGGCAAGGATGATTGCTATGCATACAGAAAGTAAGCACTTTCGGCGGTCAAACAAATTCCCGAACGCCCTGCGCATTGCCGCGGCGCCCGGAGCCATTTTGACGGCCATTTTCGCAGTTCTCGCGGTCGCGGCCCCCTTATCGGCGCAGCGGGCCGAGCGCTCGTCCCTCGACATCACCGGCTACGTTATTGATGCCGAACTCGATACGGCCACGCACCATATCTCCGCAAAGACGGTGGTCACCTTTACCGCACCGCCAAATCTTGAAGTGGTCAACTTCGGCTTTCATCCAGCCCTGAAGATTACAAAGATCACTGACGCCGCCGGCAAGCTGCTCGATGGTGAACGCACCGCCGACGGTTCCATTCGCGTTACCGCAGGCACGCCCATCGTCCCCGGCCAGCCCGTAAAGTGGACTTTTGAATACGAGGGCGTGCTGACCGGCAGCGAAGATGGCCCGGTTGAAGGGCTGAAGCTCGCAGCCATTCAGGAACCGATCAGCTACCTGCTCTACCCGGCGCGCTGGTTCCCCACCACCGGCTACATGACTGACCGCTTCACCGCTGAAATGCATATCCGCGTTCCGCAGGGCGTGCGCGTGTTTGCCAGCGGCGGTACGGGAGCATCGCATCCCGTCACTCTTACCGGTGGCAAACCCGGTGACCAATACGACTTCAACTGGACCAAGCCCGGCTTTCCGGGAACCGTAATCGCAGGCCGCTTTGTGGGCCCCGTCTCAGTGGGCGCGGGCAATGTGAGAGTGTTCCTCACCATCAGCCATCAGGCCTCTGCCAACCAGCTTGCCCAAACCGCCAGCAAGCAGTATGACTTTTTTACTGACGCGTTTGGCGGCAACGAAGGCGCCCGCCTGAATGTAATCGAAATCCCCGACGACACCCTGCCCGCCGTTTGGGCGCCGGAGATCGCCGCAATTCAGGGCTCGCGCGTGGGCGACAAGAGCGGCATACGCCTGCTGGCCAACACCATCGCGCACCAGTGGTGGGGTTCTGAGGTCAGCCCGCGCACGCTCAGCGACGCATGGATCACCAACGGCATGTCGCGCTACGGCGAGCTGATGTACCTGGAAGAAGACAGTGGCAAGAGTTCCATGCGCGCGGCTCTTGAAGATGTTTCCGCCGGTGCGCTGGCTTACGACACTATCCCACTGTCGAGCTCAGGCAGGCTGGCTCCCTTCTCGCCCGAGTTTCAATCCATGACGCTGGAAAAAGGCGCCATGGTATTCCACATGCTTCGCGGCGAAATCGGCGACAAGGCATTTCTCGCCACGCTCAAAGGCACACTCAGCCAGTTCACTGACAACTCGATCCGCGCACAGGATCTGGAGAAAGTCGCCGAGTCGCAAAGCCAGCAGCAACTCACTCCTTTCTTCGCGCAGTGGATTGACGGCACTGGCGCTCCTCGCTTTACCAACAAGTACGCCGTCTATCGCCTGGGAAATAACAAGGGCTTCCGCACCATCGGCGAAATCCAGCAGGATCTCGACCTGTTCAGCATGCCGGTAGACCTGCGTGTGGAAACCGACGGCAAGACCGAAAATAAAAAAGTGGAAGTCGTGGGCACCAGCACTCAGTTCGTCGTTGATACATTTGGCCGGCCGCGGCGTATTAACGTCGACCCCGACCAGTGGGTTCTGAAATCCACTTCAGACCTGCAGGTACGCATCGCCATCCTCAAGGGACAGCAGCTGGTGGCGCAGGGCGACCTTGCCAGCGCGCTCGTCGAATACAAGAAGGCCCTGGAAGCCAATCCGCAAAGCTCGCTCGCCAGCTACCGCATTGGCGAAGTGCTCTACACGCAGCGCAACTACCAGGCCAGCGTCAATTCCTACCGCGACGCGCTACGCGGCGACGACGAGCCACGCTGGACCGAGGTCTGGAGCCACATTCAGATCGGCAAAATCTTCGACCTCACCGGCCAACGGGATCGCGCCGTAAACGAGTACCGCCTGGCCATCCAGACCAACGACAACACCCAGGGAGCAGTGAACCAGGCCAGAGCGTATCTGCAAAAGCCTTATGCCCGGGAGGATAGCGAGTAGTTGGACGGCTAGCGGCAAGTGGCTGTCCTATCCCAAACGCAAAACGGCCAGCCTTCGCGGCTGGCCGTTTTATTGCTCAAACTTTGCTCACTACTGGGATCTGCCCAGCGCCAACACTTCCAGATCAACGCTGGCCAGTCCTGACCTGGTCATCGCCAACCTTTGCGCGGCCCCGAAGGAAAGGTCAATGATTCGATCCTGTTCCACCAGGTCTCCGCGATCCGTAATCTTGACCACAACTGAACGGTGATTGCGATGGTTGATGACCCTCACCAGAGAGCCGAATGGCAGCGTCGGATGACATGCCGTCATGGCATACATATCGTACCGCTCGCCGCTGGCTGTCTTGCGCCCTTGAAATACTCCTCCATACCAGGAGGCAATGCCGTGCAGCCGATCGCCCCGCTTGAGTGCTGCCTGCTCTGACCTTGCAGCCTCTTTCGCTTCTTCCTGTGCAGCCATCTGTGCTGCCTTTACATCAAGCGATTCCGACGACGGAGTTGCGTTGAGAGACGCGCCCGCTATGTCAACGACGGAATGAGAAAGGCGCGCATCCGCGAGCACTGTCCGCGTGGTGAAAGTGACCACCACCAACGCAGTCAGCACAACCGATGAACAGGCCGCCAAGACACAGACTCCCAGCGGAGTGTTCAGGCCCAGTGTGCGTATTTTCCGTTTCATGACCATTCACCCATTTTACCAACTCGACATCAACATAGTGTGGGAATCGGCGACGTCGTTACAGAGTTGCTCGTTGAAAAATAATGAGTTCTGATCAAAAGTCCGTTAAGCGCCTGATATAAGGTGATTTACAAATTGCACTAGAGACAGTGCAAAATAGTAACCCCCTCCAGGTGACTAAAAATGTCGTTTTGGGAGCTCCCAAGTCGCCTGAAAAAAGCGAAGAAACCGCGAATTGCGGGGAATGAACAGCGCTTGGGAAAATGAAGCCGGATCAGTCCGGCCCTGCAGAAATCACCCAGATGCAGAGCCAGTCTACGCTCAATTCAGAATGCTCCCCGGAATTCGTGAAGCGGCCTCAGGCTGGGATTATTTCTGTGGATAACTGGGTGTGATTTCAGGAAAAAGCTGTCTCTAAAAAGGCACAGCTCCAGCCATCCTCCTAATTCGAGCAGATGAGAAACGGCCCTGGCCCTTAGAGCATGAGAATATTCTAAGCATTTGTCCACTCGAAACGGAGTGAGGATGAGCGGTTGATTTCAGCGAAGTTCGAAAGAGCACAATAGGAAGACAGATGGGTACGCCCGGGCTGGATTCCGGGGCCAGCTCCTGTCATTCGATATCAGGAGGTAGCAGTGTTGCAGAATTCCCAACGCCTGAATTCCTCCATCGCCATCCCTTTGGCATTTGCTTTATTCGCGAACGTGTCCGTGCACGGGCAGCAAAATCTACAACATCCATCCTTCGAGATCCTGACCCTCCGCATGGATGTCGACGTGGATGGAGCGCCGAACGCATACGGTCCTCCGGGCAAGCGCACGCTCGACATTCTTCTCAATGCGCATTACCTCAATCGCGCCGACGAAAAACTCGTCGGCTACCTGGTTGACCAACACGGTCGCCCAATTCTGCAGGGCCCCGATGATCCCTTCCCTGGCTACTACATTTCTCAGACCGCCTTCACAGACATTCACAATAAGAACGAAACCGATCCAAGGCGCTACGTCGATGCTCGCAAAATCAACTATGTTGTTCGCGGTGACACGGCCCGGCGACGCGGAGTAAAGGTCGGCGATTTCGTATCTGTCTATTCAAAGCGCACACGCAGGCGTGTATTCGCTATCGTCGGAGATACCGGCAATCCCAAGGGCGACGAAGGATCGCTTCACCTACTGCAAGATCTCGGATATCCATTTCACGATGGAAAAAATGATTCGGTCGAAAAGTCTGAGATCGTCATTCAGTTCTACCCGAATTCCAACCCAAAGCATCAATTCTTCTTCTCTCAGACCGAATTGGACGATGCGGCGACCAAGCTCGGCCTGAGCCGGGATTTCTCCGCCACGCTCAGAATCAAGAAGTAACCTGGACCGAAATCATCAGCCCGTTTGGCGCGGCTGCGCATTTTGCAGATTAATTCCACCATCTTGCTAGCGTTGGGCTTGGGGCAGAGTTCGTACAGCTGCCTCTGGAGACGCGATGCAGCTTAGCGCAGCAGGACTGGAACTACTGAAGCAATCTGAAGGATTTCGCAGCCACAGCTATAACGACGTCAATGGATTTCCAACCATCGGATACGGCCACCGGCTCCTCGACCATGAGTCGTTTCCGGACGGGCTCACAGAGCCGCAGGCCGCCGGAATGCTCGCGACCGATGTGCGCTGCGCCGAGCAGGCAGTTGCGCGCCTCGTAAAGGTACCGCTCACGCAGGGCCAGTTCGATGCGCTTGTCGATTTCTGCTTCAACCTGGGCGCAGGCCGGCTTGCCTCTTCCACACTGCTGAAAGCCCTGAATGGCGGCCGCTACGCGCACGCAGCCGAACAGTTACTGCACTGGGACATCGCCGGCGGCGAAGAAAACGCCGGCTTGAAAGCCCGACGCGAAGCGGAATTTGCCCTTTGGCACAGCAGAATGGCGGCCTGAAAAAACGGCCCCCACACACGCACGGGCGCTATTTGATGAGTTCCAGAGCTTCAAGCCTGTCGCCCGCTTTCAGGTAGCCTTTGCGGCGAAACCAATCTTCCATCGAGGGCTGCAGGCGGTCTAACGGAACTCTATGTCCTGCTTCGAGCAGTCCGTCAGCAACGGGCAACGTGTCGTCAAAGACGGCGTCGTTGGTAAAGTTGCGCATGGCAAAATTGTCGATCCAGCCGATGGGGCACGCATGGCGCTGGCCCGCCGCATCCACGCGCATCACAGAAAATCGCCGCACGAACATGCTTCTAATCTAACGGACGCGACGGGAACCGGTTCAATCTGCGGTTGAGCCGGCGGACCGCTGCTCAATGCGCCGCGGGCTGCGCAAGTTTTGATTCCTTCTGCTGCTGGGCATCCACGCTGAATACCTTGTAATCGTAGTTGCGCTCGATGAAGTGCTGGCGCATGTTCTTGAGCAACAGAATGCGCGCTTGCACTGCACCTTCGCCGCCGGTCGGAAGCCAAAGGCCCTGGTTCACAGGCGCCTGGTCGAAATGGAAGTTTGAACCCTTTTGAATGTTGGCGAACAACCCGCCGGCCACATGGAAATTGTCGACGAAGCTGACTTCCATGTGCGCCACCTGCCGATCAGCTTCATCCACCCAGAGGGTGCCCTGCAGTTTTTTCGAAGCGTCTTCTACCATCCCATGAGTCTTGGCGTCTTTGCGGCCCTTGAAATCGAAAACGATAGTCTGCCGGCCGCGATAGTTTTCGCGGCGCGGATTGTAAACGTCCATGATTTCAAGTACGCGGCTCACGCTGACCGAGGGCCCATCGAGCGGCTGACCGGACGGCGTCTTCTGCGCTTTCTCAACGAGCTTGGTCACGCGCTCGGTTTCCTTGTCCAGATCATGACCCGTGAGCGGTTTTCCGTTCCTCTTAACGGTCCGCTCGATGATGTGTCCGTTGACGAAGAAGTCTTCGCCCTCGCGCGTCTCCGTCTTCGTCACGCGACCGTTGGAATCGATGTCCTGCACTGTCTGCAGCGAAGTGTAGGTATAGTTCTCGCGCACCTTTTCAAGCTTCTTCTGGTGCTCGATAACTTCTTTCATCAACTGGCGGATATCGGGGATGGGCCGGTCCTGACCGGTTTGAGCGATTGCCGGAGAGACAATCATCAAGGTCGCCAGCAGTACTGCGCATCCAGATCGCATCTGATTTATTCTCCGGCAATTTCTAAGGCAGACCCGAGACGCTCCGGAGTTCTCAGCCTCATGTGATTTGACCGCGCGCAGCTCAAATAGTCAGTTCCTTCAAGATATTAACGGCCACTGCACGCGCCGTTGGCATGGTATACGGTAGATCAATGCGCCGCGTTCCACTCGTATTCGAAGGCGTAGAGGCGAATCAGGACCGGCAAAGGAGAAGACGATGGCATTGCTGCTTCAGTGGCTGTTAAGCGCAATTGCGCTGATATTGGTGTCGAAGATCGTTCCCGGTTTTCATGTGCTGGGGCTTTGGCCCGCGCTCATCGCAGCGCTAGTGATTGGTTTGCTGAACGCCACAGTTGGCTTCCTGCTCAAGATCATCACATTCCCGCTCAGCATTCTTACCCTCGGAATCTTTCTGCTGGTGATCAATGGACTCATGATCCTGCTGGCGTCCGCAGTCGTACCGGGATTTAGAGTGAATGGCTTTGCGCCGGCATTCTGGGGCGCGATCGTCCTGGCCATCCTGGGAATGATCATCAAGGCGATTCTGAAAGAGGCTTAGTCGACGCCTGCTACTTTGTATTGGGCCCGGACGCCTGCACTGAAGTCTTATTCCCCGCGACATGCTTTGTTTCATGATGCTTGCCGGGTACAACCTTGCCGCGAGCCATGTTTGCCGGCTCCGCTGCTTGCGGTTGGGTTACCTGGACCGGAGCAGGCTGCACGACCAGCGGCGCAGGCAGCGTTTGCGGCACACGCACAGCGCCCGCGTTTGAGAATCCCGCGGCTGCATCTGCAACCGGCGGCGCCACGATCGCACTGCTCGGTTGAACGCGCGAGTACACGCCCCACCCGCCGCCGACAATAACAAAGACAATTGCCGCCGCCGCAGCCGTGCGTAACCAGCCGCCGGAGGGACTAAGCAAGGCCGGCCAGCCGAGTACCCGGCCTGAACGTGGAGCCGAACGAACGCCGGCAATCACTCGGTTCTCAAGACCTTCGGGGGAAGGCAAGGCGGCAATCAACCGCAGCGTGGCTTCAGCATTGTGCGTTGCGCCTGTAACTGAAATCGGGGAAGTCGAATTTGAATTTGAACCAAAGGCATTCTGAGTGTTCATCGCTGGCTCCTTGCATGATCGAGCATCTCAGCCATCAGATTGCGTGCGCGGAACAGGCGAGACCGAACGCTGGACTCGGTAATACCCAGCACGGAGGCAATCTCAACGCTCGAGAGCTCTTCAAAGGCCGAAAGCGTCAGCACCTGCCGCTCTTTTGTGGGCAGCTTGTCCACGCAAGACAACACATGCGCATGATGCTGTGCCGCTGCAGCGAACTGCTCGGCCGAAAGGCCCGCACTCGGCAATACGCGAGCCAGTTCATCTAAGTCATCGGTTTCTGGGCGCGTCTTTGCACGCCGCTTGCGATCGAGAACGATGTTCCACACGATGCGAATAAGCCAGACACGCTGATCGCGCACTTCATCAAGTGTGTCGCGATGGCGCAATACCCGGAGGAAGGTTTCCTGCACTGCATCTTCGGCGTCGGCAGCGTTGCGCAGTACGGAATAGGCCACCCGATAGAGCGCAGAGGCATACTGACTTACGAGCGCCTCTAGGGTGGCTTCTTCCGCCTGGGCGCGCGCCAAATCATCGACCGTAGTGTTTGCGATCTCCATCCAACCTGCGAATATGGCCTGGCTGGTGCTCATGAAAACCAGACGCAGGCGACTGGGAAAATGCTCGAATCAACGCCAGACAAGTACGGCGTAAAAGCAAAAACTCGCGAAACCGTTGGCTCCGCGAGTCGAATGCAAGGATGATTCGGCTTTACTGCTTTGCGCCGAGCTTTTGCGTCGCGATGGCTCCGGCGGCGCCTTCCTTATCTGAGTCTTTCACCCGCGCCCATAAAGCACGCGCCTGGTCCTGTTTTCCCTGCGCAGCATAAAGGTCTGCAAGGTCAAGCTGTGCCACCACCGCGCTAACGGTCTCTGATGGCTTGGCTACCAGTTCGTTGTAAACGTCGATGGCTTGGGCGTCGCGGCCGGTCTGATGATAGAGCCCCGCCAGCGCCAGTTTGGCCAGGTTCGCAACGTCCCGATTCCAGGATCCGGCAGCTGCTTTCAGTTCGCTCTCAGCCGAAGCATTCTGTCCCAGCTCGGCGTCGGTGATGCCGGCAAAGTAGCGGGCCTTTGTGCCTTGCGACATCCAGCTATACTGCTGAGCCACCGCGGCAAATTGTTTGTTAGCCGCCTTCAGTCGGTCCGCAGCTGTGGCATAGACACCGTTTCCAGCCGGCAACCCAGGCTGAGCTAGCGGTGCAGTGTAAGTATCCATTGCAGCGCCGAGCGCGGTGTCAGCGGCTGTCGAGCGCATGGTCAAAAACACTACCAATGCAATGCCCAAAACAATGACCACACCGCCCCCGATAACCCAGCGCAGGACGCCGGAACGGTGACCGCTCAGCCAGCTGACGCTATCGGCTGTGGCCTGGGCAAATTTATCGCCCTTAAGGGCATGACGCGTTTGTGTATCCACGGAGTTTTCTTCTTTTCCTTCGTCGGTAGACTTGCAGACGGGTCCGTATAGTTGGAGGCACTACGACTGCAACCTTACCAGTCTAACAGCGCGCGAAGAACAGCGTCCACCGAGTTGACGCTAAGTTAAGAATGACAGTGGCGTGATCCGCGAACTTGCCGATCTGCACTCGGAACGATAGGCTAAAAACATGTACGAAGATTTTCGTGTAACCGACCGCTGGACCGGCGAGGATCTGCTTTGCCGCTGGAAGGCGAATGTAGTGGCGATTGCTACGCGCCACGCCGACGCTGTTGATGTGCGCTTTGAAGTGAATGGACGGCCGATGTGTATTGCCTTGCCCTGCACGGCGTGGCTCGAACAGAGAAAGCGCTCGGGAAAGGTGATCACCGACCAGATGGCGATCCAGGTGGCCGGATTTTATTTAAAGCAGTTGATCGAAGAGGGTTACGATTCGCAGCGCGAAGTTTATACGATGACGGTCGCCGAAATTCTGAGACTGGTCGAAGTGATTCTGGCTGAAGCGAAAGTACCGGGCGCGCTGCCGAGATTACCCGTCGGCATTGAGGGATAGGCACGGCGTCATCATTCTGTTCCGGATTTTCGACGCGTTAGACGAATTGATTAGAAACGCAAAAAAGGCCATGCCCGGAGGCATGGCCTTTTGTTTAAGAATTATGCCGGCGATCACCTAATCTCCCACACAGTCACCCGTGCAGTACCATCGGCCCAGCGAGGCTTAACTTCCGTGTTCGGGATGGGAACGGGTGATCCCTCGCAGTATGGTCACCGGCAAAGTGTATGAGGCAATCGATTGAGAGTGCCTCAATTTTGTGATGGCGCTTGGCGGGTGGTTGCCCGCAGCCTGCCGCGACGTCTAGTTTGTCCCGGATTGTTTCTCCCGGGCCGAGTAGGAACGCGGACTGCAATCTGGCGCCAAAAAAACTTTGCTCGTTTAGAGCTGTATTGCAACGAAATTGATTGGTAGTACAAGGCTTGGCAAGAAAAGCATCTGCAGAAACTGCGCAGAGTTAATTCTATGGACAAGCCGAACGGGCGATTAGTACTGGTAAGCTTCACGCATTACTGCGCTTTTACACCCAGCCTATCAACCAGGTCGTCTTCCTGGGCCCTTCAGGGAGATCTCATCTTGGAGCGTGCTTCCCGCTTATATGCATTCAGCGGTTATCACAACCGAACTTCGCTACCCAGCCGTGCCCTTGGCAG
>Ga0265342_10000069_pt1 | contig 110550 bp, 95 predicted proteins | sample 4CB327metaG_FD_203125 | JGI IMG/M metagenome (GOLD analysis project Ga0265342, IMG submission 203125) | Rhizosphere microbial communities from Carex aquatilis grown in University of Washington, Seatle, WA, United States - 4-CB3-27 metaG | ecosystem: Host-associated > Plants > Roots >...
ACCAGCGCGTTGCCGAGCGATGGCTGCGCGGCGATATCGGCGACGGCATACTCGTTGCCGTTGGCCAGGCCCTTGCCGCGCTGAAACCAGGCCTCGCGCGACACATCGGCGCCGATCACGTCGTATTTGCCCGGCCGCCCATTGGCGATCACGCGGCCATTCAGATCGCACAGCCACAGATCGAGGTAGACGGTGTAAGCGTCGAGGATGACGCCGAGGCGCTCGCAGGCATAGTCCTGCCGCTGACGCTGCGGCTCGCCAGCACATTCCACGACCGCGGAGTCTGTCGCCCACCACCGCACGTCGCAGGTCCGCTCATAAAGATTGCGGTCGATGATCTCAATCGCGTTCAGCGAGAGATCGACCAGCCGCGCGCCTTGGGCCTGCTCGGCCATCAGCGTGGTGAGGCGGTCGAGAGCATTGATCTCGCCGGCGAGTTCCTGTTCGAGAGTGGTTGCGACATTGCCCACCTCGGCGGAGACCCCGCGCACTTCCTGCGAAACGATCGCGAAGCCACGCCCGGCATCGCCCGCGCGCGCGGACTCGATCATGGCGTTGAGCGCCAGGATGCGCATGCGGTTGGTGATCTTCTGGATCTGTTCGATCTTGACGTTGGCGAGGCCGCGCAACTTCGCGGTGAGCGCGGCGATATCGGTGAGCGATACGGCCTTGGATTGAACTGCTTCCGCCTGCATCACCGGATTCCGCGCGCCATATCCTGAGCCATGTCTTGAGCCCATGCCCCGGCTATTGGTTTCAGAATCGATTTTATGAATGATAAAACTTGCGGCGACGTTAAGTTATGCGGCTTCGACTTCACAACCCCTGCTGATAGTTGAGTCAGCGCGCCCATCTTCTAGGCAGCAAGCGGCGCGCGCAGTATTTCCGCACCTCATCGCAGGCGCGCCGCGCTTTATTCTGCCGCCAGTTGTCCGTAGCGAGCGGTCGGCACCCGCATGGTGACGAGTTCTTCCGCCGCTGACGGGTGCAGCGCCATGGTAGCGTCGAAATCGGCTTTGGTGGCGCCCATCTTCACGGCGACGGCGACCATCTGGATGATTTCAGCGGCGGCTTCACCGACGACATGGCACCCGAGCAAGCGGTCATTGGAACCGTCGACCACGAGCTTCATCAGCATCCGGGTGTCGCGGCCCGACATGGTCGCCTTCATCGGGAGGAAAACCGCCTTGTAGATGTCGATCCGCGGCCTCAGCTTGCGCGCGTCAATCTCGGTCAAGCCGATCACACCGACCTCGGGCTCGGAAAAAACCGCGGTCGGAACGTGGGCGTGATCAACCCGGGTGGGCTTGTTGCCGAACACCGTGTCGGCAAACGCGTGTCCCTCGCGGATCGCGACCGGCGTGAGATTGACCCGGTCGGTCACATCGCCGACGGCATAGATATGTCCGACGTTGGTGCGCGAATAGTCGTCGACGGCGATCGCTCCGCTCGCAGTCATCGCCACTCCGGCGGCCTCGAGACCGAGACTCGCAACATTCGGCTTGCGACCAAGAGCGAACATGACGCGGTCGACAGCGACGGTGCGGCCATCCGAAAGACGCGCCGCATAGGCCGCGCCGACTTTGTCCACCGCAGTGACGGTTTGACCGGTGACGATGGTGATGCCGCGTCTCGTCATCTCCGCGTTGAGATGCGCCCGCACGTCGTCATCGAACCCGCGCAGGATATTCTCGCCGCGATAGACCAGCGTCACCGAGGAACCGAGGCCGGCAAAGATGCAGGCGAACTCGACCGCGATATAGCCGCCGCCCTGGACCAGGATGCGCGGCGGCAACGCGGGCAAGTCAAACGCCTCGTTCGACGAAATCACGTGTTCCATCCCGGCGATCGTCGGCCCGTTATAAGGTGCACCGCCGGTGGCGATCAGGATGTGGTCAGCGCGGATCATGGCGCCGTTGGCCAGCAGCCGAATGGTGTGCGGGTCTTCGATCACCGCCCTGCTTTTGACCGTGGTGACCCCGGACTTTTCCAGGTTGGCGGTATAGGCGGCCTCGAGCCGGGCAATCTCCTTGTCCTTGTTGGCAATCAACGTGGACCAATCGAAGCTCGGCGTGGACACGTTCCAACCAAAACCGGCGGCATCCTCGAATTCGTGAAAATATCGGGATGCGTAAACCAGCAATTTTTTCGGGACGCAGCCGCGGATGACGCAGGTGCCGCCGACGCGATATTCCTCGGCGATCATCACACGCGCACCGTGGCCGGCGGCTATGCGCGCGGCACGCACGCCGCCCGAGCCGGCGCCGATAACGAAGAGATCGACGTCACACCGCGACGAAGACGACTCGGTCAAAGATTGTTGCCCCGCTTTTTCATGTCCGCGCGCATTCTTCCGATCACTTCTTCGGAAAAATTATTGGCCCAGTCCTGCGCTCGCGACATGGCGGCATCCAGCGCCCGCGGCTCTTCGACGATGACTTTCTGGCCGAGCGGCGTCTTGTAGAACGCAACGAGGTCCTTCAGCTCCTGTTCGGTGAAACGCTGCGCATAGGTGCGCGCAACCTCGTTGAGCAGTTCGACGCGCTTGGGCTCGTATTCCTTTTTCAACTGCGCTGCGACTTCGTTCAAATCCTTCGCCAGCCCGGGATTGGTCGGCAGAAACATATTCTTCGCGCTTTCGATCACGCCGGGAACGATCGGATCGAACATGTTGTTGCCGCCCTTGACCTGAATGACCTGTCTTGCGAGCTCGACGGCGGCGGGAGTGGGCTGTTGTGCCTGAGCGGCGCCGATCATCGCAAATGACGACAACGCAGCAGCGAGAACGAAGCGGCACATCGCGAGGGTCGATTTATTGGCAATCATGGGTTCACTCCTTCAGACGCATGTTATCAAGTCCTCGCGACGATGCGCACGCCATTTGGACCAGAGATGACGGCAGTTTTTGCCAGCCCAATGAACAGTCCGTGCTCGACGACGCCGGGAATTTCCGCGAGCCGTGCGGCCAGAGATTGCGGATCATCGATCCGAACCAGCGTCGCGTCGAGGATCAAGTGGCCACCGTCCGTGACGAAAGGATGACCGTCTTTTCCGCGCCGCAACATCGCCGCCCCCGGGCAACCCGATGCCGATGCAGCCTTTTCCACCGCCCGAACGGTTACCGCAAGCCCGAATTGAACCACCTCGATGGGCAGCGGAAATCGGCCAAGGCTCTGAACCCACTTGGTTTCGTCGGCGATCACGATCATCCGCGCCGACGCCGAGGCGACGATCTTTTCGCGAAGGAGGGCCCCTCCCCCACCTTTGATCAGGCTGAGGTCGGGCGCGATCTCGTCGGCCCCGTCCACAGTCAAATCGAGCTCAGGGGTCTCGTCGAGTGTGGTGAGCGGGACGCCAAGCCGCTCTGCATCGGCGCGCGTGGTTTCGGAGGTCGGCACCCCGACGACGTCAAGGCCGGAACGGACGCGCTCGGCCAGCAGCTCCACGAAATGCCGCGCGGTCGAGCCGGTCCCCAGACCGAGCCTCATCCCCGGTTGCACAAACTCAAGCGCCCGGGCGGCGGCTTGGCGCTTCAACACCTCGGCATCCATCGTAATGGCAGCAACATCAATTGTTGGAGGAAGCTCTCGCTGGTTGCGCCTGTCTAGCGCTGTTCCGGGCGGGAGAATAGCCGAAAATCATTCGTTTTGCAGCACGGCCACGGCTCGGCACGCCGCATTTGAGGGCTGGGCTATGCATCAGCTATCCTGAACGAGCCTGCCTTTGTATCGTGACTTTGTATCCTTGATACCCCCCCCCTGCAGAGATCAGACCGCATGTCTCCCCGTCCCACAATCGTCTTTGATCTCGACGGCACCCTGGTCGACACCGCGCCCGATCTGGTCGCCACCCTCAACGCCATCTTCGTCGGCGAAGGCCTGCAGGCGATGCCGTTCGAGACCGTCCGCGCCACCATCGGCCGCGGCGCACGCACGATGATCGAACGCGGCCTCACCGCACAAGGACAGCGTTTCGAGTCCCAGGACATTGATCGTTTGTACACCGCCTATATCGCGCACTATGCCGCGCACATCGCCGACCACTCGCGCGCCTTCCCCGGGCTGGACGCCGCGCTCGATGATTTGTCCGCCCGCGGCTATCGGTTCGCGGTCTGCACCAACAAGCTCGAATGGCTCTCGCTCCGGCTGCTCGACGCGCTCGGACTGACCGCGCGCTTCGACTTCGTGTGCGGTCAGGATACGTTCGGCGTGCAGAAACCCGACCCGGACGTTCTGCGCAGGACCATCCTCAAGGTGCACGGCAGCGTCGAGCACGCCATCATGGTCGGCGATTCCGTCACCGACATCGCGACCGCGCGCGCCGCCAATATTCCTGTCATCGCGGTCGATTTCGGCTACACCGAAACGCCGGTCGCGTTGTTGATGCCCGACCGTATCATCAGCGACTTTGGTGCCTTGCCGTCCGCGGTCTCCGAACTCATCGCCATCACCTCCGCCGCCGCACGACAGGGACCACCCGCGTAAGTTCGCTGCCGTCGGGTCCCGGGCGAATCCGATCCAAAAATGTGATGCGCGCTTTTGCACAGGGTATAGCAATCCATCCACAGCGCATCAGCGTACCGCGTCGAATGACAGCCGCGGGACTAATGTAAGGCCCGGTACAGGCGCGGTCCCCCGTGCCGTCTGATGCGGTTGATGGTTGAGTGGTGGTCCATGCGCAGTTGGGTCGAACTGAATGTGCCTGCGGTTGCGCCTCGCGCGCGTCCTGCCTATGATTCCATTTTGGGACAGGGTGGCTGTCGGGTACGCATGCGGACAAACGCGATCATGAAGCGAGTCTTTGCCATCGCGGCAGTCGGCCTGTTTGTGTCCGGCTGTTCGTCGTGGGTCCCAAGCTTCGACATGTCCGCGTTCAAGTCCGCCCCGGCGACCGAGCCGGTGCGGGTCGAGTCCGAGCCCCCGGGCGCCGACGCGCGCACGTCGGCGGGCGCCGCTTGCCGCACCCCCTGCACGCTCGGCTTGCCGATCAATGACGGCACCGTCACCGTCGCGCTCAACGGCTATGCGCCGCAGACCGTGCCGGTCCAGGTCGAGCGTCCCAGCGAAGGCCGGACCGACGAGTTTACCGGGAGCACGGCCCACCTCACCCCGAACCCGATTTTTGTGGAGCTTCAGCCGGCGCCGCCCCCGCCGCCGGTGGCCAAGAAGCCACCGCCGAAGAAGCCGCGGGTGGTGGCCCACGCCAAGCCGGCGGCGCCGGTGCAGTCGGCGGCTCCCGCTGCCGGTTCTGCCCCCCCGCCTCCGGGCGGCGCCATGCCGGCATGGCCGACGCCGCGCTAGGCTCGGCGACGATTTCGGGCTTTGCTTGACACCCTGGGCACCCGAACCTTAAATCCCGGCGCTGCCCGTGCGCCGCGAAGGACAACTTCGGAAATTGGTGCGGGCGGGCGCTTAGCTCAGCGGGAGAGCGTTCCCTTCACACGGGAGAGGTCGTAGGTTCAATCCCTACAGCGCCCACCATTAACATTCACGTGAACCACGACATATCCGCGCCAAAGCGTTGCGACGGAACCGGCCGGAAGGTGCGCGCGTTTGCTGTTCGTCAGATGTGGACTGCAGCAATGTACGACGCAGCCAAGATTCGACAATGGGCCCGGCATTGTATTGATCAAGCCGAAGAGCCGGGTCGATTGCCGTCTCAACAGCTCACGTTGCTGCGGATGGCGACCATGTTGTTGGAAATCGCTGATGATCCCGAGTGCGTCCACCGCCTGATTGGCGACGCGGTCTCAGGTGCAAAGCATCATCTGGATTCGTGAACCGGCTCGGAAAAAGAATGAGCCCCGTGCGGGGGCGACGGTTGCACGGGGCCCATATGGATGCCGGGTGGCTCTGCGCCATCAAGCATGCTGTATCCTCACCCCGCGCGCTGAGATTGCAAGTTACGGTTTGTTCATGTCGATGGCGGCGTCTGGCCCGCGCAAGGGCGCGCATGTTTTTCCAGGCGTCGCTGGTTTCACGAACGAAGCTCCATTTGCTCCATTCTGCTCGCCAAGAGCAGCCACGCGGCAGCGTCATTGCGATGCTGAATACAATTTGTCGGATCGCGCTCCGCGAGCGCGGCAAGTTCGCGTGCACGCTTTTGGCAGTGGGCTACGGTGATCATACACACCTCCTCAATTGTCGAGGCGAGTTTGCCCGGAAAGATGCGACCGCGTCTGAGCCAATAGGATCACAAAGCGGCTTTCTGACTTAATCCAAAACAGTGCAACAAAATCGCAGTCCGCACGCACACAGCGCCGCATGGAAACGATGGCGGGGGCCAGCCGTCAACTCGGGCAACCCAGATCGCTACTGCCGCACGTTATGCCAAGGGTCGTACTTTCCGCCGTCAGGGATTCTGTCGAGCGCAGCTTTATAGGCCTTGTCGTCAGCCTTTGGCTTCTGCGCGTCGGTCTTTTGTTCGGACTTCTGATGATGCCCTTTCCCGCCGGACATTTCCTGGGAACGAGCCGCGACCGCACTTAGTGTCATCGCACCCAGTGCAACCGCCATTGCCACGAAGATCGTTCTCATTCGACCGCTCCAGCTCGTCATCAAACCATTCGTCGATCGGATCGACGGATGAAGCGGATACGCCGGAACACGGTCAAAACTGTGAAGGTTTCATTCCGTCAGGACCTCGGCGGTAAGGGCATTCGGCATTCGCTGCGATGCAGCGAGCAACGGCTGCCTTCCCACGGGCGTGGCTGCGGACAAACTCACTCGCCGGCCTGCGGTCAGATCCGCCGCGCTCTTCACCATGATCGTTATCCACATCAAGAATTTCTGAGTTGCGTCTGCACGGCATTATGAGCCCATTAAGCGAGGCCGTTTAGTGATACCTCTCATCGCTCGCCGAGCCGTCGCCCGCTCGATACCAAGGGGTCTCTCATGCGTTCGCGTTTCCTTGCTGCACTCGCCGTCGCCATGTGCCTGCTTCCGATCATGGCCGGAAGCCTGAAAGCGCAGTCTTTCTTCAACGATCCCGACGAGCGCTACAGTGGCGGAGCCCCGCGCCGGGGCGCCTACGCTTTTTCGCCAATTCCACGCACCAATGTCAGTTTCCCTGGCAATTACAGCCCGGGCACCATCGTGATCAACACGGGGGAACGCCGGCTGTACTACGTGGTCGGTAATGGCGAAGCCATCCGCTATGGCATCGGCGTCGGCCGCGTTGGCTTTTCCTGGGCCGGGGTCACCGCGGTGTCGGGCAAGCGCGAATGGCCGGATTGGAACCCGCCGTCGCAAATGCTGCGCCGGCGTCCCGACCTGCCCCACCACATGGCAGGGGGCATCGACAATCCGCTCGGTGCCCGCGCGATGTATCTGGGATCGTCGATGTATCGCATTCACGGATCGAATGAGCCGGAGACCATCGGCCAGGCCGTATCCTCCGGCTGTTTCCGGATGACCAACGACGACGTCATCGACCTCTATCCGCGGGTCAATGTCGGGGCCAAGGTGATCGTGTTGCGCTGACGAGCGTGGCCGACACATGGCGGCCTGGATCATTGTTTGTCGCGCGATCAGTCGCGCGACAGTCCCTTGGCGGCCAGTTCGTCGAGATAGCCCCGCCAATTGGCATCGCGATTGCGTCCGAGTTCGTGGAGATAGTCCCAGCTGAAGATGCCGGTGGAGTGCATATCGTCGAAGACGAGACGGACGGCATAATTTCCGATCGGATGCACCTCAAGTATCTTCACGTTCCGTTTTCCCGGGACGGTCTTGCGTTCGTCGGGGGAATGTCCCTGCACCTCCGCGCTCGGGCTCCTAACCCGAAGCAGTTCGGCCGAAAGCTCAATCGTCTCGCCCTGGTCAAAGGTGACGACCAAAGCCCCGCGATCCTTGCGCAGGCGAATTTCGGTCGGCCAAGCCTTTTGGTCTCGATTAGCGCCTGGATCCGTCATCGTATTGAGGTTCTCCCGATCGCTGGGGCCCGAAAGCCAGGATACACCGCAGCCGTGGAAACATGTTAAGGGGTTCTTGCAGCCTGCAGGTCACCCTCCCCTTCAAGGCCGCGCATGGTTATATTGGACTGAAGCAGCGACAATGCCGAAGAGCGCGACAGAACGCCCATGGATGCCATCAACCTTGCGGGAATTGACGTCGAAAGCACCGGCTCCCGGCCGGCGCTGGTCGACCCGTTCGGCCGGTCGATCAGCTATCTGCGCGTCTCGGTCACCGATCGCTGCGACTTTCGTTGCGTCTATTGCATGGCAGAGAATATGACCTTCCTGCCGAAGGCGGACGTGCTTTCGCTGGAAGAACTCGACCGCCTGTGCTCGGGGTTTGTCGATCGGGGCGTGCGCAAGCTGCGCCTGACCGGAGGCGAGCCGCTGGTTCGCCGTGGCATCATGACGCTGGTGTCGTCGCTGGCGCGGCACCTGTCCGCCGGCGCGCTCGACGAGCTTACGCTCACCACCAACGGGTCCCAGCTCAAAAAATATGCCGCCGAGCTTGCCGCCTGTGGCGTCAAGCGGATCAATGTGTCGCTCGACACCCTGGACCCGGACAAATTCCGCGCGATCACCCGATGGGGCGACCTTGGGGTCGTGCGTGGTGGGATCGATGCCGCCCGCGCCGCGGGGCTCGCCATCAAGATCAACGCGGTCGCGCTCAAAGGCGTCAACGAAGACGAATTTCCGGCGCTGCTGGAATGGGCGCACCGCGACGGCATGGATCTGACCATTATCGAAGTCATGCCGCTCGGCGACGTCGGCCAGGGCCGGCTTGATCAATATCTGCCGCTGTCGATGGTGCGCGCCCGTCTCGCCGAGCAATACACGCTCGAGGACATCGATTATCAGACCGGCGGTCCCGCCCGCTACGTTCGGGTCGCGGAGACCGGCGGCCGCCTCGGCTTCATTACCCCGCTCACCCATAATTTCTGCGAGTCCTGCAATCGCGTGCGGGTCACCTGCACCGGCACCCTGTTCATGTGCCTGGGCCAGGAGGACGCCGCCGATTTGCGCACGCCGCTGCGGGCATCGGAGAGCAATAATCTGCTGCATCGGGCCATCGACGACGCGATCGCCCGCAAACCGCGCGGGCATGACTTCGTCATCGACCGACGGCATCGACGACCGGCGCTTGCCCGCCACATGAGCATGACCGGGGGCTAGCGCCGCCGGGTCTTTCACGCCAAGTCAAATCATCCGAGCTCAAATCGCCCGACACGCGCCAGCGTGAGCTTTTTTGCTACAAACTAATAATTGACGGCTGGTGCCGGGTTCGGCTTACTCTGATCAACTTCGGAGCGCGGTTGCCCACTAGGCAAGCGCCAGTCGGAAAAGCCCCGCAGGGGCGGCAGAAAAACGAATTCGGCCTGAAATATCGGGCCGACCAGGGGGGGAAGCGTGAACGGCCTTGTGCGCCGCGTCATTGGCTTGAGCCGCGTGATTGGCGTGAGACGCATCAATGGCGCCGCCGGTCTCTCGACCGTCAATGTACGGAACAATCTGATCGCCCTCGCCGCCTCGTTGCTCGCCATAGTGCCCACTACGGTGAGGCGCTAGCGTGCGTAGCCTGCTGGCCATCAGTTCAGCCATCGATCGGTTGAACGCAAAAATCGGCGCCATCGCTAACTTCCTCATCCTGTTGTCGTGCCTCGTCAGCGCCGGCAATGCGATGACCCGTTACGCCTTCAACCTCAGCTCCAATGCCTGGCTGGAAGCGCAATGGTACATGTTCGCTGTTGTCGTCATGTTCGGCGCCTCTTACACCCTTCGGCGCAACGAGCACGTTCGCGTCGAAATCTTTTATCTCATGCTGTCCGAGCGCGGGCAGGAATGGCTCGATCTGATCTTCACGATCGTCTTTCTGGTGCCGACCTGCCTGCTGCTGGCCTACCTGTCGTGGCCGTTCTTCTACCAATCCTTTGAAGTCAACGAATGGTCATCGAATGCCGGCGGGATGCTGCGCTGGCCGATCAAATTCGTGCTGCCGGGAGGCTTCGCCCTGCTCGCGCTCCAGGGCATTTCCGAGATCATCAAACGCATCGCCGCCCTCAAGGGAGAAGTTACGATCGACGCTAAGTACGAGAGGCCGACGCAATGACGCTCCCGGACTTCGTCATCACCCGGGACACGATGCCGCCGCTGATGTTCGCGGGGCTCATCGTCGTCATGCTGATCGGCTATCCGGTGGCCTTTACCCTCGCTGCGCTCGGACTTGGATTTGGCTTCGTCGCCATCCAGCACGGCTTTTTCGATTTGAATTTTCTTCAGGCGATTCCCTCGCGCGTGTTCGGCAACGTTCTCTCGAACGAACTGCTGTTGGCGATTCCGTTCTTCACCTTCATGGGTGCGGTGCTGGAACGCTGCGGCCTGGCCGAAGACATGCTGGATTCCATGGGCCAGCTGTTCGGACCGATCCGCGGCGGACTGGGTTATTCCGTCATCATCGTGGGGTTCATCCTCGGCGCGATCACCGGCACCGTCGCGGCGCAGGTGATCGCCATGGCGCTGATCTCGATGCCGGTGATGATCCGCTATGGCTACAACATGCGCTACACGACCGGCGTGCTGGCGGCCTCCGGCACCATCACGCAGTTGGTTCCCCCGTCCCTCGTGCTCATCGTTCTTGCCGACCAGCTCGGCAAATCGGTCGGCGACATGTACCTCGGCGCCTGGGGTCCGTCGGTGTTTCAGATCGCGCTGTTCGCCGGCTACACCTTCGTTCTCGGCATCTTCAAGCCGGACTACCTGCCGCCGGTGCCGATCGAGGCACGCACGCTGACTGGCTGGGCGCTATGGCGAAAATGCCTGCTCGGCATCATTCCCTCGGCGGTGCTGATTTTCGTCGTGCTCGGCACCATGATGCTGGGCCTCGCTACGCCGACCGAGGCCGGCGCGATGGGCGCCGTCGGCGCCATCATCCTCGCCGTGATGCATCACAAGGAATTCAGCACCTTTGGCCGGGTGATGCTGTTCATCGGCCTGGTGGCCTGCAGCGTCGGCATCGTGGTCGGCGTCCTGGGGCTGGACAACACGATCTTCAGAATCGCCTTCGCGGTGATGTACGTTGCCATCGTCTGGCTGCTGATCGAGGCGGTGCGCATCGCCGACCTGCGACATTTGATCAAGCAGGGCTACGAGACGACCATGCGCATCACCGCCATGGTCGCATTCATCCTGATCGGCTCGACCTGCTTCTCGGTCGTGTTCCTGGGCGTCGACGGCAATAAATGGCTGGAGCACATGCTCACCACGCTGCCCGGGGGCGCATGGGGATTTCTTGCCTTCATCAACGTCTTCATTTTCTTTCTGGCGTTCTTTCTCGATTTCTTCGAAATCGCCTTCATCATCGTTCCGATGATCGCACCGATTGCACAGCACGTTCTGGCGCCGATCGTCGGCGCCGACGCCGCATTGATCTGGTTCGGCGTCATTCTCTGCGTCAACATGCAGACCTCGTTCATGCATCCGCCGTTCGGCTTTGCGTTGTTCTATCTGCGCGGGGTTGCACCCAAAGAGGTGAAGAGCTCGGATATTTATTGGGGTGCGCTGCCCTGGGTCGGCTTGCAGCTGATCATGGTGGCGCTGGTGATGGCGTTCCCAATTCTGGTGACCGGCCTGCTCGAGGGACCTCTGAAGGTCGATCCGAACAAGGTCAAAATCGAAATCAATATGCCCGATGCGCCGATGCCGCTCGATTTCAGCGAGCCGTCAAAGAAATGATCGATCGCTGAATTTCAGACCTTGGTCCGATTTCGGATCAGAAACGTATCATTGGTGTACTCGGCGACCTGCCACCAGAGATACTGATCATTGCGGAAGGCGAAGGTGGATTCAAACGCCTTCTTGAAATCCGGATTGATCGCCGCGACTTCGTGGTAGAGATCGAGCGCGGCCGTCAGGCAGGCATCCATGACCGCAGGCGGAAACGGCGCGAGCTTCACGCCCGAGGCGACCAGGCGCTTGAGCGCCGCGGGATTGGAGGCATCGTATTTCGCCAGCATCCAGGAATTGGCCCGCTCGGACGCGGAGCGGACGATCGATTGATAGGTCGGCGTCAACGCGTTCCATTTTTCCAGATTGATGAAGTTGTGCAGGACCGCTCCGCCCTCCCACCATCCGGGATAATAATAAAACGGCGCCACCTTCTGCAGCCCGAGCCGTTCGTCGTCGTAGGGACCGACCCATTCCGCGGCGTCAATGGTTCCCTTTTCAAGCGCGGCGAATAAATCTCCGCCGGCGATCTGCTGGGGCACGCAGCCAAGTTTCTGCAGCACCCGGCCGGCATAGCCGCCGATGCGGAACTTCAGCCCGTTGAAATCGGCCGGCTCCTTGATCTCCTTGCGAAACCAGCCGCCCATCTGGCAACCGGTGTTGCCGCACGGAATGCCGAAGACGTTGTACTTCTTGTAAAACGCGTTCATCAGCTCGATGCCGCCGCCGAACTGGTTCCAGGCATTTTGCATGCGGGCATTGAGCCCGAAGGGGACCGCGGTGCCGAACGCAAATGTCGGGTCCTTGCCGACGTGATAGTAGGAGGCCGAGTGGCACATTTCGACCGTGGCATTGCTCGCGGCGTCCAATGCCTGCAATGCGGGAACCAGTTCTCCTGCCGCAAAGGTTTGAATCTGAAACTTGTTGTCGGTCGCTTCCGACACTGCCTTGGCGAAGACCTCGGAAGCGCCATAGAGCGCATCGAGGGATTTCGGAAAGCTCGACGTACAGCGCCACTTGAGTTCCGGCATCGATTGCGCAACCGCCGGTTTGCCGATCGCGCTCGCGGCCAGCCCGAGGCCCGCAGCCCGAATGAATTCACGGCGCTTCATGTGACGTCCTCTGCAACGAAGGTCGCGGGCGGGAGCGGTCACATCCTCCCGGTATCAACCGAGCGGACCCCGGCGGCGCGGATCAGATTGAACCGACCGAATAGCGTCGCCATCCATGCGGCCAAAGTCAATGCCAGGACGGGGGAGAGACAGCCTGCGGCCGCCTCTCCCGATCGCGTCAGGTCCGTGTACGCGTGCGGATCTGGAAGGTGTCGTAGGTGTAGTCCGCCACCTGCCACCACAGGTATTCTTCGTTTTTGAACGCCATCAAGTTGTCGTACATCTTCTTGAAATCGGGGTTGGTCGCCGCAGTTTCGGCATTCACCTCGTTCGAAGCCTTCAGGCACGCTTCCATGATCGCGGGGCTGAAAGGTCGCAAGATGGTGCCGCCGGCAACGATCCGCTTCAACGCTTCCGGATTCTTGGCGTCATAGCGCGCCTGCACGTCGACGTTGGCGTAGGCGGCGGCGGCGGTGAAGATCGCCTGATAGGTCTTCGGCAGGCTGTTCCATTTTTCCAGATTGATGAAGTAGTGCAGCGCGGTCGCTCCTTCCCACCAGCCCGGGTAATAATAGTATTTCGCGATCTTGTTGAAGCCGAGCTTCTCGTCGTCGTAAGGACCGACCCATTCGGCGGCGTCGATGGTGCCCTTCTCAAGGGCTGGATAGATGTCGCCGCCGGCGAGCTGTTGCGGTACGCCGCCGAGCTTTTGGATGGTCTTTCCGGCCCAGCCGCCGATCCGCATCTTCAGACCGACGATATCGTCGACGGTGTTGATCTCTTTTCGGAACCAGCCGCCCATCTGGGTTCCGGTATTGCCGCCGGGCATGCCGCAGAGACCGAACTTCTTGACGAAGTCGTTGATCAGTTCGTTGCCGCCGCCCTGAAAGAACCAAGCATTCTGCTGCCGCGCATTGGGCCCGAACGGAATCGAATTGCAGAGCGCAAAGGTCGGGTCTTTGCCGACGAAATAATACGCCGCGGTGTGGCACATCTCGACCGTTCCGTTGCTCACGGCGTCGATAACCTGCAGACCCGGCACCAGCTCTCCGGCGGCGAAATTCGAAATCTGGAATTTGTTATCGGTGGCTTCGGCGACCAATTTCGCCAAGGTCTCGCCGGAGCTGTAGACGGTATCGAGCGACTTCGGAAAGCTCGACGCCAGGCGCCATTTGACTTCCGGCATCGACTGCGCGATCGCCGGCTTGGCAATCGCCACCGCTGCGGCACCGACCCCGGCCGCGGTCAAAAACTGACGGCGTTTCATGAGCGTGTACTCCCCTGGTCCATTGGCGCGAGGGTTAACCCACTGCGCGTGTTGCGAATTTTATCGCGATCACGGTGTTATCGTGATGGTCGGCCGAACCGATCGGTCCCCGCAAGACAGAATGTCCTCGGCGCCCCGCAGAGGCAAGGGGCCGCAGCGTCGCGCTGAAACGGCGGCGCTCAGGCCTCGATGACGATCTTCGGCGCGGCGCGGCCAATTCCGGCGCCGGCCAGGCTCTCGCGCACGCGGGCGGCGATGGCGCGATAGGTCTTGGCGTGCGGCCCGTCCGGATCTGTCGCCACGACCGGCAAACCGGCATCAGACTTTTCGCGAATATCGATGTGCAGCGGCACCTCGCCGAGGAACGGTACGCCGAGACGTTCGGCCTCGTGGCGCGCACCGCCATGACCGAAGATGTCGGTGCGCGTTCCGCATTGCGGACAGAGGAAGTAGCTCATGTTCTCGACGATACCGAGCACCGGCACGTCGACGCGGCGGAACATGGCTATGCCGCGGCGCGCGTCGATGAGGGCAAGATCCTGCGGCGTCGAAACGATGACGGCGCCCTTGAGCGGTACCTGCTGGGCCATAGTCAACTGGGCGTCGCCGGTGCCGGGCGGCATATCGACCACCATGATATCGAGCTCGCCCCACACGACTTCACGCAACATCTGCGTGAGCGCCGACATCACCATCGGTCCGCGCCAGATCATCGGCGTTTCTTCCTCGATCAGAAACCCGATCGACATCACCTTCAGACCGTACCCATCCATCGGAATGAGCATGCGCCGCTCCCCAACCTGGGTTTCCTGCGGACGTCCCTTGATGGCCAGCAACTTCGGCACCGACGGGCCATAGATATCCGCATCCAGCATGCCGACCTTGAGGCCGAGATCACGCAGGCCGAGCGCCAGGTTGACGGCGGTCGTCGACTTTCCGACCCCGCCCTTGCCGGACGCGACCGCAATAATCGAGCCGACCCCGGGTAATGCCATTTGCGGGTGTTCGCCGCGCGGAGTCGCGCGCCCAGGCCCAGCCGGAGCTTGGGTCGGACGCTGGGCGGTTCCCGCCGCGCGCTCGGCGGTCAGCGCGACCATCACCGAGGTCACCCCCGGCAATGCGCGCACCGCCGCTTCCGCCGCTTTGCGGACCGGTTCCCAACGCTGCACCTCGCCGGCGTCGACGTTGATGGAGAAGAACACCTTGCCCTCGGTGACGACGATGTCAGAGAGCTTTCCGGATTTCGGGAGCTGCGTTCCGTCAGGGCTCGCTACCTTGAGCAGGCCCGCGAGAACCTCGTCCTTGGTCATTGCCATCAACCGCCTCCTCGCCGCCGCGGGCCAACCTCCGCGGCGCCGAGCCGACACCATAAGACCGGATGACCGCGGGTCAATGTCGCCGGACCGCCAATGCCGGACAAGCCGCGCCCGGGTTGACGCCGCCCCTGCCCTCGCGCGATGACAACCACCAAAGCACCATGAGGAGGAGACGATGGCGAAGGTAGCGTTTCTCGGGCTTGGCGTGATGGGCTATCCGATGGCCGGGCATCTCAAGGCCAAGGGCGGCCACGACGTCACCGTCTATAACCGCAGCGCGCCCAAAGCTGAAAAATGGGTCGCGCAGCATGGCGGGCGGCACGCGGCAACGCCGAAGGCGGCGGCCGAAGGCCAGGACTTTGTGATGGCTTGTGTCGGCAACGACAACGACCTGCGCGAGGTCATGCTGGGAGCCAATGGTGCATTCCACGGCATGAAGAAGGGCGCGGTGCTGGTCGACCACACCACCGCCTCGGCCGAAATTGCCCGCGAGCTTTGTGCGGACGCGAAGAAACGCGGCTTCGACTTTATCGACGCGCCGGTCTCCGGCGGCCAGGCCGGCGCGGAAAACGGTGTGCTGACGGTGATGTGCGGCGGCGACGCCGAACCGTTCGCGCGCGCCGAAAAGATCATCGCGGCCTACGCGCGCGCGTGCACGCTGATGGGACCGACCGGATCGGGGCAGCTCGCCAAGATGGTCAACCAGATCTGCATTGCCGGCCTGGTGCAGGGCCTTGCCGAGGGGTTGAGCTTTGCCAAAAAATCCGGCCTCGACATCGAGAAGCTGGTGGCCACGATCTCCAAGGGCGCGGCGCAGTCGTGGCAGATGGAGAACCGCTACAAGACGATGGCGGCGGGAAAATACGATTTCGGATTTGCGGTCGACTGGATGCGCAAGGATCTGGCGATCTGCATGGCGGAGGCCAAGCGCAACGGCGCGCAATTGCCGGTCGCGACCCTGGTCGATCAGTTCTATGCCGAAGTGCAGAAGATGGGCGGCAGCCGCTGGGACACGTCAAGCCTGATGGCGCGGCTGGATCGTTAAATACCATCGTCTGTTCTGCTCGGTTTCTGCGCGGCGACGCGACTGAGCTGAAACGAGACTCGGGTCAACGGCAAAATTCCTGTCCCCGCCGGATCCGACAATGCCTGCTCGCCAGCACGCGATGCGATTTGTCCGCACCCGCGGCACGCTCGGGGGCAGGCGTCGGCAGCGGAATTGCGGCTGCGGCCAACGGCGGATTTGGCGGGTTGACGGCAACCGCTGCGGGCGCGCTGGCGAGCGCCACGGCGTTCTCAGCAGGCGGATGGCTCGACTGCGATGCGTTGGTCGCAACCGGTCCTGCCACGCCCGGCAAACCGGTGAGCGAGGCCAGCGGACGCCGCATGCCGGCGGTAAGGCGTGTGATGGCGGGCAGCATCGGCGTCGGCAGCACATGAGCCCCGATCCTGGCGGTCGGCGGCGCCAATGTCGCGAGATAGGCCGGCGGCGGTTCACTCAGCACCGTTGGCGGCCGTATCAAATGGTCAAGAGCGGGATTCTGCGCGGGCTCGTCCGACAATGGCGATGGCACGTCGCGGAATTCAACCGGCACGAAATCCGGCGGCGGGGTCAGCGGCGCCGACAGCCGCCCCAGCCTGCGGCCGGCGTCGCCGACATACATGCCCTCGGGATAGCGTCGCAGGTAGCTCCAGATCGCGGGCGCCGTGTTCAGCTTGACCGCCCGCAGCCAGAGCATGGCCTCCCGTCGTACCCGGATCATCGCCCGAATGCGCGGCGCATCCGCGTGACGCGGATAGGCCTGGAGGAAATCGCCATAGCTCGCCAAGGTATCCTGCTTGAGCGCGGCGGCGTAAGCGTCTTCCGGGCCACGCTCCCGGATCGGCCGCGCCCCAAGCGAGGCAGCGCTGGTCGTCGGGCTTGGGGCCGTCTTGCCGTCCGCGGGCACCAGCACCAGTGGCTCGCTGAGAGAGGATACATCCCACGGCGACTGCAGACCTTGCGTCGCCTGATGAGTTCTGGCGCGGATACGGGCGACAATCTCGCTCAGCTCTAAGCCTGGACTGCGCAGCATTTCCGCGGCGGCGGATGCAAAGGCGCCGTAGGGCCCGGGTCCATCGTCGGCGATCATGCCGGGTGCGGCGGAATAAGCGATCAGGGTTCGGCGCGGGGCATCGACGGCTCCGAGCCCCGTCGCGAGGTGAAGGTCCTGGATCGCAAACGGCAGACGCCGGCTGGCGTCGGACATGAGCACCTTGGCGCGCGCCGGCGTGCCCGCCAATCCGCGCAGCAGGTCGGACAGGCGCACGGTGTCGAGGGGAATATCGCTATCGCGCTCGAGGCGGGCGTCCGCCATCACCCAGAAATTGTCTCCATCAAATTCGAAGCCGTAGCCGGCAAAATACATCACCGCGATGGCGTTCGATCCGCCTGCGTCCACTTTGGCGAGAAACTGGCGAAAGCTTCGGGAGAAATCCGTCTGGTTGATATCTGCGCCTTCGACGACATCGAAGCCGATAGAACGCAGCGCTTCGGCGACGAGACCGGCGTCGTTCACAGCGGTGGCCAGAGGCGCTTTGACATAGCCGCCATTGCCGACGACGAAGGCGATCCGCGCGTCGAGGGTCTGGGCGGGCGCCGCGAGCGACCAGAGTGCGGCAGTGATGATCGCAAACACGCCTATGGCGATCGCTCGCCACGACGACTGCTTTGCCCTTGGGCCTCTGGCGCTGATGCGCGTGCCAATCATCGCGGCAGCCTACCGGCATACTTTAGCAATTTCGGGGCAGACGTCCGGCGGGCTCACGCCCCGGCGCTGGGGCGTGCTGAAACCTCAGCGTGCCATCGCCGCACGTGGGCGAATTCGTCGGGAACCACGAGTTTGGCGGGCTTCATGAAATCGACCGCCACCAAGCCCGTTATATCGGCGACCGAATAGGTCTTGCCGGCAATGAACGCTCGCTTGCCGAGTTCATTATTCAGCAGCGCCAGGAACTCCAGCACACGAGGCTTGTTGGCCTCCCCCCAGGCGGCGACCTGAGGCACCTCAAGGTCCTTCATGGCGGGATGTAGATGCCGGAAGACGTGGGAGACCGGATTGTAGAGATGCAACTCGATCCGCCGATTCCACATTTCGATCGTGGCGGCCTCCAAACCCGGTCGCCCGAACAGCGACGGATCCGGCTGCAATCCCTCGAAATAGCGGCAGATTGCGATGGATTCCGTCAGCACGGTACCGTCGTCCAGCACCAGCGCCGGCACCCGTTGCAGCGGATTGAGAGCGGTATAGGCGGAGGATTTCTGCTGCTTAGCCCCGAGATCGACCTGTTCGGTCGGGACCGAAATACCCTTCTCGGCCAGAAAGACCCGCACCCGACGCGGATTGGGCGCCTTCGCGCCGTCGTAGAGCTTCATTGCTCACTCCCAAAAAACGAGCGTTCCAAGTCCTTTAGCCCCATCTGTTATGACACGATGGCAGCAATCGTTAAGCGATAGTTTTACTCTATCCTTAAGGCACCTCTTAAGGAATTTGAGCGCATTTTCGGTTCCAAATTCATGTCCACTGTCGTTGCGTACCTCCCATGACGATCCCGACGAGCGAGCCGCGCGAGCCGTTCTCGCCCGCCGACAACGCCGCCGAGCGTCGTCGGTACGCGGCGCAAAGCGTTCGCGAAGCCCGCGATCGATTGACCTCGAACGCCAAGATCGGGCCCGCGTTCGAGTACGAATTGCTGCGGCAATTCGCGCAAAACCGTCTCTCCGGTTCCCTCGTCATTCTGATGCTGGTGGCCTCGATCGGCTTTCTCTCGAGCATCTGGACCGGCGCGCTGACGGCCGGGACCTGGGCCGCCGCGGTGCTCGCGATCCATGCGGTGATTGTCGTCCAATGCCGCAAATTCCTGGCCGAGCCGCCCCGCAGCGTCGATGTGCGCAAGTGGCGCCTGCGCTTTATCGTTCTGGACCTTTGTTTCGGGCTGGTCTGGATGTTCAACCTGATCCAGTCCGCGGGGGTGCAGGAGAGCACCGGTACGTTCAATCTGTTTGTGATGTTGCTGGTGGTCGCGGTGTCCAGCATGCTGGCGTCGAGCCTGCCGGTGGCCGTGATCGCGGCGACCTCGCCGGTGACCATTGCGGTTGCGGCGAACTTCCTGCTGATGGGTGACGTGCACGGCTATATTCTCGCGGCGATGGCTGTCACCGCGCAGTGCTATTTCGCGCTGCTGGCGTATCGGCTCTATACGTCGGCGCTCGCGACGCTGGAAGCGCGTGCGGAAAAGGACGCCCTGATCGGCGAACTCGAACAAGCCAAAGCGAAGTCGGACGAAGCACGGCGGCGGGCTGAAGCCGCCAACATCGCGAAGTCTTCTTTCCTGGCGCAGATGAGTCACGAACTGCGCACGCCGCTAAATGCCATCCTCGGATTTTCCGAGGTGATGCAGAATGAAATCTTCGGCGCGCATCAGGTCCCGGCCTACAAGGACTACGCGTCCGACATCCACCATTCCGGGGTGCATTTGCTCGGACTGATCAACGAAATTCTCGACCTCTCGCGGATCGAGGCCGGCCGCTACGAACTCAATGAAGAGGCGATCTGGCTCGTCCCCGTCGTGGAGGAGTGTCACTACCTGCTGAAGCTGCGCGCCAAAACGCGCGGCATCAGCATTCACGAATCATTCGAACCGGACATGCCGCGGCTGTGGGCCGACGAGCGCGCCGTGCGCCAGATCTGTCTCAACCTGCTCTCCAACGCCATCAAGTTCACGCCCCAGGGCGGCGATATCTGGCTCAAGGTGGGCTGGACGGCGGCGGGCGGTCAGTACATCAGCGTCAAGGACAATGGCCCGGGAATTCCGGAAGAGGAAATCCCGATCGTTCTCGATTCCTTCGGCCAGGGCTCCAACGCCATCAAATCAGCCGAACAGGGCGCAGGCCTTGGCCTGCCGATCGTCAAGAACCTCATCGATCTCCATGGCGGCACGTTCACGATCAAATCGAAACTTCGCGTCGGCACCGAGGTGATCGTGACATTCCCGTGCGAACGGGTGATGTCGGCGGTCGAGCCGCTGGCGAGCGCATCCGCGCCGTCCCTGCAACCTCAGCCCGACGCCGCGAATGCTACCGCCGGATCCGGACCGACCGCGAAGCTGCGCCGAAAAACGCTGTTCAGAACAGGCGCATAACGTGGCCGTGGGACACCGACGAACCAATTCTGTCCCATTTCAGTCGCAAAAGATTGCGTTCCGCGTGGCGGTCCCTATCTTCGATCGCGCCTGAGAGGACGCCATGTCGGTGATCGATTCGCCCTGCTCCAAAGTTTGCACCCTCGACCCCGGCGCGGAGCTGTGCCTGGGTTGCGGACGCACGCTGCGGGAAATCGAGATCTGGAGCACGCTGAGCGCGCCCGAGCGTGCGCGCCTGATGACAGAATTGCCGGAGCGTCTGGCGCGATTGCGCCGCGTCCACACTCACCCGTCCGACGCAGCCTAGGGAGATCGCTCGTGCGCCGGCTGTTGTGGGTGCTGCTGCTGAGTCTTGGGTTGGTGCTTGTCATTCTCGTCGCCCGCCACAATCAAGGCACGGTCGGCAGCGTCTCGACAGCAGACTTTGCTTCGCTCGCCGTGAAGATCGTGATGCTTGTTATTGTCGGAGGCGTCGTCTTGACCTTGTTTCGCGACCGTTTCTCGCACGCGCTCGAAAGCGCCCTGCTCTGGGTGGTCATCGGGCTGCTTTTGGTGCTCGCCTACACCTATCGGTTCGACCTGCGCGATGCTTCGGACCGCGTGCTCGCCGAACTGATCCCCGGTCACGCAGCAATTCGCGGCCACACGGTCGAACTGGCGCGCAGCCATGCCGGCGACTTCTCGATTTCCGCGCAGGTGAACGGCGCGCGGATCCCGATGATCCTGGATACCGGCGCCAGCGCGGTCGTGCTCACGAACGAAGCCGCGAAGGCGGCGGGATTGCCGCTGGAAATGGTCAAATATTCGGTCAACGTCGAAACCGCCAACGGCAAGGCGCTGGCGGCATCGGTGACGCTCGACCGCATCGTCATCGGCGGCATCGCCGAGCGCTCGATTCCGGCGCTGATCACCCAGCCGGGCCAGCTCAAGACCAGCCTGCTCGGCATGAGCTTCCTCAATCGATTGCAGGGCTGGGAGGTCCGCGGCGACAAGCTTGTCATGCGTGCCTATCCGTGATGAGAGCGCGCCCCTTACCGCGACGGCCAGTTCCAGATTGGCGCTTCCTCATTCTGAATAACCGTCTCGCCCAGGTGCTTTTCCAGGATGATCTGCTTGAGGTCGTCCGCCGCTTGAAGTTCTGACAACAGCGTCGCGGCATGGGAGACGACGACGACCTGCGACCGGCTGGATGCCTGCCGAATGAGACGTGCCAGCGGCGGCAACAGGTCGGGATGCAAACTCGTCTCCGGCTCGTTCAAAATCATCAAGGCCGGCGGCCGCGGCGACAACAGCGCGGCCACCAACAACAGGTATCTCAGCGTCCCATCGGACAGCTCGGCGGCCTTCAAAGGACGCAGCAGCCCGTGCTGACGCATTTCCAATTCAAAATATCCGTCGGTATTCACCACCTCGACGCCGGCACCGGGAAACGCGTCGGCAATGGCATTGTCGAGTTCGGCGGGGTTGCCGATTTCGCGAATGGTTTGCGTCGCGGCCGCAAGGTCGGCGCCTTCGCTTCCGAGCACCGGCGTATAGGTGCCGATCTGCGGCCGGCGCGCGGGCGCGTCACGATCGGTCCTGAGGTGATCGTAGAAGCGCCAGTCCCGCATGCGCTCACGCAGCAAGAGCAACTCCGGCGCCTCGCGCGGATCGCTGCAATGGGTCATCATGCTGTCGAACGGCGCCAGCCGCTGAAAGACCTGACGCCATTCGCCGGATGCGCCTCGAATGCGCACGCTCGGCCCATTGCGCACTGCGAACACGTTCGCGCGGCTCAGCGTCTCTCCGGTCCATTGACTCTCGACCTTGATCTCCGGGTCGCGGGCAAATTGCGATGAGGACGGCTGCGGCAATCCGAGATCGATGGCGTAGCCGTAATCCTCGCCCGAAAAACCCAACTTCAGGCCGACAGGCCCCTTTCGGACCGTGCCCTGCACCCGCTGGGCGCCGCTTTTCATCGACCGCGAAAAGGCTTCCGGACCCGCCCACAGCGTAGAGTGAAGCCCGCCTTCGGTCGCCAGCGATTGAATGATCTGGCCCTGCGCGATATCCGCCAACAACCGCAACGCGCGGTAGAGACTCGACTTGCCGCTGCCGTTCGCGCCGGTCACCACGTTCAGAGGCCCGAGCGCAATCCGAATGTCACGCAAGGAGCGATAGCCCGAGACCGCAATCTTGGTAATCATAAAGGAGGGACGCTGCCGAATTCCCAACTCTTAAATAGCGACGGATACGAGAGAGGATCTTATCAAGTCAGGCGCAAGCGTCTCAACCCCCGACTAGCGCTTTCCAAACATCGCCAAATGCGGCAGGTCTTCACGCCTCAGACCGCGCGCGGCGAGTTCGTTATCCGATTTGCACGTGAGGGACTCATATCGTTCGGCCTTGCTGAAACCTTCTTCGATCGCCGTAAAGAGCGACGCCAATGCGTTGAAGGTCTTGCTCGGCTTGCGGTCGAACGACTTCAGTGCAGCAAAGGACTGGATCTGGATGGCGTGCATGACCGTTCTCCTTCCGTAGGACGCCCGATCCGGGCGTCAACAATGACAGGATGGCAACCTGATCATTCAATGCCTGTGACAGGTGTCACATCCGGTTCGATTTTTCTCCAGCGAGGTTGAGTGCGGCGTTGATGGGCGCTGGATTGATGATCCCGGCATCGGTCGCCATCGGAGCGTTTTACGTTTGATCCGCCGGATTTTGGTACTTCAGCTGATAGAATTCATAGAGGCCGCGATGGCGCGCGGATGCAATCTTACCCGCGTGGCCGGCAAGAGACGCAGCCAATCCAATGTCGCCGCTGCGATAGGCCCGCAGCATCTGGCTGTGACACTCGATCAACTCGGCAAAACCGGCGCTGCGCGCTTCCGTCTCGTCGCCGGCCAAATAGAAGATGCGTGTATCCTCGGTCTTGCCCTTCAAGCGGACAGGATCGAGCTCGAGCCAGGCAAAGTCCGGCGACAAATTCCGCGTCGCCTCTGAGGCAACAATATCGATGCGGAAGGATGCCGTAATGCCCTCGAGGCGCGAGGCGAGATTCACGGTGTCTCCCAGCACCGAATAATCGAACCGGCGCTTGGAACCGAGATTGCCCACACAGCACTCTCCGCTTGCCAGCCCGATGCCAAATTTTACTTCGTGATAAGGCTCGTCGCGCGTCTCGGCGTCCAGCCGCCAGCCGTTGTTCAACTTTTCCAGCTCCGCCGCCATTTGCAGGGCTGCGCGCGCGGCGTATCGCGCATGATCTGCGATATCGTAAGGCGCGTTCCAGAACGCCATGAGTGCATCGCCGATGTATTTGTCGACGGTGCCTTGGTTGGCCAAAATAACGTCGGTGAGCGGCGTAAAATAATCGTTCATGAAGCGGGTCAGGCGCTGCACGTCATATCGCTCCGATATTGGAGTGAAACCACGCATATCGCTGAACATGACCGTCAGCGTCTTGGTTTCGCCGCCCAGCACGAGACTGCCCGGTTGTTCGGCGAGCCGCGCCACAATTTCCGGCGACACGTAACGTCCGAAGGCCTCTCTCACCTGCCGCCTTTGCCGCTGCTCCAATTGAAACAGCCAAGCCGCGGCGCAGATGTATGTCAGCGCAATGGAGAGCGTCGGGAGAATCGGGTCGAACAACAGGCTCTCGGCGCGGAACGCATACCAACTCGCGAATCCCACGATCGCGATCAGCAGTGCGACGGCGAGCGCTGCAGCGATGGCGCCAAGACGCGGCAGCAGGACGCCCGTTATCAGGGCCAATGCGATGGCGAGAATTTGTTCAGCCCCGCGGGCCCAGTCCGGCCGCACGAGCCAGACGCCGGCCGCGATGCTTTCGAGCGCCTGAGCGTGGATTTCCACGCCGCTCACCGAAGCATCGACCGGCGTTGCCCTTTGATCGGAAAGCCCGCCAGCACTGACGCCAATGATGACGATGCGATCCTGGATGTCGCTGCGCGCAACCGCGTCGGTCAAGACAGTCCATGCCGGGATGAAGCGACGCGGCTCGGTGGCGGTAAATCGGATGCGAAATTCCGCGTCGGCGCTGGTCGGAATTTCGAGGCCGCCGATTTTTACCGCGCTGACGCCGGCACGCGCACTGCGCCCCGCTTCTCGCACGATGATCGTGGAGGCATGCTGCGCAACGCGCAGGGCTTCGGCCGTGAGGCTTGGAACGATGGTGTTGCCGAGCGCAAGCACGATGGGGATGCGGCGCACCACCTGATCGTGATCGGGCAGCCAGTTGATCGCACCAATTCCAGCGGCGGCCTCGCTCAAGACAGGCAGCGGGACGATGGCGCTGGTGAAGCGGGGCAGAAACGACAGCAGATTGTCACCCGCGGTCGCGACGCCGTATTTGGTCGGATAGTTGACGGCGCTGGTTCCTTGACCCAGGATCGCGCCGAACACCGTCGGTCGCTTTGCGCTGGCTTTCGCCAACAGCGCGTCGTTGGATGGTTTGGATTGAATTTCCTTTCCGATTGCGGCGCGCGCTGGGCTCGGCGGCAACAGTCGTATGATCTGCTCGGGGCTCGAGGCATCCGGCTCAGCGAAAACGATATCGAAGACCACCGCGGCCGCACCGAGATCGCCAAGCCGATCCACGAGTTCGGCGATCTTTGATCGCGGCCAAGGCCATTGGCCGATTCGCGCGAGCGATTGGTCGTCGATGTCGACGATACGGACCGGCGAGAGCGGATTCCATTGTCGGGAATCGGCCCGCTGATAGGCATCGAAGATGAAATTGCCCATGTCCGACAGCAGAGGCCACTTCGCCAATGCATCGACACTGACAATCGCGATCGGCAATATAATCGCGAGAAGATAAGTGCCTGGACGAAGGAGCTTGCGGAAGGAAGCGTGCGATGGAAGCCGCTGCAGGAGGAAAACGTACAACCGAACGCTCTGGCGGAAGCAGGCGTGCAGCCACTGCAATGTCACTTCCTGCCCGTGCAAGCGCATTGAGATGACAGTAGGCGCGCGCGGTGCAACACCGGTTCACACGAAGCCAATCAGTGCCTTACAGCGGGCTATCCCCGCTGTCGGCGACGCTCTGTTCAGTTCGATAGTGGATAATTGAACCCGATGCGAGCGATTTCATCGGTGATCCTGGTATCGATCGTGACGGTCGGCACTGAGCCGAAGGAATACGGGCCGAGCGTGCCCAGATCGATGTGAAGATACTCGACTTTCCAGGTCCACGGACTATGTCCAAGGCGCCCCTCGATACCGGCGCCGGCGGCCCAACCAACCCGGGTCGCGGAATAGTTGATCGGGGTTGTGTAAACCACCGACGTCGAGCCGCCCACAATCGAGACATTGAATGTGTTGGTTCCCGAGACCGACACGTGACCGTAGGCCAAACCTCCTGTCGCATAGAGCAACAAACCATTCACCTCCGCACCGGCGCGCGCGCGCGCGGTGCCGAACCAGCTCAGGCGAGCCGTAATGTCGGTTGTGTTCGTGTAGGTGCAGGTGGGAGCGGTGCAGGCCCCGGTGATGTCGGAGGTCGTCCCGGAGAATTGGCCGAGCGCCGAACTCCTTTGCCCCGTCCACTGAATGTCGGTCTCGATGCCGGCAAGCCAACCCGGCGTCGGCCACCAATTATAACCAAGCTCAATGCCGCCCACGATTCCGCCCGGCCTTCCGGTTGCCGAACCATTGCCGCCGGGAAAAATGAAGCCGAATGGGTTGGTTTGGGTGAAAGGCGCAACCGCAACAGCACTGTTGAGATTGCCCGTGCCATATCCAAGATTTCCGCCCGCGTAGAATCCGGACGACGGCGCGTCGATCGGAGACATCGCCGCCACAGGATTGATCGACGCGCTCAATGCCTCGGTCGCGCACAGCGAGAGGCGGCGGTCGGTCGGGCTCAGGCAATTGTCGGCGAATTGCGTTGGCGACGGCGCGCGAGGCGTCGGCCCGCTGATCTCCGTCGCGGTGACGACAACCACGCTGCCCGGCACCGTTACGCTGACGCAACGTTGCGGTTGATGCACCAAACACACAACGATCGTACCCTGGCGCAGCGTCACGATCGTGCGACGGATTTCTACGACGAGATCAAAAACGGTGCCACGCACGCCGATGACGGCGTGCGGTGTTTTGACCTTGTAGGCTTCATCCGATTGCGTGCCGCTCCCGACCCAACGCGCGGCCCCGATCGCCATCTCGACCGTCCCCCCGACCGCAGACCCGCTGGGATTGTAGACGAAGTGGTCGAGCGCCACCGACGACGTTGGCCCAATGGTAAGGTTGGTTTGATCCAGGAATTGAAGCCGCGCCGAGCTCGCGCTCGCCGTTTTGATGGTTTCGTTAGAGACAACGCCATCGCCGATGGCAAGCGAACGCGTCTGGCCGGCGAAGGTGCCGGAAACCTCGCGCTCGACCAAAACCGCCGATCCAATATTGGTCTGCGCAAGCGCCGTGCCCGAACTCAGGAGCGACAGCAATGCCGCCGAAATGCCGAGCGACGCACGCCGGTCACGTGCAACGGCAACGTTCATCAAGTCCCCCAGACCAAGCACAGCCCCTGGCGGTATCATACTAATGTTGCCTACCTTTTCCTCTCTCCTTCTCAGGTTGACGACAATATTTCCGGCGCTGTTGCATAAAGGCGACTGACGACGGGATGCTCCGATCCGAGCCGACGCGTCGCCAAAATCGAAAGCGATTTCCGGTGGTTGCAACAAGGCCAACAATCGCCGGCCGGGTCCGCCATCGGCGTCAGACGCCGGGTCGCTCCGATCGTGCGACGGCAAAAAATGACGCCATGAGCGCGTCGTAAGGCTTGGCGACATCCCGATCGTCAACGAGGTCCGGTGTTGGGGCGTGTCCGACGCTTAGCCCCACCAGGCCGGCGACCTGGTCGCGCACAGCATTCGGGTCGGCGATCATGTCATCATACGTCACAACCAACGACGTTTCGGCATGCTTCTCGGCAACAAGTCCGATCATGGCGTCGTACCACGCCAAATAGTCCGCAATCGATTTGAGATCGTAGGCATACGCGTTTCCGCGCAGATATTTCGACATATAAATGCGCAGCGCGGTATCTCTCGGATTGCGACGCATCAGAACGAAACGAACATTCGGGATCTGCGGCGCGATCGCACTCACGTGATGGATGTGATCGGACAGCGCACTCGTCAAGACGCGCGCCGATCCAATGTGCCGTGCGAGTTCTTCGACGTAGTGGTCGCGATAGGATGCCTGGAGCTCGCTCGGAAGCTGATCCAAATCTCCGCCCGCCGGAAGAGCGGCCGCCTGATAAGCGCGGCGCAACGCAGCGTAGACGATCGGCGCTTCATAAGCCGCGGCCACACCATCGAGCGAACCGAGAAGCAGCTCGAGCGACGATTTGCCCGATCTGGACGGGCCAAGAATAAAAAGCGTGAGCGGATTGTCGCCGGTGACGGCGGGTTGCCGCGGTTGCGAGCGCAGACGCGCGAGTGACCGTTCTTGTCGCGCGATGTCTTCCTTGAGCTGCGCTTTGTGCTGGGCAGACAAGGCGTGGTTGGCCGCTTCAAGGTGGTCCCAAGCTTGAGAGTAGCGACCGGCCTTGTGCAGCGCCGCCACACGCACGAATGCGAACGTATTTCTGAACGGCGGGTCTTGCGTGCGCTGCTTGGTTGCAAGCAGATCGAGCGCGCTTACCAGGTCGATGCTGACGTTGTTCTGCGGCAGTGACGCGATGGCATCCAACAACGAGAGCGAACAATGGCCCTGCCGAAACGCGTCTTGCAGAACGCCTGCTGCCTCGGCGTATCTGCCGACAGCGGACAGACACAACGCCAGACCGATTTTTGACGATTCCAGATCGTGATCTCGCTTGAGCGCGTTGCGATAGGCCTCTTCCGCGCGTTTGTAGTCGTGGCCGTCGCGGTAGACCTCGCCAAGCGACGCAAACATGCTTGCGTCGTCGAATCCCCCGGCCAATGCATGATCGAGCGTGCGAGCCGCCATGTCTCGCGCCCCCAGGCGCATATAGGTGAGACCCAAGGCGGTCAGGATGATCCCATTGCCGGGGTCGAGCATCTGAGCGCGGACGAGACAATCGAGCGCGCGCTGGAAATTGCCCCGGTCGACATGAATGAGGCCAAGAGTATGAAGCGCGGCAATGTAGTCCGGGTAACGTCGCGTGAGCTCAAAGCAGAGCGATTCCGCCCTGTCCAATTGACCTTGCCGGCGCAGATCGTCCGCCTGCTCCAGCTGCGCCCGTGCCAGATGCCTTGTACCCAACGCCGTTGCTGGTGCGTTCTGAGATTGTGTCATGACCACCCACGTCCCGCAGCACCGCGTGAAAGCTGCGTTCAAACGCGCTGCCAGCATAAGCCCATCGCGAGCGGGCCGAAACGCGTGAATTGAGGGCCATGGGCATGGCTACGCCCTGCCCATTAGGCCACCCGAGCAATCGCGCGTGCCCGGCGTGCGTATCGCAACGATCCACATTGCAGGGTGGCTTTTCACTATGCAGCTTGCCGCTCCGCGCGGATGTCGGCGTTGGGTCATTTGCATCAATTTTAACATGTTCGCGTCAGGTCTGATGGGTGGTCATGCTCGGAATTGGCGCATCTCGCCGACGCCTTCAACCTGCCATCGCCGGATAACCGCCCGCATTGCCGGTGATGCAGTGCTGGTGCGCTAACCACGCATCGACTTATTCGGGCGGAGCGCTTGTGACGCCGGCGACGACACGCCATTTGTCAGGTCCTTGCCGATCCCGACATTTGCGGGACGTCGGCGGTTGCGCCCGGAGAGGTTCATGTCGCTGCTGTTTTCAAAGACCTCGCTCGGACCGCTGACGCTGCAAAATCGACTGGTGATGTCTCCGCTGACGCGCAGCCGAGCCATCGGCAACATCCCCAATGATCTGATGAAGGAATATTATACGCAGCGCGCATCGGCCGGACTGATCATCACCGAAGGGACCTCCCCGTCTCCCAATGGCCTTGGCTACCCGCGCATTCCCGGAATTTTCTCCGCAGAACAGGTTGCCGGCTGGAAGCGGATCACCGCGCCAGTCCACGCGCGAGGCGCCAAAATGTTTATTCAGCTGATGCATTGCGGACGAATTGCCCATCCGCTCAACCTGCCTGCGGGCGCCAGCGTGTTGGCGCCATCGGCGGTCGCCGCCGCCGGTGAGATGTTTACCGACGCCGAGGGCATGAAGCCGAATGCCTTGCCGCGCGCAATGACCGAAGCCGACGTCAAGACGGCGATCGAGGAATATGCACAAGCCGCCAGGAACGCGGTGGCGGCCGGGTTTGACGGCATCGAACTGCATGCAGCCAACGGCTATCTGCTCGAGCAGTTCATCCGACCTAACTCCAACCAGCGCACCGACCGCTACGGCGGATCGATCGAGAATCGCGCCCGCTTTGTGTTCGAAGTGATCGATGCAGCGACGGCCGCCATCGGCAAGGACAAGGTCGGAATCCGGTTGTCGCCGTTCGGCGTGTTCAACGACATGCCGGTCTATCCGACCATGCAAGCGGACTACACCTACCTGGCCGAACAACTCAACGCGGCCGGGCTCATGTATGTGCATCTGGTCGACCATTCACCGATGGGTGCGCCCCCGGTTCCGGAAGCGGTGAAAACCATGTTCCGTTCGGTGTTCAAGCGCGCGCTGATCCTGTCCGGCGGCTACGACGCGGCGCGCGCAGAAAGCGATCTGGAGGCGGGCAAGTGCGACCTGATCGCGGTCGGGCGGCCGTTCCTTGCCAACCCGGATCTGGTCGAACGATGGCAGGCGAAGGCCGCGGTCAATGCGCCTGATCCGAGCACGTTCTATGTGCCGGGGCCGAAGGGATATACCGATTATCCCGCCCTGCACGGATAGCGACAAGCGAGCCTTCCAAGATCGAATGCGCTGGCGACTTCCGCAATCTGCTAGGAAGCAGCGGCGTGAACGGCCGGCGCCGTCGGCATCCACGCACGATTGCTCACCAGGGCGAGCGCATCGCGGAAGACATCAGCACCGGCGCCCGCCTTGACGGCGTGGGTGGCGAGATGGCGCCGAAACGCGCGCGCGCCGGGCACCGCGTGAAACAGACCGTGCAGGTGCCGCACGATCGAATGCAGCCGGGTTCCCCGGGCGGTCTCGCGCTCGATGTAGGGGATGAGCGCCGCCGCCGCTTGTTGCGGCGAGGCGAACGGATCCGCCGCACCGAACAGCAGGGAATCGACCACCAGCAGCCGCCACGGCTCCCGATAGGCGGCGCGGCCCATCATCACGCCATCGACGTGCGCAAGATGCTCCGACGCCTGCTCGAGGCCGGCGATCCCGCCATTGATCGCGACGGCGAGCTGAGGATGGGCGCGCTTGAGGCGATAGACACGATCATAGTCCAGAGGTGGAATGTCGCGATTTTCTTTCGGCGAGAGACCGTCGAGCCAGGCCTTGCGCGCATGCACGATCAGTCCATCGACGCCGGCCGCGACGACGACACGAGTCAGGCCATCGAGCGCCTCCTCGGGATCCTGATCATCGATCCCGAGCCGACACTTGACCGTCACCGGAATTCCGACCGCCGCCTTCATCGCGGCGACGCAGTCTCCGACCAGCTGCGGCTCGGCCATCAGGCAGGCGCCGAAGCGTCCGTCTTGCACGCGGTCGGATGGACAACCGACATTGAGATTGATTTCGTCATAGCCGAGGTCCGCGCAGATCTTCGCGCATTCGGCCAGCGCGCGCGGATCCGATCCCCCGAGCTGAACCGCGAGCGGATGCTCAACTGCATCGTAGCCGAGCAGCCGCGCCCGGTTGCCGTGGATGATCGCACCGGTGGTGATCATTTCGGTATAGAGCAACGTGCGGCGCGTCAGCAGGCGATGGAAAAATCGGCAATGCCGGTCAGTCCAGTCCATCATGGGGGCCACGGAAAATCGCATTTTATCTTTATATTTCAAAACTGTAACAGTCCTCGAAAAGCTGTCTCAGCCGCTCGCGACACGGTCGGCTGCCCCTAGTTAGGCGTTTGCCTGCGTGAAGGGAATGGCTCGCTGCGCTGACCCTGTTGCCCTCGTTAATGACACGAAGAGACCATTCCGAGACAACGATGATCTTTTTGGATCCGCACCCGATACCGAAGCGATCATGCCGACGCTGGACCACCGCGATACCATGCATTGACGCGCGGCGCGCGCCTCGTTAACCGGGACCGGCATGGCAGACGACAAGGAAAAAGCGGCGCTGGGCTCGATCGCGGCCTCGGCGGGACTGACCGCGGCGAAGGCCGTTGTCGGCCTCGCGACCGGATCGCTCGCGCTGTTGTCCGAAGCCGGTCATTCGCTGATCGATCTCGCCGCGACTGTCATGACGTATTTCGCGATTCGGATTTCCGGCAAGCCGGCCGACGACGAACACCATTACGGACACGGCAAGGTCGAAAGCATTTCCGCGCTGGCCGAGACCGGGCTGCTGTTCGTGCTGTCTGCGATCGTGATCTGGGCCGCCGTGGAACGTCTGCTCAGCGCCGAAGAACACAATGTCGAAGCGACGCGCTGGGCCTTTCTGGTGATTTTCGTCTCCATCGTCGTCGATTTCCTGCGCGCGCGGGTGCTCTACCGGGTGGCGGCGAAAACCGCGAGCGAAGCGCTCGAAGCCGATGCGCTGCATTTCGGCGCCGACATGTGGTCATCGATCGCGGTGCTGATCGGACTGGCGGGCGTCGCATTCGGATTCAAATGGGCGGATTCGGCCGCCGCCCTGATCGTCGCCGTGTTCGTGTGCCTCGCCGGCTGGCGACTCGGCAGCCGCACCATCAACACGCTGACCGACACGGCCCCCGTGGGCGCCGCCGACCGCATCATCGCTGCGGCGAAACGAATCAAAGGTGTGGTGGCGGTCGAGGGCGTGCGCGTGCGCACCGTCGGCGCCACCTTGTTCGTGGAGTTGTCGGTCGCGGTGAGCCGCACGCTGCCGCTCGACCGGGTCGCCATCCTGCGCATGGAGATCGTTGCCGCGATCCGCAAAATCATGTCCGGCGCTGAGGTCAATGTTGCCGTCAGCCCGCGGGCACTCGACGACGAAACCGTGCTCGAACGGGTGATGGTGATCGCGCGCAACAAGGCGCTGGCGGTGCATCACGTCACCGTGCACGCCATTTCCGGCCGGCTGTCAGTCTCGCTTGACCTCGAAGTCGACGGCAGACTGCCGCTGGCATCCGCTCACGACATCGCCAGCACGTTGGAAACCGCGATCCGCGACGAGCTCGGCCCCGAAGTCGAGGTCGACACCCATATCGAGCCGCTGCAGCTGCTGGGGCTTTCCGGCCGCGACGCGCCGGCCGAACGGGTGGTCGCGGTGCAGGCCGAGTTGGCCGTTCTGGCCGCGAAGCTTGGCTTTGTCCGCGAAGTCCACGACGTCCGCGTGCGCGAGACCAAGGAAGGCGAGATCGTCAATTTCCACTGCCGGGTCGACCCAAGCCTCACCGTGCGCGACGTTCACGACAAGGTCGACGAGCTCGAGCGCGGATTGCGCCGCCGCTTTACCGAGATCAAGCGGGTGATCGGCCACGCCGAACCCAAACGGGCGTAGCTCGCCACCGCTTATTGCGGCTCCGGTATCCCCGCAGCCTTGATTGCCGCCCGATAGGCCTCGTGGTCGTGCTTGAGCACAGCCTCGCTCTGTTCCTTGGTGAGACCGCCCGGGACGATACCAAGTTTGGTCAGACGTTCGGCGATCTCCGGCGACTTCGCCAACCCCGTGATTTCGTCGCGGATGGCGGTCAAGATCGGCTCCGGCGTTCCAACCGGCGCAAAGAAGCCGTTCCAAGATGAGAATTCAAACTCCGGAACGGTCTCAGAAATGGTCGGGATATCGGGAGCAGCCGCGATACGCTGCCCGGTCGCGACCGCGATCAGTCGAATCGCGTCGCTGTTTCTGAGCGGCAGCAGTTCCGACGAATTGCCGAAATAAAAGTCGACGCGGCCGGCGGTGATATCGGATACCGCCTGCGGGCCTCCAGTCGCCGGAATCATGACCACGTCAACGCCGGTTCGCGCGAACAGCAGCGCCGGGCCGAGCTGGCTGAGATTCTGCGTGCCGGCGATGACACAATTCAACTTGCCGGGATTGGCTTTCGCGTAAGCCAGAAACTCCGCCAGATTTTGCGCCGGCAGGCTCCTTTTGATGGCGATCATCTGGGTGCCGGTGCCGACATTGGTGATCGGCGCCAGTTTCTTTTCAGGATCAAAGCTGAGCTTCTGCAACTGCGGGGTCGCGACAACGGCAGAGGATGCGGTGAACAACAGCGTATAGCCGTCCGGCGCGGCGGCCACGACATGGCCGGTGGCGGTCGCACCGCCCGCACCCGGACGATTCTCGACAATGAAATTCTGCCCGAGTTTTTCGGACAGGCGCTGGGCGCCGAGACGCGCCATCATGTCGGTGTTGCCGCCTGCCGCGAACGGCACAACGATCGTCACCGGCCTGGTCGGCCAATCCAGCGCGCCCGCAGCGGTCGCGAGCCCCGATTGGGCGATGAAGGCAAGAGCGGCGCAAAGCACAATCACCAAGCGAGGATGCATTTTACTCCCCAATACACATCTCAGAGTTCACGGACATCAAGCACGTTCGTAATGCAGGTTTCATGCCGGTCTTTTTCGCAACCATTCGCAACGCTAGTTGTGCTGCGGCCGCTCGAAAGTGACTTCGTCGCCGATATTGATCGTCATCAAGTCCTCGCCCATTTCGAGCGGCCCGGCATACGTCTCGCGCGTCGCGGCGATGTAGTCCGGCGTCTGCGGCGCGGTCGGCCCGGCGCCGCCGGCGGCACTGATGTGCGCGTAAACCGCCAGGCGAGGCTTGGCGAGCGAGAACACCCGGCCGGCCTCCTGCGGCGAGGTATGGTGCGCCAGAATCCGCTTGGCGGACTCGGTCTGCGCCACCTCGGGCTTTGCCATCGCGACCTCGTGAATCAGGAGATCGGCGCCGGTCGCATACTTGATGACGTTTTGATTGTACCGGGTATCGCCGGACAGCACGACGGAACGGCCGTGGTAGTCGATGCGGAAGCCGTAGCAGGGCTTTATTTCGTCGCCGTGGTCGACGTCGAAGGCGGTCACCTTGACGCCATTGGCTTCGTAGACGACGCCCGCCGTCATGTCCTTGGCGTCGAAACGGACGCCGTCGCGCGGCAACTTCTCGTCCGCCATGCGGATGCGGATGTCGGGCATGAAGGCAAGTTCCAAGTGCTCGGCCATGGCCTTGGTGCCCTCAGGACCGATCATCACCATCGGCGCCTTGCGCTGCCCCCATGGCGGCCCGAGCCAGCCGCTGAGCCACAGATCCGGGATGCCGTTGAGGTGATCGGAGTGAAGATGGGTGAGGAACAGCTTCACATCACGCAAGGGAACGTTCTTTTGCGTCAGGCGAATGGTGCAGCCGCGACCGCAATCGAACAGCAGTTTCTCCGGACCCGCTTCGACCAGCGTGCTCGGCCCGAACCGTTCCGGGCTCGGGGTCGGCGAGCCGGTGCCGAGCAGCGTGACGCGAATGTCTGCAGCAGCTTCCGCGTGGAGGGTAGCGACAAAACCTGGAACGGCGATGGCGATCGATATCGCTGCAACAACCGCAAGCCGCTTTTTCATCAAACACTCCAACGCCGTATCGCCGGGGAACCCAGCCTAGCACGCGGCGCGTCGGCGCAAAGTCCCTGAAGCGGATCGGCGCGGCGGACGTCAATCGGCCACACTTGCATGCCGGTTCGGTCTCGCCTTGTCATTCTCCCGGGTGCTCTCTACATCACCCGAGAGCCCTCGGCCTCAGCAGCCTCCTTGTTGATTCCGTTCCAAACCTGAAAGATCGCATGCGCACCGAACAGGCCCTGCCCGTCCGTCTCGAGGACTACCGTCCGCCCGATTGGCTGATCGAGACGGTCGATGTCGATGTCGCGCTCGACGCCGCGGCGACCCGCGTGCGCGCGACCCTGAGGCTCAAGCCCAATCCGAAAGCCGCCGCGCCGGCCCCGGTCGTGCTCGACGGCGACGGGCTCACGCTCGTCGGCCTCAAGCTCGATGGCAGGGACCTCGGCTCCGACAGCTATGTCGCGACGGCCGACCGTCTGACCATTTCGCAGCCACCGGCCGGGCCGTTCGTGCTCGAGATCGAAACTCTGATCAATCCGTCCGCCAACACCCAGCTGATGGGGCTTTATCGCTCGAGCGGAACCTATTGCACCCAGTGCGAGGCGGAAGGATTCCGCCGCATCACCTATTTCGCCGACCGGCCCGACGTGATGGCGGTCTACACGACCCGCATCGAGGCCAACAAGCAGGAGGCGCCGATCCTGCTCGGCAACGGAAATCTGGTCGCGAGCGGCGACGTCGCCGGCAGCGGTCGGCATTTCGCGGTCTGGCACGACCCGTTTCCGAAGCCGGCCTATTTGTTCGCGCTGGTCGGCGGCAATCTGGGCGTGATCGAGGACAGCTTCACGACGATGTCCGGGCGCAAGGTCGCGCTCAAGATCTACGTCGAACCGGGCAAGGAAGCGCGCGCCGGCTACGCCATGGACGCGCTCAAGCGTGCCATGCGCTGGGACGAGGAAGCGTTCGGGCGCGAATACGATCTCGACATCTTCATGATTGTCGCGGTGTCCGACTTCAACATGGGGGCGATGGAGAACAAGGGACTCAACGTCTTCAACGATAAACTGGTGCTGGCCTCGCCAGACACCGCGACCGATGCGGACTACGCCAGCATCGAGGCGGTGATCGCGCATGAATATTTCCATAACTGGACCGGCAACCGGATCACCTGCCGCGACTGGTTTCAACTCTGCCTGAAGGAAGGCCTGACGGTCTTCCGCGACCGCGAGTTTACGTCCGACCAGCGCGCGCGCCTGGTCAAGCGCATTGCCGACGTGCGGTTCCTCCGCTCCCAGCAATTCGTCGAGGATGCAGGACCGCTCGCACACCCGGTGCGGCCCTCGACCTATCGCGAGATCAACAACTTCTACACCGCGACGGTCTACGAAAAAGGCGCCGAGGTCGTGCGCATGCTCAAGGTCCTGCTGGGCCCGGCAGGTTTTCGCGCCGGCATGGATCTCTATTTCTCCCGCCATGACGGCGAGGCCGCGACCGTCGAGCAGTTCGTGCAATGTTTCGCCGAGACCAGCGGCAAGGACCTCTCCCAGTTTATGCGCTGGTACAGCCAGGCCGGCACGCCTGAGGTCGCCGTCACCACCTCCTACGACGCCAAGGCCAAAACCTACACGCTCGATGTCGCCCAGGTGATCCCGCCGACGCCGGGGCAGCCGGCGAAGGAGCCGATGGTTATTCCGCTGGCGCTCGGGCTGGTCGGCAGCGACGGCCATGACCTGCCGCTGGTGCGCAAGGACGGGAGCCGCGTGGCCGACGGGGTCGTGACTCTGACCAAACCGGCGGAGACGTTTGTTTTCACCGACATTGCGGAGCGGCCCTACCCCTCGCTCAATCGCGGGTTCTCGGCGCCGGTCAAACTCACCGCCAATCTCTCGGTCGACGATCTGCGGTTCCTCGCCGCCCACGACCCGGATCCGTTCAATCGCTGGCAGGCGGTGCAGTCGCTCGCGACCACGTTGCTGCTCGACAATGTCGCGGCGCGGCGGCGCGGCGCGGCTCTGCGCGAGGACGACGGCATCATCGCGGCGCTGGCGGCGATTTTAACCGACTCCAGGCTGGAGCCCGCCTTCATCGCCCAGGCGCTGGCGATGCCGTCGGACGCCGACATCGCCCGCGATATCGGACGCGATGTCGATCCGGATGCCATCTTCGCGGCCCGCGTTGCGCTGCGTCGCTCGCTCGGCAACCGGCTCGGCTCGGCGTTGCGCGAAGGCTATCGGCAGATGTCCGACGACGCGCCCTATACTCCGGACGCCAGCAGCGCCGGGCGGCGGGCATTGAAAAACATGTGCCTCGATCTTCTCGCCGCATCCGGCAGCGCGACTGCGATTGCGCTGGCGACACGGCAATATCATACCGCCGACAACATGACCGATCAGATGGCGGCGCTCTCCACCCTGTCGCTTCAGGATGTTCCGGAGCGGCAGGCCGCGCTCGATGACTTCTACCGCCGTTTCAGCGGCAACCCGCTGGTCATCGACAAGTGGCTCGCTCTTCAGGCCGCCATCCCCGAGAGCGGCACGCTCGACCGCGTGCGCGGCCTTGCCAAGCATGCGGTGTTCTCGCTGGCCAATCCGAACCGGGTGCGCGCGCTGATCGGCGCGTTCGCGCAGGCGAACCAGACCCAGTTCAACCGGGCGGACGGCGAAGGCTATGGGTTTGTGGCCGAGACTGTGCTCGCCCTGCAGGCCAAAAACCCGCAGGTCGCGGCGCGCCTGATGACGGCATTTCGAAGCTGGCGGGCCCTCGAACCGGTGCGACGCGGCAAGGCGGAGGCAGCGCTGCGAGAGGTCGCGGCCTCGTCCGGCCTCTCCGGCGATGTCAAAGACATCGTCGACCGCTCGCTCGCCGAGGGCTGAGGTCCGCTTTCTTTCCTTGTCGCGATCACGGCCGCCGGTTCGCGCGCACCATCGTCATGCGCCCGGCCGCGGCGCCATCGGTCAATCCGTACAGCGTCTGTGTTCTCAATGCCTTGCCCGGCGGAATTCGTGTCACGCGGTGGCAAATTATTAACCTGGGACTCTCGACAAAAATCCGCGATTCGATTCCAATGGCCACGATTCGGAGAGATGCGGCACATCCTTCCGATCAAGGGTGGTTAGGGGACTGATTCCGAACGGAGGCCTGGATGGCGCCCGCTCACATTGCGAGCGAGTGTGTGCGTGCGGATTCGATCAAGGGCCTGGCTCAATCCATCGCCAAGCCGGCGTATCGCCGACTGCTGACCGCCGAGCCGGTCTTGCGGCGCGCGGTGCCGGTCCTGATCATCGCGTTTCTGGCCACGATCGCGGTCGGCGCGATCTTGCAGGTTCTCGATCAGCGGCGTCATGCAATCGCGAGCGCCGCGCGTGACATCGAAACCATTGCCGATGTCGCAGCCGAGCGGCTTGATCGCAGCGCGCTCGACGCCAAGCCCGACAGCGGATCGCGCCCGCAAGACCAGCTTGAACAATCGCTACCCGCGTTCGCACTCGATTCCGGCCGCCGCGTTCTTGTCACCGACCTGGAGGGCGTCATCGTCGCGGCGAGCCCCCCGGACGCGATGATCGGACAGTCGCTGCTCGACGTCATCGGTGCGACGCAACCGCTCACGACTGCCGCAGCCGATACCATTGTCCTCGATACCAATCTTTCGGACGGCACCCCAGTGCTCGCAAAAGTGCATTCCCTCAAGGCGCCTTACGGCCAGCTCGCGGTCGTGCAGCCCTATCACAATGCCTTGGCGTTCTGGCGGTCCGATACCGCCCTTACCGCCACGCTGTCGGCCACCACCGGCTTCGTCGTGCTCATTCTCGGGTTTGCGTTCCATTGGCAGTCGACGCGCGCCCGCGAGGCCGATGCGATCTACGAGACCGTGCGCGGCCGGGTCGATACGGCGCTCAATCGTGGGCGCTGCGGCCTGTGGGACTGGGATATCGCGCGCGGCCGAATCTTCTGGTCGCATTCCATGTTCGCCATTCTCGGCCTGACGCCGAGAGACGACCTGCTGATCTTCGGCGAAGTGAGCGCGCTGGTTCATCCCGACGACATCCAGCTCTATGAACTCGGCGCGCAGCTTGCCGATGGCCAGACGGTGTCGATCGATCATGCCTTCCGCATGCGTCACGCGCTCGGCCATTGGATCTGGCTGCGCGCCCGCTGCGAACTCACAAGCCAGCCCGACGAGGCGGGTCCGCATCTGATCGGCATTGCCGTCGACATCACCGAGCAGAAGAACCTGGTGGAACAGACCGTCGCCGCCGACCTGCGACTGCGCGATGCCATCGAGACGATACCTGAGGCCTTCGTGCTTTGGGATGCCGACAATCGCCTCGTGCTGTGCAACTCCAATTTTCAGGCGTTGCACGCCCTGCCGGATAACGCCGTGATGCCCAGCGCCGCGTTCGAGGCGGTGGTCGCGGCCGGACGTCAGCCGGTCATCCGCACCAGGATCCTCAATGACAGTCCGGCCACCCCGGGCGCCCGCACCTTCGAGGCACAGCTCGACGACGGCCGTTGGCTGCATATCAGCGAACGCCGAACCAAGGACGGCGGCTACGTTTCCGTGGGAACGGATATTACGACGCTCAAGCTGCATGAGCAGAAGCTGATGGACGGTGAGGAACGCCTGAAGGCGACCATCGCGGATCTGCGCGCCTCGCAGGAAATCCTGGAGTCGCAGGCGCAGCAGCTCGCCGATCTCGCGGAAAAATATGCCGAGGAGAAAACACGCGCCGAAGAAGCAAACCAGGCCAAATCGAAATTCCTCGCCAATATGAGCCACGAACTGCGCACGCCCCTGAACGCTATTATCGGCTTCTCGGAAATCATGGAGGCGTGTCTGTTCGGGCCGCTCGGCGCAGAAAAATACAGCGAATATTGCAGCGACATTCGCGAGAGCGGGAAATACCTGCTCGACGTCATCAATGACATCCTCGACATGTCGAAGATCGAAGCGGGCCGCATCCGGCTCGATCTGGAGGACCTTGAGCTCGAGCGCATGCTCGCCGACGCGATGCGGGTGATCTCCGCCCGCGCGCAGGAAAAGCGGCTGACCGTGACGTCCGAGATCGGCGCCGACATTCGCTTCACGGCCGATCGGCGCGCGATCAAGCAGATTATGCTCAATCTGCTTTCGAACGCGGTCAAGTTCACGCCGGAAGGCGGCCGCGTCAGCGTTCGTGGCCGGATTTCCGACGACAGCGTCCTGATTGTCATCGAAGATACCGGGATCGGAATTCCCCACGACGCCTTGCAGAAGCTCGGCCGTCCATTCGAGCAGGTGGAGAGCCAGCTCACGAAACGGCATCAGGGATCGGGGCTCGGCCTTGCGATCGCGAAATCGCTGACCGAGCTGCATGGGGGTGCCATGCGCATCCGCTCGACCACCAACGTCGGAACGACGGTCACGCTGCGATTGCCGCTCCACGCCAAGGTGGAACGGCCGCAGGCAGCAGCATGAGAAACGGCGGACTACAGTTGTCGTGCGTCGATGTCGGTGGACCGGCATCCGCAGAAGCGGGTGCCGGTTCAGATCTGGTGCAGCGGGGATTTCGGCGCGTCGCCGGATTGCGCGCTACAGTTCGCCGACGATCCGCGCAAATGCCTTGCGAACACGGGCCTGGCTTTCAGACAGATGAGCTTCCAACGTGACGAAGTCTGGAACGTCGGCCGCGCGCGCCAGCAGCGCAAGCAATCCGGGCCCCGCCGCTTTCGGATCAAACGGCTCGCTGAGGCACAACCGCAGAATCTGGGTCAGATCATGATAAAGCCGCGTCGCCGGTCGAACGATTTCCGCGTCGTCGGCCGAGAGAACGCCGAGGCGCGCCGCTTTTTCGAGCACGCGCGCGGTGGAGGTGTCGAGAATGTCAGGCAGGTCAGCAGCATGAACAAGTTGCAGGTATTGGGCAATGAACTCGAGATCAATCAGGCCCCCGGCGGCGTATTTGAGGTTCCAGCGATCCTTGTCGCCCTTTTCCGTGGCTATGGCCCGGCGCATCTCGATCACATCGGCGGCAACGCTCCTTCGGTCACGCTTGCGGCGCAGCGCCTGCTGGATCACGTTCTCAATACGGCCGGCAAAGGCAGGCGAGCCTGAGATGACGCGCGCGCGCGTCAACGCCATATGCTCCCAAGTCCAAGCCTCCTTCTCGTGGTAGTGTTCGAACGCTTCGAATGACGTCGCCAGCGGCCCCGACCGTCCGGACGGGCGCAACCGCATGTCAACATCGTAAAGACGACCATAATTGGTCTGGACGGTGAGCGCATTGATGAGGCGCTGGGTGAAGCGGGCAAAATACTGACCGCCGTATAGCGAACGCTTGCCATCGGACTCCGGATGATTGGCATCGAAGTCGTAAACGACGATCAGATCAAGATCCGATCCGGCGGTCATTTCCCGGCCGCCCAATTTGCCGAGCGCCAGCAGAACCTCCTCTTGCCCGCGCAGCCGCCCATGGGTTGCCGCGAACTCGGCGTCGATGGACTTGCGGATCGCCAGAATGAGAACGTCAGCCAATCGCGCGAAGGCCTCGCCGGCCTGCTCGGCCGAGACGGTGCCGGAAAGGACGCGGACGCCGATCAGAAACATCTGTTCCTGCCCGAACAGCCGGGTGCGATCGAGAAAGTCCTCGAAAGAGCGCGATTGATCGAGGGAGGAGACCAACGTTTTCGTCAGTCTGGCCTCGTCCGGCAGCGGACCAAAGAATGCGGGGTCGAGCAGCGCGTCCATCACCTCGGGCCGCTGCGCCAGGATGTCGGCGAGCCGCGGCGCGGTGCCGAGAATGGTCGCAAGAAGGGTCACCAGATCCTTGTTCTGGCGCAGCAGGGAATAGAACCGCGGGCCGCGATAGAGGGCGGCGAGAAAGCGGTCGAGGGACAACAGCGCGCCCTCCGGGTTCTCGGTGCGCGCCAACTCGACAAGAATAAAAGGCACCAGTTCCGCCAGATTGGTGCGGGCGAATTCGCTGCGCAGCGAGCGATAAGTCCCGCCCAGCCAGCGTCGCACCGTTGCCGTCACCTCGTAGGGGTGCTTGAACCCGAGCCCGGCAAGTTGATCGATGGTGGCGCGATCATCGGTGCCGGCGGGGAATACAAGCGGCTGCCGGATGCCTGGAAGTGCGGGATCGCCTTCGAACAGCTTTGCATATTGCCGCTGCACCGCCCGCAAGTGACCGAGAAACACCTTGGCGAAGGCGTCGCGGCTCTCGAAGCCGAGAAATCGCGCGAATTGGCCCAGCGCCTCCTCGTCGGCCGGCAAGGTGTGGGTCTGTTCGTCAGCGACCATCTGCAGCCGATGCTCGACCTTGCGCAGGAACCGGTAAGCCGCGTCGAGATCGGTGCGCGCGTCAGCGCTGATCCAGCCTCCGTCCGCAAGCATCACGAGCGTCGACAGGGTCTCACGACCGCGCAGTTCCGGATTGCGGCCCCCGGCGATCAGCTGCTGGGTCTGCACGAAGAATTCGATCTCGCGGATGCCGCCCCGCCCGAGCTTGACGTTGTGTCCTTCCACGGCAATCTCACCGTGCCCCTTGAAAGCATGAATCTGGCGCTTCATGGCGTGCACGTCGGCGACGGCGGCAAAATCGAGATATTTGCGCCAGATGAACGGCGAGAGGCCTTGCAGGATCGCGGTCCCCACCGCGAGATCCCCGGCGCAGGGACGCGCCTTGATAAGCGCCGCCCGCTCCCAGTTCTGCCCGGTACTTTCGTAGTAGTCCAACGCCGCCGGAAGCGAGATCGCGATCTGCGTCGAGGCCGGATCCGGCCTCAATCTGAGATCGACGCGAAATACGTAGCCGTCAACTGTGCGCTCCTGCAGCAGCCTCACGAGATTGCGGGTCAGCCGAACGAAAAAGGCGCCGGGCTCAATGTCCGGCGCGAGCGTCGGCGTCGACGGATCGAAGAACACGATGAGATCAACGTCGCTTGAATAGTTGAGCTCGCCGGCCCCCATCTTGCCCATTGCGATCACGACGTAGCCCGAGCCATGGTCCGGTCGTGCCGGATCGCGCAGGGTCAATTTTCCGTCGCGCGCCGCAGCCGCCAGAAGAAATCTCACGGCGGACGCAAGCGCCGTATCGGCAACCTCGGTCAGCGCCCGGGTGACAAACATGACCTCCCAAACGCCGCCGATGTCGGCGATGGCGATGAGAAGCGCCGCCTCGGCCTTGTGCTGTCGCAGCAAACGCATGGCCGACGCTTCATCGGAACAGGCCGCAACCGCTTGTGCCGTACGACTTTGCTGCGTCCTCAGCCATTCGTCCGGATCCGCTTCAAGCAGAGCGATGAGACGCCCGGGATCCGCGCGCACGAGATCCCACAGATAGGGCGAGCCGCCGGCAATGCCCTCGATCAGGGACCCGACTTCCGGATTTTCGTCGATCAGACCCGTGAGCGCGGTTCGCGCGGCCGCATCCGCAATTGTATCACGCCACTCGGCGACGGCAGCGCGGGCGCGTTCGGGAAACGACGTGCGCGGCGCCGACGTGATCCGCCGGACCAACGCCGCCGGCGCCAGAGTTGAATTCTTTCGCCATGGCTTCTGCCACACCTTACCCCGCCCCTTGCATCAGCCCTGCACGCGGCAGCGCGATCACCGCCTTCAGCCCGGGGTCGTTGTCCTCGAGCCGAAGCTCCCCACCATGCAGCCGCGCGACCGCCGCCGCAAGACTCAACCCGAGCCCCGACCCCGGCTTTGAGCGGCTCTGTTCCAGCCGGACAAACCGCTCGATCACGCGTGGCCGATCCGCCGACGGAATGCCCGGGCCCTTGTCGCGCACGCTCAGGAGGATGCGATCCCCGTCCGTGCCGGCAGAAACAACCACTGTGGTTGCCTCGCCGTTGAGCAGCGGGGTGTTGATGGCGGCATATTTGATGGCGTTGTCGACCAGATTGGCGAGCGCCTGGCTCACCAGTTCGCGATTGCCATTGACGGCGGCCGGCGTACTCGCCTCCACCTGCAGCGCAATGCCCTTGTCGTCGGCAAGCGGCTCATAGAGATCGACGACGTCGCGCGCGATTTCCGCAGCATCGAACTCGACCATGCCTTCGCGCGCCTCGCCCGATTCCGCCCGGGCAATCATCAGCAGCGCGTCGAAGGTCCGGATCAGCCCTTCCGATTCCTCAATCGTCGCCTCCAGCGCCGAGCGATAGTCACCCTCGCTCTTTGCCGACCGCAAGGCCTCCTCGCAGCGATTGCGCAAGCGCGTCAGCGGCGTCTTGAGGTCGTGCGCGACATTGTCCGACACTTCCTTCAAACCGTGCATCAGGGATTCGATGCGTTCGAGCATGCTGTTGAGGCTTGATGCCAGCCGATCAAATTCATCACCCGTCCCCATCACCGGCAGCCGACCTGAGAGATTGCCGGCCATGATCGTTCGCGCCGTGTCGCTCATGGCGTCGACGCGATTGAGCACGCGCCGGCTGACGAAAACGCCGCCGACAATTCCGAGCACCACGACCATGGCCACCGACCAGCGTCCGGCGGTGGCGATGATCTCGAACATGCGCTCGCGCTCATCGAGGTCGCGTCCCACCAGCAGACGAAAGCCGCCGGGCAGCTGGAACACGCGAACCAGCGCGTGGTGTTCGGGCCCTTCTTCCTCGAGCCTCCGATAGGCGGTTTCGAACCAGCCCGGCTTGTCGAGGACGCCGGGCTCGATCGATCCCACATTGCCGGCCAACCCCTCGCCGGTCGGGGTGGTGACGAGATAGAGGCTCGAGCCCGGTCGACGCGACCGGTTTTCGATAATGACCACGAGCCGCCGTATCCCGCCCTGATTGTACTGTTCGGACAATCCGGTGATTTCCGAATCCACCGTGGTGTTGATCTGTTCGGTGATCAGGCGGCGGGTATTGAGCGCGAAATAGCCAAGCAGAAATGCCGCGAAAAGCGCAAAAACGATCAGATAGACAAGCGTCAGCCGAAACGCCGTCGTACGGAAAATCTTACCGAGCGCCGTCACGGACCATGTACCCCGCTCCGCGAACCGTATGAAGGAGCGGCTGCGAAAATCCCTTGTCGATCTTGGAACGCAATCGTGAAATATGCACATCGATCACGTTGGTCTGCGGATCGAAGTGATAATCCCAGACATTCTCAAGCAGCATGGTGCGGGTCACGACCTGCCCGGCGTGTTTCATTAAATATTCAAGCAGCCGAAATTCTCGTGGTTGCAGCGGGATCTCATCTTTGCCCCTGACAACACGATGCGATAGCCGATCAAGTTCGAGATCACCGACCCGGTACACGGTCTCTTCCCCGCGGCCACCGTGGCGGCGCGCGAGCACTTCGATGCGCGCGAGCAGTTCGGAAAACGAGTAAGGCTTCGGCAAGTAGTCGTCGCCGCCGGCGCGCAGACCCTTGACGCGATCGTCGACCTGTCCGAGCGCCGACAGAATGAGGACAGGCGTATCGACGCCCCCGGTCCGGAGCGCACCGATGACGGACAATCCATCGCGTTTCGGCAACATCCGATCGACGATCAAAGCGTCGTAGTTGCCATCAAGAGCAAGCGCCAATCCCTCCTCGCCGTCGGAGGACTGATCCGCAATATGGCCGACCTCGCGAAAAGCCTTCACCAGGTAGCCTGCGGCGTCGCGGTCGTCTTCGATGATCAACAGTCGCATGGCATTCGGACTATGGTTCAGCGAGGTCGCAGCACCGCGCCGCGGACCTCTTGGCATTGTTCCAACGGATGTTAACGCGCTTTAAGACCAACTGGCCAATCCAGCCAAGCAAATTCCGGCGCGGGCACCGAGGGCCCGCCTGGATCGACTTTCGCGCAGCGAACACGCTGCCCAGAGTGTCGAAAATGGCTTTAAAAATCGTGCACCCAGGCACCACCGCCCGATGAGCCGCTGAGAATCAACGAGGCGGCGCCAGGAATGACCCTGACGCCGCCTCGACCTGCCTGGCCCCGGCGGGGGCGACGGTTGCCGGAACCCTGCGGTTTCGAATGGGGACGGGCGCGAAGCCCGTCCCCACGGAGACATGCTGTCGGCGGGGGCGACGGTTGCCGGCAGCGTGCCCCCATCACGTCACGCGTTGCCGAGCGGTATGGCGACGAATCGCGTCGCCTCGCCCGATTTCACGCGCATCAACACGGTCCGCTTGCCAGAGGTGCGGGCGTCACCCACCGCCTTGCTCACATCGGCCGGAGTCGAAACGATCTTTCCTGAGACTTCCAAGATGACGTCGCCGGTCTTGAAGCCATGGTCGGCAGCAGGCCCACTCGGATCGACGCCCGTCACCACCACGCCATCGCCGTCATAGCCGCTGGCCTTGTTCGCCGGCGCGAGAGACAAGCCGAGTTTCGGCATGTCGCTGCTCTGGCTGTCGCGCTGCTCATCGGTATCGGCGCGGGCCTGACGCTCCTTCGGCAATTCGCCGAGCGTCACGGTGACGGTATCTTCCTTGCCGCTGTGCAGCAGGCCGAGCTTCACCGAGGTGCCCGGCGCCATGGTGCTGATGGTGCGCGCGAGTGCGCGTGCATCCTTCACCGGTTCGCCATTGACCGAGAGAATGACGTCCCCGGACTTGATTCCGGCCTTAGCCGCCGGACTGCCCGCCTGCGGCTCGGCCACCAGCGCGCCCTCGGCCTTCTTGATGCCCAGGCTGTCGGCGATGTCGGCGGTGACCGGCTGGATCTGAACGCCGATCCAACCGCGGGTCACAGCGCCCTTGTCCTTGAGCTGTGCCACCACCGTCTTGACGGTGTCGGCGGGAATCGCAAAGGCAATACCGACTGAACCGCCCGACGGCGAAAAGATCGCCGTGTTGACGCCGATGACGTTGCCGTCAACATCGAAGGTCGGACCGCCCGAATTGCCCTTGTTCACGGGCGCGTCGATCTGGATGAAGTCGTCGTACGGTCCGGCACCGATGTCGCGCCCGCGTGCCGAGACAATACCCGCAGTCACGGATCCGCCGAGACCGAACGGGTTGCCGACGGCGAGCACCCAGTCGCCGATGCGCGGGGCATGCTCGGAGAGCTTCACGGCGGGAAAGTCGCTGCGGCCATCGATCTTGATCAACGCAAGATCGGTGCGCGGATCGGTGCCAATCACCTTCGCCGTATAGGTCTTGCCATCGTCGGTGGTAACTTCGACGCTTTCAGCCTTTTCGACCACGTGATTGTTGGTCACCGCGAAGCCATCGCTCGAAATGAAGAACCCAGAACCCTGGCCCATGGTGAACTGATGCCGACGCTGGCCTCGCGGGGAATCCGGCCCCTGTCCGTCCTGGTCGCCGAAGCGACGGAAGAAGAATTCAAACGGCGAACCTTTCGGAACCGCCTGTTCGTCGCCGCCAAGACCGGTGGTTTGCGCGCCGGCATCCATCTTGACGCGAACGGAGATCACCGACGGCTTCACCTTGTCGACGATATCGGCAAAGCCGACAGGACGACCGGCGCTCTGGGCGTGGGCCTCCGATACAAACGGCGAGAACCCACTTGAGCCGATCGGGGCGTGGAACAGAACGCCGCCGGACAGCGCGGCAACGGTGGCGAGAAGCACTAGGCGGCGCGCGGACAGCAGTCGGCGCGGCTTGATTACGGCTGGTAGGCCGACATTCATGGCGCAGTCTCCAAAAAAATATGTTGTTGTTGGTGCAAGGCTGCACCGTTCGGAGGCGACCATGGCTGGCCCTGCCTTACCGGGTTCTGGCCGCGGCGTTAAAGTTTTGTAAGGTCGAATGAAGGATAAATAACTGTAATATTACTTATACTTACGGCTGCTCTGTGCCGGCGGATTTGAGCAAATCGGCAATCCGCGCCTGCTCGGGTGCCGACAGCACCGTATCGGCTGCAGGTCGGCCACGTTGTCGCCGCGAAGCCGCCGCCATCGCCACGCCTCCCACCAACAGAACGATCAAGGGTGTCAGCCACAGCAATGCTGTTTGCCATTCGAAACGGGGCCTGAGCAGCACGAATTCGCCGTAGCGTGCGACCAAGAAATCAAGCACTTGGCGGTCGTCGTCACCGGCCTTGAGACGTTCGCGCACGAGAACGCGCAAATCGTGCGCCAGGGGTGCCGCAGAATCGTCGATCGACTGATTCTGGCACACCATGCACCGCAGTTCCCGGGACAGTACCCGCGCCCGCTGCTCGAGCCCGGGGTCGGCCAGCATCTCACCTGGCTCGACCGCCAGCGCCGCATGCGAGCCGAGAACAACGCCGCACAGCAGCAGAAGCCGCAGCACCTTCATGACGTCACTCCGCCGGCTGCATGACGGACTTGTCGCGATCTTTGGCTTTGGCGGGCCTCGGCGCCCCGACCCGCAGACGCCGGTCCGACAGCGACAGCGCGCCGCCCAGCATCATCACCACGGCCCCCAACCAAATCAGCAGGACCAATGGCTTGTAGTAGAGCCGGATCGGAACCGAACCGTCCGGGTTGAGATCGCCGAGGGAGAGATAGAGCTGGCTCACCCCGCGCGTCATCAACGCGGCTTCGCTTGTCGTCATGCTGCGGGTCGCAAACGTTCGCTTCGACGGCTGCATGATTCCAACGAAGGCGCCATTGTGTTGCACCATGAAGGTCGCGACGAGTTCATGATAATTGGGGCCGTCGCGCGCAACTGTGCCTTCGAACGACAAGTCGTAGCTGCTGATGGCAACGTGTTCGGACGGTTTTAAAGATACGATCCGCTCGCTGCCCCATTGTGTCTCGCCGATGATGCCGAGCAGCGTAAGTCCCAGCCCGATATGAGCGAGCGCGGCACCCCACGTTGAACGTGGCAGTCCGACAGCCCGCCGGACGAAGGTTGCAAGCGGAGCCTTCAGCAAGGCGGTGCGTTCGACGAGATCGGTGATCGCGCCCGCGATCACGAACAGTCCGACGCCCACGCCAAGTGCCGCAAGAACCGGACGCCCCTGAACGGCAAAGGTGATCGCGATCCCAAGGCCGGCCGCCACAAAAGCTCCGACGAGACGCTGGCTGACAGCCAGCAGATCCCCGCGTTTCCACGCCAGCAGCGGACCAAACGGTACGGCGAGCAGCAGCAGCACGAACAGCGGACCGAACGTCGCGTTGAAGAACGGCGCGCCCACGGAAATTTTCTCGCCCGTCAGCGCCTCGAGCGCGAGCGGATAGAGCGTCCCGACAAACACTGTGGCGCAGGCCGCAGTCAGGAACAGATTGTTGAGGACCAGCGCGCCCTCGCGTGAGATCGGCGCAAACAGGCCGCCCTGCTTCAACAGCGGCGCCCGCCACGCATACAACGAAAATGCACCACCGATGAACACCACCAGAATCGCGAGAATGAAGATCCCGCGCATTGGGTCGCTGGCAAACGCATGCACCGACGACAGCACGCCGGAGCGGACCAGGAATGTCCCGATCAGCGACAGGGAAAAGGCGAGGATGGCGAGCAGGATGGTCCAAACCTTCAGGGCTTCGCGCTTCTCCATCACCAGTGCTGAATGCAGCAAGGCGGTGCCGGCGAGCCACGGCATCAGCGAGGCATTTTCCACCGGATCCCAGAACCACCAGCCGCCCCAACCGAGCGTGTAATAGGCCCAGTAAGACCCCATCGCGATGCCGACGGTGAGGAACATCCAGGCCGACAACACCCACGGCCGCACCCAGCGCGCCCAGGCGGCGTCGATCCGGCCTTCGAGCAGCGCGGCAATCGCGAATGAAAATGAAATCGAGAAGCCGACATAGCCCAAATAGAGCAGCGGCGGGTGAATGGCGAGGCCGATATCCTGCAGCACCGGATTGAGATCACGGCCCTCGAACGGCGGCTCGGCCAACCGCATGAACGGGTTCGATGTCACCAAAATGAAGAGCAGGAACGCCGCGGCAATCCACGACTGAACCGCAAGCACCGTCGCCTTCAGGGTGTCCGGAATATTGTCGGCGAAGAACGCGACCAAGGCCCCGAACACGCTCAGGATCAAGACCCAGAGCAGCATCGAGCCTTCGTGGTTTCCCCAGGCGCTGGTGACCTTGTAGATCAGCGGCATCGCCGAATGCGAATTCTCGAACACGGTCGCGACCGAGAAATCGGAGGTGACGTAACAGGTCACAAGCGCGCCGAAGGAGACGGCAATGAAGCCAAACTGTGCGAACGCGGTCGGCTCGGCGACGCCCATCAGCACCCGATCGCCGGTGCGGACTCCATAGAGCGGCACGACCGACTGCACGAGCGCCAGCGCTAGCGCCAACACCAGAGCGTAGTGGCCAACTTCAGCAATCATCGCCTGCCGTCCTCATTGCGCCTTGGCTTCGGGAGCAGTCTTCTTGCCGTAATCATCTTTCCAGTGGCCCTGCTTCTTCAAGGCGTCGGCGACCTCTTTCGGCATATACTTCTCGTCGTGCTTGGCCAGCACCGTGTCGGCCTTGAACACGCCATTGGGATCAAGCGCGCCCTCCGCGATCACCCCTTGGCCTTCCCGAAACAGGTCGGGCAGAATGCCCTGATAGGCCACTGCAACGGCGCGATTGCCGTCAGTCACCTGAAATCGAACATTGAGGTTTTCGCCGCGGGTCACGCTGCCCTGCTCGACCAGGCCGCCGAGCCGTATCCGCGCGCCCGGTCCGATATGCTTCTCGACCAGATCGCTTGGGGAATTGAAGAAGACGATCGAATCCTTGAGCGCATTGAGCACCAGGGCCGCAGCAAGCCCAACAACGCCGAGACCGACCGCGATCAACGTAAAGCGACGCTGCTTGCGAGTCATGATGTCAGGCCAATCTCAAACCGAATCACAGGCGCATCATCCTTCAAGACCGAGCCCCTTGACGCCGTCATCAAGGCGTCGAAGCTTGTCGGGTTCCTTGACCAGCGCGCGACGCGCATCGGAGATCGCAGCGCGGGCCCGGTCGCGGTCACCGAGCACAATATAGGCGCGCACGAGCCGGAGCCATCCCTCCACGTCAGATCCTTCCGTGCGCAAACGCGTCGCCAGCCGATCAACCATGCCGCGAACCATCTGATCGCGTTGCTCAGGCGCAAGCTGGGAGGCCGCCGCCATATCCTCGGCTTTTGGCCCCGGGGCCACAGCAGGTTCTTCGACGCGCGCGAGGGCTTGCTGCACGAGGTCGACCCACGGCGCCCCCTCGGGCGCCCCGGCCAGAAGCTTGTGCCAGATACGCGCAGCGTCGGTGCGATTGCCATCCTGCTCCGCCGCTAGGCCGAGGAAGAACTGCGCCTTCACTTCCTTGGCGTCCAGGTTGGCGGCGCGCTCGAAGGCGGCCTTCGCGTCAGCGGTCACGACCCCGTCGGCCGCGCCCACCATTGCTTCCCCCAATGCGCTTTCTCGTTCCGCGCTCGCACCGAGCAGGCGAAGCGCGTTGCGTCGCGCCTGGGCCGCGTCGTCATAGCGTTGCAAGCGCATATAGACCGGCGCGATCACCTCCCATCCGTGTCCGTCGTCCGGATTTTGCGCGAGATGGGCTTCAACCCGGGCCAGAAGACTTTCGAGCGAGTTCCCGCCATGCGCCGCCGCGATCCGTGCGGCAAGCGGCTGGCCGGGCACATCAGGCGAACCGAGAAGGAGATAAAGGCCGCCAGAGAGCAGCGGCACAACGAGAAGCGCCGCGACAGCGGCGAACCGGCGGCGCCTGAGACTCCCAGCAGTATCGTCCGCGTTGGTGTCGACCTTAGCCGCATCGGCCGCGGCGATGAGCCGCCGCGACACTTCGACCCGAGCAGCCTCCGCCTCGGCAGCACCGATGGCGTTGGCCGCACGATCGCGCTCGATCTCCTCGAGCTGGTCGCGATAGACGGCAAGATCGGTTGCCGACGGCCTGTCGGTCCGCCTGCGGCCGAGTGGCCACAGCACCGCGAAAATTGCGGCCCCCGTCATCAGCGCCAAGAGCAGCCAGAGCATTCGTGCAACCCGCCATGTCAAGATTGCGCGGTTACATCACGGTCGCCTGCGAGCCGCAACCATCATGATCGGACGCGCCTGACGATGCCGGGCGCGGGGAGCGCCCCAACGAGGCCTTGGTTTCAGGCCTTCGATCAGGCTTTGGCGGCGGCCTTGCGCTCGCTATTGGCTGCGACTTCGGCCGCCTTGGCCAGCAACGTGGCGTATTCCTGGCCGAAGACCTTGGCACAAAAGCGCACCGCCGCTTCCACCTGCGATTGCCGGAAGCTGCGCTCGGCAGAGGTTGCGGTTCGCAGCCCGTCGATCAGCGGTTGGGTCCCGGTTTCAAGATAGTGCTGCAGTTCCGAGTAGGCCCGCGCCGTCATTTCATTGATGGCGAGTTCACCCGCATAAGTGCGGCAAGCTCCGACGAACCCAATGAGCGCCTCGGTCTCCTCGACATCGGATTCATCGACTTTTGAGCCGGGCGCGATTTCCTTCGCCGGGCGGGGCCGCAACAGCCGACGCACCCGACTGGGCATCGACTCCACATGATGCTTGAGGAGAGCCGCGATCTCCGCGCGGACCGCAGAGAGACGCCGCGCCCAGGGGGAGTCAGCAGCAAGATCCATTTCGGTGCGCAGACCGCGAGCGCTATCGTGGATGTCCTTGAGCACCGCGGTAACCTGCGAGCTCTGGCCGCGCTTGAGATCGCTGGTCAATTGCCGAACCAAACGCTCGACTTCGGCGAGCACGATGTTCACGGCCACCGCGTAAGGGGTCTCCGAAATTCGGGTCGCGATATCGCTGTCAGCGGCCTTGGTGGCGAGCCTGATCAACTGCCAAGGAAAACTCAGTCGACTCATCACCAGAACGAGCGAGAAGGGAAAAAGCTCGCGACGCCGACCATTGACGGTATCGAGCAGTTTCTTCACGGCCTCAAGCTGATCGTCGGAGAGGTTGCGGATGGTGGGCGGAAGTCTCGTCACGACGCCATTGAGCAGATCGCGGGATTTGAGCAGATTGGCGACGAGGTGCGCATCCTCGAGCGCTTGTGGCGTACCGATTTGGGCTGCAAGGCGGCGCCGCGCTTTGTCATCGGAGCGCACCTCGGCCAGCGCCTGCTCGATGCATTTGGCGACGCGATCCTGGAAGCCTCGCGTGACCTGATCGACGGTTGCATGCTCGCCCGCCATGGCGGCCCGCATGACCTCGTCGGAGAAGATCTTCGCTTCCTCAGGCAAGAGATCGCGGCAGATCCACTCCCAAACCGGCATGACGCAGGCACGCGCGATCCGGCCCGGGTGCTCGTGGTCGGCGGCGTCATCGACAATGAAGGCTTGGAAGAACGCAAAAAACAGCACAGCCGGATCGGCTGGCTGCTCGGCTGGCTTCACCACCTCGGGCTTAGTTGGTTCGTGAGCTGCCGGCTCAGGCGGCGTCTCGCCACGGGCGGCGCCCCCCAGCTCCTGCAGGATGATGTCGGCGCCGGGTACTTTCTCGCCACGCGCCAGCCGGCGTTCGAGCTGTGCTATCAGCAGGGCCCGCGCCTCAGGCTTCAGATCCCGAAGATACCCACGTAGCTTATCGGCGGCATTTCCGTCGGCAGCCATCCCGCACACCCAGCGCGTTTCAAGAAAAATATCACGGTCTTACCTGATATCGCGCGGGCCTTAAGAACTCGTTGAGCAGGTGGGTAAAGGGGGTCTTGCGGGAGGCTAAATTCGACCCCTGGCTGCGATGAGTACCGCTGTCCTGCGCTGCGGGCAGACAGCGGGTATCTGAGGGAATAGTGCACGCGACATGCCGGAGCCTGACATGACGCCGCTGCCGGCCACCGCTGACGCCGGTATCCAAGTGGCGCAAATGCCACATATTATTACCGCTAAATAGCTAGACGGCAGGCAGGAGCAATACTGCGCGAAGACCACCGATCGGCGCATCGCCGAGCGTCAGGCTCCCGCCGTAGAGGCCGGCAAGCTCAACCACGATCGACAGGCCAAGCCCGGACCCCGGCTTGGTTTCGTCCAAGCGCTGGCCCCGACGCGCCACCTGCTCCCGTTGCTCCGGCGTCAGCCCTACGCCGTCGTCATCGACAATGATTCGGACGACTTGCCGCTGCCGAATTTCCGCCGGTTCGGTTGTAACCTCGATACTGACCCGCGAGCGCGCCCATTTGCAGGCGTTGTCGACAAGATTGCCGACCATCTCCTCGAGATCCTGACGCTCGCCCGGAAAACGTGCTTCCGTCGTCGCTTCGAGGTCGATCGCAATGCCGCGATCATGGTGAAGCTTCTCCATGGTCCGCGCGAGCGCCGTCACGGCGGCACGGACATCAGTCATCGTTCCAACCACCGTGAGCCGGGCGGCCAGATGCGCCCGTTCCAGATGGCGCGTTACCTGGTCACGCATGATATCCGCCTGCTCCCGGACTTTAATCGCGAGCGCATCGTCACCATGCGCGGTTGCCTCGTTCACGATCACCGAAAGCGGGGTCTTCAGGGCATGAGCGAGATTGCCGACGTGGGTGCGGGCACGCTCGACAATTTGCCGATTGGCATCGATGAGCGCGTTGGTCTCGCGCGCCAGCGGTTCGATTTCGAATGGAAACTGGCCTTCCAGCCGTTCGGCGCTGCCGGACCGGATCGCAGCCAGGCTCTCGGATAATCGCTTGAGCGGCGCAAGGCCAAACCGAACCTGAAACAGGGTGGTTAGGAGCAGGACCGCCGCGAGCACCGCAAAAGTCACCGCAAGCGCCTGATCGAAGGACCTTGTCTCCTCGTCGATCTCCTGAGAATCGCCTGCGACGCCAATGCGATATCGACCATCCTCGCCAAGATCGACGGTGCGCTCGATCAGCCGCAATTTCTGATCCTCTGGCCCTGCGACATAGCTCCGGCGGGTCCCGTCGGCATCCATCACCACCCCGAGATCGTCGAGATGCGGCAGACCGCCATCCCAGAGCGAGCGCGAGGAACGAACGTCCGGTTTCGCGGCGTTGAGACGGGTGACCTGCCAGTACCAACCGGACAGCGGCAGCTCGAACAGGGGCTCGCCTAATGAAGGCGCGGTCTTGTCGGAGGCATCCTCGGGCGGCGAGGCCACATCGGCAACGAGCGTGCGCAAATACACGCCCAAGCGCCGATCGAACGAGCGCTCGACCGCCTGCCGATAGAGCGACGACAGGGCAATGCCGGTTGCGACGAGGATAATGACGGTCCAGACGGTCGCCGAGAAGAACAGGCGAAGCGCAAGTGAGTTAGTGCGCATCACTCGGCGGGGTGAGGAGATAGCCGAGGCCGCGAACCGTTTGAATGACGTCGACACCCAGCTTCTTGCGGATGCGGCCCACGAACACCTCGATCGTATTGGAATCACGGTCGAAATCCTGATCGTAGAGATGCTCGACGAGCTCGGTGCGGGACACCACCCGCCCGGTATGGTGCATGAGATAGGATAGCAGGCGATACTCGTGCGAGGTGAGTTTGACCGGATTGCCGTCGACGGTCACGCGTCCTGTGCGGGAATCGAGACGAACCGGTCCGCAGGTGAACTCACTCTTAGCGTGGCCAACCGAGCGGCGCAGCAGGGCACGAAGCCGGGCAAGGACCTCTTCAAGATGAAATGGCTTGGCGACGTAGTCATCGGCGCCAGCGTCAAAGCCCTGCACCTTGTCGCTCCAGCGGTCGCGAGCGGTCAGCAGCAAAACCGGTGTCGCACGCCCGGACCGGCGCCAGGACTCCAATACCGAAATACCGTCCATCTTCGGTAACCCAATATCGAGAATGATGGCGTCGTAGGGTTCGGTTTCGCCGAGAAAATGCCCCTCTTCACCGTCGAAGGCGCGGTCGACCACGTAGCCCGCGTCGGTCAGGGCGGTGGTCAGCTGGCGATTAAGGTCGGGATCGTCCTCGACGACGAGCAGCCGCATGTTTGATTACCCCTGGCGTCAATGCTCGCCGATAAGCGCGCCGTTAACGGCGTCGATGGTCTCGCGGGCTACCTTGCCATCATGCGCGAGCACTGTCAGCACGTACACGAGTTCGCCGTCCTGTTCGCATAGGCGCGCGCCGACGACATCCCCCCCGATACGCACCTTGACCTCCTTCATCGCCTTCGACAGCCGGACCAGCTTGTGTTCGGAGATCTTCGTTCGCTGCTCGGCACGCGTCAGGCAATAGTCGTCAGCTGCGGCGCCGTTGGTTTGAACGGCAACACTTGCAACAACCATCAGCAGCCGTGCAGCGCGCATCTCACGTCTCCGGGCGGACCATGCCCTAGGCCCACCGGGTTTGGCCGACGATCACCCATTATCGGAGAAGCCTTCGAAAACAGCAAAAGATTCGACCGGCTCACGGGGAGCGCGCCAGCGGTTAATCGCCGCTTCCGGGTCGGCGTAGCCGAGGGCCATGCCGCAGAACATGAGGTGATCCGGCGAAAGGCCCAGAAAGGCCGGCACCGTCTTGTGCCAATGGGTCCAGGCCTCCTGCGCGCAGGAATCGAGCCCATGGGCCCGCGCAAGCAGCATGACGGTCTGGATGTACATGCCGAGATCGCACCATTGCGGAGGGCCCATGGTGCGGTCGATAAGGAAGAAAAGGCCAACCGGCGCGTCAAAGAATTCGAAATTGCGCGCGTATTGTCGATAGCGGGCCGGACGGTCCTCGCGCGGAACGCCGAGCGCGCGATAGAGCAGTGCGCCAACCTCCGAGCGGCGGGCGTAGTAGGGTTCCTTCAGGGGCGCCGGGTAGACCGGGTATTCCGCCCCCTCCCCGCGCGGCAATTCATCAAAACGAGGCCGGATCAGCGCCCTCACCGCCTCCAGCCGCTCGCCCGCCAACGCGCGAACCACCCACGGCTGCAAATTGCCGCCGGATGGTGCCTGCGCCGCGCGTGCGAGGATATCGCGCACGGTCTCAAGCGGCACCGGGGTCGGCAGGAAGGCGCGACAGCTATACCGGCTCGCGACAGCCTCACGCACGTCCATTGGTTTCTCCTCGTGAATTCTCTTTGGCGTAACGCCTCTCATCGGCGTTGCCTAACGCGACAGCCAAGCTTATCCAATGCGGGTATCGACGACGAAAAAGCCGAATTCTTCACCCGGACAGACACCCAAATTCCGGTTCCTGGGTGCAAGCCTTTGACCATCGGAGTGATCGCAATGTCAGTTCGCGGAGCGGCGTTCAAGACCTCGCCCAGCAATCCATCCATCGGCCAGATCCAAACGGTTCCCGAACGCGTCAGCGATATGCCCTACGCTCCGGCGATCCGAATTGAGGCGCCCGGCGACATGCTTTTCATTTCCGGCGCCACCCCGTCGCCGCTTTATCACAAGCATCCTCACGAATTGCACGAGCACAATCATCCCGTCAGTATCGCCGCCCAGACCAGGCTGGCGATGGACAATATCAAGACCATCCTCGATCATCAGAAGCTGACGTGGACAGACGTCGTCAAAGTGACGAAGTACCTTACGGATATGCGCGACATGGACGGCATGGTTGCGGTGTTGTCGGAGTATTTCGGCGATTGGACACCGGCCAGCACAACCGTCTGTGTCAACCAGCTCTCGACCCCTGGCGCCCGCGTCGAACTCGACATGATTGCGGTCTATCCGAGAACCAAAGCGTGAGCTTAGCGGACCACGGCCGAGAGCAACGTTGTGCAAAATTGGGCATCTCAAGCCTTGCATCGTCGGCGAGATGTTTCCGCGGCCGGATGACGAACCGCATTCCGATCGTGCTCGCCTTCGCCTTGATGACGATCCCTTCCGCCTTCGCGATGGTGGGCGGAGCCGCCACCGCGGATAAAGCCATCGCGCAGCACGTGGCTCTCATCGTTGGATCGCGCGGCACCTCGTGCACCGGCGTCGTCATCGCGCGCAATCTGGTTCTGACTGCCGCTCATTGCGCTTTGCCAGGAGCGGATTACAAGATTGTCGAGTTCGACGCCGCGCAACACCCAACCTTGCGTGACGTCTCGGTTGTGATGACGCATCCGGAATTCGACCTCAACACCCTGCTCGGCCACCGTGCCACGGCTGATGTGGCGCTGCTTCGCCTTTCGGCGCCGTTGCCGGCCGGATTTGTGCCGGCGCCGCTGGCCTTCCAGCGTCAACCGGTCGCGATCGGCGATCACTTCCTCGTTGCCGGCTATGGCGTCGCCGTTCGCGGCGACGGGCGTACCGGGGGCACCGTGCGGGTCGCCGAACTCATTGCCACCGGTCAGCCGGGCAGTCTGCAGATCCGCCTGGTTGACGGCACAACGGCCGGAACGCGCCCCGGGCTGAGCGCATGCACCGGGGATTCCGGTGCGCCTGTCTTCGACGCCTCAGGCCCTCAACTCACAATCGTCGGTGTTGTCAGCTGGTCGACCGGTCCAGCGCTGTCTGCCGGCTGCGGCGGACTCACGGGGGTGACGCCACTCGTGCGTTACCGAGATTGGATCGGGAATGCCGCAGCAAAGATGGGCGCGGCGCTGCCATAACTGCGCCGTCGCCGTGGCGCCCCGCTCCGCTCAGTGGCCAGCGATCAAAATCCAAACTGCGCCAAGAGCAACAATTGCGGCGACAACGCTGATGATGAGCACAAAACGCACATTGTGCCCGGTGACGGCCTGACGCGCCGCATCGGCGGATTTCACAATCGGGGTTTCGTGGGACGGTTGGGACATTGTCGCGCCGGTGTTCCGTTGCTGCCAAGATCACTCGAAGCTCGGGGCAACAACGTTCAGGCCTGGGAACCGTTCCGTCTCGACTATGGGCCGGCCGCACCGCGCTCGCCGTGACCGCCCAGCGAAAGTTCCTCCATGAAAACCAAGGCCAAAAGTCCGAGGAACAGAAACGCGGCGGCAGAGGCAAAAACCCAGCGGAACATGTGCGCGAAGTCCACCCCGACCGCCCCCGCCCCGGAGAGCATGGTCTCCACATGGGAGCCACGTTGGGGCGCAACGCCCATGCCCGCCAGCATGATTGCCCCCATCACAGCGACCACAAACGCACTGGTCAGCGACCGAAAGAAGTTCATGAGGCCGGTCGCGGTGCCGACTTGGTGGCGTGCCACCGCACTCTGAATTGAAACGGTCGCGACCGGATACAGCGTGCCAACACCGGTGCCGACGACCCCGAGCATTGTGATCGCGATCACCAGCGGCGCTGCCGGCCATGCGACCAAAACCAGCACCGCCGCAAGCGACGCCGAGAGCCCGACGACCGGCACCCACTTGAAATGGCGCAGATGCATCATGGCGCGTCCGGAGACGATCGAACCCGGCGTGGTCATCACGACAATCGGAATCAACGCAAGCCCAGAATCGCTGGCCGACAATTTGTGCACCGCTTCGTAGTAGAGCGGCACAAAGATCGTCAGCCCGATCATCGTTGCAAACGCGCATGAACTCGCGGCGGTCCCCATGCGCACGACGCCGTTGGCTAAAATCGGAATCGGCAGAAACGGCTCACGCGCGTGCAGGACGTGCCACGTGAATCCGGCCGCCAGCAGAACAGAGACGGCAAATAGTCCTATCGTGGTAGAAGAAAGCCAAGGATAGCGGGTGCCGCCCCAGGTCAGCGCGAGCATGAACGCGACCGCTGCGGCCATGATCAGGGCTCCGCCCAGGATATCGAGTTCATGCGGCCGTTCATGACGCGGCAGACGGCGCAACGTGGTGTAAGTCATCACCGCGGCCAACAGACCCAGCGGCAGATTGATCCAAAATACTGCGGACCAATGCAGATGTTCGGACAAGAAGCCTCCGAGCACGGGGCCGCTGACGCCGGCACAAATCCAAACAATGCCGATATAGGCCTGATAGCGCCCGCGTTCACGCGGCGCGATGAGATCGCCGATCACTGTCTGGGCGACCGGCATGATGCCGCCGCCCCCCACGCCCTGAAGCCCGCGCGCGAGAATGAGCAGCAGCATATTGGGGGCAATGGCACAGGCGAGCGAGCCTGCGATGAACACGCCAATTCCCCACAGCATCATCGTGCGCCGCCCGTAGATATCGCACAACTTGCCGTAAACCGGCGCGACGGCCGTCGATGTCAGAAGGTAAGCGGTGACAATCCAGGACAGGTTTTCGAAATCGTCAAAATCCCGACCAATGGTCGGCAACGCGGTCGCGACGATGGTCTGATTGAGTGCCGCCAGGAACATACCCAACGAAATTCCGAAAACGATCGTGCGAGTTTCAGCATAGGAGAACGTTGGGCGCAGGGGCTCTGTCGGGTCATGCCGGGCCCCGACACGCCCATCCTCGCTCGCGGACGAAACAGCGCGTAGAGGCCGCGGCACGTCTCCCGCGCCTCGTTTTGACTGGATTGCATCGACCGACGACAAGAGTCTGCCGGCCCTCTTGCGCAGACCGTGGGCCCGCGCCGCCCATGATGAGACAAATTTGGGATTCAAAGGGACGATTGCCAATCGATGAACTCAGATTTGGATTGCAGGAACCCGAGAGATGGCCGCGACGCCAATCAAATCGACCGCGGCGGCGAGACCATCGCCCCGGCGCGGCCGGTTTTCAATGGCCCCACAAGCGGAGCTGGTATGAAGGAACGCTCGGCAACCTCACAGAGCGATGCCTACTCTGCAAAGCCGGAGGCCGAACTTCGCAAGGGCCGCTCATCCATCGCTAGAACACACCCGAAGGCCGCAGCCAGACACAGTGCCGCCGCCGCGAACACCCAGCGAAATACATTCGCGTCCAAGCTTCCGCCGTGGCCCATGGCTGCAAGCCTGTCGGGGGTGCCAATACCAGTGTCCGGCATTCCGGCAAGGACAACTGCGCTGAAGAGGGTAACGATCAACGAGCCACCAAGCGAGCGCGAAAAGCTGATGAGGCCGGTGGAAATGCCGAGTTGGTGCAAGGACACGGCGTTTTGAATGGCCACGATCGTGGTCGGAAAGACCGGACCGAGACCGCATCCGACAAGCGTGATGAGCACGAAGACAAAAAACAGTGGCAACTCAGTTGGGCGACCTGCCAATAACAAAAGCGCACCGGTTCCGAGCGCCAGCCCGGCCAAAGGCAGTCGTTTGTAGTGCACGACACGCGCCATGTAGCGGCCAGTCATCATCGATGTCATGGTCGCGCCGCCCTGAAAGGCGATGATCGCAACGCCCGAACGGCTGGCTGAGATGCCGAGCGCCAATTGAAAAAACAAGGCAAAGAAGATCGTGAGCGCAACGGTCGTGCCGTTGGCGAAGAATGCGGCGGACGTTGCACTTCGAACCACGGAATCGCGCAGCACCGACAGCGGTATGAACGGTTCAATCGCGGTCACCTGACGCAGGGAGAACAAGATCCACAGCGTCACGGAACAGAGAATGAGCCCAATGATCACGGAGGAACTCCAGGGGTAGCGATGCCCTCCCCAGGTGACCGCCAGCATCAAAATGCTCGCCGCCCCGACCATGAGTAACGCTCCCAGGACGTCGAGAGCGTGGGGGCGATCATGGCGCGGCAATCGTCGCAGCACATCGTGGGTCATCGCGAAGGCAACCGCACCGAGCGGAACGTTAATCCAAAAAATCAGGGACCAGTGCAAATATTCGGTGATGAGACCTCCGACGACCGGGCCGCCGATGGTTGCGACCATGAACACTGTCGAAGTCATCGCCTGATAGCGCGCACGCTCGCGCGGAGGTGCGACGTCGCCGACGACGGCTTGTGCCAGTGGGATCAGCCCGCCACCGCCAAGTCCCTGTATGGCGCGCCCGACGATCAAGGCCCACATGGTCGGCGCCAAAGCGCAAACGATCGAACCGCAAATGAAAACTCCGATGCCGATCAGCATCATCGTTCGTCGTCCATGGATATCGGAGAGTTTGCCGTAGAGCGGGGTCGCCACCGTCGCGCTGAGCAAATAGGCGGTGACGACCCAGGACAGATTGTCCATGTCCCCCAGGCTGTCGGAGATCGTCGGCAATGCGGTCGCGACGATCGTCTGGTCAAGCGCTGCGAGCAACATCGCCAGCAGGATGCCGGTGATAATCTTGCGTACGGCCGCGTGATCGAGCGGGACCGACTGCGGCGCGTCAGGTTGAGGTGGGCGAAGCATCCGTTTCCTTGCGGCGGCCGAATTGATTGCGGATCGGGCCGCACCATAGACGACCGGATCGTCACTTCAGCCGCATTGGTAGCAAGCCTGGTATTCCGCGCACGAGCGACGGACACGCCGCAGCCGAAACCGAGGCGCCGATCAGCCCTGCGGCACCATTTTGCGCCGGGCGGCCTTCGGCAACTTCAGTGGCCAGTTGACGATTCGGTCTTCGAGTTCCTCGTCGGGAACCTCATCCTCGGACGCCCCCACGCGTCCACGCACAGAAACCCCGGCGGCGTGGACGGTCGACGGATCGCCCGAGACAAGCGGATGCCACCAATACAGGTCTCGGCCTTCGGCGACGAGACGATAGGCGCATGTCGGCGGCAGCCAGGTGATTTTGCCGACATTGTCGGATTGCAGGCGGACACAATCGTCGACCTTCTCGGTTCGATGCGCGTAGTCCCGGCAGCGGCAGCTCTCACCGTCCAGCAAGCGGCACCCGACATCGGTAAAATAGATTCGACCGGTCTCTTCGTCCTCGAGCTTGGACAGGCAACAGCGCCCGCATCCGTCGCACAGGCTTTCCCACTCCCGGTCGGTCATCTCGCCGAGGCTCTTGCGTTGCCAGAACGGTTTATCGTCGGCTGCCATCACTGGAGTCCCTTTGAGACGTTTCCGGCGCCCGTCGCGGCCAACCGGCACCCGCTCGCGATGCATCGTTCATAAATACCTGAACGGCGCCGCCGAAAATCGCACCAACGCATTGACGTAACAAGATTTTTTACTCTTAACGGGTTGTCATTGCAACCGCGTTAAGCCTATCGCCATCAGGACAAGGAATCAGAGATGCGCCATAGCAGCCTCATTGCAACCAATTTCCAGACATTTTGTGATCTTTCAATCGTTGGCCGAGGGTCCTGCATCGGCTAAGACACCGTAACAGACCGGCTGACTGGCTTAGTCCCTGACTTGAACGAGATCGAACGTGCGCGAACTGCTGCCCGACGACGGATCGCAGGAGGACTGGAAGCCGCGGTTCAAGCGCTTCCTGCTCGATCTCGATTCGAGACTCGATTTTGGAATCTTCCAAAGCGGCATTTGGGGCCGCGAATTGTTCGAGCGTTTTTCCGATTTCATGGACCGGTTTCACGTGTCCGGATGGCGCCGCTGGCTGTTCATCGAACCGTTGTCCGAGATAGCGACGCTGGGCTTGGGCGGCCTCATGCTGATGCTCGCACTCGCGATCCCGGCGTTCCGGTCGACGTCCGACGAGGATTGGCTGAAGAAATCCGACCTCGCGGTTACGTTTCTCGATCGATACGGCAACGAAGTCGGCAGTCGCGGCGTCAAGCAGAACGATTCGATTCCGCTGGAAGAATTCCCGGATCATCTCATCAAAGCCGTGCTGGCGACCGAAGACCGGCGCTTCTATGAACATTTCGGCATCGATGTCGCCGGTACCCTGCGCGCGGTGCTTACCAACGCACGGGCGGGCGGCGTCGTTCAGGGCGGGTCTTCGATCACCCAGCAGCTCGCCAAGAACCTGTTCCTGAGCAACGAGCGCACCATCGAGCGCAAGGTCAAGGAAGCCTTCCTGGCGCTCTGGCTCGAGACCAGACTCACCAAGAACCAGATCCTGAAGCTTTATCTTGATCGCGCATACATGGGAGGCGGCGCGTTCGGCGTGAACGCCGCCGCACAATACTATTTTGGCAAGTCCGCGCGTGATGTGAACCTCTCGGAAGCCGCGATGCTGGCCGGGCTGTTCAAGGCCCCGACCAAGTTTGCCCCGCACATCAACCTGCCGGCGGCGCGCGCGCGCGCCAATGTCGTGCTCGACAATCTCGTCGAAGCCGGCTTCATGTCGGAGGGACAAGTCTTCGGCGCCCGCCGGAATCCCGCGACGGCGATCGACCGGCGCGATGAAGATTCCCCCAATTACTATCTCGATTATGCGTTCGACGAGATGAAGAAGCTCGTCGATACCCTTCCGAAGTCGGTAATCGAGCGCTCGTTCGTGGTTCGAACCGCGCTTGACGTCGGGGTCCAACGCACGGCGGAAAATACGATCGAAAGGGAACTGCGCCAGTACGGCCACGATTATCACGCCAGCCAGGCGGCGGCGGTGATAGCCGATCTCGACGGAGCGGTGCGCGGGATCGTCGGTGGACGCGATTATGGAGCCAGCCAGTTCAATCGCGCGACCGACGCCATGCGGCAACCCGGCTCGTCGTTCAAGCCCTATGTCTATGCGACCGCCCTGTCGAATGGCTTCAAGCCGACCTCAGTCATTGTCGACGGACCGGTTTGCATCGGCAATTGGTGTCCCCAGAACTATGGCCGCTCGTACTCCGGCGCGGTGACCCTCACGCAGGCCATCACCCATTCGATCAACGTGGTTCCGGTCAAGCTGTCGATCGCGCTCGGAAACGGCAATCCGAAGCTGGGCCGGGCGAAAATTGTCGCGACCGCACGCATGATGGGCATTCATACGCCGTTGCCCGATACGCCGTCGTTGCCGATCGGAGCCGATGAAGTCATTCTGCTGGAACACACCGTCGCCTACGCGACGTTCCCCAATCAGGGCAAGACGGTTGTGCCGCATGCCATCCTCGAGGTCCGCACCGGCGCCGGCGAGACCATCTGGCGGTTCGATCGCGACGGCAAGAAGCCCCAGCAGGTGATTACGCCGCAGGTCGCGCAGGATATGGCGATGATGATGAGCCACGTCGTGGAAGAAGGAACCGCCCGGCGCGCCATCCTCAACGGAATCAGGGCCGCCGGAAAAACCGGAACGACCAACAATTACCGCGACGCTTGGTTCGTCGGCTATACTGGCAATTTCGTCTGCGGCGTCTGGTACGGGAATGATGACTACAGCCCGCTCAACCGGATGACCGGTGGTTCACTGCCGGCGGAGACTTGGCACGACATCGTTGCCTACGCGTCTCAGGGCATCGAACTGAAAAACATTCCCGGCGCGGTACCGAACACCGCGACCATCGGACCCGTGATCGCTGATGCGTCGGGTAAGGGCGGCGATGTGCCCTCGCGACCGCCCGTCCTCAGCCAGCGCGGCGCGCAAGTGCTGCTGCGCATCGAGCGGATGATGGATGATGCCAGCCGGGCGCTTGTGGTCTCGGGGGGCTCCCCGCCCCCGGAAGTGATAAGGCCGGGAGCGGCGGTAGAGCGTGCGAATTCGGTGGCTTCGGCCTCCGGAGATCGACCGGTGGCCGGGATTCGCGGAAATTGATCGCTGTTGGCGAGTAGGCGCTACCAACTTTCCGGTTTTTGATCGGACTTATCGTGCGGCTATTCTTAGGATCGCTTCTCTGCTTTTTCGTCGCCGCGGCCGTCGGCCTCGGCGCGACGTGGTTCGCGCTGAGCAACGGGACCGCTTTTGGCGCAATAACCATCGGCGCGTGGCAGGCATGGCCGAAGACCGGGACGATGGAAATCGATCCCTACGCGCGCGCTGCCCTCGCCCGCACCGGCGCATTGCCGGTCGGACTCGGTGACGGCGTATCATTCATCGCGAAATTCGACGATAGCGGCCGGCTTTTGGATGGCCGCTGCGACGTCCACATTACTGGGACGACACCGCAGGCGAGGTTTTGGACCATCACACTGTACGATCCGGATGGGCAGTTCATTGCAAATTCCTTGAACCGGCAGGGTTTTACCAGCCAGGAACTGATCCGGAATCCGGACGGCGGCTTCGACATTACTGCGGCCCCGCGGGCACGACCCGGGAATTGGCTGCCAACCGGGGGAGTGGAGCGCTATATCCTTGCCATCCGCCTCTACGACACGCCGGTCGGGATCGCTACGCGGGCTGGCCGCGAAGCGCCGATGCCGACAATCACGCAAGGGAGCTGCCAGTGACGCGCTGGCTTTTGTGGTTGATCGGAGGAATCCTGCTCGGAGGCATCGTGCACCTGTCGACGGTGCTCGCGCTGCCCCGCACCGCCGCTCACGATGCCTATGCGCGGCTATTGCCGATCACGCCCGTGAACAAGGTCGTTCCGCTGCCGACCTCGGAATCGGCGATCATGCCGTTCATGGATCCGGCTTTCGCCACCGCGGTTTGCCGCTATGACCTTTCGCGCGGCGCCCTGAAGCTCACCGCTCCGATCAGTCAGGCCTACACCGCCGTGTCGTTCTATACGCGCTATGGCATTGCGTACTACGCGATCAACGACCGCGCCGCCGGCCGCAAAGTCATCGAGCTCGACCTGATGACGACACGCCAGCGTGACCAATTGCCCGAAGAGGAAGATGTCACTGCGGCCGATCGGTTGATTGTGGAATCTCCGACGCAGACGGGACTGATCGTGCTCAAGGCGCTGAGCCCGGAACCGGGGCTGATGCCGATGGCGGAAAAGGCATTGGCCGCGGCCCAATGCAAGCCGCAATAGCAAATTCCGAACAGTCGTCGACGCGAGCAAGACCGCTATTTGGAGACGATCACCGGCGGTCCCGACATCGCCACCCCCGGCACCGCTCCGGGCATCGGCGCGAGCGAGATCGGCGGCACCGGCCCCTCGCAGATGCTCGGCTCATCCAGCAGGTGCCGTCTGGCGATATTCTCCTGCATCAGGGTGATCGAGCGCTCGACCTCGACCGCCACCGGCGTGGGGGTCGAGATCACGAGGTGTTCGAGCGTGTACCGATAGGAGCCAACTCTTTGGCTCAGCGAACATTGCACCCAGGCGACAACCAGTGCGTTCTCGGCGTTGCGCGCAACCGCATTGTTCTGTTCACGCGGGCTCAGCCCGCCGACGTGCGAAAGACTCTTTCCGCGCTTTTCGTCCATGTCGACGACACGACGCGCGACGCCGAAAAATGGCTCCATGCGGACGATATCGTTGCGGATGTCTTCGTTGAGTTTCGCATAGCGTGCGTTTGCCGAACGATAGGCTGTCGTCATCAGCTGTCGCTCATAGGCCTCCAGCACGAAGGTCAACCACTCGCGTTGGACAAAGCGTCTGACGCCGTATTCGTTGACGATGCTGTACCAGCGCTGTCGATCATAGGACGGCTCGATCAGAGGAAAGGCGAGATCGCGCAGGGTTCGCTCGTCGTCCGTCAGCGGAAACGTCGAAAACGGTCCGCCGTTGCGATAGACCGCCTCGGTGCCTAGCCAGGCGTGCGTGTCATCGGCGACGAGTTCCGGCTTGACGCGGCCAAAATCGCCGTTGGCCGCGCAAGCGCCGAGAAGGGCAGGAATCAGCAGGACCGACAGGAGTGCCGCTCGCCAGCGAAGGGCGCATATCGCGAGGCGTCGCTCCGCGGGGCGTCTGTTACGGGCGGAGGCTGAAAGTCCGTTGCTCACGAGCGCGATGCGCGTCGCCGCCGCTTGCGACCCGGTCGGGTCCCGGATCCCGCGGCCAGGTTGGTCGATGGTGCGTCGTAGTACCGCTCGACGCGGATCACCGGCAGGATGATGACTGTTGCGGACCACGGTTGGCCGGCAAATGGACGTCCGTCGCGTGCGATACGCGCTGACTCAGGAAACTTTACGACGGTCCCCATGGATCCTTTCCTCATCCGGAGGGTGGGCGAGCGGCTACCGCTAGGCTGCCCCTTCGTCGGTGATTAAGACGTGCACATAGTTAACGCTCCGCTAACGGCCCCTCGGTAGAGTGGCCGGTAGGATGAAGACTAACCCGTCCCCACCAGGCGGACCTTGGCAACGCGTGCCGGATGTTCGGACACGATCGAAGGGATCTGATGAGTCAGTTTCGGGCGACAGCGGCGTATCGGACGAGTCCGACGTCGGCGCGTTCGAGATCGCTCGGATCTGATAGAATGATCGCCAAGGAACAGAGAGCACCCGTGCCGCCGGCCCTTAACAACATTGAGAGTCTCGTCGGACTGCGGTGGCACGACGGGGCAGACGTGCGACCGGTGCTGCTGCGCGTCCTGACCGATCTCTATATTCAGAAGCCCAGTCACAGCCCCGACGAAGAGCGACAATATGTCGAACTGTCGTTGCGTCTGCTCGAGGAAGTGGACGGCAACGTGCGCGCTGAAGTTGCCAGGCGACTTGCGGCTTACGGCGCGCCGCCAGTGGCGGTCCTTCGCCGTCTGGCCGAAGGCGAGCGGCCCGCACCCGGCGTGCTCGCAAAGCCGATGGTGAAACCGACCGAGCGGCGCGACAGCAGAGAACGGCTATTGGCCATGCCGCTCGGGGACGCCCCCTCCGCCGAGAACAGCTTTGGGATCCTCGCCTGCGAACTCAATGAAATCTTTTTCGCCGCCGATGCCGCGGAACGTCGATTGATCGCCGTCAATCTCGACTACAGCAACGCGCCACCCGTTGACGCGATGTCGACGGTTTCCGCCAACGAGGCCAACCAGACTCTGGAAGCCGCCGCGCTTCAGGGGCGCTTCGACGCGTTCATTCGCGGACTGGAACGCGTGATGAGAGTCTCGCGCGAACACGCGCACCGTATCGTCAATGATCCGTCGGGCGAACCGCTGGTCGTCGCGGCGAAAGCCTTGGCGATGCCGATCGACATTCTGCAGCGGATTTTATTGTGCGTGAATCCGGCGATCGGTCATTCGGTCCGCCGCGTCTACTCGCTCTCCGCACTGTATCGGGAGATGACCTTGGAATCCGCGCTGCGTCTGCTCGCGATCTGGCGCGCAGCCTCTCCTGCCGTACCGGCCGCCGACCATCCGCCGGTGTCCCGGGTCGATGACGCTCGCGGTCCGCGTGACTTTGCCGCCGCCCCACGGCGCATTGCGTCGCGAAGTGCCGGCGATGTGCCGCGGCCGCGGCATCAGGTCACCAGATGATCAAGGAAATGCCGCCCGGCGCGGTCCTCGATTTCCACGATCCATAGATCCGGATCGTAGCGCATCTGGCGGGCCAGATAGGCTTCGACATCGGCCTCAGGCGCGGGGAGCACCTTGAGACACGGCGCGAATGCTCGCTCCATCGGTTGAGCCTGATCGAACACAGCTTGGGGAGCCGGACCGTAGAGATCGGCGGTCCCATCCAGCCTGCTCACTCTGATGAATATCGCGCCTGCCTCTTCGGCTCCGTGTCGTCGGACGGCGCCGAAGGCGCCTTCGACAAAACATCGACGCAGATACGCCGCGACCCAGATGCCGGATTTCAAACGCATGGGAGGGAGGCGCTCATGCGCGCGGCACCGGCACGATCAGAGTGATCGGCGTCACATGAATCATATTCGCAAGTCCAAGGCCGATGGCGCCTCGATCATCAAACCATCGATTCCAGAGCTGACACGACGGAGCAAATCGTTGTGCGGTCATTCCAGCGGACGACCGGTCAGACCCGCAAGTTCGCGGGTGACGCGTTCGGACATTTGCCCCGTGATCGGCAGCTTGCGGTCGCGCTCAAATCGCTCAATGGTGGCGCGGGTGTCCGCATCGTAAATTCCGGTCGCCTTGAGCGGTCCGTAGCCGTAATCGCTGAGGGCGCGTTGGATGGCAAGCACTTGGCGCGACGGCGCGAGAAGAACAGCAATCGCATCTTCCTTTTGCGTGCTGGTGCGCGTCGGCGTGACCTTCGCCGCCGATCGCGTGATCGATTGCAATAAGGCCTCAGTCGGTTCCACACTCGGCTTGAGACTTGCCGATTGTTCGAAGTCGCGAACAGCGGCGTCTGTTTTCGCGCCATAAATTCCGTCCACCGGTCCATCGTAGAATCCGCGACGCGCCAATTCGCGCTGGACGTCGGAGATGATCTCGGTTCTTGGTCGCGGCGTCCCCGATGGGACCGGCATGCCACCTTCTGCCTCAGCCGGCCGCGGACGCGGCAGGGTCGCGACGATGCCACCGGTCGCGTCGGTTGCGGCGATCGGAGGCGGCCGCACCGCGAAAATCGGAGCCGGATGGGGACCAGGCTGCAGAAACAGGCCATTGATGAATATGGCAGCAATGGCGGCGCTGGCCAGGATCGCAACAAAGGAGTCGCGCGGGCTGCGCGTCAGCCAACGCACGACCAACGCACGCAGCAATCCGCTGCTAAGGACAGGATCCTCATCGTCAGCCGCAGCCGAGCGGCGATTTCTTACAGCCCCGTTAGGCACTTTTCCTCACTGGCGTGTTCGATTCCTCTGGCGCGCCGGTCGAACGGATCGGACCGGATGAGAGCCGTCGATCGACCGCGGAATCGATGTGTATCCGACGCGAATGCTCGCAGTCGAGCGGCAAACGCACGATCACCTGTGTTCCTTCTCCGACATGGCTCCGAATATCCATCTCACCGCCATGCAAGACTGCAAGGCCCTTGACGATCGACAGGCCGAGACCGGTGCCATCGTGACGCCGATCATAGGCCGAGCGCGCCTGGAAAAACCGATCGCCCAGACGTGGGAGATCGTCCGCGCCGATTCCGATGCCGTTATCCTCGACTGTTATGACAAAAGTCGGGCCGTCGATCGCGGCAGCCACCACCACCCTGCCCCCACGATCGGTGAACTTGATGGCGTTGGACAGGAGGTTGATCAGAATTTGCTTCATGGCGCGTTTGTCGGCCACCACATCAGGAAAGCCACCGGGAACGTTGACCAGGAGTTCCAGACCGGCGTCACGCGCCTTCAGCGCCAGCAGGTCGCAACAATTCTCCAGCACCGCCGCCAGCGCAAACGGTTCCGGTCTGAGTTCGAACTCTCCGCTATCGAGTCTCGACATGTCCAGAATGCCGTTGAGGACCGACAGCAAGTGCGTTCCGGAATCGTTGATCAGATTCGCATATTCCCGACGCCGCTCGGAATCGAGACGCAGTTGCGTTTCGTTGAGAAGCATTTCGGAAAAGCCGATAATGACATTGAGCGGCGTGCGCAGCTCGTGACTCATGGTCGCAAGAAATTGGCCTTTTGCGACATTGGCTCGTTCGGATTCCGCGCGCGCCGCCTCGAGCGCCTGCTGCTGACTCTTGCGCTCGGTAACATCGCGCATGACGGCGACCACCTCGCGGAGGTCATCGGCCGTTGCGTTTGCGACCGGCCGATCAAGGAGACGGCAACGCATTTCGATCCAGATGAACAATGATCCCCTGGAATCAGCCTGGTCGCAGCGCACCCGAAATTCGACCGAGCGATCCTCCCCGCATGCCGAGACCTCGGCGAGAGCGCTCAGATAGGCCGGCCGATCAAGCACATGAATGCGATCAAACAGGCCGTGCCCCAGCAACTCGCTCGGCCGGGCGCCGAACAACGATTCCGCCGCAGGAGAGGCAAACAGCGTCGCACCGCTGCGGCCGTGCCGCGTGATGACGTCAGTCATGTTCCGGGCCAGCAGCTGATACTTGCCCTCCTCTGCGTGCAGCATCCAACGACTGGTGCGCGCGAGCGATTCTACTCCGAGCGCCAGCCCCGTTGCGTAGAGCGTGGCGGAGACAATTCCGATCGCAGCCAGCGTGCTTCCGCCTGTTTCCGCAGTCGATCCATGCGACATGCTGACGACAGTCAAATAGCCGCAAGCCAGCAGCGCAGCGGTCGCACCGAACGCCACGACCCGACGAGACGCGGACAGCGCCGCTTCCAACGGCACGACAACCAACCAGATCGCGACAAACGACGAAATTCCGCCGCTCGCAGCGGCCACCGCCGTGATCAAGCCGGTCAGGGCGATCGACGACAGACCATGCGCCGCCTCGTAATGACCGGTGCGAGAGAGAAAAAAGGCCGTGAGGATCGGCGCCATCAGCCACGCGACCGTCAGCAGTTCCAGTGGGCTCGGCACTCCACGCAAGACCAGGTAGATCGGAAAAGCTGCAAGTGCGCCGAGGCTCCCGAGCAGCCGAGGCGTCATGAACGCCCGATGGCGCGCACGCGTGAGCGCGTCAATCTGCGCCGAAGGATGCACCAACCCGTCGACGTAATCGCGAACTGACTCGAAAAGACCCACGTTTCCCAATGCACGCCGGATTCAACAGACGCGCTCCCCTTATATGGTTTTCGGATCGTGTCAGACGCCGCTTAAGCGAACACTAAAGGCGCGCGCGCGCGCAGCGAACATGCGCGAATAGCTCGCGTTTTCGACCTCGGTGTCGCGGTATTTGTCAGTCATGGTGAACGGTGTGTTGCTTGGTGAACAAGTGGTTTCCAAAATGCTGAGGTCGACTGAATTCGGCGGCCCGTACCATGGCGTTCTTCACCAATCATTCAAGTTTTAGCCAAATTGCAAAAATTTGAATTTTCAGAAAAATCGAATCGCATTTGCGTCGATAAAGCGCAAAAATGTCGGGGTCAGGCGAACCCGATTTTCAAAGGTGCCTGCTACCGTGCCTCTGGGGATAGATACAGGCGTGATCTCAGGGGATCTCGGGAGAGGGGAGGACGTAGAGGACAGGACCATGATGTTCTTGGTGAGGGTGGCGTTCTGGCTGGGCGTCGTTCTGGTTTTATTGCCAAGTGGCGGCGCGCGAGAAACTTCGAACGCTACCACGCAGGGCTCCGCGATCAGCGCGACGGAGGCGGTTTCGGCTGCCTCTGCGACGGTGTCTGACATGCGCAACTTCTGTGGGCGCCAACCTGACGCCTGCGCTGTGGGTGCACAGGCCGCGACGTCGCTCGGGCAGCGCGCGCAGGCTGGGGCAAAGATGCTTTATGACTTTCTGAGCGAGCGATACGGCCCGCAGCCCACGACCGGCTCCGTTGGCTCGTCCTCAAAGTCTGCCGGTGTCACGGCCGGCAAGCCGTCTCAACACACACTGACGGCCTCAGACATCGCCCCGGCGTGGCGGGGACCCCAGCCGCAACGCAGGGAAGCACAAAGCCGTAATCCCACCTAAGAACAAGGGAACGGCAGCCGCGTCTGCCGCCATCGCGCAGGGGCCTCGGTTTGCACCCTACCTGGGTACGCTGACGACCGAGGAGATCGGAGCCGACCGAAGGTCCGGCAGCGTCATGCGCGCTGGTGGCCGATCAGGCAAACGGGACCGGATCAACTCGCCTCTGGCGATTTTCTTTTTCCCCTGTAGCCGACCGTGGCGCTATACCTCATATATAGACCACGGACGCGGGCCGGCGGTCCCAATTCTGTCCGAGACGCTGACCGCCCATGCGCGTCACCTGGAACACGATGACCACGATCGATGAAATCACTGACAATTTTTCGTTGCTGGACGATTGGGACGACCGGTATCGCTACGTCATAGAGCTCGGACGTGCACTGGTGCCCGTTAGCGACTCAGCACGAACCGAAGGCAACAAGGTCCAGGGCTGCGCCAGTCAGGTATGGCTCGTGACCACGGTGAAGCCCAATGGTGCTGCTGGTCCAGTGCTAGACTTCCTCGGAGACAGCGACGCTCACATCGTGCGCGGTCTGATCGCCATTCTGCTCGCACTTTATTCGGACAAGGCCGCCCGCGACATTCTCTCGACCGACGCGCTTGCAATATTCGATCGTCTTGGTCTGCGTGAACATCTCACGCCACAACGATCGAATGGGCTGCGATCAATGGTCGAGCGCATTCGCGCGGACGCGCGCTCAGCCTTGGCTTCGGCAGGCTAGTTGAAAAGGCTTTTGGGTTGAAAGCCTCAGTGGCGGTGGCGGCCGAACGCCACGCTCAAGTCGCTTGTCGCGTCTCAACAACTGCAAGCGAACGCACAATCGAGCATCTACTTGGAACGTTTGCGCCGCTGCTGACCGAGCCCCATCTGCTTTGCCAATTGAGAGCGGGCCGCCGCGTAATTTGGGGCCACCATGGGGTAATCCGCCGCCAAATCCCATTTGTCGCGATATTGTTCAGGCGTCATGTTGTACTGCGTGCGAAGATGTCTCTTGAGGGATTTGAATTTTTTGCCGTCCTCAAGACACACAATGTATTCGGGCGTGATTGACTTCTTCACCGGCACCGCGGGCTTCAGCGGTTCGGTCGGCACCTCGCTCTGCCCGGCCGATACCCGCAGCAATGCGGAGTGAACCTGGTTGATCAGCGACGCAATATCGTTTGCTTGTACGGAATTGTTGCTGACATAGGCTGAGACAATATCGGCCGTCAGCTCGATGTAGTTGTCATTTCCGGCATTTTCGCTCATCGGCCCGCTGTCCCTAGGGAAATTATTTTCAGAATATTCGATCCCGGTTGCATGCACTGGCACGTGAACTCATCACGCAGGCACCGGCGGAGAACGCGCTATTCGAATCGAATCTTCTGCTCTACGCGTGTGATTACTATCATTTCTACGCAAAGGCAAGAACAAATTACGTGCGCGAACAAGTAGCGGGCCCAGAACTATTGATATTTTGCCCACCATGACTGGGCCTGAAAGACTTGGAGCGGAGAGACTGAGCTTTCTCAGGCAAATTCACGGAGTTTGACTTGCCCCGCGGATCCTATGCCGGTCCGCGCTGCGGGAACAAGAGGCAAAGGGATGCCATCAACTCAATTCAACGGCCTGGGGGCAAACAGTTCCAGCGTTTGCTTGCGCGCGTTGCCAGCGGGTTCGCCGACATGGCGGGCGACGGCCTCTCAGCCACGCCAGATCGTTGGGGGCTGATCTGCGAAGCATTCAAACGTGATCATCGCAGCGCGGCGGCGCACCGCAAATCGCGCGACCGACTGATTACCGCGACCATTGCAGCACGCGGCGCGACGCCGAGACATGATGCGCGCAAGCGGCCGCCGCCGGGCGGCCAGCTTCGGAGCCTAGGGATTGCTTTCGAGATGATCGCGCAGCGCATCGATGGAATTGAATTTCATGGTTCCCTGAGACAGCTGCGCCTCGATCGATCCATCGGTATAGAGCGTGTAGGCCATCCCATCGATGACGCCCGATTTGAGAATTGCGACGGGGCGCAGTTCGCTGGCCGCCCGCGGCGCGGGCGCCGCCTCCTCGGGCTTTTCGACCGGCAGGACGGGCTCGATACGCTCGCGCGCGACAGCAGGTTCGGGTTTCTGGGCGCGGGCAAAAACGTCGGCTGACGCAGCCACGCCAACCTTCGCCTCGGCAGGCCATACGGCGTCGAACAAGTTCGCGCGTTGAGGCTGATCGACCAGGCGTTCGGCGACCACTCCGAGGCGGGGCGCTTCAAGGACGACGCTGCGCGCCGCCGCCGGGGCCGGGCCGCCGCCGCCCTGCTTTGGCGCGGGTTGCGGTACGAAATTCGTCTCGGGCGCTCGCTCGGCTCGCGCCGGCGGCGGCGCACCCGCGCGCGCGGCACTCTGCGGCGACAGCGGCACGCTGTCCGTTTCTTCCACCATCGCGGCCTCTCCGACCGCGCGGACCATCGGAAAAATGTTCGGACGCGGCCGCCCGGCCGGCGCCTCGTCGGACGGAGTGTCGTTGGAATATACGGCCGTCAAGCGCGGCTCGGTCGGTCGCGTTTCACCCGACCGCGGCTCGCGGCCCGGACCCTCGTTGCCAGGCTTCTGAGGAAAGGTCCCACGACCGAGACCGGGACCGCCACGCATCGGCAGCCCTTGTGCAGGGGGTTCGTTAGGCTCCGGCCGGGTGTTCCGCATCGGCGGGCGCCCGCCGAGCGCGTCGGCGATCCGTCGCAACTCACGCACCGCCGCTGAAATGCCGATCAGAATGAGCCCGCCGGTGACGGAAATCGTTCCGGCAACGATGAGGGTATTGCCAAAACTGAACTCATTGATGGGGATCCCGAACCCAATAGTGAACATCCCGATGGCGGTGGCGATTACTCCAATTGCTAGCAAGAAAGCGTGCATGTGCGTAACGCCCCTACTCGACCTCGCGCCGGCCGGTTCCCTTGAGTGCTCATGAATGTCGCACTAAAGGTGTTCCCTCCCTTGATCGGGCGCAAGCACGAAGTCACGGAAACGGTTCCACTTGTGGACAGAGTGGTGTCGAAAACTGTCGATAACGCAGTATATTACCTCAACCGCCAAGTCGCTTGCTGAAATATACTCGTCGCATCTGTGAAACAGGACCGGCGCGGGTCCTCATTCCGCGCCACAGAGACGAAACCCAAAAGCCCGGCAGCAAGTTGCCCCCAGAGCCGCCACGTCATATGAGAGCCACGGGAAATTACGCCCAAGAGAATGGACGCACGAGAACGGACCGAGGCGAAGGAACCGGCCCACGGATCCAAGGAACCGCCTCCGTCCCGTATTAGTTCGAGATTCCAGCCCCGCAACCGACGACCGAGGAGAAGGCCATGTCTTTCACCCTGCCCGAACTACCCTATTCGTACGACGCGCTTGCCCCCTACATGTCGCGCGAAACACTCGAATATCATCATGACAAGCATCATCTCGCTTACGTCAATAACGGCAACAATCTGATCAAAGGCACCGAATTCGAAGGCAAGTCCCTGGAAGATGTCGTCAAGGGCTCGTTCGGCAAGAATGCCGGCCTCTTCAACAATGCCGGCCAGCACTACAATCACATTCATTTCTGGAAGTGGATGAAGCAGGGCGGCGGCGGCGACAAAATTCCAGGCGAGCTGGAAAAGAAGATCGTCGCCGATCTCGGATCAGTCGCCAAAATGAAGGAAGATTTCGTCCAGGCCGGCGTTACCCAATTCGGATCGGGATGGTGCTGGCTCGCGGTCAAGGACGGAAAGATCGTCGTGACCAAAACCGCGAATGGTGAAAGTCCGCTGGTGCAAGGCGCCAAGCCCATTCTGGGTTGCGATGTGTGGGAGCATTCCTACTACATCGACTATCGCAATCGACGCCCGGATTATCTCAAGGCGTTCGTTGATCATCTCGTCAACTGGGAGAATGTCGCGGAAATGTACAGCGCGGCATCGAAATGACGATCGCACGCGCAATGTGAATGCGCGTTCAGGGTTCGCATCGCGTCACTCGGCCCCGCGGTCAACGTGTGGGTCGAGTGCAGCGCGGGATGCGCGAAACGCGCACTGGCGAGCAGGCGAAATGACGCACCGAGTTGACTTACATCGGCCGCTCCTGCATGCGAGAAAGCAATAGGGCGCAGAACGAACGTTGAGGCTCAACGGCCAAAAAAGCGCCTTGGAGTCTGGGAAAACGCCTGTCGCAGCGCAACAAGTCAGTCGCACGGCCATGTTCATATCGTCACCGCGGGGGCTGACGACGGACCGGATCGCCGATGGCGTGGCGGTGTCCGTTCTCGTCGCCGTTTCGATCATCGCCGCGCTGACATTCCGAGACTATGGACTTGGCTGGGACGACTATACGCACGCCCAGTACGGCGATTTGCTGCTGAAGCTTTATTCCTCCGGCTTCACCGACCGGCGCGCCCTGTCCTTCGTCAATCTTTATGCCTATGGCGGCGGCTTCGACATGGTGTCGGCGCTGGTTGCGAAGATTTCCGGCTTCGATCTGTTCGAAACCCGCCGACTGGTCGGCGCAATCGTCGGCATCGGCGGCCTGCTGGTGACGTGGCGCCTGGGCCGACGCATTGGCGGCCCGGTCGCCGGCTTGCTTGCGCTCGTTCTGTTGGCAGCGTGCCCGCTCTACTACGGGCACATGTTCATGAATCCGAAGGACGCGCCGTTTGCGGCTGCAATGGCGGTGCTGCTGCTCGGCGGCGTGCGGATTTTCCAGGACTATCCGGCACCGTCGCCATCCGCCGGCGTGCTGTTCGGCATCGGCCTCGGGCTCGCAATCGGGACGCGCGTGCTCGGCGGCCTCACACTTTTTGCGTTTCTCGCAGCATTCCTGCTGCTCATTGTCGACGACATCCTGACATCGAACGCCCGGCACGCGATCCGCCGGGCCAGTCAATTCGTGTTCGCACTGATTCCGGCGCTGATCATCGCCTACGCCGTGATGGCCGTGATTTGGCCGTGGTCGGTTGTGTCCCCGCTCAATCCGTTGCGGGCGGTTGCTTATTTCTCGCATTTCTTTGAGAAGCCGTGGAAGGAAATGTTCGATGGAACGTTGCTGTCGGTGCCGGACATGCCGCGCAGTTATGTTCCGCAGCTATTCGTGCTGGAAATGCCCGAAATTCTGCTGGCGCTCGGCCTCGGCGGCATTGCAGGTGCATTCGTCGCGGCGACACGACGCGAGATTCCAATTCAGCAGCGCGCGCCCCTGATCTTCCTGGCGACGGCTGTCATCGTTCCAATCGCACTGACGGTCGTGCTCAAACCTGCGATGTACAACGGCATTCGACATTTCGTGTTCGTGACACCGCCGCTCGCCGCCCTCGGCGGCTTTGCCGGCGCTTGGATCATCGAACGCGTCGGTCGTCGCGGACCGGCGCTTGCCGGGCTCGCCGCGGCGGCGATCGCAGCCTGCTTTATCCTGCCGATCAAGGACATGGTCCGGCTGCATCCCTATCAGTACACGTATTTCAACTGGCTCGCCGGCGGCGTTCAAGCCAATGACGATCGCTACATGCTGGATTACTGGGGCCTTGCGTTCAAACAGGCCGGACAAGAGCTGCGCGCCAAATTGACGGAAGGCCTCGAGGTTCCCACGGCGCATCGTCGGTGGCGCATCGCGGTGTGTGGTCCACAGCGTCCTGCCGCGGTGGAACTCGGGCCGGAGTTCGTGACAACCTGGGACGCGAAAGGCGCGGACTTCGCCATGATGCTGGGTGAGTTCTACTGCGCCCAACTCAAGGCCCCGATCCTGGTTGAGATCGAGCGCGAAGGCGTGGTCTACGCGCGCGTCTATGACATCCGCGGACGGACCATATCGAGCCTGCTGACGATACCGCCGCCGTAAGGGCTCCCCGCTCGCGATTCCCGAAGCTATGCTCGTGGCTGCGTGGATTGAGCCTTTGTGACGCCCGCATTCGAAGGTCAGGGGACCGCATGCCGTCCATTTTCGTATTCGATGCTTATGGCACGCTGTTCGATATTCATTCCGCAATCGCAAAATATCGTAACGTCGTCGGGCCCGATGCTGATCGCATGTCCGAGTTGTGGCGAACCAAACAGCTCGAGTACACCTGGACGCTCACTCTGGCGGGTCGCTATCTCGATTTCTGGGCTTTGACGGAGCGGGCGCTCGACTTCGCTCTGCTGCGCTCGCCTTCAATCGACAAAGCGTTGAAGAGCAACCTGATGGACGCCTATCTTACGCTCGATGCCTATCCGGATGCGCACGTCGTGCTGCACGACCTCAAGATCAGCGGCAAACGCACCGCAATCTTATCCAACGGCACTCCGGCCATGCTCGACGCAGCAATCGGCGCGGCAATGCTTCGATCGGAGCTCGATTTCATCCTTTCTGTCGATCCGCTCCGCATGTACAAGCCCCGTCCGGAGGTCTACCAGCTGGTCTTGGATGCATGCGGTGCCGCCCCGGCGGAAGTCGTGTTCATATCCTCCAATCGTTGGGACGTGATGGGTGCATCCGCATTTGGCTTTCGCACCATCTGGGTCAATCGCGCCGGCTTGCCGCAGGAGTACGCCGAATTCACGCCTCATCAGGTGCTGCCTGATCTGCGCGGCGTCGCCTCGTTGATCTGAAACAGGTTACGCAGCAAACGTCGCCAGGATGCGCGCCCAACTTCGGGTGCCTTTGTGAAACGAAGTGAGGTCGTACTTTTCGTTGGGCGAATGGATGCGATCGTCGTCGAGACCAAAGCCGATGAGCAACGTGTCCATGCCGAGCAAGCGTTTGAAGTCGGCGACGATCGGGATCGAGGCGCCGGAGCCGATCAGGAGCGCTTCCCTGCCCCATTCTTGGGTCAGGGCGCGTTGCGCAGCCGCCAGCTTCGCCATGCCCCAATCGAGCGATATGGCGGGCGCGCCGGCGTGACTGATAAATTCCGCTGTGCAGTCGGTCGGCAGCCGCGAACGCACGAAGGCACGAAAGCCGTCACGGATCTTGTCCGGATCCTGCCCGCCGACGAGGCGAAATGAAATCTTGGCGGACGCTTGCGACGGGATAACGGTTTTTGAACCTTCACCGGTATATCCACCGTTGATGCCGTTGATGTCACAAGCCGGCCGCGAGGAAATCTGTTCAATCAGCAGGCGATCCTTTTCGCCTGCCGGCACAGCGAGACCGACCTGCCCGAGGAAGTTTTCTGGAGTAAAGTCGAGGGCAGCCCACTGCGCGCGCACCTGCGGCGGCAATTCCTTCGCACCGTCGTAGAAGCCGGGAATTGTAATCTTACCCCGCTCGTCATGAATTGCTGCCAATATCTTGCACAGCACCCGGATCGGATTCTGTGCAGCCCCGCCGAAGAGACCCGAGTGCAGGTCTCGGTCGGCCGCCGTGATCTTGACCTCGTCATAGACGAGACCGCGCAATGATGTGGTGATGGCGGGTGTCTTCGGATCCCACATCCCGGTGTCGCAGACCAGCGCGATATCGGCGCGCAATTCCTTTTTGTTCGCTTCAACAAAAGGTCCGAGATTTTTCGATCCGCATTCCTCCTCGCCTTCGATCAGCATTGTGATCGGCAACGGCAGAGAGCCCGTCACCGCCTTCCAGGCGCGACAAGCCTCGATGAATGTCATGACCTGCCCCTTGTCGTCGCAGGCACCGCGCGCGACGATGACGCGACGTCCGTCGGACAAAGTGTCGATGCGTGGTTCGAATGGCGGGCTTTTCCAAAGCTCCAACGGATCGACCGGCTGCACGTCGTAGTGTCCGTAGAACAGAACGCTTGGACCGGATCCGCTCCCGCTTTTTGCAAGCACCGCCGGATGACCGGCCGTCGGTCGCACGCCCGCATCGAAACCGAGTGAACTCAAATCCTGCGCGAGCACCTTGGCCGCGGCACGACATTGTTCCTGATAGGCAGGATCTGTTGAGATCGACTTAATACGAAGCAGCGCAAACAATCGCTCGAGGCTCGCGTCGAGATCATGATCGATACGGTCGAGTACGGCGTCGAGGGTATTCACGTCATCCTCCGTCCAGTTGAGCGTGACATCTGTGCAACGCGATCCAAAGAACTTGCAGTCTAGAACGGCCAAAGGCGCTAAGTCTCGCTTCCTTCGCTTGAATTCGATGGACGCCGCGTCCAAAATCAATAGTTCTTGCCGCCTCCGCACGATCGCTAACGCGAACGGCTGAAGCCGCAAGAGAAGTTGCGAGGACATTGCGAGACCATCATGGAGGAATTGATCGGCCGCATCGTTGCCAATGTCGGCGTTGATCGATCAGTCGCTGAGAAATCCGTCGGCATCATTCTTGATTTTCTTCTCAAGGAAGGGCCAACCGACAAAGTGCAAATGCTGGTCGACAAGCTTCCGGGCGCGGCTGAGGCCGTACAGGCTGCGCGCGCCGCAAGTGGCGGCGGCGGAATTTTCGCCGGAATGGGTGGCATCATGGGCGTCGGCAGCCGGTTGATGGGGATCGGACTGGGAATGGATCAAATTCGCAATGTGACGCGGGAGGTCATCGCCTATACGCGGGAGAAAGCCGGTGACGGCGCTATCGACGACGTGGTCGGTGCGATCCCCGGTCTGGGTCAGTTCATGTGATTTGCGACGGTCGCACCCTCGCGGCCGGAAGAAGAGTCCAAAAAAGAAGTCCTGTTAGAGAGTTCAGGAGGCGTTCATGTCGTACCCCATCGCCGACCTCGAGGGCATTGCCCCGGGCGTGGCAGCCACGCTGAAGTCGGTTGGCATTCGCACGACACAAAAGCTGCTGGAAGCCGCGAAGAACCTCAAAGGCCGCAAGGCGCTCGCGGAAAAGACCGGATTTGACGAAAAGGAGATCCTGCGGTTGGCCAACATGGCCGATCGCATGCGGATCAAGGGCGTCGGCGAGGACTATGCCGAACTGCTCGAAGCGGCAGGCGTGGATACCGTTCGAGAGCTCAAGTATCGCAATCCCATAAATCTGGCGCGCGCAATGGCAAGCGCCAACCAGAAGCGCAATCTCGTCGAACTGCTGCCGTCGGAAAAGGCGGTTATTCGATGGATTGCCTATGCCAAGACGTTGCCGTTGAAAATCTCCTATTGATCGCGGCCCGGCCCGACCCGACCAGAGGTCGGCTGCCAAGCAGACGCCATTGCCGCGCGCCGGGGCCTGAAAAGGCAGTACAACCGCGACTTGACACCCTGGCTGGGACCGCGCAAAGCGAGGCCCATGAGCCTCGCGAAGCCGCCCTCTGCGCGTTCAACCGATAGCGAGCCCTCGGTGCTGGCGCGGCTTCTGGCGCTGGGTCGGCCGGTCGTCATGGGCATCCTTAACGTTACGCCTGATTCCTTTTCCGACGGGGGCCGTTTTCTCGCCCCTGAGCAGGCTCTCGCACAAGCAAAACGGATGATCGCCGAGGGCGCCGATATCGTCGACATCGGGGCTGAATCCACCCGCCCCTATGGCGGCGCGGTCGCGGTTTCGGCGGACCAGGAACTGGCGCGACTCGAACCAATCCTACCGGCGCTGAGGGACCTCGGCGTCCCGATCTCCATCGATACCATGAAGGCCGAAGTCGCAGCCTGGGCGCTCGAGGCCGGCGCCGTCATCGTCAATGACGTTTGGGGCCTGCAGCGAGATCCGGAGATGGCGCCCATCGTTTCAGGATACGGCATTCCGATCGTGATCATGCACAACCGGGAGACCGCTGATCCGACGATCGACATCATGGCCGATATTGCAGCATTCTTCACGCGCTCGCTTGAGATCGCCTCGCGCGCCGGAATTGCCCAGAACCGCATTGTTCTCGATCCCGGTATCGGCTTTGGAAAAACACCGGAGCAAAGCATGACGGCGATTGCGCAGCTTGACCGCCTGACATCGTTTGGGCTGCCGCTCCTGGTCGGCGCCTCCCGCAAGCGGTTCATCGACGCGGTGGTCCCATCTCCGCCCGATCGCCGGATCGGCGGCTCCATTGCCAGCCACTTGCTGGCGATCGAGAACGGCGCGGCCATCGTGCGCGCGCACGATGTCGCCGAGACTGTCCAGGCATTCCGCGTCGCCGCCGCTATCCGGAGGACACGATGAGCGACAGCATTTTTGTGACCGGCCTCCTCATTCACGCCCACCACGGCGTGATGGACCACGAAGAAAAGGTCGGGCAGCGTTTCATCATCGACCTCGAACTATGGCTGGACCTGTCCGACGCCGCGCGTTCCGATAAACTGGCAGACACCGTCTCCTACAGCGCCATCGCCGAAACTGCCACGCAAGCATTCACGTCCCGCAATTATCGACTGGTCGAGGCGGCAGCCGGTAGCATGGCCGACGCGATCTTGGCGACGTTTCCACGCGTCGCCAGCATTCGCGTGACCGTGCACAAGCCGCACGCGCCAGTCGCCGCGATCTTCGGCGATGTCGGAGTGACCCTGCTGCGCTCGCGCCATGGTTGAGGCCCTCGTTGCGTTGGGCGGCAACATCGGCGACGTTCGCGACACCCTCAATTGCGCGGTTGCGATGTTCTGCGACGGGCAGGAGGTCAAGCTGATCAGGCGCTCCGCAGATTATCGGACCCCCCCTTGGGGGGTCGAGGATCAGCCAATCTTCGTGAATGCGTGTATCCGGGTCGCGACTGCACTGCGGCCGCGCCCTCTGCTTGAGCGCGCTCACATCATCGAACGCCAGTTCGGTCGCGACCGATCGAACGAGCAGAAATGGGGGCCGCGCCCGATCGACATCGACCTTCTCGCCTACGGCGCCGTCGTGTGCGACGAGCCAGGCCTGAGCCTGCCGCATCCGCGCCTGTTCGAGCGCGCGTTCGTGCTGGTTCCCCTGGCTGAAATTGCACCGGATTGGACCATCAATGGGATCTCGATCCGACAGGGGTTGGCACGAGTCGACCAAACCGGGATCGAACGCCTATCATAGTGATCGACCCGCCAGTCTGGCATCTTCATTGCTTTGCAGACGTACGGCCGAACAGAATAGGACCATTGGCATGGCCGACATCTCGGACGATATCCCGCTGGCGGCCGAATTCCCTCCAGCGTCGCGGGAGCAATGGCTGAAGCTGGTGGACGGAGTGCTCAAGGGCGCTCCGTTCGAGCGTAAGTTGGTGGCCAAGTCCTACGATCGGCTGGCGATCCAGCCGCTGTATTCCAGGGCGGCGGCGCGTCCGGTCGCGGCACGATCACCCGGCATGCCTTGGCAGGTCTCGCAGCGGGTCGAACATCCCGATCCCGCCTCCGCGAATGCGGAAGCGCTCCAGGACCTGAGCGGCGGTGCGACCGGTCTGTCGCTGGTCTTCGCGGGATCGATCGGTGCCTATGGCTACGGCCTCCCCGCGACCGGGGCCGCGATTGCGCGTGCACTTGACAATATTCTTCTCGACGCCGGCATCTCGATCGAGCTCGATCTCGGGATGGACCGCGAGGCCGCAAGCGGGGCGATGGCGGCCATCATAGGACGCCAGGGCATTGCGCCAAGCTCCACCAATATTCGGTTCGGCTTCGATCCGATCAGCGAGGCGGCCGCCTTCGGGCAGAGCACTCTGCCGCTCGACCAACTCGCCGGCCGATTGGCCGCCGCGGCCGGCGGTCTGGCGGCGCAAGGCTTCAAGGGCCCGTTCGCCGTCGCGGATGGCCGGCTCGTACACAATGCGGGGGGATCAGAGGCGCAGGAACTCGGCTACGTCCTTGCCGCGGGAGTCACTTATCTTCGCGGCCTCGAACAGGAGTTCCCGCTGGATACGGCGCGCCGGCTGCTGTTCTTTCGTCTGGCCGCCGATGCCGACCAGATTCTGACAATCGCGAAGTTCCGGGCGTTGCGGAAACTTTGGGCGCGCGTCGAAGCGGCGTGCGGACTTTCCCCGGAGCCGATCACAATTTCCGCCGAGACCGCCTGGCGGATGATGACGAAGCGCGATCCGTGGGTGAACCTGCTGCGCACAACGATTGCGGTGTTCTCCGCCGGCGTCGGCGGGGCTGACAGCATCAGTGTGTTGCCGCATACGGCTGCGCTCGGTCTTCCCGACCGCTTTGCGCGCCGCATGGCGCGCAATACGCAGCTCATTCTATTGGAGGAATCAAACCTCGGGAGGGTCTCCGATCCGGCAGCGGGGTCCGGCGGCGTCGAAGATTTGACTGACAAGCTTTGCAACGCCGCATGGGCCCAGTTTCAGGAGATCGAACGAATTGGTGGCGCTGGTCCTGCCCTCGAGCAGGGGCTGATTCAGCGCAACGTCGCCGCGACGCGTGCGGAGCGGCAAACCGCAATAGACCGTCGCAAAGACGCGCTGACCGGCACCAGCGAATTTCCCAACCTGGCGGAAGCGCAGGTGTCTGTGCTCGATGTTGCACCGGTTTTCGTTGCGCGATCCGGAAGGGCGGCTGTGACCATCGAAGCGATGCCATGCTTTCGATTGGCGGAACCCTTCGAGCGGCTGCGCGACAGGTCCGACGCAATATTGTCCAAGACCGGCGGGCGACCGAAGATTTTTCTCGCCAATCTTGGACGCCTGTCTGACTTCGGCGCACGCGCGATGTTTGCCAAGAACTTCTTCGAGGCCGGCGGCATTGCAGCCGTCACCAACGAGGGGTTTGCCTCTTCGCTGCTTGACTGCGTACCGAAGACAGATCAGTCGGCGATGATTGCAGCGTTCAAGGCCTCGGGTACGGCGCTCGCCTGCTTGTGCTCATCCGACGCACAATACGCAAGCGAGGCGGTGTCCGCGGCCAAGGCCTTGGGCAACGCCGGCGCACGCTACATTTGTTTGGCTGGCTGGCCGCAAGACTTGGAGGCAGCGTTAAAGGCGGCCGGCGTCGGGACATTTATTCATGTCGGTTGCGATGTCGTGGCAACCCTAAAGATTGCACTTCAATTCGTGGAGGTCACGTAATCGTTGCGCGGTCGCGCCATTCGCTGCGAGCGTCGTGACCCGTAGCAAGATTATTCGCTGCCTCGATTCCGTCGAAATCATTGCGTTGATTTAGTTCACCGTCCACGGATCGGACATCACCAGGACCTGTCTGTCCTCCGAGAACATGGCGCCGGGAGGTTTGCACTGGGCGCGAAAATCCGCGCTGACCTCCAGGAACGCACTCGTGGTCTGCAGCACGCTGTATTCGTTGTGCTCGCGGTAGATCGCTGCAAACGCTTGCGACGTGTCGCGACGTTCTCCCGCGGCCCAGACCTTCAACAATAGCAATCCTTGCGCGGAACCCAGTCGCTCTTGCAGAAAATGGGCGGCGCATCCGCAGTCGCCGATCTCGGTCTTGATCGGCTGGCAGGCCCGCTCAAGCGAGCCGGCCGTTACACTGTGCGACGAATATGACGTCATCTCCGAGCTATTTGCTTCGGTCGTGACGGCCGCAAAAACAAGAAAAATCCCAAGCGACAACATGCGCATCCGATGGATTCCTATAATTGCGTTGAGGGACCGCCGATCAGATCTGCAGCGGATCGAAGAAAGCACTCAATGAACCGGTTAGGACAAATTTTGCCAGCTGAGCACAGCCGTCTTAAGTCGTTCGTCGAATTCTCGCTAAAATACGGTCCCCGCCGATGATCGGATCACTCGCATCGCAATTTTGCCGAGCGCACGATCCGCCATGCGTGGATATTATCCGTCATAAGTCGGCGCAAAGCGCTGGCGGCGCTGCGAATTCGCGTGCGAAGGATAGGCTGTGATCGATCCGGAACTAAGTCGCTGACGACGCGCGAACGATCGAGACCGCGTCGTTCCGGATCTACTCGATCAGGGGAATTGCCGCCGTGGTAATGATATCGCGATACTTTTTGATCTCATCGGAGATAAATTTCTTTGCCGCATCGGGAGGAAGCGACATCGGTTCCGCGCCTTGCAACTGGAACTTGGCACGGACGTCGGGGTCCGCAACCGCTGCGGCAAGTTCCGTATTGAGCTTGGCGACAATAGCGGCGGGCGTGCCCTTCGGGGCCAGCAGGGCGAACCAGCCCGACATCACGTAGTCCGGCAGCCCGGCCTCCTTGGTGGTCGGCGTATCAGGCAAGGCGTCGAGCCGATTGGCGCCGGCAACCGCCAACGACTTCGCACCTTTGGCTTGCAGTGCAAACGATACGTTCGGGAGCCACTGGAAACCCAACGGCACAGATCCGGCAATCAGATCCGGTCCATACTGCGCGATATTGCGGTAGGGGACATGCGTGATTTTGACTCCGGCGACTTGGCCGAAGTACTCACCCGCGAGATGTTGCGAACTGCCAACGCCGACCGAACCGTAGTTGAGTTCGCCGGGATGGGCTTTGGCGTAGGCGACCAGTTCCTGCAAGCTGTTGACCGGCAGTTTGTTGCTCGCCACCACCACGATCGTGAATGCGGCAAACGGCGAGATCGCTTCGAAATCGGTCTCGGGATCGTATCCGAGATCCTTGTAGAGCGCCTTGTTCGCGGCGACCGGACCCGAACCCCCGCCAAGCAACGTGTAGCCGTCCGGGGCTGCTTTCGCGACCGCAGCGCTGCCTGTATTCCCGCCCGCGCCCGGCCGGTTCTCCACGATAATCGTTTGTCCCATCGACCGAGACATCCGGTCCAGCAGGATGCGGCTGACCACGTCGCTCGCGCTGCCGCCAGCGAACGGGACGATTGCGGTGATCGGGCGCGTCGGATAGGTCTGCGCGTTCGCGGCGGTGCCGCACGCGGCGGTCAGCGCCAATACCAAAACAATCGTTGATCTAAATCGAAGCAAATTCATCGCCGCATTCCTTGAACTGAATTCTCCCGGTCCGGTGACCCTTGCCGGCGGACTAACCTAACCGGCGCATTCCCGGACGGTAGCCGCGGATTGCCGCAGCCGGCCGTGGACTTTAACACGCGGGTTGGCTACGGCCGTGTTATCGAATTAATCCTTTCAGCTCAATAGTTTCGACCTTTCACACTGTGCATGCTATTCTAGAGCCAGCAACCCATGAGGGGCGGCGCGTTGGCATCAACCTTGAATGCGAACCTTAGCAGCGACGCTGGGCAACCGAACAAGGGCTCGACATTCCCCATGAGCGCGACACATTCGTGGGACGCAGCACTCAGTGAGGTCCGGCTCCTTGACGCCAATGATCTTCTCGCGACGGACGAGCGCGGCGGATCGTCGAACTACCAATTGCTGAGTGCGGGCAATCGCTCGCCGAGAGCGAGGGACATACGGTCATGACGCGGGTACCCAATTTCGCGACCGTCGAATGGCAAGAGCAGGCGATCCCCCCGCCCCCGGTGAAGGAAAGCGCGTGGCTCACCCCCGAAGGGATCCCGGTGAAACCCGCCTATGCCGCCGACGATATCAAAGGAATTGACTTCCTCGATACCTATCCCGGGATCGTCCCCTATTTGCGCGGCCCCTACCCGACCATGTACGTGACTCAGCCCTGGACAGTGCGGCAATATGCAGGGTTCTCGACCGCGGAGGATTCCAACGCCTTCTATCGGCGCAATCTTGCCGCCGGCCAAAAAGGTCTCTCGGTCGCATTCGATCTCGCGACCCACCGCGGCTACGATTCCGATCATCCGCGCGTCTCCGGCGACGTCGGCATGGCCGGGGTCGCGATTGATTCCATCTACGACATGCGGACGCTGTTTTCCGGCATCCCGCTCGATCAGATGTCGGTCTCGATGACCATGAACGGCGCCGTGCTGCCGGTGCTCGCGCTCTACATCGTCGCGGCGGAGGAACAGGGCGTACCGCCGGAAAGATTGTCGGGCACCATCCAGAACGACATCCTCAAAGAATTCATGGTCCGCAACACCTACATCTACCCACCGTCGCCTTCGATCCGAATCATTTCCGATATTTTTTCCTTCACCTCCGAGCGCATGCCGAAGTTCAACTCGATCTCGATTTCGGGCTATCACATGCAGGAGGCCGGAGCGACGCAAGACCTCGAGCTCGCCTACACGCTTGCCGACGGCGTCGAGTACGTGCGCACCGGGCTGAAGTCGGGTCTCGATATCGATCGCTTTGCCCCGCGGATCTCGTTCTTTTGGGCGATCGGCATGAATTTTTTCATGGAGGTCGCGAAATTGCGGGCAGCGCGCCTGTTGTGGGCCAAGCTGATGAAACCGTTCGACCCCAAGGATCCGCGTTCGCTGTCGCTGCGTACCCACAGCCAGACCTCGGGCTGGTCGCTCGCGGCTCAGGACGTCTTCAACAATGTCACGCGCACGGCTATTGAGGCGATGGCGGCGACACAGGGCCATACCCAATCGCTCCACACCAACGCGCTCGATGAAGCGCTAGCGCTGCCCACGGATTTCTCTGCCCGCATCGCCCGCAACACGCAATTATTTTTGCAGCAGGAAACCGGTACTACCCGCATCATCGATCCGTGGGGCGGCTCCTATTACGTCGAGCGACTGACCCACGATCTCGCCAAAAAGGCCTGGGGTCACATCCAGGAAGTGGAAGAACTCGGTGGCATGGCCAAGGCGATCGAGGCCGGCATTCCCAAGCTGCGGATCGAGGAAGCCTCGGCAAGAACTCAGGCCCGCATCGACGCCGGGCAACAATCCGTCATCGGCGTCAACAAATATCGGGCCGGTAGCGAAGAAGCGATCGACGTCTTGAAAGTCGACAACTCCGCGGTGCGGCAATTGCAGATCGACAAACTGGCACGCCTCAGGCAAGAGCGCGATCAGACGGTGGTCGATGAAACGCTTGCCGCGTTGACGCGCAGCGCGGCCGGCGGCAATGGCAATCTGCTGGCGCTCGCGATCGATGCTGCGCGTGCCAAGGCGACCGTCGGGGAAATCTCGTTGGCTCTCGAAAATGTCTTCGGCCGCCACCGGGCCGAGATCAAGTCGATCTCGGGGGTCTACAAGCGGGAGGTCCGCACCATGTCCGATGCCGTCGATCGGATTCAGAAGCTGGTGGAGGAGTTCGAGGACAATGAGGGCCGGCGACCGCGCCTCCTGGTGGTCAAGATCGGCCAGGATGGCCATGATCGCGGGCAAAAAGTCATTGCGTCGGCGTTCGCCGACTTGGGTTTCGACGTTGATATTGGGCCACTGTTTGCCACCCCCGCGGAGGCGGCGCGGCAAGCGGTCGAGAATGACGTCCACATCGTGGGCGTGTCGTCGCTTGCAGCCGGTCATCTCACCTTGGTGCCGGAATTAAAAGCGGCTCTTGCCCACGAAGGCCGCGACGATATCATGATCGTTGTCGGTGGCGTGGTGCCGTCGCGGGACTACGATGCCTTGCACGCCGCCGGCGTTACCGCGATTTTCCCACCCGGCACGGTTATCGCCGACGCCGCCGAAAATCTCATCAACAAACTCAACCAACGTCTTGGGCACGGGCGCGAAGCGGCCGAGTGAACCTCGCAACCCGCGAGCATCGAGAGCAGCCATGAGGGAATATCGCGCGCTTCGCCTGCGGGACGGGGTCGCCGCAATCGCTGTCGCGATAACACTCGCTCTCGGCCCCATGGCCACAGCGGCGACCGCCAGGCCGATCATTTCGATCGCCACCAAGGGCATCGACGTCTCGGTGACGATCGACGAAGCGCTTCGGGCCTACCCCGGTCTCTACGACAATCTTCTGGCGGAAGGCCGCCACGACGCTGCCAAGTGGCGTGCCGACGCGCAGACCGAACGCGCGGGCGACCGACGGTCCATCGCCGAAGGCATCGCCTGGACCTATACGCGCACTTATCGGCTGCGGTCGGTCGTCGCTCAGCACTACGTCAGCATCCTTCGCGATGACGGGAGCTATGAGGGCGGCGCGCACCCCAACTCGATCGTCAACACGATCCTTTGGGACACTCACGCCAAGAAGCGCATCAGCATGCGGCCGTTCTTCACAGAAGTGGCCGACAATGGGCCCGCCATGACGGCACTCGCCAATGCGATCCGCGCCGCCCTTGTCAAGGAGAAGAAGGCGCGCGGCGCCGAGGTGGATGATCCTCCCGAAAAAGACACCTGGCTCGCTGCGGTCAAGCCGCAGATCCTGAACCTTGGGGCAGTGACACTCGCTCCCTCGACGGTGGGTGGTAAGAGCTCAGGGCTGACATTTCATTTCTCGCCCTATGGTGTCGGCGCTTACGCGGAAGGCCCTTATACCGCCTACGTGCCCTGGACGACGTTCAAGGACTTTCTGTCGCCAACCGGCGTTGCGATCTTCGCCGGCGAGCGACCGCCCAAAGACACGGACAACGATTGACGTAGCGTCTTGGGACGCTACCGGCTTTCCGGCTGAGTCAGCGCCCCGAACTTTTCCGTAGCATTGCGTCGATCAAGGACCTCGCGCGCGTGCCGGATGACATGGTCGGCGACGATCGAATGCCCTTCGGCGGACGGGTGGAAGGCGCCGCTATAGAGCGCGGCATAGGCCGGTTGCAGCAGATCGAACGGGGAAATTCCTTCCCGGTGCAGATTGGCTGCCAGAAATGCGTCGTTCGGGTTGCGGATAAGCCGCCAGTGGTGAGCGTAGGGCAGCGTGTTTGCCGGAGAATAAGGCTCGAAAGTCTCCGAGACATGCGACTTGCGCGGCATGCCCATGGCCACCTGATCCATCAAAGCGCGCGCCGGGTCGCGGGCACAGATTCCGCGCTTGGCGAATTCGCCGAGATGGTCGGTGACGAAACCAAAGCCTGTGCCGCTGCCGGTTGCGAGCCCCGTGGGACAATCGGAATGGCGCCGGGCATCGGTGATGCATTCCATGCGCGTCTGCAGCTCGCGGGCGAAATTGGAGACTTCGGTTGCGCGCTCCCGACTGACGCTGAACTTGGGATGGACGTCCATTCCCAACGTCGGTTGTGCGCCGCAGACCGCGCCGGTTTCATCGAATTGAATGGGTTCATAAGCGTTCTGCAGCACCCGCGACGGGTCGACACCGAAACCGTCCTGTAGCGCGGACTTGATCGCCTTGAGCCGCTGATCGAGCACATTCAGGTAGGCCCGCGAAACGTCGGGTCCGAAGCGGATCTGCTGCCCGATCCAACCCGCGATCGGGGCGAGATCGTCGGCGTTGTTGGTCATCGTGTATAATACGAGCGGACCAAACCCGACGTCATTGCCGCCGATCGACATCAACACGAGATCAATTTGCCGCTTGCGGCTCTCAGCCGGGCACCAGCGCTTGGTGATGGTCTCGGAACTGATTTGGGTGCTGCCCCAGCTGTACACCGGAAGCGTGTAACTCTCGTTTCGGGTGCGCGCCGCATTGCCGCCCCGGCAAATCAGATCGCTGAGGGCATCAAATTGGCCGGGGGCTTTCTTGCCGCCAGGTTCACCGAAGCGTTCGCGCGCATCGCGTTCCTGGAACAGACCCTCGACCGTGTCGGATCCCGAGCAGGCCAGGCTTACGAAGCTGACCGCCCGATGACGGTTCTCAAGCGTGAGTTCGATGCCGACGCGGAACGGATAGCCATATTGCGAACGATGACAATCGGCGCTGAGCCATTGCGCTGACCGATCCTCGAACGCATGGAGAAATTCCCGTGAGGTCGGCGCATAGACCAGATCGCGCTCCTCGTCGTCGATCTTGCGCTTGGGCAAGCTCTTGGGATCGAAATTGTCGGCGCTGGAGGCGACCCCGTAATTCGGCGCAGGCTTAAGGCTGCGTGACGCAAAATGATCGCGCGTCTCGGCGTTGACCGGATCGTAGACCATCTCCCGCGCCGCGCTGAAGACCACCGGCCGATCGGGGTTGCTTTCGCCGGAAGCAAAGGAGTCACCCAGTGCGACAATGAACAAGTCCTCGACCACGACATTGGGATCGGCCAGTTCCCGGCCGTCCGGCAATTGCACTTTGACCGAGACGCCGGAAACCGCGCGGTCGAGCGCAAAGGGAACCCGCTTGATCACGAGCTTGTCTTTACAAGGCTGCTTTCGGCTCTCGGCCGCCCCGCCGGGCCGTCGCGGCTGCCAGCTCCAGGTACACTCTCCTACACCCGCCTCGCTGAGATGCTCGGGCGACAAGCGAATCACGACCGTGTGCGCATCAGGGAGAACGTAGTCCTCTTTGGCGACGCCCCAGGAATATTGCCGCTCGCAGACCGTCATGTAGTGCCGCGGCCGCGCATTGCGATCATAGCAATTGACGCCCACCGTCTGCGCCGCCCAACCCATGCGGCTCGTCTCATAACGCGCGCGCGCGGTGGCAGCGCAGGCGGATGGGCTGGAAGAATCCTTGCAATCCGGATCGTTCAGCTTGCGTTCGATGCGCCAGATGATGTTTGACGGCAGCGTCTCGGAGGTTCCGCGCGCTTCGGCAAAGGCCTTCTCGAACATGTCGTAGGTGCTGGTGCGCTTGAAGAAGCGGAACGGATTTTCGACCTCCCAGATGAGATCGGCGGCATGGCCGGAACCGATCCCCATGATAGAATAGAGGGCGACAAGAACGGATGTCGCTGCGAACGTGGCCTTGGTGCACCTGATCCTGGCCATGACAAGTCTCCCCCGCTCCCGCATGAAAGCATGATATCCAATTGGTCGCAGCCATGGACAGTAAAGTTCACCTCTCATTAACCAAAATTTCAGCGGTACTTTAATGCCTTATCGATTCCTCCATGGTGGCCACGCGGCAGACCTGCCTCACCGGACCAACGCCCATCACTGCCCATGAGATCGCGCAGCGACCTGACTGAAGCCGGCCCGGATCTCGGCCTTATCGCCCGCGGCGTCCGCGACGGCGAGCGTGCGGTTCTGGCCCGCGCCATAACCCTCATCGAGAGCAAGCGCAGAGATCACCAGCAGCAGGCCCGTCAGCTGGTTCAGGACCTGCTGCCGTTCACCGGCCATGCGATCCGTGTGGGCATCACCGGAGCGCCCGGCGTCGGCAAATCGACCAGCATTGACGCGCTGGGCATCTTCCTGACGGGACGTGGCCACAAGGTCGCCGTGCTCGCCGTCGACCCCTCCTCTGCCGTCACTGGTGGTTCGATCCTCGGCGACAAGACGCGGATGGCGCGGCTCTCCTCCGACCAGCATGCCTTCATCCGGCCCTCACCAACCGCCGGGACGCTCGGCGGGGTTGCCGCGAAGACGCGCGAGACCATGCTGATCTGCGAGGCCGCCGGTTACGATGTGATCCTGGTCGAGACCGTCGGAATCGGCCAGTCCGAAACCGCTGTCGCCGACATGACGGACTTCTTCCTCGCTCTGATGCTGCCCGGCGCAGGGGATGAATTGCAGGGCCTGAAGAAGGGCGTGGTTGAACTCGCGGACATGATCGCGGTCAACAAGGCCGACGGAGAGAACATCGGTCGCGCGAACGCGGCGGCGGCGGAGTATCGTGCTGCTCTGCACATTCTGACGCCGCGATCGCCGGCCTGGACACCGCCGGTCGTAACCTACTCCGCTTTAACCGGACGCGGCCTCGAGCAGCTCTGGGACCGCGTGCTTGAACACCGCGAGAAAATGACGGTTTCCGGCGACATCGCCGCCCGCCGCCGCACTCAACAGGTAACCTGGATGTGGACGATATTCGAAGAACGATTGCGCAGCCGTCTCAAAACCGACCCTGCGCTCAAGGCACGGCTGCCAAAGATCGAGGCCGCGGTCGCGGCCGGGCAGCTTTCCCCGGCGCTGGCGGTGGATGAAATGACGGCTGCGCTCGGGCTATCGGCTTAACGCGTGCCGACAATTCTGCTCACCGGCTTTGGACGATTTCCAGGCGCGTCCCACAATCCGTCTGGGCCGCTGGCCCGCAAACTGGCCCGGATCAGGCGGCCGGCGTTTGCAGGGATTCGCCGCCTGGCCCACGTCTTCGCTACCAGCTATGCCGCGGTCGATCGTGAGATGCCGGAGTTGATTGCGCATCATCAGCCGGATGCGATCGTGATGTTCGGCCTCGCCAGCCGGACCAAACCCGTTCGCATCGAAATGCAGGCGCGCAACCGACAGCTGGTTCTATTTCCGGACGCGACTGGATTTTCGCCTCGAACCCCCAGGATTCGAACGCAAGGCCCGGACCGTCTTCGCGGCCGAGCAGCATTTTCGCGCTTGCTGGCTGCCGCGCGTTCGCGCGGCTCGGACGCGGTGCTCTCTCGCAATGCGGGACGTTATGTCTGCAATTATTGCTACTGGCGCGCGATCGAGGGCGCCGCGTCGTCAGGTCACATCCAGAGCGCGCCCAAAACCAGTCCGGAGATAATTGTTTTCATTCATGTGCCGAAGGTGCTTACGAGCGCGCGCCGGCGGAGTTCTTTGAGACCTCGTGCGCCCCGAATGATCGATCTGGTGAGGGCCGGCGAAGCGATCCTGGCCGCAGTGGTCGCGGGGGTGCAGGCCCCGCTTTAACCAATCCTTCATGACAAATCATGGCGCCGATGCCGTTCCACATTCGGTTTATGGGATGGCAATACTGGCCCGCGAAGGTCTTCGCCTGAACCCTTCCGGAGACAGGACATGAATTTCGACCGACGCCACCTCTTGCGGCTCAGTGGGATCACGGCAGGCGCGGGCGTCGCGACGGCGTCAGCGTTGGTTGCTCCGTCGCAGGCAGCAACACCGGCCGTCTCTGCCCTTGGCATCGATGCGGCCCAGCTCGGCGTTCGCGCGGGCAGCTCCGAGGACCAAACGTCGGAAGTGCAGCGGGCGATCGACGTCGCGGCGGAAATGCGCGTGCCACTTGCGCTGATGCCGGGCGTCTACCGCATCGGCGGCCTCACGCTGCCACCAGGATCGCAACTGGTCGGCGTCCGTGGCGCCACCCGCTTGGTCTCGGCCAAAGACCGCACCATGATCGAGGCTCGACAGGCCGATGGCGTAAGGCTTTCGGGCATCGTCCTCGACGGCGCGGGAATCCCATTGTCGGATCGCCAGGCGCTGATTGCTTTCGCCGACGGCCGCGGCGTCGAGATCGTGAACTGCGAATTGGTGCGATCCGGTCGTCACGGCATTCTATTTGACGCCATCGGGGGCGAGGTTACAGGCACCACGATCAGCGGAAGCGCCGATGTCGCCGTGCTCTCCCGCGACGCGCGTGGATTGATGATCGCACGCAACATCGTCCGCGAGGCCGGCAACAACGGCATTCTGATCCTGCGACAGGAGGCCGGCGACGACGGCACGTTGATTGCCGACAACCGGATCGAAAGCATCGAGAATCATCAGGATGGATCATCACAGTTCGGCAACGCAATCAGCATTCAGCGTGCCGGCAATGTCATTGTCAGAGGCAATCAGATCCGCGCTTGCGCGTCCTCGGCGATCCGCGCGGATTCGGCGTCCAACATCCAGATGATCGGCAACAATTGCGTAGATGCCGGCGAGGCGGCGCTCGTCTCGGTTTTCAGTTTCGAGGGTGTCATCATCGCCCACAATCACGTCGATGGCGCCGGAATCGGCGTGTCGGTCGCCAATTTCAGCGACGGCGGCCGGCTCGCAGTGGTTCAGGGCAATATCATTCGCAACGTCGCGCCCGGCCGGCGCCGGCCGGAGGCAGACGGACACGGGGTCGGGATCTATGTCGAAGCCGATACGGCGGTCACCGGAAACGTCGTCGACAATGCGTCCCTGGCCGGCGTGATGATCGGCTGGAGCAATTATTTGCGTGATGTCGCTGTCACCGGCAACGTGGTGCGCCAGGCCGACATTGGCGTGGCGGTGTCGGTCGCAACCGAAGCCGGTGCGGCGCTCATCGCCGACAATCTGATTTCCGGCACGAGACGCGGCGCCATCGTCGGCATGGACCGGCTGAACCCGATGACGGACGACCTCAGCAAGGACGGTCCGCTGCGGTTCACGCAGTTGTCGATCAGCGGCAACCGGATCAACTGAGCGGCGCAGGGCGGATTGAGCAACCTGGCTCCCGGATTGGCCGAGACCTTGTGGGAGCTGCCCTGGCGGCGGACTTCGACCGACCGGCACGAAAGGGTTTGCATACATCCTGGGATAACACGCTTCGCGTCGACGCTTCCAAGCAATGATGTTGGAACACAATCCCGGAGCGTGCTACCGGAATAGGCCGGTTGCACGCCTTGTCCCACGGACGCCGAATGCTGACCACGCCCCGATTGATCGCCATCGCCCTTTGTGCCGCGCTCAACTTCTCGATTGGATCGGTTGTCTACCTTACCAAGCTCCCAATCTACCTGGATTCGATCGGCACGATCCTGTGCGCCCTTCTGCTGTTTCCCGATCGCCGCGGCGGCTTCGTCTGCGCCTGGATCTCGGGAGCGCTCAGCCTCGTCCTCAGCGGCCTACTGATCAATCCGTTCGTGCCCTGGTTCGAAATGACGGATGTCGCGATTGCGCTGTTCTCCTCCTTGGTGATCGCCAGGGGGGCTGATACCTTTCGCACCCATCCGCTGCCGACCGTCCCGTTCGCCGTCAGGGTGGTCGTCTATGGCGTTTGTACCGGCATTATCGCGGCGCTCGTCTCTGCACCGGTTGTCGTCTATCTGTTCGGTGGCGTGACCGGAAGCGGATCGGCCTTTCTGGTCGCGCTCTTTCTCAAGACCGGCCAGCAGCTCATGAGCGCGGCAATCCTGTCCGGATTGGCCGCTGACCCCATCGACAAGACGCTGCAGGTGCTATTTGCCGCCCTGCTCTATCGTGCGACTCCGACCGAGTTCATCAAGATGTTGCGGACAAGCTACGACCTTGCGGCAACGACAACTCACACCTAGCGGCGCGGTCGCTTTCGGCCTGATCCTCATCATCGCTGCGATGGCGAGCGCGGGGGTCGCGGGCCTCGCGCTCCTGGCGGCGCTCTGCGCCGCGTTTGCATTCCTTGAGGTCGGCGCCGCGAGCGCGATTGCGCTCAAACGTTCGCTTGCCCTGGTCATTCCGCTCGCCCTGTTCATGCTGATCGTGTGGGTCGGGATCGTCGGACGTTCGCCGGCCGAGATTGCGGCAGGCACGAGCGGGTCGAGAGCTGCGGCGTTGTTCCACGTCGCGTTGGTCTGCGCGCGGCTATTCCTGATCGCGTCCGTGCTGCAATTGATCATGGCGCGGTTCGCGCTGACGCCACCGCTTGGCTTCATCGCTGCGTTACGTGTGCCGCTGGTCTGCAAGCGACTGCTGGTCTTCACGCTGTCGCTGGTCGAAACCTTCCAGCACGCCATCGATCGCGCCCATACGGCACTGGTGGCTTGCGGCCTGCTGACGAGTCGGGGATCGCTCCGCAATCTCCTCCACGCCTGGGTGCTGGTACAGACGGTCTGGCTGACGGCCATCACCATCGTGGTCGGCCGCCTGCGTGACAAATGGCCGATTGAAAATACGCTCGCGCAGCTTGACCGCGCACTGGCGCGGGGCGCCCAGCGGACGCTGAGCCGCCATGACCTGATCTGGCTGCCGCTCGCGCTGGCCGCCGCCGTCTTTGCGATCGGGGCGCGCTGATGCGCGGTCGCACGCTCATTGTCGGCCCCAATTTCTCCGGCCGCAGCCGCGCGCTGATGAACCTGCTGCGCGCGACGTCTGACGTGCCTGCCAGCTTCTTTGTCGGCCCTTATGCGGAGGCTGCGCTCTCCGGTCTCTCAAGTGTCGTCGCCGACGAGATCCGGATCTACCAATCCAGCGACGTCTCATCATCCAAGGCGGACTTTTCGCCCCTTGATTTCACCTCCCTTTCCGATCGCAAACCACAGACACTTTCAGGCGGTGAACAGGTTCTGCTGGCGCTGCACTGTTTCTCGCGCTCCGCCTATCAGTCGATCGCAATCGACGTGGCGCTGGAACAACTGGATGGCGCCAATCGCGCATTGGCGCTCGACTATCTTGGTGGCAGCAGCCGACAGGAATTCGATGTGGTCCTCACCGACAATCGGTTGGATGGCCCGCTTCCGCATTGGTCCTGTACCGAGCAAACAAACGAGAGCGCCACCTTTGCCTGCGACCTGCCTGCGCTCGCAAACCATCTCCTGCCGCAACATGCCGGTCCGCTTGCCATTCACGATCTGCACTTCGGCTATCGGAACGGACGGACAATCCTGCGGGGCGCCGATCTGACGCTCGAGCCCGGCGCTGCCCATCGCCTGCTCGGTCCGAACGGCGCCGGGAAGACCACGCTGCTCAAGATCCTGGTCGGCGTTCTCACCCCGTCGTCAGGCCGCATCTCGCTGGATGGTGTGTGCTACGAGCCGGCGCGGACCGGCAACCGTGCCATCGCGCTCGCTACCCAGAATCCCGACCACCAATGGTGCGGAGCAACCTTGCGCGAGGATGTGACGCGCCGGCGTTCCACCCTCACCCGGCGGATCGACATGCCCCCGCCCGCAGACGAGCGCATTGCGCGGCTCGGGCGCGATCTGGGATTTCCGTCACTCGACCAGCCGCTCTACGAATTGCCACTGGCTGCCCGCAAGCGTCTGAGCTGGCTGTGGCCATTTTCCGGCGCTTTGCCTTGGATCATGTTGGACGAGCCCACGATCGGACAGGATCGTGATACCCGTCGGGAGCTGGCTCTGGTCGTCCGGCGGCTTTGCGCGCTCGGCTACGGCATCATCTTCGTCACCCACGACGACGACTTCGCGGCTCAGGTGCCGCATCGCCGGATTGCGATCGAAAACATGACAATCAGTACGTCCTAGGCGCTAAGCATCCCTATCGATGCAGGCAGGCGTGGATCCGCACCAGCGCGCGAGCGTCCACGGGAATGGCGCGGTTGGCTCGTTCATTCGCAGACGCCGTTGCGCAGGTCAGCCAAAAATAAGCGGCGGTCGGGTCCACCACCAGTCGCAGCGGCGCGAAGCCCGGCGCAAGAAGAACCGATAGGAAATGGGTGGTCGAAAACCACGACAGCCGGTTCAAATTCTCGCCAATTCTGGCGGATGAGACAAAACGCGGATCGCCAAGCACCGGGTCCGATGCCGAGCCCATGGCCAGCGCCCGAACCGCTGATTGGTAACGCCGCCAACCGGACACAAATTTAGCGGTCTCGACCGCATGCACCAGCATCACCAGCACCAGAGCCCCGGCCGCGGCGCGAACTGCAACTCCTGTCGTGAGCGAAGACAACAAGCGTGGCAGAACCGGCACGGCCAATGCCAATTCACCGTTAGCACGGCACGCGTAGGCAGCGGCGAGCCCGCCGAGCGGTGGAACAGCGATCAGCAGCGCAGTGCGCATGTAATATCTGTTGTCGGCATGAAACGCGTAGTCGAACCACATCCAATACGCGACAAGGCCAAGCGCGACCACCAACGTCGCATAAACAGCGCCATCGAGCACTCGCACCCTTTGCAACACATAAAACACGGCGGCATAGCTCGCGAGCGTCGCAAACAGCAACAGCGTCATCGCGTTGGTCAATATTGCGACGTCAAAAACGTGCGATGCGGCTCTCGCCAGAACGACCGCATCGTAGTCGTCTGGAGGGAATGTCCACTTCACGATGATCCAGATCAACGCCGCCGCCACAAGGGCTGCCCCGGCGCGGACGCTTGCTTGGTTCCACCGTCCCCGCAACAGCAGCGTTGCAACGATGACAAGCGCAAAGAGGAGTGCGCCGTCATAAGTAAACAAAAGCGCAAGGAGCGCGCAAAAGATCGCGACGACGCCCGCGATGCCGCGGGGGGCGTAGTGACACAAGGCAAGCGTTGGCCAAAACAACGCATGCGCCATCCAGGTTTCGGTGGGGAATCCGAACACCAGCGGGCACAGACACGCGGTCGACGCGCAGGCGTAGCAGAAGATGATACGGCCCTTTGAGCGGTCGGCAGCCCAGGTGGCGAGAAGACCGAGCAGCGGGCTCGCGAAGAACAAAATGCCATAGGCGACGATGCCGCCGGCGGCGTCGCCGGTCAGATGAACATAGGCCTCCGCTGGAACCGTGGCGAACAGATAGACGACGATGCGACCGACGATGTTGTGCCAATGAAAGGCCCAGGCGTCCTCGACGGCGACCGAATATGAAAAGATCGAACCGTCGCCATATAATTGCAGCTGGTAGCCGACCCCGACAATGACGAACAACACCGACCAGCAAAGCCCCGCCGCCACGATGAAATCACGCAACGCGCGCATATCGCCGCGCAGGCCGAGGTCGCAACTCTTCGCGGGCGGCGGAGGGCTCTGCACCGAACTCTCAGCTGTCACGGCTGGCGCTCCGCAGCGCGGTCAAGCCACCGCAGGTCGACTACGGCGTTGCGGTCCACGATTTGAAGTCCGCCTCCGAGACCGTCGGCAACGTCCGGATGAATGCGACGATCGACCAGACTTCATTGTCCTCGGCGCCGATTGCGCCGAAGCTCGGCATGCCGGTCATCTTGATGCCGTGCTTCACCACCCAGAATAGCTGCGCCGGCCGTCGCTCCTTGACGACATCTTTCAGATCGGGCGGATCGGGTTGCAACCCCTCGGAAAATTTCTGCCAGTTCACGCCCGGAGCGCCATGGCAATTGGCGCAGCCACGTGACGCAAAGGCGCGCGCACCCGCGTGAATGACGTCCGGATCGTCCAGTTTGACCGGGCTGATGTCGTGGGCGTGGCGATCGATCGATGCCATGCGGACTTTAATCAATGCCCAGCTGACGAGGGCCGGGTCTTCCTCGTTCGCCGCAATATTGAAGAACCCCCCGAAGAAGAACATCGCCGCGCTGGCAGCGACAACGATGGCGATAGCACCGATACCAGCCAGGATTCGCATTGCACATCTCCCTGTGGACCTAGAGCGCGGACAGAACCGTATCAGATAACGGAAATTCAGCCCATCATCGGATGTGTAGCGCTACCGTGCAACAGCCCGGCGGCGCGTCAATGTCGAAGCTCGGCAACGGCATGGCCGGCGGGCCGCAACGCGAGCAGGATCGCACTGGTCAGCCCCGCCAGCACCGCCCAATAGGCATAGCGAAAATCCGAGGCGACACCGAGGGGGAAAAATGTCATCACGTAGACGCAGGCCGATCCGGCGACCCCGATCACGAATGCACCGACCGGGGTGTCGCGGCGACGCCACGCCAGCACGCATGACGCGACGCATACGAGCAGCCAGGTGATCGCGCGAAACAGCGGCGTCGGCTTGAGCACGTCGTTCACGTTCTTCACAGCGACGAACCATGCGTTGTCGGCAAACACCACATGGTCCGGGTGAGCGATGTCGACCGTCCAGATGGTCTGGTTCACGCCGAACAGGAATTGTCCCATGACGGTGAAGCGGTGCTGCACATAGGCAATCGGATGCGCCACGACCGCCCGCCACCAGGCATCAACCAAAGCCGGCGAACCGAATATCTTCTCGCCCTCAAGCCTCGCCATCACAAAGCTGCACGGCGGGATAGTCCAATAATAGTCCCACGCCGCGGGCTCATAGCAGCTTTCGGTCAAGAGATGGTCCTGCTCGGCCGTCCAGGTGACGGGAAACTGATTCTGCCTGGTAAAATGGGTGATGCCGCCAAGGTCGAACACCAGAATCGAGTGCAGCACGTTCTGGTGCCTGGCGCCGAGCACGCCGTAATACACCGTTGGGATCAGGGCATAAAATACAAAGACCGCAGGGACGAAGAACAGTGCCGCGCGACGAAGATCAAAGCGCGTCGGCCAAATGAGATAGACCGCGAGCATCGGCGCCGCAAGCAGCGCATTGGGGCGCAGCAGGAGCCCGAGCGCGAGCAGTGCGCCGGCGACGACCTGTGCCACTCGCCGCCATTTATCGCAGCGCTCGGCTGCCGAAAACACCAACCCAGCGGCGAGCAACCAAACCGTTGCGAACAGCATATCGCGCCAGATGACGCCGACAAAGACGAACGCGGGCGGCGTGAACGCCGCCACAGCCATTGCCAGCGCCGCTCCGCCCGACCTGCGAACGATGGACAGCGCGAGAATGGCAAAGCCGAGCCAATACAGCGTTGCAATCAGCAGGAACATGCTGGCCGCACCGGGTGCGATCGGATCGATCGCCGCCCACAGGACGGTCATCACCGGCGACTGCCAGTCGCCGCGGAACCCGGTGGCGATATCCGCGTGCACATACCAGGCGTCGTAGGTCATGACGCCCGGATAAAAAATACGGATCGAGAGCGCGTAGCCGGCGACGATCACTGCGATGACCAACGGCATCGCCCAGCGCTGACCAGCAAGGGGATGGGTTTTCATCCGCGCATCGCATAGATGTCGCCGGAATTGGCGTGATCCGGCAGATCCATCAGCCAGCGACGGATTTGCTCGGCCGACTGCGAGCGGCCATGGACGAAGGATTGCGTTTCACCGAGAACCGCATCGAAGTGCGGCAAGTCCAGCGCCACGCAACGGGCAATCGCCGCTAGCGCCACGTCGCGCTGAATCGTGGTGAATTCGAACGACAAGGCCGCGACCGGCCGCGTCAGGCCGGCAAGGACTTCCGCTTCGAACCCCTCGACGTCAATCTTGATAAATGCCGGCACGCCATGTCGCGCGATCAAGGCGTCGACGGTCGACAGCGGCACCGGCAGGCACTTGGTCCAGGATTGTGCTTCCCAGCCGGGCGCATGCGCCGCGGCGGCGACAAAATCGGCAGATACCGTCGAGACCGTGGGATTGTCGAGATTGAGCTTCAACTCGATGGTTCCAGATCGGCTTCCGAGCGCCACGGCCTCGATGGCGACATCCGGATCCCGGCCATAGAGCAAGCGCAGGGTCTTGACCAATGCCGGCTGAGGCTCGACAGCGACGACGCGCGCACCAAGCCGGCGAAACGCTCCGATGCGATCGCCCACGTGCGCACCGACATCGAAGACGAGATCTCCCGGCCGCACGAAGCGCCGATAGAGCCGTTCCATTGCGGGCCGGTGCTGGCGGTCGCCATAGTAGATACGCAGGGATCTGACCACGCCGCGAACGGTTCTGAGGCCATCGAATGCCATGCGCTTATGGCTTCTTCAGTGTTCGCCGGGCGCTTGCCTCGACGGCGGCCAGCCGCAAGGCCAACAATGCGCTCGGGGTCTCGGTCTCTTCCGGAATGCGGCCGACGCCGATGCGGGCGAGCAATGCTCCGATCGACGGCGAAGCGGTCGCGACGGCGAACGGAACGGCCAATGCGAGTGCGCCCACCGCCGTGACGGCGTAGCGCACTCCGCCCTGCGTCGTTGCCGCCACCAGCCCGATGATGGTGAGACCGATCAGGCTTTGCGGCCAAAATGTCCGCAAAGCCATGCGCCAGGACACCGAATGGATCCCCCGCATCTGGCTGCCCCAGGTACCGCGATGCCGCAGGATGAACAGTCGGAACAGAAAGACCGTATGCGCGAAGCTCATGACCGGTGCGAGCAGGAACGAGAACATCAGTTCACCGATCGCATTGGCAAGGAATGCCGGGCTGCCGCCGAAGGCGCGCCGTTCGCTCCGCCGCAACAGCACGTCGACGACGCTTGATATTTTCGGCGCAAAGATCATCACCGTCATGATCGAGAACAGCGCGATGCCGGCGTTGAGCACAGCCGGTCCGGTCGAGCCGTCCGATGCGACCACGCCGGTCGGCACCCCCGATATCATGATCGCAAGCATGCCGGTGGCGATCATCGTCATCCACGCCGGCGAGCCGAGATACATCAGAATGGCGAACACGATCTGGAACCGGCTGACGGGCCTGAAGCCGGGCAGACCAAGCAGATACCAGTATTGCATGTTGCCATGGCACCAACGCAGATCGCGACGGAGAAATTCGAGAATGGTGGTCGGATTGTCTTCGAAACTCATGCCCTCCTCGGGAATCACCCGGACCTCATAGCCGGCCCGGCGCATCAGCGCGGCTTCGATCTGGTCGTGGCTGAGAACGTAGCCGCCCAGTGGGCCGGTCGACGGCAGCTTCGGGATATGACAATGCGCGATGAAAGGCTGCAGCCGCAGGATCGCATTGTGACCCCAATAGGGTCCGCAATCACCTTGCCACCATGCCCCACCTAAGGTGTAGGAGCGCATGCCCAATCGCATTCCGAATTGAAACAAACGCGCGAACGCACTCATGGACGGCAATCCGACAATGAGCGTTTGAAGAATTCCGAGTTCCGGCGCCGCCTGCATGATGCGGACGAGGCGCAGGACCGCCGGCGCGGGCATGAAGCTGTCGGCATCGAGCGTCAGAGCAAACTCGTAATTTGCGCCCCAACGGTCGCAAAAATCGCGAATGTTCCCGGACTTGAAGCCGGTATTGATGGCACGACGCCGATAGGTCACGCGAAATGCGTCCCATTTCGCCGCCAACGCGGCGAAGCAAGCGTCCTCGGCGGCGGCCACCTCGGGAATGTCGGTGTCGCTCAAGACATAGAGGTCGAACAGATGCGCGAGACCGGCGCTTTGCAGCCCCTCCAGCATCGGTTCGAGATTGCGGACAACATTGTCCGGGCTCTCGTTGCGGATACACATGAGGATCGCCGTCGACGCGATCACCGGTTCGTCCCCGCGGATACGCGCGACCGTCGGGTTCGCGGTCGCGACCGGATCGCGCGCGAATCGCATGATCAGAAATCCGATGGTCGCATTCAAGAAACCAATGACGGACCAAGGCAGCGTGACCGCGAACAGCGTGAGAAACGTGATCGCGCCGGCGCTGCGAGGCGGCACCGCGACGATCGCCAGGACCAAGACCCCGCCCCCTGTCAGCAAGGCCAGCGCGGCAAATATCGCGCGCCGGGTCGCGAGGGATGATGTGGCCGTTGATTTCAGAGCTGTCGAATTGGTCGCACGTTCAAGCACCGCGGCAGATCCCCCACTGCTTTTTGACCCGGTAAAGGATATAGCCGTGGAGCGACAGCCAAGTCCAACACGGGATCAGCAGGTGACCAACCAAACAGAGAGGGGTGCCGAGGCGCTGTGGTACATCGGCCCCGGACGGACTGAGATCCGCGATGAGCCGCTCCGGGATCCCGCCCCTGGGGAAGTCCGGGTCCGAACGCTTTACAGCGCAATCAGCCGTGGCACCGAAAGCCTGGTGTTTACCGGCCAAGTTCCAACCAGTGAGTTCGAACGCATGCGTGCCCCCTTCATGGCCGGCACATTCCCGTATCCGGTCAAATATGGCTATGCGAGCGTCGGGCGGGTCGACTTTGGACCGCCGGATTTGCACGGACGCATCGTTTTCGCACTGCACCCGCATCAAAGCGCCTTCACGCTGCCCGCCGATGCGGTGACGCCGATCCCCGAGCGCCTGCCGCCTGCCCGCGCCGTGCTCGCCGCCAACATGGAGACCGCGCTCAATGCCATCTGGGACGGGGCGCCCGCTCCTGCCGATCGCATTGCCGTGGTGGGCGGGGGTGTCGTCGGCTGCCTGGTGGCGTGGCTGTGCGGCCGCATCCCGGGGACCGAGGTCACTCTGGTCGATGTCGTTGCCTCCCGCGCCGACCTCGCCCGCGCGCTCGGTGTCGGATTCGCCGCTCCCGAGGCGGCCCCCGGCGAGTGCGACCTCGTGGTCCATGCGAGCGGATCCGAGGCGGGCCTCGCGACCGCCATCGGTCTCGCCGGCGATGAAGCGACGGTGTTGGAGCTGAGCTGGTTCGGAAGCCGCGAGATCAAAGTGCCGCTTGGCGGGAGTTTTCACAGCCGCCGTCTCAAACTCGCCTCCAGCCAGGTCGGCCGCATCGCGCCCTCCCATCGGTCGCGGTGGACATTTCGCCGCCGGATTGCCGCTGCCCTCGACCTGCTCGATGACCCCGCACTCGATGCCCTGCTCGCCCCCGCGGTCGCGTTCAGCGCGTTGCCGTCATTGTTGGGCGATATTCTCGCGCCGCAGAGCGGCGTGCTATGCCAGCTCGTCACTTATCCCGCGGCTGCGCCAGCGGCCTGAGCGCAGGGAGGCCCATCTTGTACGCCGTTGAAGTTCGCGACCATGTCATGATCGCCCATTCCTTTCGCGGTGACGTGTTCGGGCCAGCGCAGGCGCTGCACGGCGCCACGTTTGTGGTCGACGCTGCGTTCATCGCCGAGACTCTCGATGCCAACGGCATCGTGGTCGACATCGGCCGGGCCCATGACGTCCTGAAATCGATCCTCACGCCCCTTAATTATCAAAACCTCGACGCGATCCCGGCGTTTAAGTCCATCAACACCACGACCGAATTTCTGACCAAGCACGTGTTCGACGGCCTGGCCGCGGCAGCTCGTGCCGGCGGGCTCGGCCGTGACGGTCGAGAGCTGAAGGCCATCCGCGTCACGATTTCGGAATCTCACATCGCCCGGGCGTGGTTCGAGGCGCCATTGTGACAAGGCGCGTCACTTTCGCGGTGCCCGGCGAACTGACGACACCGACCGGCGGTTTCACTTATGACCGTCGTATCATCACGGAGCTGCGAGCGTTGAACTGGCAGGTCGAGGTGCTCGATCTCGGCGACGGGTTTCCGCGGCCGGGTGCCGATGCGATGGCGTCAGCGCGGAAGCAACTGAGCGCGCTGCCGGAGGGATCTCCGATCGTCATCGACGGATTGGCATTCGGTGCCCTGCCCGACGTCGCGACCGCGTTGCGCGCCAGCCATCACTTGATCGCCCTGGTACATCATCCGTTAGCGCTCGAGACCGGGTTGTCTCCGCAAGAGGTCGAGACCTTGCATACCAGCGAGTGCCGCGCACTTGCGAGCGCCCGACGCGTGATCGTAACGAGTGCGTCCACAGCACGCGTGATCGTGTCCGACTACAAGGTCCCCGCTGGCCGCGTGGCGGTGGTACGACCCGGCAATGACCGCGCCGCGCCATCCTGCAGCAACGACGCTTCCACCCTATCGCTGCTTGCGGTGGGGGCGCTGGTGCCGCGCAAAGGCTACGACGTACTGCTGTCTGCCCTCGCGACGCTCGGCGATCTGCCTTGGCGGCTGACCATTGTCGGGGACAAAACCCGCGACATTCGGACCGCCGCCGCCATCGAGGCCGACGTAGCTCGCCTCGCACTTGACCAACGGGTCACGCTCGTCGGCGCTGTTTCCGACGAACGTCTTGCGGCCCTGTACGCGCGTGCCGATCTTTTCGTGCTGGCCTCGCGTTTCGAGGGGTACGGAATGGCGTATACCGAGGCGATCGCTCATGGATTGCCCGTGGTCGGCACCAACGCGGGCGCAATCGCGGAAACGGTGCCCGCCAACGCCGGCGTCCTGGTGCCCGCTGAGGACGCCGCGGCACTGAGCGACGCGCTGCGGCGGGTGATGGTCGATGCCGCGCTGCGCAGCCGTCTCGCCACGGCAGCGCGCGCGCTTGCCGGCGACCTGCCAACCTGGCGGCAGTCGGCGGAACTGTTCTCCCAGATCATTGCGGCGACGCCATGAGTGGATTTTCCGTCGATTGGCTGGCCTTGCGCGAACCCTATGACGCGCAGGCGCGCAATCCCACCGTTCTCGACGCGGTCGCGGCCGCGGTCGCCGGCCACCCGTCCATCGCCGTTGTCGATCTTGCGTGCGGCACCGGTTCAACGATGCGCTCGATCTCCTCGCGCCTTCCGAGCCACCAAAGCTGGCGGCTCGTCGACAACGACCTCAGCCTGCTTTCGCTTGCTGCGCCGTTTTTTCCGATCGCTGGCCAGAACGCCGTCACCGTGCCGGTCGATATCGCCCGCGACCTGGAGGCCGCTCTCGATGGAGGCGTCGATCTAGTAACGACATCGTCGCTGCTCGACCTGGTGTCGGCCGGCTGGCTGGAACGGTTCGCCACCGAGTCGGCCGTGCGCCATCTGCCGGTCTATGCCGCGCTGACTTATGACGGGCGTGTGACGTTCGAACCTCACGATGTGCTCGACCCGCGGATGACCGATATCGTGAATAGACATCAGCGCGGCGACAAAGGGTTCGGCCCGGCCTTGGGCCCGACGGCGGCGCCCGCGGCGATCACGCGTTTTGAGGGGCTGAACTATGCGGTGATCCAAGGACCCTCCGACTGGGTATTGGGGCCGGGCGACGACGACATGCAATCGGCATTTGTCGACGGCTGGGCTGGCGCCGCGCGCGAGAGCAGCGATCTGCCACCTGACAAGATCATCGGATGGCTCGAGCGGCGGCGCGACCACATCGCGTCCGGTCGCTCGTCAATTCGTGTCGGTCATGTCGATTTCTTCGCGCGACCGATCAATACGCGCTGAGCCGACAAATCGCAGTCGAACAGCACCTCACCGTCGAGAGAGTGGATGTGCATCGGCGGCCGCAGTGCCTGTTCGACACGATCGATCGGATCGAGAACGATGCTCGGCCGCCCCGCGCCGAGAATGATCGGCGCAACGACGACATGCAGCCGGTCGAGGCAGCGCGCAGCAAGAAAGCGCGAGATGGTATCGGCGCCGCCTTCCACGAGAATGCGACGAATCCCGCACGCGGCAAGGGCTGCAAGGATATCCACCGGAGCCATGTGTCCGCCCGGCGCGGGCACAGCGATGACCTCCACGTCCTGCAGGCCGCAGGATACGCCCTTCGCGGTCACCACGATGCGGCGGGTACCGTCGCAGTTCAACAGGCGGGCGTTCGATGTCAGCCGTCCGCGAGGATCGAGAACGACACGCACCGGATGTGGCCCAGTGACGCGCCGAACCGTGAGCAGCGGGTCGTCGGCGAGCGCGGTCCCGATGCCAACCACGACGGCATCGACCACGGCGCGAAGCCGATGCAGATGGGCCAGTCCAGCCGGCCGATTGATGTAATAGGAGTCGCCGGATATCGTCGCGATGCGACCGTCGAGCGACTGGCCGATTTGCCCAACAACCACGAGATCGTCGACGCTTCCGGCGCGCAAAGGCCCAAACAGGCCCTCCCAGGGCGCCGGCAGCGGCCCAGCCGCGAGGCGGAACTGATGTGGTACGGCCTCCCACGTCCCGGGGACATCGGTGGGACCCATTACAGCGATTTCCCCCGTTGTACAGTGAACCCGAAGACCCGGTTGGTCCGCCCATGATGGTACGGCGACATAGGCCTCCGGCGACTTTGTCGTTATCATTTGGCCGAGAAATTTCCCGCCGGCAGCTTTAAAATCTCGGAATATTTACCCATATCGTCTGTTCTATACAACAGGTTAACCCCGACTGGTCCGGAAAGCATCGGAATGCGAAGCGGCATCTCAAACGTCGATTCTGTTTTGTTCGGCGAGAAGGGGCTCACCGACGCCGATCGCTGTTGCGCCGAGTTTCGGTCCGGACGGCCGGTCCTGATTGCCGCAGGCAGCGAAACCACGCTGGCAATGCCGGTCGAAGGGCTCACCAGGGATCGTTTTGCCGCATTCGCCAGACTTTCTGCGCCGCACTTTCCGCAACTTGCCATTACTTTGCGGCGCGCGCGCGCACTCGGCCTGGACGTGACTGAGCCGGTCGTATTGAAACTTGCGACCGACATCGACGCAAATGCGGTGTTGTCCCTTGTCGCCGACATCAAGGTCGGTCGCGGCCTTGAGTTCTCCGCCGCAGGAGCGGGCGACATCGCAGGTATCGATCTCGCAAAACTGGCGCTCGGCCTGCCGGCTGTCCTGACCTCCCCTGCCCCAGCGGCGATTGCGACCAGGTCGGATAGTCCGATCGTCTCGGTTGAAGCGAGTGCGGTTGCCCGTTTCCGTCGTGATGCGGTCCGGGCGTTGAAGATTTCGGCCGAGGCTGATCTGCCGTTGCACGGCGGGGTGAATGCCCGGTTCGTGGTGTTCAGCGATGGCGTCGGCGGCGGGTCGGCGGCAGTCATCATCGGCAAGCCCGATCTGTCTCGCCCGGTTCTCGTCCGCCTGCACTCGGCTTGCCTGACCGGCGACGTGTTCGGTTCTCGGCGTTGCGATTGCGGCGATCAGCTCAGGCTATCGCTGGCGCAGCTCGACGACGCCGGCGGCGGAATCATCTTGTACCTGGATCAAGAAGGGCGCGGGCTAGGCTTGGCGAACAAGATCAGAGCCTACAAGCTGCAGGATGCCGGGTTGGATACGGTCGACGCGAATACGACCCTCGGCTTCAACGATGATGAGCGCGACTATGCTGTCGCCGCACGCATGCTCGAACTGCTCGGCTGCATGCGCGTGC
>Ga0265342_10000071_pt1 | contig 107578 bp, 92 predicted proteins | sample 4CB327metaG_FD_203125 | JGI IMG/M metagenome (GOLD analysis project Ga0265342, IMG submission 203125) | Rhizosphere microbial communities from Carex aquatilis grown in University of Washington, Seatle, WA, United States - 4-CB3-27 metaG | ecosystem: Host-associated > Plants > Roots >...
TGCCGGTGATGTCGAGATCGATGCCGGACGCGGGGCGCGGTTCGTCGTGCGTATTGTTTTCCATTTGCTGTGAGATACGCACCGCAAGCCCGCCGTCTAGTCTCGAGTGAGCTCGACCACAACGAAATCGTGTATTTCCGCGGTTTCTTGACGGCCTGCGGGCTGTGCTTACTTCCCAACCGTGGAAACGCAGCACGAAGGAGATGTGAACGCGACCGTGTACGCCTGCAGCGCGTGCGGCGCCAACAATCGGATCGCCGCGGCGCGCGTCAACGACGATCCGCAATGCGGCCGATGCCACCAGAAGATCTTTCCCCGGCACCCCGTCGCGGTCACCGAGGCCAGCTGGCAGCGCGAGGTGGAGCAGAGCCCGATCCCGGTGCTGGTCGATTTCTGGGCGCCGTGGTGCGGTCCCTGTCGGGCGGTCGGCCCCGTCCTGGATGAGCTGGCGCGCGAGCGCGGCGGCAAGCTGAAGATTGCCAAGCTCAACGTCGACGAGAACCCACGCCTGTCGGCGCGGTTCGGCGTGCAGGCGATCCCAACCATGATCCTCTTCCGCGGCGGCCGCGAGCTGGATCAGATCCGTGGCGCCGTTCCCAAGCCGGCGCTCGAGGGACGGCTCGCGCGGTACCTCTAGGCCGCTGCGAGCGTGACCAGGAGCTGGCCCGGGACCACTTGTGCCCCCGGCGCGCAGTGCACGCCGAGGATGGTGCCGTCTGCGGGTGCCGCGACCGGCGTTTCCATCTTCATGGTTTCGAGCACGGCGACGCGGTCTCCCGCGCGCACGCGATCGCCGGGCTTCACCAGCAACTGCCAGACACTCCCGGGAACCTCCGCGCGCACCGGCGTCGCGCCTGGGGGGAGCGTCTCGGCGCCGGCCTCGGCAGTGTCGGACGATCCGGCAGAGTCACTCGCCGGCTCGGGTGGTGGCGGCATCGCCGCCCAGCGTTCGCGCTCCGCCTCGAACGCCGCTTGCTGGCGCTGCTTGAACGCGTCGATCGACGTCGCGTGGTCGCGCAGGAACGTGCGGTAGTCCGCCAGGCGGAACGTCGTCTCCTCGAGCTCGAGACGCGCCTGCCCGCGCGGGAATGCGTCGCGAAAGTCGAGAAGCTCCTGTTCGCTCACCGGATAGAACCGGATCTGATCAAAGAAGCGCAGCAGCCAGCGCGTCTCGCCAGGGAAGTCGGCGGTCTCGTGAAAGCGGTTCCACATCTGGCAGGTGCGTCCCACGAACTGGTACCCGCCCGGTCCTTCCATGCCGTAGACGCACAAGTAAGCGCCGCCGATGCCGACCGCGTTCTCGGGCGTCCAGGTGCGCGCCGGGTTGTACTTGGTCGTGACCAGGCGGTGGCGCGGATCGATCGGCGTCGCGACCGGCGCGCCCAGGTAGACGTCGCCGAGGCCCAGCACCAGGTAACGCGCGGCGAAGACGATCTCTCGCACCTGCTCGATGCTGCCCAATCCATTGATGCGGCGGATGAATTCGATGTTGCTGGGGCACCAGGGCGCGTCGGGGCGCACCGACTGCATGTACTTCGCGATCGCGAGCTGCGTCGACGGATCGTTCCACGACAGGGGAAGGTGCACGATGCGCGACGGCACCTCGATGTCGCCGGCCGGTGGGAGCTCCGCCTCGGCCTCGGCAAGAACCGTCAGCAGCCGCTCGCGCGGCAGGCGCGCGTCGTCGTAGTGGATCTGCAGCGAGCGGATCCCCGGCGTCAGATCGATCACGCCCGACAGCTGGCGCCGCGCGAGCGCCTGTTGCAGCGCGTGCACACGGAAACGGAGCTCGAGATCCAGCACCATCGGCCCGTACTCGACCAGCACGTTGGCGTCACCGTCCTGTCGAATGGTCAGCGCGGGCCGCTCGCCGTCGGCCGCCGTCTGGCGCAGGATCGCGCCCGCGCTGTTGGCGCTCATGATCGGCAGCGGGAACGTCGCGCGCCTCGGCCGCGAGTCGGCAGAGTCCCGGGGGACGAGCGTCGCGAGCACGCTCTGCTGCGCCGCGAGCAACGCGCGCGCCTCGTCGAGCGTGACCGGGCGGAAGGTCACGCGATCGCCGGCCTTGAGCTGGCCCATCTTCCACAGCTCGGCACTGACGATCGTGGCCGGGCAAACGAAGCCTCCCAGGCTCGGACCGTCGGGGCCCAGGATCACCGGCATGTCGCCGGTGTAGTCGACGGTGCCGATCGCGTACGCGGTGTCGTGGATGTTCGAGGGGTGCAGCCCTGCCTCGCCGCCGTCGCGCCGCGCCCACGCCGGCTTGGGGCCGATGAGGCGCACGCCAGTGCGGCTCGAGTTGTAGTGCACGCGCCACTCGGTCGCGAAGAAGACCTCGATGTCGCCCGGCGTGAAGAAGTCGGGCGCGGCGTGCGGCCCTGCCAGCACGCCGATCTCCCAGCGATCGTTGAGCACCGGGATCAGCGCGGGCGCCAGCGCGCGCAGTTCCCCGTGGGCGCGAGCGTCAGCGTGGGCGTCCGTCGCCATGTGCAGTACATCCCCCGTACGCAGCGCGCGCCCGCCGTGGCCGCCGAACAGCCCGAGCGTGAACGTCGCGCGGCTCCCGAGATATTCGGGCACGTCGATGCCGCCGCGGATCGCAAGGTACGCGCGACTGCCTGGGCCGCGCACGGTCTGCAGGCGCAGCACGCTGCCGGCCGCGATCGGGAACGCCTGCCAGCGCGGCGCGGGCGCGCCGTCGAGCATCGCGCCCATGTCGGCGCCGCCGAGCGCGACGACGGCGGCGTGATGAAAGCGCAGCGTCGGCCCGACCAGCGTGCATTCGAGCCCGGCGGCGCCGTCGGCGTTGCCGACCAGCCGATTGGCGAGTCGGAACGAGAGGTCGTCCATCGGGCCCGACGGTGGCACGCCGACATCCCAGTGTCCGAGGCGTCCCGGGAAGTCTTGCACCGTCGTCTGCGTGCCGCCCTCGACGACCTCGACCGTCGACGGTGTATAGGCGAGCCCATCCAAAAAACGCGTGTGTACGGCGCCGGCGCGGAACTCTGGGGTGGCGATCACCTGGCGCAGGTACGCGAGGTTGGTCTCGACGCCGTCGACACGGGTGGCGTCGAGCGCCGCCGCCAAGCGCTGGCGCGCCTCCTCGCGCGTCGCGCCGCGCGCGATGATCTTGGCGAGCATGGGATCGTAGAAAGGCGTCACCTCGGTGCCGCGCGCGATCCAGGTTTCGATCCTGATTCCGTCGGGCCGCTCGCCGGCGCCGCGCGCTTCGGTGTCCGGGAAAACCACGTCAGTGAGCAATCCGGCGCACGGCTGAAACTGGCGGCGGGGATCCTCGGCGTAAAGGCGCGCCTCCATCGACGCGCCAGCGAGCCGTGGCGCCAGCGTGTCGAGCGGCGGAAGCTCACCGGCGGCCAGGCGCACCATCCATTCGATGAGATCGATCCCGGCGACCTCCTCGGTGACGCCGTGCTCGACCTGGATCCGCGTATTGACCTCGAGGAAGTGGAACGTGCCCGCGTCGGCGTCGAGCACGAACTCGACGGTGCCGGCCGACCGGTAGTGCGCCGCGCGTCCGAGGGCCGCCGCCGCGCCGGCGAGCGCGTCGCCCACCCCGGGCGGCAGGTTGGGCGCGGGCGTCTCCTCGATCACCTTCTGGTTGCGCCGCTGCAGGGAGCAGTCGCGTTCGCCGAGCGTGAGCACGCCGCCGGCGCCGTCACCGAAGAGCTGCACCTCGACGTGGCGCGCGCGCACCACCAGCTTCTCGAGGTAGAGCCCCGCGTGCTTGAAGTTGGCGCGCCCGAGTTGCTCGACCGCCTCGTAGGCGCCGTCGAGCTCGCTCTCGCTGTCGCAGCGGCGCATGCCGATGCCGCCGCCGCCCGCGGTGCTCTTGAGCATCACCGGGTAGCCGAGCCGCCGCGCCTCGCGCCGGGCCTCGTCCAGTCCCGAGAGCAACTCGGTGCCGGGCAAGAGCGGCACGCCCAGCGCGCGCGCTCGCTCGCGCGCGACGTGCTTGAGCCCGAAGTCGCGGACCTGCGCCGGCGTCGGACCGATGAACGCCAGGCCGGCTGCCTCGCACGCCTCGGCGAATGCGGCGTTCTCGCTGAGGAAGCCGTAGCCGGGATGCACCGCCTCGGCGCCGGTCGCGCGCGCGGCGGCGAGGATCTTGTCGGCGTCGAGGTAGCTCTGCGCCGCGGGTGCTGGCCCAAGACGCACCGCTTCGGCGGCCAGCGTGACGTGGGGCGCGTGGCGGTCGGCATCGGAGTAGACGGCGACGCCGCCGACACCCATGCGGCGCAACGTGCGCAGGATGCGGCAGGCGATCACGCCACGGTTGGCGATCAGGACTTTGCGGAACATCTGGGTTGGGGGCTTGATAGTGGGGGATGTTGGGGGAGTCGACGAGGGCGCCTAGCGCGCTGGAGGATCCCACACCAGCAGGCGCACCGGCGTGGGATTGTATGCGTTGCAGGGGTTGTTGAGCTGCGGGCAGTTCGAGATCAGCACGAGGACGTCGGTCTCCGCGCGCATCTCGACATAGCGGCCCGGCGCCGACACGCCGTCGGCGAACGACAGCCCGCCGTCGGGCGTGACCGGCACGTTCATGAAGAAGTTGATGTTGCTGGCCAGGTCACGCTTGTTCATTCCGCGCCCGAGCTCGGCGAGCGCCAGCAGGAAGCTGTCGCGGCAGCTGTGCATGTATTTTTTTTCGAGCGCGTAGCGCACCTGGTTGCTCTCCGCCGAGCAGGCGCCGCCCAGCGTGTCGTGGCGGCCGCAGGTGTCGGCGATGATTGTCAGCAGCGCGCGCCCTTCACTGGACATGAGGCGCGTGCCGGTCGTCAGGTAGATCCCGCTCTGCGCGCGGATGGTGTCGCACGAGCTGTAGCGTTCGTCGGGGTTGTGCGCGTCGTAGAAGAGTGTGTCGACCGCCTGGTTTCCCTCGAGATCGACGATGCGGAGGATCTGGCCGCGGCCGAGATCGCGGGTGAAGCCGCGCCCCGACGGCACGACCTCATCGAAGACCGCCCGCGCCGGATCGAGGGTGCTCTCCTTGAGCGTGAACGCGGTCACGGCGTCTCCTGGCCGGAGAAGGCGTCGAAGTAGGTCTCGACGTAGGCTTCGGTGAGCTGGAAACCGCGCACGTTCTCCGGCCGCGAGAGCCGGCAGGGATCGTCGTCGCCCACCAGCACGGCGCGGCCGATGGTGAGCGTGATGTCCGGCGGCGCGTAGGCGGTCGCCGGATCGAGCGGGTGCGGTGTGTTCGACAGCACCAACAACGTGTTCATCTCGAACCGCAGCGCGACGCTGCGGCCGGGACGCGGGGGCTCGGCCGCCCAGGCCAGCGCGCCGTCGTCGCCGACCCGCACCTTGACGAAGAAGTTCACAGCGACCCCGAGATCGCGTTTGCCGAGGCCGTGCTTGCCGAGCTCGACGAGGAAGTTGTCCCGCGTGTTGCGGTGGAAGTCGTTGCGCTTCTCTTGATAGCTGCCTTCGCCCGTACGCGCGCGCAACGCCGCGGCATCGCCGAAGCCGGAGATCGTGTCGTGCCAGCCGGCGCTGTCGTCGACGATCGACGCCAGGATGCGTCCCATGTCGGAGTAGAGCACGCGCCCGGTGGTCAGGAACGCGGTGTACTGCGCTTTGAGCGTGTCGGGCATGTTGTAGCGCTCGAGCGGATCAGCCGCGTTGAACAGCAGCGCGGCGACCGCGGCGCGCCCGGTCGGGTCGGTGATACGCAGCAGCTGTCCGCGGCGCATGCGGCGCGACCAGGCGCTGCCGCCGCGCAAGGTCTCGGTCATGGCTTCGGGATCGGTGGCCGTTCCGGTCATTGTTGAGCTCATTCGACGTCGTCCCCAACGACGGTCATGCGTATCATGGGAATGCGATCTTGCGCCTGCGCCGCCGGCGGGTGAATCAATTCCTGCAGGTGGCCGCGCGCCGCCATGAAGGTCGGCGAGACAAATTGTTCGGGCGTGCGCGGCCGCGGCACCGCGACCTCCATCAGCTCGCGCACGCGACCCGGGTGCGCGTCCAGCACCAGGATCCGGTCGGCGAGGTAGACCGCCTCGTCGAGATCGTGGGTGATGAAGATGATCGTGACGTCGACCTGCTTCCAGATCTGCAACAGGTACGACTGCATCTGCGCGCGCGTCTGCGCGTCGAGCGCGCCGAAGGGCTCGTCCATGAGCAGAATGCGTGGCCGCGGCGCCAGGGCGCGCGCGATCGCCACTCGCTGCTTCATGCCGCCCGACAGCTGGTGCGGATAGGCGTCAGCGAACTTGTGCAGGCCGACGAGCTGGATCCACGCGCGCGCCTCTTCCTCCGCGGTGGCGCTCGAGTGCTCACCCGAGAGCTCGAGGCCAAACATCACGTTCTTGGTGACGGTGAGCCAGGGGAAGAGCGTGTAGCCCTGGAAGACCATGCCGCGGTCGGGACCGGGGCCATGCACCTGCTTGCCGTCGAGCAAGACCTCACCGGCCGTCGCGTCTTCGAGGCCGGCGAGGATGCGCGCGACCGTCGACTTCCCGCAGCCCGACGGACCGATCACGCACATGATCTCGCGCCGGTGCGCGCGGAAGCTGACGTTGTCGAGCGCGCGCGTCGTACCGCCGTCGCGCACCGCGAAGTCCTTCACCAGGCCGCGCACCTCCAGGATCACCGGGCGCTCTTTCAGCTTGCGGAAACGGTCGGCGACCTCGGGCGTCTGAGCGCGGTAGTCGAGCAGGTTGGCGATCGCTTCCGGCGCGCCGGCGTTCGCGCTCACGAGACCACCTCACTGGCGCTGACGGTCGTGGTCGCTTCGCCGGTGATCTCCGTCGAAACCGCCGCCGCCGGGATCGGGCGCTCGCGGCGCTTGAACATCTGCATCGCCTGCGAGAACCAACCCGCGCGCGCCGTGCGCGCCCAGGGGAAAATCTGCCGCCCGATCGACGCGAGGATCACGTCGGTGAAGAGGCCAATGAGCCCGATCAAGATGATCGACGCGAACACACGATCGTACGCGCGGTACTTTGCCTGCTGGTTGATGAAGAACGTGATCCCCGAGCTCACGCCTATGAGCTCGGCGACGATCAGATACGTCCAGGCCCAGCCGAGCAACACCCGCTGATCGCTGAAGAGATCGGTGATGATGCCAGGCACGACGACGCGCCAGAGCAGCTGGCGCGGCTTGGCCCCCAGCGTCTGCGCCGCCTCGAGCAGCGCCGGATCCAGCCGCCGCGTCGTGTTCGCCACCACCAAGACTTGTTGAAAGAACGTGCCGATGAAGATGATCGCGATCTTGGGAGCGTCGTTGATCCCCAGCACCGCGACCGCCAGCGCGCCGAACGCCGGCGCCGGCAGGTAGCGAAAGAATTCGATGAACGGCTCGGTGAGCCGCGCCATCGAGGGCAGCGCGCCGCACAGGATCCCGAGCGGTACGCCGATCAGCGACGAGATCAAGAACCCCCAGAAGATGATGCCGATGCTGTGAAGCAGGGCCTCGTGGAGCCAGGGCTCGTCGGGACGTGCCGGTGACGTGGTGAAGCCGGTCACCAGCGCGCGCAGCACCTCATGCGGCGCGGGCAGAAAGACCGGATTGGTCGGTAGCCCGCGCGCGACGTGTCCGCCGCGCGCCACGACCGCCTGGTTCTCGGTGCGGAACGCGTCGCCCTCGACGGTCTGATCGCGCGACATCCAATCGACGTCGCCGGGGTCGGTCACCTTGATCATCGGGTGCCAGATGAACGGCACGTAGCTGACCAGGCACCACAGACCAATGGGGAGCAGGAACGCGAGCGCACCCAGGGTGAGCCGCCGCCGTGGCGGCAGCTCACCGAAGGGCCGCAGCCAGTCACGCCGGCCGGCGGCCATGGCTATTGAGCGGCGGCTTGGGTGGCGCCCAGCGCTTCACGCAGCAGCGAGCCGTCGAGATATTCGGCGACCGGTTGCGGCTTGGCGTAGACCTTGTTTGCGACGTTGAACGCGTCCGCGACCAGGCCCGATCCGTAGAGCGTCTCGAGGCCTTCCTTCTTGTCGAAGCGCGCGAGCGCCTCCTGTGGGGTCAGGAAGCGCGTGCCCGGCAGAAACTTGCCGTACTCCTCGGGCGGGACACCGGCGCGGCCGGCCATGATCTTGACCGCCTCGGCCTTGTTTGCCGGGTCGGTCACGAACGCCACCGTGCGATTCCAGACCTTGACCACCTTGATCCAGTCGTCGCGCCTCGTCGACAGGCTCTTGGGGCTGACGCTGACCAGGTCATAGATCAACCCGGGCAGGTCCTTGCTGGTCAGGACCGCCTTCGAGCCGGCAACCGCCTTGAGCGCCTGCCCCGCATTCGGCTGCCACGCGCCGATCGCGTCGACGTCCTTCGACGCCAGCGTCTGCGCCGTCTGGTGCGTCGGTACGTTGACCAGCTTGACGTCGGTCTCTTTCAGGCCGGCCTTCTCCAGGCCCTTGAGCAGCAGCAAGTGCTCGACCAGGCCGATCTCGAGGCCGACCTTCTTTCCCTTGAGGCCCTTCAGATCCTTGATGCCCGGCCGCGCCACGATCATGTCGTTGCCGTTGCTGTAGTCGGTGGCGATGATGCCCACGCTGCGCGCGCCCGGCGCGCCGGTCACCAGCGCGTCACCGACAGTGACCATCACCGCGTCGACTTTGCCGGCGGCGAACGCCTCCATCGACGGCGCGTACTCGAACCAGTCGAACTTCACGTCGACGCCCGCTTCCTTGAACCAGCCCTTCTGGATCGCGATCTCGAAGGCGGTCCAGCCGGGCCAGTCGCTGTACGCGATGCGAAGCGGTGGCTTCGCGGCAGGCGCCGGTGGCGCGGGCGGCGTCGCGGGCGCGGCGGCCGGCGGCGGGGTCGCGGCGGTTTCGGTTTTCTGACAACCACTGCCGGTGGCCCCGAGGCCGATGCAAGCGATGCCGCCGAACAGAAGCGCAAACTCTCGAGCCCATGACCGTCGCGATGTGAACCGCATGTGTCTCCTTCTTCGCCCGAGCACGGGGGCGAGAGAGCCGCATAGTATCGAGCGAAGGTAAACGCCGCGTTTCAGCGAGACAAATACGTCGTAACTAGCGCGAGCCTAGTGCAGCACGCCGAAGCGCCGTAAGAGCAGCGCCGCCGCTACCAGCAGCAGCGCGATCGTGACCACGTTCCCGATCGTGCGGCGCAGCGGCGTCGTGGGTCGCCGCTTGCTCGAGCCGGTGGCGCTCTGGACCGTGGAGCGGAAGCCGCCGCGCAACCGGGTGAGCGCGCCGCCTCCTCCTCTCGACTTCCTCGCGTGCCGACGCTTGCTTCCCATGCCTTGGTCTTACTTAGCACTGACCGGGGTCGCCGTCGCCCGCCCGCTACCACTCGCCGCGGTTGGCGCGCGACGCCCAGGGCTCGCGCTTCTCGAGCGCCGGGCCGCGCTGCAGAAGCTCGACCGAATGTCCGTCGGGCGACTTGATGAACGCCATGTGCCCGTCCCGCGGCGGGCGCAGCACCTCGATGCCCTGGGATTCGATGCGCTCGCAGAACTGGTAGATGTCATTGACCTCGAACGCCAGGTGACCGAAGAAACGGCCGGTGGGGTAGGGCTCTTTCTGATCCCAGTTGTAGGTCAGCTCGATCTCGGCCGGGTCGCCGCCCTCGCCGCTGCCGAGGAAGACCAGCGTGAAGCGTCCCGCCTCGCTCTGCTGGCGGCGCGTCTCGCGCAGCCCCAGGGTCCCGAAGAACTTCAGCGCGGCATCGAGGTCGCGCACCCGCAGCATCGTGTGGAGGTATCGCATGGCGCGAAATCTACCCGGTCTCGCGCCGCGGGTCAGCAGGTCGCCTACGGGATCAGGTTGAGGCAGCAGCCCGTGATGCAACCGGTGCCGCGCTCGATACAGAAAAAAGGGATATTCTAAAAAGGTGTATCCCGACGACGCGGACGCTCGTAGCTCCCACGTGTCGGGCGCAACTACTTTGGCGGCGGCTTCGCCGGTGACGGCAGCGGCGCCGGCGCCGTCGCTGTCGAGCGCCGCCGATCGCGAGGAGCAGGCTCTGGTCGCGCGCTGCCTCGCGGGCGAGGCCGATGCGTTTCGCCCGCTGGTGCAGCGTTACCAGCGGCTGGTCTTCTCGGTGGCGCTGCGCATGCTCGGCGGGCGCTCCGAGGCCGAGGACGTCGCGCAGCAGGCATTCGTCGACGCGTTCGACGCGCTCGATCGCTTCCGTGGCGACGATCGCCCGCACGCGTTCTCGACATGGCTGGTGCGCATTGCGGTCAATCGCGCCAAGGACGTGCTCAAATCCAAACGCTGGAGCGAGGAGTCGCTCGACCGCGACGTGGCCGGCGCCGAGGCCTCCTTCGCGCACGAGCCGGTGACGCCGGAAGCCTACGCTCTGCGCGAGGAGCAGGTGCGGCGGCTCGAGCAGGCGTTGCTGCGTGTGCCGATCAAGTATCGCGAGGTCCTGATCCTCAAGGATGTGGAAGAGCTGCCTTACGAGGAGATCCACGCGATCTTGCGGCTACCGATCACCACGCTCAAGATCCGGGTCGTGCGTGGGCGCGCAATGATGCAGAAGGCGCTCGACCGGATCGACAAGGAGGTCCGCCGATGAGCGCCGACCCACACGATTCCGGGCCGATCCCCGACATGGCCAAGCTGCGAGACGTCGTCCCGCCGCCGTCGCTGGTGGCGGGTGTCATGCGATGCATCGAGGAGCCGCGCCCGCCCAGCTTGTGGCGGTGGCTGCAGCGGCCGTTCGTGATCCGCGTGCGGCTCACGCCGCTGAGCGCGAGCGCCGCGGGGCTCGGAATGGCGCTTGCCGCCGTGCTTCTGGTCCGTGTCTCGGGAGGCTCGCATACGCAGCAGCCCGCGGCCATTGCGACCGCCGGACGGGCCGCGGGCGCGCCCGCCGGCAGCGCGCCGGTGCGCGTACGGTTTCAATTGCAGGCGCGCGGCGCGCGGCGGGTCGCGCTGGCAGGCTCGTTCAACCAGTGGCGCCCCGACCTGACGGTGCTCGAGCCGGCGAGCGCCGACGGCGTGTTCACCGGTACGCTCGAGCTTCCCCCCGGTGACTACGAATATATGTTCGTCGTCGACGGCAAGTGGATCACCGATCCAGCCGCCGGCGAGCGCCGCGACGACGGCTTCGGCCGCCAGAACTCACTGTTGCGGCTTTAGGGTCTCACCGTCGACGGTGATATCCTCGGCGCGCGGTGCTTCGTGCGTGCGTCGCTCTTTCCATGTTGATGGTGTGCGGCGCGGGCTGGGCAGCCCCGCCGGTTCACCTGTCGGGCAGTGCCGAGGTCGAGGGCGCGACCGGGTACGACACGAACCTCTTTCTGCAGATTGCCGCGAGCCCAGACAGCCCGAACTACCACGCCTACTCGGGCGCGTTCCTGCGCTTGCATCCCCTGCTGACCGGCGCGAGTGTCGGCGGCGGCTTTCGCTTCGAGCTGCGCTACGGCGCCGACCTGACGCAGACCTTCGGCGCGGGGAGGCTTTATTTGCAGGACGCCGACCTGTCGCTTTCGATTCCCGAGATCGGACCGCTCGGCCTGCGCGTCGCGGTCTTTGGCGGCCGCTTCGACGCCGGGCAGTTCAGCACCGACACCTTCTGGTCGTGGGGCGGGCGCGGCCAGCTGACGGTTCGCGCGACGGAGACCCTGCGCGCAGCGGCGACCTACGAGATTGATTGGCGCCAGTTTGTCGACGCCACGGCGCTGCAGCTGCGCGGGGATCGCGGCCAGACGGCGCGGCTGGCCGCGATCTGGTCGCCGGCTGCCTCGCTCGATCTGAGCCTGGACGGAGAGTACCTGTCGCTGCATTCGGATCTGGTTGATCCGGCGCAGGCCGCGGGACAGCTCCGGCGTTTTCGCGGCGGCATCGGCGTCGCGTACCTTCCGATGGCCACGGTCACGACCAGCGCGTCGGCGTGGGCGGGAACCCAGAGTAGCGACGGCACCGAGACCGACCGGCAATTCGGCGGCGCGCTGGCCGTCTCGCAGCGCGCCGGCGCTGCCGTCGACGTCGTCGTTCGCTACGAGCTGCTCCTCAACCGCGCAGAAGCGGCGACCTCGTCGGACTACGCGCGGCACGTACTGACGCTGGCCCTGGTCGGTCACCTGGCCCCGTCGCCGGCACGCGCCGCGGCACCGCCGATCGAGGGTGGAGAGGCGCCGGTGCTCGAGGGCTCGCGCGTGCGCTTTCGCTTGCGGGCGCCCGGCGCCGCGACGGTCGCGGTGATCGGCTCCTGGAACGACTGGGCCACCGATCAACCAGGGCAGCGGCTGCGCGCGACGCGCGATCCCGAGCTGTGGGAAGGGTGGATCGACGTCGGCGCCGGTGACCACCGCTATCGCTTCCTGGTCGACGGTCGGCCGGTGCGGCCTGTCGGTGCGCCGCGCTATCTTCCGGACGGCTTCGGCGGCGAGGATGGTGCGCTGGCCGTGGAGGCCGATTCGGTGTATCGCCGATGACGTTGCGTCGTACCTTGATCAAGGGACATCGCGAGAACATGGCCTTCCGCCTCGCTTTTCTTTGCGCCTTTCTTTTCGCGGCGAGCGCCGCGGCGGCCGACCCCGGCACGCTGCCGGCGGATCCGCGACTGTCGCCGGTGCGCGTCGAGCTGGAGAAGACGGTGTCGTCGGCGGCGCGCGATGGGCTGCCCGCCGAGATGATCGTCAGCAAGGTCCGCGAGGGGCTGGCCAAGGGTGTTCCGCCCGAGGTGATCCGCGACGTGGCCGCGCGCCTGGCGCAGAACCTGAGCGCGTCGGCCACGATGCTGCGGAGTCAGCGCGCCGGGGCGCCGGCGCCGTCGCTGGTCCGCGTCGTCGCCGAGGCGCGCATGGTAGGGGTCGAGGCTGAATCGCTGGCGCCGCTCGCGGCCTCGCACGAGCCTGACGCCGTGGTGGCGCGCGCGGTCGAGGTCGTGACCGATCTGACCATGCGCGGTTACCCCGCGCGCCCGTCGGCGTCACTGGTGCGCGAGATCGCCGAGCGGGACGCGGCTTCGCTGGCGCGCGTGGTCGGGGGCCTCGAGGCGATTCGCACCGAGCAGACCGTGAGCCGTGCCGACGCTCTCGAGGCTCTGGGACGCAACTTCCGCTCGCACGGCGCCTCGCTCGACAGCGCGATCTCGCGCTCGCTCGAGTCGGGTGACCGCGCGGGCGGCGGTGGTGCCGACTCGCCCGGCAAGAGCGCCGAGGCGCCGGGACACACCGGTTTGACCGGATCGGGCAAGGCCAAGAAGCCGAAGAAGTAGGTCGTCGCACGCGCCGCGGCGTTGTAGCCGCAACTACAACAACCGCGTCCGCCCTAGTTGCGGTGATCACAACGGGGCAGCGGTCATGCGTGCGCTACACCCGCAATAGACCACAGTCGCACGCGTTTGGATTCGTTGGCTCACTTACTGCTTCTGTAGGAAGTGATGTCGGACCGCGGAAGCGGTTCGCCACAAAAGGAGACCACGAAATGTCCAACCGCGTCTCGCGCCTGCAGATGACTTCGAAGGCATTGACTCTGCTCGTCGGCCTCTCGATCGCAGTCGCCGGCGTCGATGCGCAGGCGACGACGACGCTGCTCTCCGATGACTTCAGCGATGGGAACGCGACCGGCTGGACGCCGACCAACGCGGCGGAGTGGTCGGTGGTCAGCGACGGCACCGAGTTCACCTATCACCGGGCCGCATCGACCGCGACCTGGAACGACAGCCTGATCGGCCAGTACGCCTGGACCGACACCTCGGTCGAGGCGACCGTGAAGGTGAACCGCTGGCTGGTCGCGGGCGACCCGACCTACCTGGCGGCGGTTTACGCGCGCTACTCGGGCAACTCGCCCTCGACCACCAACGGCTACTTCGTGACCGTGCGCGGTGACGGTTCGATCGGCATCAACAAGCGCACCAACGGCGTCAACACCACGCTGTCGAGCTTTCCCGCCGCCGGCATGATCGCCGGCTCGTTCTACCGCATTCGCCTCGAGGTCATTGGCGCCAACCCGGTGCGCCTGAACGCGTATCTGAACGGCGTTCTGCGCGTGACCGCCGTCGACGCCAACTCGTGGATCGCCAACGGTCAGGTCGGCTTCGGCACCTACGGCACCGACGCGTCGTTCGAGAGCTTCGTCGTCACCAACGGCGACGTCATCGGCGCCGAGAGCTGGATGACCTTCTAACGCGCGCCCCGCGCCGAACTCTTGAACAAACGGATTCCAAGGAGATCGATATGCGATTGACGCAAGCTCGGATCACGTCGGGGTTGTTGGCGGGGGCGGCGGTGGGACTGCTTTCCATCAGCGGGCATGCGGCGGCCACCTTCTCGGATGACTTCGAGGACGGCAATTCCGGCGGCTGGTCGGCAACCACCGCGTCGGAGTGGACCGTCGTCACCGACGGCAGCGTCAAGGCGCTGGAGCGCAACGCGACCACGGCGTCTTACAACGACATGCTCGGGCCGGCGATGTCGAGCGCCGATCAGGACATCGAGTTCAAGGTCAAGGTCAACGCGTTCAACTCGGCGAGCTCGAGCTATCTCGCCGGCGTCTACGCGCGCCACTCCGGCATTCAATCGGGCACCGGCGCCAACGCGTACTTCGCGGTGGTGCGCGGCGGCGGCTCGATCGCGATCGACCGCCGCTACAACGGCAGTCTCACCACGCTGACCAGCGTCGGCGCCAGCCTGACCACCGGCACCTGGAACACCATCCGGTTCACGGTCAGCGGCTCGAACCCGGTGACGCTGAACATGTACCTGAATGGCGTGCTCAAGAAGACCTACTCGGATACCGGCTCCAGCGTGGTCACCGCGGCCGGCAAGCTGGCGTTTGGCACCTACGGCGCCAACGCCGAATTCGACTACGTCACCGTCGGAGGAGCGGCGTCGAGTGGCACGGGCGGCACCACCGGCGCCGGCGGCGCGACTGGCGCGGGCGGCACCACCGGCGCGGGCGGCGCCAGCGGCACGGGCGGCGCCACCGGCACCGGCGGCACCGCCGGTGGCGGTACGCCCGGCGCGCCGCAGACGCTGATGGTTCCTCCGGTCTCGACGACCAGCACCGGGACCACGTTGATCTGGTCGAAGCCGGCGAGCTACTCCAACGTCGCCAGCTACAACGTTTACAAGGCCGGCGCGCTGCTCGGCAACACGACCAAGCTGTTCTACACGGTGACCGGCCTCTCGCCGAGCACCGCGACCACCTTCACCGTGAAGGCGGTCTCGGGCGATGGCTCCCTCTCCGCCGACAGCAACGCGCTCTCGGTGACCACGACGGCGGCGCCGTCGGTCCTCAACATCACTACGTACGGCGCGTCGACCTCGGCCACCGGCGCGGCCAACGCGCTGGCGATCCAGAACGCCATCAACGCCTGCCCCGCGGGCGGTACCGTACAGATCCCGAGCGGCACGTTCGTGTCGGGCGCGATCTTCCTCAAGAGCAACATGACCCTGCAGGTCGACGGCACACTGAAGGGCAGCGACCTCCTCGCCGACTACCCGTACACCAGCTGGCGCTTCCCGTACTACACCAACGCCAACTACATGGGCCTCGTCAACGCGTACACCACGACGTACGGCTCGATGACCAACGTGCGCATCACCGGCACCGGCACGATCGACGGCGGCACGTACGGCAGCGGCAGCCTGACCACGCTGGGCACGGCGCAGACCAACGCCAAGGGCGACACCGCGCGCGGCGATCTGATCACGGCCAAGGGCGTGAACGGCCTGTTCCTGGGCGGCGGCCTCACCATCGTGCACCCGTCGGAGCACACCATCTTCATCAGCTACAGCAGCAACGTCACCGTCAACGGCATCAACGTCAGCACCTATGGCATCCACAACGCCGACGGGATCGATCTCGCCACCACCGACACGGCGTACATCTTCAACTCGACGTTCGACACCGGCGACGACTGCATCAACTTCAACGCCGGCACCAGCGCGCCGGGCGTCACCGAGAACAAGCCCGACAACAACATCCGCGTGTTCAACGTGCTCACCAACCGCGGCCACGGCGGCGTCGTGTTCGGCAGCTTCACCGCGGGCTGGATCAAGAACGTGCTCGTCGAGGACTCGACGTTCAACGGCACCGACATCGGGCTGCGCTTCAAGACCGGCTCGGACCGCGGCGGCGGTGCCACGCTGGTCACCGCGCGCGACATCACGATGACCAGCATCGCGACCGACGCGATCTTGTTCGACAGCAACTACCCGGCGGGCAGCGGCTACGCCTCCGCCAGCACTCCCGGCGTGTTCCAGACCATCAACCTCAGCAACATCACCGTCTCGACGGCCAAGGGTTACGGCCTGTGGATCCACGGCCTGTCCAACATGCAGCACAACCACATCAACCTGACCAACGTGACGTTGACCAAGACCAAGGGCGCGTCGATCGACCAGTTCAACACCGGCCTGTTCACCAAGCTCACCTTCACCAGCAACTCGCAGAGCACGGTGTGGGCGGTCTCGAACAGCACCGGCATCAACTGCGTGACCTGCTCGCCCAGCTACCCGTAGTCGGGCGCGGGCGAGTTGACGCGCGCGGGCCGACGTCAGGTCATGGCGTTTTGGGAGGCGACCCTGGGCCTCGGGCCTCGGAGGCTGTGAGGGTTTCGCTTCAGGGGGGCCACGTGCTCCGGGGTCGGGCCTCCTCAACCCGACCCTCTCCTCCATGCGGACATGGAGGAGAGGGAGAGAGAAGCTAGCGGCACGAAGCTGTCGAAAACTTCACACCCTCTCAGGCCTCAGAAGGTGTGCACCTCTCAGCCCGAGGCCTGATGCCCCATCAAGTCACCGTCCCGCGACGCTTCGCCCCACCCGCGCCTCACGCCAGAGGCGGTGGCGGTCCGCGACCAGATCCTCGACCTCGGCCCAGGTCGCCGCAGCCGGCGCGGCGATGTGACGATTGGTCGAGTTGCGAAAGACGATGGTCGCATGCCCGTCGGCGCGCAGCGCCTCGACGTTCTCCGGCGAATCCTCGACGTAGAGATCTGCGCCCACGGCCGCCTTGTCCTTCATGAAGCAGAGGTCCCAGTACGGAATGCCGTGATGCTCGAGCCACGCGGTGGTCTGGGTCACTGCCTCTTCGTGAAAGTACTTCACGTACAGGCGATGGGTAATGATGCGGATGCGCACGTCGCTCTGCGAGATCCGGCGCAGCGCCGACGGTGCGCCCGGCATCGGCGTCAGCTTGCGGAACAGCTCGCGCTGCGTGACCGCGAAACGGTGCAAATCTTCGTAGCCGCCGAGTGCATCGAGTCCCCACTCCGACAGACCGTACGAGACCTCGAGCGGCAGCGTCTCGGGCGCGACGCCGCGCCACTCGGCGGCGATGGGGCGCAACCCGGAATAGAAATCGGCGACCACGCCATCGAGATCCACGCCGAGCACGAACTGACGCGCGGGCTGCTTCGCTCCTTCGTTCATCCGCTGCCTCCGCGGCCGAGTGTGCCGGCAAACGGCGCGCGCGCCAACCCGCCGGCGCCGCACTCGCTTGCGCCTCGGTCGCGAGCATCCTAAAGATGTGGGCTCACTCGAAGGAGGCTGCCGATGAAGACGAGAACCCTGGGACGTGGACCAACCGCACTCGACGTATCGACGCTGGGGCTCGGCTGCATGGGAATGAGCGAGTTCTACGGCGTCGCTTCGGAGGCCGAATCGATCGCAACCATCCACCGCGCGCTCGAGCTCGGCGTCAACTTCCTCGACACCGCGGACATGTACGGTCCGTTCAAGAACGAAGAGCTGGTCGGCCGCGCGATCCGCGATCGCCGCGATCGCGTGGTGCTGGCCACCAAGTTCGGCAACATGCGCGGCGCCGACGGCGCGTTCCTGGGCATCAGCGGCAAGCCGGACTATGTGCGCCAGGCCTGCGACGCTTCGCTGCGCCGCCTCGGCGTCGATCACATCGACCTTTACTACCAGCACCGCGTCGATCGCAGCGTTCCGATCGAGGACACCGTCGGCGCGATGGCCGAGCTGGTGCGCGCGGGCAAGGTGCGCCACCTGGGCCTGTCGGAAGCATCGCCGGCAACCATTCGCCGCGCCCACGCCGTGCATCCGATCACGGCGCTGCAGACCGAGTATTCGTTGTGGTCGCGCGATCCCGAGGACGAGATCCTGCCCACGGTGCGCGCGCTCGGCATCGGCTTCGTGGCGTACAGCCCGCTCGGCCGCGGCTTCCTCACCGGCCGCTTCAAACGCTTCGAGGAGCTGCCGGCCGACGATTTCCGCCGTCGCTCGCCTCGCTTCCAGGGCGAGAACTTCGCGAAGAACCTCGAGCTGGTCGATCGCGTGCGTGAGATCGCCGCGGCAAAGGGTGTCTCAGCGTCGCAACTGGCCCTGGCGTGGGTGCTGGCGCGCGGCCAGGACATCGCGCCGATCCCCGGTACGACCGATCGCAAGCACCTGGAAGAGAACATCGCCGCCGCGGCGGTCACCCTCACCGCCGAGGATCTGCAGCGCATCGATGCGGCCGCGCCCAAAGGCGTCGCGGCCGGCCAGCGTTACGCGGATGCCGGGATGGCAAACGTCAACGTTTGAGACGTCCGACGGCGGCCGCGTTCAAAACGACCACGACCAGCGGCCGAGGGTCAGGCGGCGCGCGTGGTGCGCCTCGAACACGTAGGTGAAGTGCTCGGGCGTGCCGGCGATCGGCCCGACTTGGGTCAGCGTACCGGTGACCCGCAGCCGCGTCGGCGTCGCGAAGGTGATCGCGCGCCGCCGGTAGAGAAAGCCGCGCGCGGGCCGCCGGACGCCGTCCTGGCGCACCAGCAGATCTTCGACGTCGACGTCGACCGGTGGCAGCTTGACCTCGGTCGCGCCGTCGGCCTCGACGACGAGGTTGCTGAGCCGGAACGACGTCGCGGCGTTACCGTCCGCCAGCGTGCCGTACATCAACAAATCGTACGGCGGCCCGTAGCTGGAGAACGCGAGAAAGGCCGGGTTGCCCCAGCCGGATCCCTTGGGCGAGTTCTGGATGTGCACGCTCGCGAAGGGCACGGCGAAGCGCTCGCACTCGACGTAGTCGATCTCCCGCTTGAAGGTGAGGCCGCCCGCGACCACGAGCGCGATCACCAGCGAGATGCCGACGGCGCCGCCGGCGAGAAACACGCGGCGGATCGTCGGACCGTTACCGTAGCGGCGCAGCAACCGCACCGCGTAGTCGCGCGTCGTGCGGGCTGGCGATTGTCCCTCGCCAAGCTCGGCGACCGTGTCGGTCCCCATGGTCGGCTCTTTGCCGGAGCCGTCACCGCCCCAAGCGACCATCTGCGCATCATGCCAGAAGTCGACGCGCTCGCGCCCGGGAACACGTCATTTGCCGCGAAGCCTGCGCGCACCGGGCCGGCGGGCCGAGTCAGGCCTCCCCCCGAGACACGCTGTGACCGATTCGGCTCACTTGGGCGACTCCTTTCTTCGGTTCTCGGCTCACCAGCTCTGCGCGCCGCGTGATACGGTGCCGCGCACCGACGCGGCGGCGGGAAGAAGGTTTGCGGGACGTCGTGCCCTGAGGGCATCGTCGGGGAGCGGAACGCCCGAGAATCATCGCCCGGAGGTCATTTGCCGTGAAGACCGGACTGCAGCTGCCGTCGCCCATGGGAAGCCTGAGAGGGTTCCCAACCCCTCCCGCACGGGTCGCGCTCCTGCTGGTGCTGGCGGCCGCGGGCTGTGGCGGCGGCGCCATGGGCGCGGATGACGGCGTCGGTGGCGGCTCGACCGTGAGCGGAACCGGCGGTGCGCCATCGGGAAGCGGCGGCAGCAACGGCGCTGGCGGGGCAGGCACGTCGCCCGACGGCGGCGCGGCCGGGATGAGCGGCGACGCCGGCAATCCGAATACGCCCCCGCCCATGCCGGTGGCCGGCGTCGTTCAGGGCGTCGCTTGCACCCCGGTGTGCCTGACCAGCGGGGCCACGGAAATGGACTACGGCTTCGAGAACGGCGTGTCCTGCGTGGTCAAAGGTACGTACACGGCGTCGATCAGCACTCCGTGCATCGTGGGCATGCCGCTCCCGCCGAAGGGACATCCCGCGGGCTCGCCGGGCGTCATCGCCGGCAACGCGTGCGTCGCGCTGTGCGGGGCCGAGGTTCTGGACAGCAAGGACGCCAACCCGAGCGACGGCTACGGGTACGAGTTCGACTCGAGCTGCATCATTCCGGGCGGGAAGGTCGCGATGACGTCGCTCCCGTGCACGACCGGCGCGCCCATCGGCGACGGCGGAGCGATCACCGGTCCGGGGCGCCTTCTCGGCGACAGCTGCACGCGCATCTGCACGGTGACGACCACCGACATGGACGGAACCGGCTACGGGTTCGAGTTCGGCGCCTCGTGTGTCATATCGGGTACGGCGGCGGCGGCGAAGGGCATCGCCTGCACGGCGGGCGTGCCCGAGCCGACTGGACCGCCGATCACGTTGAACCCGAACCCGCCGCTCGGCGCAGTGAAGAAGCCGGCCGGCATGCTGACCAACGGATTCTTCGTCACCGGCGGGCGGCTCTACGACAAGTTCGGCAACGATTTCATCCCACGCGGCATCAACAACCCCGACGTCTGGTTCGACATCGGGGACCAGTACCTCGCGTACAACGCGCTCGACAACATCGCGGCCGACGGCGCGAACGTGGTGCGCATCGTCTGGGAGACGAACGCGACGGGTGGCACGCCGGCGCTGCTGCAGCGGATCATCCGCCACGCGGTCGAGCTGAAGCTGGTTCCTCTGATCGAGCTCCACGACGTGACCGGCGGCACCAGCAATCAGGATCTCTTGAACATGGTCGCGTATTACACCAGCGTGCCGGTCAAGCAGATCCTGCTCCAGTTCGAGGCGTTCCTGCTGATCAACATCGCCAACGAATGGAGTGGCAATGACTTCCGCGGCGGCTATACGGCGGCAGTTGCGGCGATGCGCGCAGGCGGGATCAATCACACGCTCGTCATCGACGCCAACGGCTTCGGCCAGAACGCGGCGTCGATCATGACCGACGGTGCGGCGCTGCTGGCGGCCGATCCCCAGCACAATCTGATGTTCAGCGTGCACATGTACGAGCAGTACGACAACAACAACGGCGGTCACACCAAGATCACGTCGACGTTGCAGTCGGCGGTGACCGCGCAGCTGGCGCTGGTGGTCGGCGAGTTCGGCTGGCAGGCGGGTAATCCGCTGACGCCGATCGACGCCGCGTTCATCATGTCGGAGTGCGTGCGGTTGAAGCTCGGGTACCTCGGCTGGTCGTGGAAGGGCAACGGCACCGCGCAGGCCTATCTGGATCTGGCGGTGGATTGGGAGGGGGCGCAGCTATCGAGCTGGGGAAACACGCTGATCAAAGGGACGAGCGGGCTCTCGACCAGCACGACGAAGGCGACGATCTATACGGAGTGAGCCGGAGGGGGCATCAGGCCTCGACGCCGCGGGAAACGTCACACGCTCTCAGGCTTCGGGTCCGGATCCCGATCCTGAGGCCCGAGGCCCGAGGCCCTCACCGACCGCGCTCAGAACGTGTGAACGCCGAGTCCCACGCCGCAATCAACCATGCGCGTATACACGTTGATGCTTCCGATCGACGTCAGCGGGCGCGCAGTGCTCGCGTTCACCAACGCGTTGAACGCCGTGCAGCTAAGATCGATGTGCTGCGGTCGCGCGGTGGTGCACCAGTAGGTATTGCTCGGGTGGTTGTGCGGGCAGGCGTCGATCAGCTGCACGACGACCGACTGGCCGGCCTTGCAAAACTCGTCGTGGGTGAAGCCATCGCCGTTGAATGAGTAGATGCCGGTCGCGTTGCAGGTGACCTCGACGCACAGGCCGCAGTCGGTCTGTCCCGCGCACGCTGGCGGGCTCGAGCAGCGATCGGGCGCGCTCTGACCGCCGATGCAGGTGCAGGCGGGCGCGCCGTTCCAGAGCGTGCTCAGGTCACCGGCGGCGCCGTAGTACATCGTGTTCGCGCCGCCGAGATTCACGGCGCCGCGCGCGACGCAGGTGCTGCCGTTCAGGTTGGTGCTGTCGGTGACACCGAGGGGCGCGCAGTCGACCTGGCCGAACATCGTCGCCGTATAGGTCGCGTTCCAGCCGGTGCCGGGCGGCGGCGGAGGGGGCGGTGGCGGCGGCGGCGGCGTGGGCGGCACGCAGGGCGTGCCCTGCAGCGCGGTCAGCGACGTGGAGACCACGCAGGTCAGGTTGTTCTCGAAGCCGAACCCGTCGCCGTCGGGATCAGAGACGGCCGGGGTCTGGCAGATCGGCGCGCACGTCGTTGTCGTTCCGCTCGTGATCATCACGCCGTTACCGGGTGGCAGCGGCGGCGGGGCGCACGAGACCCCACCATAGGCCGCGGCGGTGCCGGCGACGATGCAGTTGCGCCCGTGCTCGTATCCGTACCCGGTGTGATTGGTGTCGGTGATCGCGCTCGAGCAATACGACAGGCAGTTCGTTCCGTCGAACACGCCGTTGCCGGGCGGCGGCAGGTTGGTCGCCGGCGTCGGGTTGCAGGGCACCGTGTTGGCCGCCGCGGGGGACGTCGCGACCAGGCAGCTGCGCTGCTGCTCCCAGCCGTAGCCGTCGCCTGTGGGATTGGTGATCGCCGGGAAGCCGCAGACCGGGAAGCACGTGCCGCCCTTGAGCAGTCCGGTCCCCGAGCCGCCGTCGGTGGCGCTGCCGCCCGCGCCGGTCGTGGGGGTGCCGCCCGTGCCCGTCGAGCCGCCGCTGCTGCCCGACGTCGACCCGCCCGCACCGGCGGTCGTGCCGCCACCCGCGCCGCTTGCGCGGCCGCCCGCGCCGCCGTTGTCGCCGCCGGGGCTGGCTCCGCACCCGAAGCCGGACATCGATGAAACGACGGCGAGCACGGTCGCGATGGCGGACACCGGCGCGCGCCCGTCAAGGAAACGACGTGGCATGGCGCGCAGCGTAGGCTTTTCAGCCGATGCGTTCAACCACCGCGCGCCGCGCGCGGCGTCGTCCATTGAACGGGAGATCTGTCTCTTTTACGGCGATCCGCCGTCGCTGCCCGGGGCGCGATCAGCGCAGCGGGTAGACGATGACGTCGTGGTAGCGCGCCTCGGCGCCGCCCGGGTTCTCGTACACGTGCGGCACGTTGGCGTCGAACAACATCGAATCGCCTGCCGCCAGATCCTCGGCCTGCTCCCCGACGATCATGCGCAGCGCGCCGCTCAGCACGACCACCAGCTCGCGCGTGCCCGGCCCGTGCGGGTCCGACCCGTGGCGCGAGCGCGCCGCGAGCCGTAGCTCGTAGACCTCGACCTGGTTGCTGCCCGACGCCGGCATCAGCGGGCGGCTCTCGAACTTGCGATCGGTCGAGCGCAGCACCTGGGTGTCGTTGCGCCGGAGGACCGCCAGCGTCGGCTGTCCCTCGCCGATCAGCTCGGCGAAGGGGATGCCCAGGCCCGAGGCGATCTTCCACAGCACACCGATCGAAGGGTTGGTCTTGCGCGTCTCGATCTGCGACAGGCCGGCCCGGCTGACGCCCGTGCGCTGGGCCAGTTGATCCAGCGACATGTCCCGGCGGCGGCGCTGCTCGCGCAGGTTGTCGGCGACCCGCGCCGCCATCTCGGCGGCGCCGACCTCGTCTCCGGGTGGGATCGGCGTCTCACGCAACGACCCTCGCTTGGTCTGCGTCTTCGGCATCGTGACGGCGAACGTATCACGGCGCGCGACGTATCGTAAAAGAGACGTAGCTCTCGTATCGCGTATGCTAAGACCGAGGCGCCATGGCGATGAGGCTGCTGGGCACCACGACGTCCCCCTACACCCGCAAGGTTCGGATCCTGCTCAAGGCACTGGGCCAGGCACACGAGCTCGTCGACACGCGCACCGACGCTGGCGCGGCGGCACTCGCCGAAGCTTCGCCGCTGGGCAAGGTGCCGGTGCTGCTCGTCGGCGGCGACCCGCCAGGCGGCGCGAGCGTGCTTCCCGACTCGTCGCTGATCACCAACTGGCTCTGGGCGACCAGCGAGGCCAAGCTGCGCTCGGCCGGCTTCGACCTGGATCCGCTCGACTGGGCCGACCGCCGGCTGCAAGAGGTCGTCGAGGGGGCGCTCGACGCCGCCATCAACTTCCGCTACCTGCGGCTCGATGGGTTCACCGAGGCCGGCTACATCGCGAAGCAGCGCGCGCGCGTCGATCGGACGCTGGGTTGGCTCGACGGGCGCATTCCGTTTGCGCGGCCGCTCGGGCTCGCGGGTCTGTCGCTCGGCTGCACGCTCGACTGGATCGAGTTTCGCAACGTCGTCGAGCTCGGGCAGTGGCCTGCGCTGGCGGCGTTTCGCGACGCCTGGCAGAGCGCGGGAGTCGGCTCCGGGAGCGAGCCCCGTGAGTAACCTCACCCCCGAGGCGTTCGTCGCCGAGCTCGACGAGAGGAACCGCGCGCGGCTCGCCGACCTGGCGGCCAAGTCGGCGGCGGGCGAGCCCGGCGAGGCGCTCGGAGTCGCGCCGCTCTTGAAGCTGGCGCTGCGCAACGAGCTCGAGGCGACCGAACTGGCGGCGTTTTGGATGGCCGACGCGCCCGAGCTGGACGTGCGCCTCGCCCTGGCGCGCCAGTGCGGCGACGAGGCCAAGCACTATCGGTGGATCGAGGAACGGCTCGGTGTGCTCGGGGTGGATCTCGGCGGGTTCGATCCGCAGGCGCCGGGACTGAGCCCGCTCACGTCCTACCTGCGCACGTTGAAGGGGACCGCGGAGCGCGCCGCCGCGGGGCCGTTCACGCGCGAGGCGATCGCGGTCGCGCGCAACGACGTCTTCGCGGCGTTCTGTGCCGAGCGCGGCGATCTCGCGACCGCGGCGCTCTACCGTGAGCGGATCCAGCCCGACGAGCAGCACCATCACGAGCTCGGACGCCGGCTGCTGCTTCGGTATGCGGTGACCGAGGATCAGCAGGCCCGCGCTCGCGCCGCCGCCGAGACCACGCTGCGCATCGCCGACGAGCTCCAGGAGCTGGCGCGCCTCAAAGCGGGCGTCTGCCGCGCTCCCGGGTGCTGACCGTCTTCTTCCAGTGTCCTTCTGGCGCGCGGCGAAATTCGTCGCTGGCGTTCGCCTCCTGCGGATCTATGTTCCCCGCGCGCTCCATTGGGCGCGGAAAGGGAGACGACCATGGCGGAGCAAGCGAAAGCGAAGGCGACGGGGCAGGTCAAACCGATCCCCGACGGTTATCACACGCTGACCCCGTACATCAGCGTCAAGGGAGCACGCGAGGCGCTGTCGTTCTACAAGAAGGCGTTCGGCGCGCAGGAGCTGTTTCACATGGACATGCCTGACGGCCGCATCGGACACGCCGAGATGCAGATCGGCGAGTCGCGCTTCATGCTCGCCGACGAGATGCCGGAGAGGGCCGACGCCGTCTCGCAGAGCCCGGCGTCGCTGGGCGGAACGACCTGCGGGTTCATGGTCTATGTCCCCGACGTCGACACCGCGTTCGCGCGCGCCGTCGAGGCGGGCGCTGCGGTCAAGCGCCCGCTGACCGATCAGTTCTATGGCGATCGCACCGGAACGATCGCCGATCCATTCGGCCACATCTGGACGCTGGGCACACACGTCGAGGACGTCAGCTCGGCGGAGATGAAGCGCCGCATGGAGCAGCTGGACGGCGGTTAGCGGCGACTAGGGCGCCGGCGGCGGTTGCAGATTCAGTTTGCCGGCGCCGGCGTTCGCCATCACGTGATTGCGCACGGCATCGGGTGAAGTGCCGACGACGTAGGGGTAGGGCGGCGTCCAGCCGATCGCGGTGCTCAGCGCCGGCACCTTGGCTCGCGCCATCGCTTCGATGTCGGTGAATGGCGCGCCGTTGAACCACGAGCCGACGTCGTGGAACATGGTGCCGCCCGAGGCCTGGAAGATGCGACCCTTGAGGAACGCGTCGGACGAGCCGGTGACGTCGAACACGTTGCTCTCTGACAGGATGCTGGAGCTCGTGCCGAGGCCGATGAAGTAGAGCAGCGGGTAGTTCGGGTCGGTGTAGTTGCCGCTGTAGATGTTGTTGTAGAGGTGGAACTCACCCCAGCGTCCGAGCGGCGCGCGCTGCACCGACGTCGACCACATGTTGGCCGAGAACGTGATCCGCTCGTGGCCGGTCTCGTAGTTGTCCGTACCCATCGTGCCGCCGCCGGTCGAGCCGATCAGCGTGGTTTTGTCGTGCTGCTCGAAGATGTTGTACGAGATGGTGATGTTGTCGGAGCCATCCTCGATGTCGATGAGGCCGTCGTGCCGCTGCACGTGCTTGCCGTTGAACGGCGTCGGCTCCAGCGTGTCGACGTGCACGCCGTCGGTGAACGTGCAGTGATCGATCCAGACGTTGCGCGCGGTGACGATGGTGATCCCGTCGAAGCGCGCGTTCCAGTTGCCGGTCGACGTGTCGGTCGGATCCCACGCCGGCGAGTAGTCCTGCGGCACCTGGAACTCGATGTTGCGGATGATGATGTTGCTGTCGATGGTCTTGCCGAACGATGCGCTGTCGGTGTTGATCGACAGATAGCCGTCGATCAACTTCGCGTCCTGGCCGACGCCGAGCAGGCTCGTGTTGGGCGGCACCTGGAACTGGATCTGCGACTTCTGGTTGTTCGAGAACGTCGTGCGCGCCGCGCCCGGCTGGCTCTTGAGCAGTGCCAGTTGCGCCGCCGCCGCCACCGGATCGCCGGCGTCCGCGCCGCCATCCGCGCCGCCGTCGGTGCCGCCATCGGGATTCGCCTGCGCGGTCAGGCTGGCGATGAGCTGGGTGTCGAACGACATCACGTAGAGGTTGAAGTCGTACTGATTCGGGCTGGGCGTCATCCGATAGGTGTCGGTGGTGGCCAGCGTGCCGTCGTCGAGCTGGTTGCCCAGGATTGATCCGGAGACGTAGATGATCTTGGGTTCGTTCTGCGCCGCCATCGGATTTGTCGCAAAGTTCGGGCTGTTGCTGTTGAGCAGCGCCGCCAGCAACTGCTTGCGGTTGGTGACGACGTAGATGTTGCTCGCCGGCGCGCCCGTCCCGCCGCTGACCACCTGGATCTGTCCGGTCGTCGGATCCATGTACTGCGTCGCGAACCCGGTTGGGCCATCCGAGACCGCGAGCGTCGCGCCGTCGGCGCCGCCGCCGTCGTTGTTATTGGGCGGGCTGACCGGCGCGTCCATGGGGGCGGCCCCGTCAGTGGCTTTCGACGCCGAATGAAAGCAGCCCGACGTCGCGAGCGCCGCCGCGAACGCCGTCAGCGAGACGCGGTATATCGAGCGAGAAATCGACCTGGATATCGACATGGCGGCGAGCGGAAGACTACTCGCAGCCGGCGGAAGACGGAAGGCGAGGGGCGGCCGGTGGCGCTTACGCGAAGATCGCATGCTGTTACGTTGCCTGAGCGCCTGCCAGCGGCTCAGGTTGGAGCAGCAGCTGGAAATTCAGTCGTCGTCACGGAGCGCCGGGTCGGCCAGCATGTAGCCGGCGCCGCGGACGGTCTTGAGCAGCGCGGGGTGGCGCGGGTCGAGCTCCAGCTTCTGCCGCAGCCGCGAGATGTGGACGTCGATCGAGCGATCGAACGCCTCCTCGGCGTTGCCGCGCGCCAGGTCGAGCAGCTGCTCGCGACTCATGACCCGGCCCGGCTGCTCGGCGAGCGTACGCAGCAACGCGAACTCGTACGATGTCAGGCTCACCGGCCGTCCGTCGACGGTGACCTGCCTTGCGCCGAGGTCGACGCGTAGGCTGCCCGCGGTGAGGAAACGCGCCCCCGGTCCGCTGCGCCCGCGTGCGCGCCGAACCTGGGCGCGCAGGCGCGCCAGCAGCTCGCGCGACGAGAACGGCTTGCGGATGTAGTCATCGGCGCCAGTCTCGAGACCGGCCACGCGATCTTCTTCGTTGCCGAGCGCGGTCAGCATCAGGACCGGCACATCCGAGCGCGCGCGGATCTCGCGGCACACGTCGATGCCGTCGATGCCCGGTAGCACCACATCCAGCAGCACGGCGTCGAACGCGCCCGGGGTGAAGTGCGCGAGCCCGCGCTCGCCGCTCTCGGCCCAGGTAACCTCGACGTCGTGCGCCTGGAGATAGCGCGTGGTCAGGCGCGCCAGGTCGTGGTCGTCGTCGATGAAGAGCAGGCGGATGCTCTCTGCCGCCGTCGCGGAGGATTGACGCAATTCGCGCACGCGAACACCTTAACACCCACCGCCGGTCTCGCGCCGTGCTCCAGGTTCCGCAAATCCTCGAAAATCTCCGTCGGAGAGCCCCGATGTGATCGCGGTGTCGTGACCCAAGCCACTAGCGCGGATTCGAAGATCTCCTTGTTGTTTCGAAATGTTGCGCGCGCTGAAGAAACCGCGCCGGCGCGCCGATGAGGATGGCAGGAGGTTCCTCATGTCGATCAGCAGCATCTTCTCTCCATCTTCGCCTAGCGATATTCAGGGCGTCACGCCGTCGACGTCGTCGGCGACACCGGTCACCTCGTCCGATGCGGCGAACGGCGTCAACGTCGACATCTCGCGGCCCGGACAGCTGTTCAGCCAGCTGTCGAGCCTGGCGCAGAGCAACCCGGATCAATTCAAGTCGGTCACCGGCGACATCGCGCAGAAGCTAAAGGATGCCGCGAGCTCGGCGACCGGATCGCAAGCCGACTTCCTCAACAAGATCGCCGATCGCTTTCAGGCGGCCTCGCAGAGCGGAAATGTCTCCGACCTCGCGCCGTCGCAGGGCGGGAAAGCCCACGGCCACCGGCACGGCGGTCATCACCACGGCGGCGGTGGCGGGGCCGCGTCGACCGGCGGCGAGGGCGGCGAGTCGGTCGGACAGATCTTGCAGGGGATCATCTCCGGCGCGCTCAGCTCGGTGTCGTCGACGGGGACGGACACGAGCACGACGACGGACGCGACGGCGGCGATCACCGCGCCCGCGACGGAGTAGGGGTCGTCAACGTCAACGTCAACGATCACGTCCACGATCACGATCACGATCACGTCCACGATCACGGTAGCGGTCCCGTTCACGTGCACGTCAACGATCACGGGGCCGATCACGTCAACGTCAACGTCAACGATCACGTCCACGTTCACGTTCACGGAGATACTCCGGGACCGTTGACGTTGACGTTGACGTGATCGTGGACGTGATCGGCCCCGTGATCGTTGACGTGCACGTGAACGGGACCGCTACCGTGGACGTGATCGTGGACGTGGACGTGATCGTGGTCGTTGACGTTGACGTTTGTTACGATTGGCACCAACCGCCGTGCGCGCCCTCCTCCTCGAGAACGTGAACCAGACTGCCCTCGACCTGTTCGGTGGCGAGGGCTTCACCGTCGAAACTCTTCCCCACGCCCTCCCTCCTGACGAGCTTGCCCGCCGGATCTCCGGCGTCGACATCCTTGGCATCCGGTCCAAGACCCAGGTGCCGGCCGCGGTGATCGAAGGGGCCTCGCTGCTCGCGATCGGCTGCTTCTGCATCGGCACCAATCAGGTCGATCTGGTAGCCGCCAACCGCAGCGGCGTGCCGGTGTTCAACGCTCCGTTCTCCAACACGCGCAGCGTCGCCGAGCTGATCATCGCCGAGCTGATCGCGCTCGGCCGGCAGCTCGGCGATCGCTCGCGCGAGGTGCACGCCGGCACCTGGCGCAAGGTCGCCTCCAACAGCTTCGAGATGCGCGGCAAGACGCTGGGCATCGTCGGCTACGGCCACATCGGACGGCAGCTGGGCGTGCTGGCCGAGGGCCTGGGCATGCGCGTGATCTTTTATGACCACACCGCGAAGCTGCCGATGGGCAACAACGCCGTGGCGGCGTCGCTGCGCGAGCTGCTCGGCCAGGCCGACTTCGTTTCGTTGCACGTACCCGAGACACCCGAGACCCGCAACATGCTCGGTGAGACCGAGCTCGCGGCGATGAAGCGCGGCAGCTATCTGCTGAACGCCAGTCGCGGCACCGTGGTGGTGATCCCGGCGCTGGCCGCGGCGCTGCGCGCGGGACACCTGGCGGGCGCCGCGGTCGACGTCTATCCCGAGGAGCCGGAGTCGAATGCCGACGGATTCCGCACCCCGCTACAGGGATTGCCCAACGTCATCCTCACGCCGCACATCGGCGGTTCGACCAGCGAGGCGCAGGCGGCGATCGGACGCGAGGTTGCGACGGTTCTCACCAAGTTCGTGCGCGCGGGCGCGACCGCGGGCTCGGTGAACTTTCCGATCGTCGAGCCGGCGGCGCGCGGCGGCGCGCGCCGGATCCTCAACGTGCACCGCAACGTGCCCGGCGTCCTGCGCGACATCAACAAGATCGTGTCCGACCTGCACGCCAACATCCGCAGCCAGACGCTGGCCACCGATCCAGAGATCGGCTACCTGGTGATGGACCTGGACCAGGACGTCTCGGTCGAGGTCCACGAACGCATCGCCGCGCTGCCGACCAACATCCGCACGCGGATCATCTGAGCGCGGTGGTCGTCACACGCGCCCGCGCCGGGCGCGCCGGCCCGGGCGTCGTTGCGAGCTCGGCCGCGTACTCGGCGAGCATCGCGCGCGCTACCTCGGACGCCCGCAGCTGGTACCCGGGCTTGTTGCCGAGCGCGATCGCGAAGGCGACCGTCGGGTGCTCGACGGGCGCGAAGCCGACGAACCAGCTGTAGCCGACGAAGCCGCGATCGGCCTTGCCGAAGAGCGTTCCGGTCTTGCCCGCCGCCGAGAAAGGGAGCCGCCGGCGGCCCGCGCGATCGTAGAAGGCCTTGCGCGCCGTCCCCATGCGGGTCACCCCGGCCATCATCTCGGCGACCGCGGCCGCGGCCTCTGGGGTCAGGGCCTGCCGGGGCTCGGGCGCGGGCGCCGCAGCCGCGGTGTCGAGCGCCGCATCGGCCGCGGACAGCGGCTCCTCGCGAGGGCGATCGACCAGATAAGGCGTGACCATGCGGCCACCGTCGGCGATCGCCGACGCCAGCATCGCGCCGTGCATCGGCGACAGCGTCGAATGCCAGAAGCCGGCCGCGGCGCGCGCGAACTCCAGCGGGTTGCCCTCGGGTACGTCCAGGTGGGAGGGCTCGACCGGCAGGTCGAAGGCCAGCTGCTCCTCGAACCCCAGCGCGTGGCCGGTCCGTTCCAGCTGCCCCGGCGACAGGTGCTGGATCGCCAGCTTGGCGAGGATCGCGTTTTGCGACTTGCCGATGCCGTAGGCCAGCGAAGCACAGCGATCGAGCCGCGGGTTGTCGACCAGGTTGTCGCGCGCGACCGATGAAACGCCGCCGTGGTAGCAGGCGCGCGAATCGCCGCTCAGGCCGGCCTCTTCGACCAGCGCGATCGCCGAGACCAGCTTGAAGACCGAGGCCGCCGGCGCCCAGGGACGCAGCGCTAGCTCGCTGGCGCCGGCAGTCGGGTCGTCCGACGAGCGGCCCGCGAGCGCGAGGACTCTGCCGTCGGGGATCGACAGCACCACCGACGCGCCGTACCTGAGCTGTCCCCGGCGCAGCAGGCGCTCGGTCGCGGCTTGCAGCCGGGGATCCAGCGTCAGCTCGGCGATGGCGCCGCTGGCGCGGTCGGCGACGTAGCGGTCGCCACGCAGGCGCACGGTCTCGAGGCGCACCGGATCGGGGCCCGGGTCGGCGCCCTCGCACACCAGCGCTGCGCCGTTCATCAGGGGCAGCGACGGCGGCGGTTCGGCGCGGAGCGGGCGCGCCTGCCCACCCAGGGCCGCGCCCACTACCACCGCAACCAGGCTGATCCGCGACGTTGGCACCGCGTGCCCTTCATCGGCCGCGTGCGCCAAAACTGGAGTCCGCTCCCCACACCTGGCGTTATTGTGCGAAGCGCGAGATCTTTTCCTACGCTCGCGCGTCTCTTTACCTCACCCGAGGAGGTCCCCATGGTCCGGTTTCGGTGGTGTCGTCCGCAGCAACTCGTGTTGGTTGGTTGGTTCGGATTGGCGGGCGCCGTGGCCGCTCCGTCGGACGCGCGCGCGTTCTGCGGCTTCTTCGTCGCCGGTAGCGACGCCAAGCTGACCAACGACGCGTCGCAGGTCGTGCTGATGCGCAGGGGCAACCGCACGGTCATGACGATGTCGAACGACTACAAAGGACCACCCGAAAACTTCGCGATGGTGGTGCCGGTGCCCGTGGTGCTGCACAAGGAGGACGTGAAGACGCTGCCCGCCGACGTCTTCGATCACGTTGATTCGTTGTCGGCCCCACGCCTGGTCGAGTACTGGGAGCAGGATCCGTGCGCCCCGCCCGCGCCGCCCATGCCCATGATGCGGATGGCTGCGCCCAGCGCGATGGGCGCCCTCCGCGAGCGTGGCGGCGGCGGCGACCTGGGCGTGAAGATCGAAGCCCAGTTCGTCTCCGGCGAGTACGAGATCGTGATCCTGTCGGCGACCGATTCGCAGGGCCTGGAAACCTGGCTCCACCGCGAGAAGTATCAGATCCCCGCTGGCGCGGCGGCGGCGCTCGCGCCCTACGTGCGCGACCGGTCGAAGTTTTTCGTCGCCAAGGTCGATGTCAAGAAGGTGAAGCGCGACGCTGCCGGCGTGATGCATCTGTCGCCGCTGCGCTTCGTGTTCGACGCCAACGAGCTGCGCCTGCCGGTGCGCCTCGGCCTGCTCAACGCCGCGGGAAAACAGGATCTGATCGTCTACGTGCTCAATCCGTCGTCGCGGTTCGAGGTCGCGAACTACCCGAACGTGTTCGTGCCCACCAACCTGGAAGTTGCCGACGCCGTCCGCCAGGGCTTCCCGGGCTTTTACGCGACACTCTTCGACGCGACCATCGAGAAGATGGGCCGCAAGGCGGTGGTGACCGAGTACGCGTGGCAAACCACGTCGTGCGACCCCTGTCCGACGCCGCCGCTCACCGATTCGGATCTGGCGACGCTGGGGCTCGACGCTCTCGAGGGTGTCGGCATCGCGATCCCGCCCGGCGGCGCGGTTGGGGGGAGCAAGCCAGGGGCAGGCGCGGTCGCGCCGTCGCGGCGCCGGATGCCATTTTACGGCGCGGGGGCGGGCTGGGTGCTCACGCGGCTGCACACCCGCTACAGCGCCGAGACCCTGTCCGAGGACTTGATCTTCCGCGAGGCGAAGCCGGTGACTGGTGGCCGCGCGAACTGGAATGGCACCAACGGTGATGCGGGCGCGCAGGTCATCGACGGGGGAATCAACAACTTCCAGGGCCGCTACATCATCCGCCACTACTGGGAGAAACCGGTCGCCTGCAAAGAGCCGGTCTACGATCGTTGGGGCGGCCCACCCGACAATCCATACGGCAAGGTCGCGCCGACCGCCGCGAAGGGATTGGCGTCGGCGCCACGAGGGCAGGTGTCGCTGGCGAAGGATGTGCGCTCGCCGGTACCGTCGCTCGGGCTCCCGGGGCAGCATCCGCCGCGCCGGGAGCGTAAGCCGTGAAGAAAACACTTGCCGCGGCGACGGCCTGCGCGCTCGCGATGCCCGCGGCCGTCCTTGCCGATGCATCCCTCCCGCGCTTCGAGTCCCACGGCGGCACGCCGCTGTCGTTCATTGCCGGCAGCGACGGCCCGAGTGACGCCGAGATCGCGCGCGAGGTCGCGCGGCGCGGCTTCTACGCGGGCGCGCCGGTCGGCGTCTCCGATTGCGCCGGCTGCCACGCCGACGTCGCCAGGCAGTGGTCGGCGTCGGCGCATCGGTTTTCGTCGTTCAACAACCCGTACTATCGCGTGGCAACCGATCAGTTTCGCGAGGAGAAGGGCGCGGTGGCATCGCGCTTCTGCGGCAACTGCCACGAGCCGTTGCTGGTCGCGAGCGGCACCATGGACCTGCCGGGCAAGGTGGCTCGCGGCACCGTCCCCGCGCAGACCGGCGTGACCTGTCTCATCTGTCACTCGATCACCCACGTCGATCGCGAGGGCAACGGTCGCTACGTCGCCGACTTGCGACCGGTGCCGACCGCGGCGGGCGGCGTGCACGGCGCGCGGGTGCGCCCGCCGCTCATGAACCAGGCGACCTTCTGCGCGACTTGCCACAAGGTCGGCCTGGGCGCCGAGGTCACCGCCGATCGCTGGCTGCGCGGCCAGGACGACTACGACGCCTGGCACGTGAGCGCGGTCGCCGGCAACGGCGCCGGCTCGGTCTATCGTCCGCCCGCGAGTCAGATCTGTCAGGACTGCCACATGCCGCTGGTTCCGGCGACCGAGGGCGATGCCGGCGCGAAGAACGGCATGATCCGTTCGCACCGCTTCCTCGGCGCGAACACCGCGCTTGCGCACCTGCGCGGCGACGGCGAGCAAGAAGACCTGGTCGCGCACAACCTGCGCGGGCGCGCGTCGCTGGCGCTGATCTGGTCGGGTCCACGGCGGGTCGACGCGCTCCTGCGCGCGCGCGGCGTCGGGCACCGCTTCCCGGGCGGCACCATGGATTCCAATGAAGCCTGGCTCGAGGTCACCGCCTTCGACGGCGCGGGCCGTGTGATCGGCCGTTCCGGCGCGCGCGGCCACGACGGCGCGCTCGACGCTGACACGCACCTGGTGCGCGCGCAGCCGGTCGACGATGACGGCCGCCCGCTCGCGCGGCGCGATCCCCAGCATATGCGCGGCGTCGTGTTCGACGCGGCGCTGGCGCCGTCGGATCCGCAGGTCGTGCGCTTCCAGGTGCCGGAGCACACCGCGCGCGTCGAGGCGCGGCTCGACTATCGCAAGTTCTCGCCCTCGTATGCGCGTCTGGCCTGCGCCGACCTGCCGGCGCGCACGCGCCGGCGCTGCCTGGATCTTCCGATCGTCGAGATCGCCGCCGCGAGCACCGCGGCCGGTGCGCCGCCGCCGGTCGACCCGGCCGTGCTGCTCGATTGGGGCCTCGCGCTCGCCGACGCGACCGCCGACCACGCCGACGAGGCGCGCGCGCCGCTCGAGGCCGTGCGCGCCGCGTGGCCGACGCGCGTCGAGCCGCTGCTCGGCCTCGCGCGCCTGGCGCTGCGCCAGGGCCGAACCGACGATGTGCTGGCGCTGGTCGAGGACGCGCTCGTGCGCGCACCCGAGCACCCGGCCCCGCTCTGGCTCGCGGGGCGCGCGCTCGCCGACGCCTACCGCTTCGGCCCGGCGCTGGCATTCGCGGAGCGATTGGCGCGGCGACTGCCCGACGATCGCGGCGGGCTCGGCCTGCTCGCGCGCACGCGCGGGCTGGCCGGCGACGCCGGCGGTGCGCTCACCGCGGCCGACGCGATCCTGCTCATCGATCCCGAGTCGGAAGAGGGCTTCTATCAGCGCGCGCTCGCGCTCGGCGAGCTCGGTCGCGCGGCAGAAGCCGAGGTTGCGCTGGGCGAGTACGCCGCGCATCGGGTCGCGCTCGAAACCGACCAAGAGCTGCGCAACCGCTGGCGCCGCCTGAACCCGGGTCACGCCGACGAGTCCGAGCCGTGTCACACCCACGTGTTGAAACTGGTGCGCTGAGGGAGCTCTCGCAAGGTCTGCCCTCTCCCCGACCCTCTCCCGCAGCCGGGAGAGGGAGAAAGAAAAGTCAGGGCAGCATCGCCGCCGCGATCACGAGATCCTCGAGCCAGATCCAGCGCCCGCGCACCGCCGCGGGATCCGGCTTCATGACGGTGAACGAACCGCCTCCGACATCGATCCCCAGCTCGACCTCCTGGAAATCGAGGAAGGTCCGGGTCAGCGGATACTGGCACTTGTAGAAGGCCTCCTTCGCGCTGAACAGCAACCGGACGTTCCGCTCGCGCTGCGCCGCCGGCTGCGCGTTCAGCCAGCGTCGCTCGGCCGGCGTGCACACCAGCGCTTCGATGTCGGCGCCCGTCGCGGTCACGCGCTCGACGTCGACGCCGAGGCTCGCGCCGCGCCCACGCCGCGCGATCGCCACCAGGCACAGCTCGCGCGTGTGAGTGATGCTGCCGGCGATCCCGTCCGGCCAGCGCGGCGCGCGATCCGCGTGGGGGACCAGCGGACAGGGGGCGAGGCCGAGCCGCCGGAGCGCCCGGCGCGCGCAGGCGCGAGCCGCGGCAAATTCCCGCTGCCGCTCAACGGCCCAGGATCCCGCTTCGATATGGCGGCGCTCCTCGGGGTAGAGCTCGTCGAGCTCCGTCGCCGGCGACGACGCTTCGACGACCACGTCGCCATCGAGGATCGCCGTCGCGGCCGCGATGACCCGGCGCAGCTTCTCGGCGCTCTCCACGCGAGCACCCTATCGACGAAGCGCCGCGCTCGCCAGCTGTCAGTTGACCTTGACGACGCCCCCGCCGGTAATCTCCGTGACGGTCGTGCCCGAGACCGTGGCCGTGGCCCCCGACATAGTCGCGCCCGCCGCCACCAGGTCGACGGCCGACGAGGTGCCGCCGGTCGTGGTCACCTGCTTGCCGCCAGTGATGGTGATCGTGCCGTCCTTGGCCAGCGAGATCGTCGAGCCGCCGCAGGTCAGCTTGATCTCGTCGGCCGCGTCGATGCTCGCCGTCCCCCCGAGCAGGTGCACGGTGCACTTGTCGTTGGTGACCTTGACCTCGGTCGTCGAGTGAATGGTGATCGAGTCCTTGATCATGATGCTGTTCGGGCCCTGCTGCATCTGGTACTGCGTGTCCGCGGTGGAGTTGTACTCACCGTGAACGGTCAGGGTCTTGTTCGAGGCCATGATCTCGGAGTTGTAGTGGTTCTTGATCGTCTCCGTGAGACCGCCGTTGAACTTGACGGTGGCGGCGCCGGTGATGGTCACGTCGTCGGTCTCGGCCACGGTCATCACGCGCGCGTCGCTGAACGTCTCGGTCTCTTTCTTGGTGATCGTCGTCGAGCGCGTGCCGCTCACGCTGACCGTCTCGTTGCCGCTGACGCTCACGCTGCGATCGCCGCCCACGCTCAGCGACTGGTTGCGCTTGACCAGCGTCGAGTGGTCGCGCTCCGCCTGCACGTGCAGCTCCTCGCTACCCTTTTTGTCTTCGAAGCGGATCTCGTTGAAGTTGTTCGGCCCGCCACCAGTGGTGCTGCGGCTCTTGATGCCGCTCTGGGTCTTGTTCTGCGGCAGCGTGTACGGCGGCATGTTGTCGCCGTTATAGACGCGGCCAGTGACGATCGGCCGGTCGGGGTCGCCCTCGAGGAAGTCGACGATGACCTCCTGCCCGATGCGCGGGATGTGGATCGCGCCCCACTGCGCGCCGGCCCACACCTGTGAGACGCGGACCCAGGTCGTCATATCCTCGTTGCGCTTCTCCTCTTCGTCCGGCTCGTCGCTCCGTTCGCCGCCGAGACGCTCCCAGAAGAAGCGCACGCGCACGCGCGCGTGCTCGTCGGTGACGATCTCGCTCGAATCCGGCTGCGTCTTCTTGTCGCCGACCACGATCGCGGTTTGCGGTCCCTGGACGGTCGGCCGCGGCGTGCGACGCGCTGGGCGGAACTGGCGCGTCGACTCCATCAGCGTGAACGCGCCTCGGAAGACCTCCGCGTCGTCGGTGTTGCCGGAGTCGATGTCGGGGTTGCGCAGCTCGTACTGCGCGCGCACGACCAGGTGTTCGCGGTTCTGATCGAGTCGCGGCAGATCGGTCACGCGAAAGGTCTGCCCCACGCCGAGCGCGCGCGTCGTGCCCGTCGTCTCGATGGTCTCGTAGTTGGCCCCGTGCTCGTCGAGGTGGATCGTGCTCAGCGCCTCGCCGTCGGTTCGCTCGAGATAGCCGCCTGGATAGTCGTAGAGCTCGCCCATCAGGTGACGGGCCTTGTTGGTCGGCGGGTTCACTGCGGCGCGTAGGTCGGCGCGCGGCCGCTTGAAGTCGTACTCCTTCATGACGTATGCCGCCGGCTGGATCTCCTGCGAGACCCGCCACGAATCGAGATGATCGCCCTGGCGGCTGCCGCTGTCGGTCGGCGGCAAATAGGGCACGCTCAGCCCCGGGTACTTGTCGTGCGCGCCGATGGAGTCGGCGAACACCAGCGTGTGCTTTCCGAGTTCGTGGCGGAAGTAGTAGTAGATGCCTTCCTCCTCCATGAGGCGGCTCACGAAGTTGAAGTCGGTCTCGCGGTACTGAACGATGAAGTCGCGCGCGGCGTGACCCGGCAGCGGGCCGTCAAACCGCGCCTGGCCGTAGTGCCGGAAGACGCGCTTCAGCACGTCGGGCGCGGAGCGCTGGTTGTAGATCCGACTGTCGGAGGTGCGGGTCAGGAACCACAGCCACGGGCGCAAGGTCGCGCGGTAAATGGCCTGATCGCGCGTCGTCCCCGCGAACGAGAAGCGGCTGACGTAGCCGTTGAAATGACGAACGCTGCCGTTCAGCAGTTCCAGCGTCACCGTCACGTTCTGCGCCAGCACGTCGGCAAGCGAGATCGACGGATCGGGGCTCAGCAGCTCCAGCTCGTATTCGAAGAGCCTGCCCAGCTCCTCGTTGCCGCTCATCGAGAGCAAGTGCATCACGTGGCCACCAATCGGGCTCACCATCACAGGGCCGGTCAGGCTCATTTCAAATACCCCCGCAGAATCGCGATAGCACAGGCCTGTAAGGGGTATCAAGCAACGATCAGGTGTCGGCGGCGTCGCCGATTACTGCGCCCGCAGCAGGACGTCGAGCTTCACCGCTGCCTCTTCGCCGGCGGTCACCACGAAGGCGCGCTTCACCTGGATGCCGAAGTCGGCGAGGCGAAGTTTTCGAACACCCTCGACGCGGACCCAACGTGGATGCGCGGTCTCGTTGCCGGGCACGGTCAGGTGCAGGTCGATGCTGGCTTCGCGCGTGACGCCGTGGATTGTCCACCGGCCGAACGCGGTGGCGCGCCAGATCTCGTATTCCCCGCTGCGCGTGTGCACGGGGTCGACGACGACGCGCTTGATCTCGAACACAATGTCGGGGAACGCGATTGCGTCGTTGCCGGTCGCCGGAAGCTTGCCGCCTTCGCAGACGTGCTTGCCGGGAAACGCGGACCGGGAATAGTCGAGCCCCATCGCCTCACGCATGTGACAGTTGAGGGTCTCGCCGCCGCCGTGGATCGACGACAGCGGCAGTGTCAGGCGGCCGCCGACGGAGGGCGTTCCTTTCCAGTCGATGCGTACCTCGCCCTGCAGCAGGCGCACATCGAAGTTGTGCGTCCCGAACGTGTAGGGCAGGTCGATACGCACGCTCGCGCTGCCTTCCGGGGCTGGCGCGGGGCGATAGTTGATCGGCTCGGCGTGCGCCGAGCGCGCGACCAGCAGCCACAACGCCGCGGCAAGTACGGTGTGCGAGGTCGCCCGGAGCTGCGACGACGTCGAACGGCTCATTCACTCTGGTTTATGAATCGAGATCACCAATTCCGGTAGGAGTTTCGCCCGGGTTCGCCGACAATCGTGCCGTGATGCGTCCGGTCCTTTCTCATCGGGTTCGGCTGGTGCTCGCCCTGGTGGCCTGCGTCCTGGCGAGCTGCGCCCGCACCAACAACAATGCCCCGCGCGGGCCGGCGACCCCCTCGACGCTCGAGGCGGCTCGCCGCGTGCACTACCTGATCGCCGCCGCCGTCGGCACCGACCCGACCGGGATGGGCCCCCCCGGCACCACGGATCAGCTTCGCCAGTGGGTCGGCACTTACCTGGCGCAGGTCGGGCTGCCTCCCGCCGGGAGCTCGCCCGGTCCCGGCGACGTCGAGCTGCGGTTGTCCCTGTCGGCGCACGGTGGCTCGGTGCTGGTCTACGGGACCGCCGCGATGGTCGCCGTTGCGAGCGGTCAGGTCATCGACCAGTGGACCAGCAGCGAGCACGTCGAGCCGGCGACGTCGTTCGCGCGCACGATGGCGCGCGAGCTGGTCGAGGCGATGGTTCACTCGACTCGGCTGGCGACCTACGCCGACTCGGCTTCGGGCGGACGTGCGGCGCCCGGCGCGCCATCGTCCGGGTTCACGATGACCGCGATGGCGCTGGCGCCCGGCCCGCCGCCTCCGCCCGAGGGAAGCGTCGCGCCGCCGCTCGCCGGGACAGCGCCGCCCGCGTCGGGCGCGCCGCCGCCCGCGGATGCCCCCGGATCGTCGACCGCCGCAGCGCGCGCCCACGCCCGTCAGGGATTGGCGCTCTACGATCTGAAGCGCTTCCAGGAGGCGTTCAACGAGTTCGAGCAGGCCTACCTGATCGAGCAAGATCCCGCGTTGCTCTACGACATGGCCCAGTGCCAGCGGAAGCTCGGCAACAACGAGGAGGCGCTGCACTTCTATCGCACGTACTTGCGGCGCGTGCCCAAGGGCCCGTCGGCGGTGGAGGCGGAGAAGCGCGCCCGCGAGATCGAGGACGCGATGAACAAGGCAAAGCGCACCAGCGCGCCGTGAGCCCTGCTGTTCGGCGTGCGCGGCGTCTACGACATCCGGCTGTAGCAACCTTTTCCGCGCCCGACCGAAACGTCGGGCATGCAGACAATCGAACGGGCAACCGAGGCCATCCTGCGCTCGAAGCGCTATCTGCCGGCGGCGCTGGCGGCGCAGCTCGACGCCTTCCTGACCCTCGAGAACATGGAGATCCTCGACGAAGCGGGATGACGCCGTCGCCCCGCCCGGCGACAAGTTGCTGGAGGTCGCGCAGAAAGTGGCCGCGGCGTGTGGCTGGCCATGGCTGGAGCCGGTGGAGATCGCGCTCGAGTCGGCCGCGCCCGAGGATCGCACCTGGTTGGTCCACACCAACTTCCAGCGCCGCGGCATGAACATCCGCATCGTGATCCGCGAAGCCGACTTCAGGGTCGTGCGCGCCGGGTTCCTGCCGCGGTAGCTATGCAGGCATCAGCGCGCCCACGGTAGTGCTCGATGTGATGTCCGTGGACGAATCGCTTGTTGGAGCAACCGGGAAATCTGCACCCCTGGTCGCGAATCCAGAGAGCGCGCCGGATGGCGATCGGAATCGCGCATCATTTCTTGGGTACGTAGCTGATGCGCGGTTCGTGGTTGCCGCCTTCGATCTTGAGCAGGCGCAGCGCTTCCTTGCGGACGGCCTCGGCAGTCCACGTCTGCTGAGCCTGCCGGACTGCCACCAGGATGGTGGTGTAGCGTCGAGACTCCTCCTCTGCCCAGTCGACGGCTCGGTCGTGATGGTCGACCCATTCCCGACGCCTGACCAGGTTCCCCACGACGTAATCGTGAAGGTTCTTGTCGGCGCGCGACGCTTCGGTCTCTAGCCTGCGCTTCTCCTTCTGGGAGCCTGTCAGGATATTCGGCTTGCCGAAGGGCTTACTGAGAGCTGGTGTATTCTTCCCGACGGAATCCCGGCATTTATCAGGCGTGCAACCACGTACCTGCGGTGCGAGACCGCACACCCCGCACCTTGGCGGGTCGTCTTCTGCACCATCCATGCTGGGATTCTACTCTCGCCAGATCGGCGCCGCCCGCATCGACGCCAAGACTGAGTTTCCTAGCCTGTTCGTGGGGCTGGCATTGAGTTCGAACTCATTGGGTAAATCAGAAACTACAAGCCCGAGACGTCGGTGTTGATCACCAAGGCACTAACAGGGTTACCCACAAGCTATCCACATCCGGAAGCGCACGGGAATCGAACCCGCCGAGCGCGCGGTCGGTTTACAGGCAGCTGGCGACGGGGGGCGGCAGCGCACAAATCCCATTTTGGCATTGGAGGTCGCCGAGACAGGACACAATCAACAAGCCGCCGCAGGGCTGTCCGGCGGTCAATTGGGCGGCGCAGATGTGAGCCGTCGGATCGCAGAAGGCATCCTTGCGGCAGCTCAGGACGTCGACGCTGCATGCGCTCCCCAATTCGTGCCTGGGCGTGCAGACCAGGGTCGTCGGCTCGCAGTAGTCCCGAGCGTCGTCGCAGACAGAGGACAGATTGGGATTACAGGCCGCGCCCCGCGAGCCAAGAGGGGCACAGATGCTGGCCGTCGAGCCCTCGCCCACACAAAACAGGGGTGACGCACAAGAATCGAAGCCCGCGCAGGCGGCTCCCGCCGTGGTCAGCTGCGGCGCGCAGATCCGGCCAGGCGCACCCGCCGGTCGTGGGGCACAATAGGAGCCGCTGGCGCACGTCTGCCCAGCAAGAGGCGTCGTGCAGTCGGCGCCCAGCGCGAGCGTCGCCGGCTTCAGCGCGCACGTTCCCGGACAGCACTGCAGAGAACAGACGGTGCTGTCTTCTTGGCAGACGCCGCCTCCCGCGCACTCTTCGTCGAACAGGCAGGCGCTGCCGCTCGGCAGGGCACCGGTGAAGATGTGAGCGCAGTGGTCGGTGGCTTCGTTGCGGATCAGGTCCGTGACGGCGGTGTTCGAGCAGGTCAAGCCATCGAGCATGGCGATGCACGCGCCCGCCGCCGCGGGGTCATAGTGCATCCGCCCGGCGGCGATCGCGGCCGGTGCGGTGGCGAGGAGCGTCGACTGGAGCAACCTTGACGCCCGGCAGGTCGCTTCGTCGGGCATCGCGCCGCACCGCACGTCAACCCTGCACTCCGAAGCTTGTAGCTGCGACGCCAGATCGTCCAAGGAAACCGGCGCTGGATCGCTGCCGCACTCCGCGCTGCCCAGAACCAGAAGCACGGTTCCAATTCGTCCCAGCTGAAGGTGTCGTGGAGTCATGGCTATGCTCAGAGCAAATGCTGGGCCACCTTCGGAATACGCACATCTAAGGGACGGCGTTGTCAGAATGCTGACTCAAACTGGTTGAAACGCGCGGAAATTGCGCGGGTCGAAGAAGGTTGCGAACCAGGGCGGAGGTCGCTGTGCACGCGAGTGTACGAGCACGCACGGGTGTGACCAGTAGTCTGGACGCGTTTTGGACACAGTTACGATGGCGACCGTCCTCGGACGTCGCGGTCGAGGCCCACGGTGGGAAGCCTCATCGAGGACCTCTTTCAGCCCCTTATACGCCATGATACCCTGTGGCGTATAAGGATGGTCGATGTCGGCTTCAAGAGGCTACCGCTTCTCACGCAGACCGCATACGCGCGCCTGCTCGACTCGCTGCTGACCGCTGAAGCGGGAGACCCGCTGTCTGGCGCGACTCTGGTCTCAAAGACTATTGGGGGTCGCCGCTACTGGTACGCCCAGCGTCGCGAGAATGGAAAGAAGGTCCAGAGCTACATCGGACCCGAGACGGCCGATGTCACCGCTGTGATTGAGAGATGGCGGCGCGGCCGTGTCGAGGCGAGCACGCGCGGCGAGCTTGTCGCCATGGCTCGCGCAGGCGGCGCGTACCTCGTGGGAAGCCCCGAGGCGGACGTGCTCGCTCGGCTGGCTCCTGTCTTCCGTATCGGTGGAGTGCTGGTCGGCTCGCACGCCTTCGTGGTGCTGGGAAACATGCTTGGTGTCAGGTGGCAGGAGGCGATGGTCCGTACCGACGACGTGGATATCGCGCACGATCATCGGATCGCCGTCGCCCTGGCTCGCGATGGAGCGCCCGCCAACATTCCTCAGGACCTCGGTGATGTTTTGCCGCGGTTCTCTGTTCTCAACCCAACGGATCCGGCGACATCTTTCCGCGTTCGGGGCACGCAGGTGGACGTCGAGGTACTGACGCCGCTCATCGGGAGGGAGCGCAGCCGACCGATCCGAATCGAAGCCATCGGCGCCGCCGCGACTCCCCTTCGATTCCTCGACTACCTCATCGAAGAAACCCAGCCCGGCGCAGTCCTCGGCGGCTCGGGCGTGTTGGTCAACGTGCCCAGACCGGGACGGTTCGCGCTTCACAAGCTCATCGTCGCTTCCCGCCGAAGCCGAGGCGCATCCGGTACCACGAAGGCACCCAAGGATCGGGCGCAGGCGAGTGCCCTCTTGCGCGTGTTACTGGCGGAGGTGCCGGGCGAAATCACATTGGCCTGGAAGGAAATTTCCAAGCGGGGAAAGGCCTGGGTTACTGCGGCGGCGATCTCCCTGGCGCGACTTGACGAGGATCTGATCGCAGAACTCCGGCGCATCGGCGTCAGACCGTGAGCGCACGTCATGCTCCGACAGACATCCGCACCCTTGTCTTGAGCCGACGCACGGCGCGCCAGCGGCTGGAATCGCTCTCGCTGCTGAACGGCAGTATCGTCGGGCACGCGTGGGATGAGCCTCGCACAGGCGATACTGGACCTCGAGAACCGTAGCGTCGGACCCGGTGGTGAGCCGACTCTTGGCGACGCGCTCGAGCTCGCGGCCTCCGAGTGGCGAGCCGTTTCACATCAACCGCACGCTCGTCCTTGCGACGGACCATGAAGCGTACCGGCGCCCACGGCTTCAGTTTCAGTTCCGTGAGTCGCCGCCGATACCGTGTGCCAGTCCTTCCAACCAACGATCACGGCAAGCGGGGACGAATCCCCGCCCGCAGGAGTTGCGATGCAACTGGTTCGTACACTCAGGTGGCTGCAGCCGGCATGTCTCGGCACGCTACTGGCACTGGTGCCGGCATGTGGGGGTGGTGAGAACGGCACCGACACGCGAGGCGGAGACGACACTGGGGACGCAGGAGTCGACCACGGCGTCTTCGACGTAGGCGGTGATCGTGCGGTCGACGTAGGCGGTGATCGTGCGGTCGACGTAGGCGGTGATCGTGCGGTCGACGTAGGCGGTGATCGTGCGGTCGACGTCGCAGACGTCGCTGACGTGGCCGACGCCCGCATCGATCTCTGCGTGGGCGTTGTCTGTTCCGCATTCGATGCATGCCATTCGATCGGCGCGTGCGAACCCTCGACCGGTCGGTGTTCGAATCCCCTGGCTGCGGACGGTACGGCGTGCAACGACGGCAACGCCTGCACGCAGTCCGACACGTGCCAGGCGGGCACGTGCACCGGGGCCAACCCGGTGACGTGTACGGCGAGCGACCAGTGCCATGCTGCCGGCACCTGCAATCCGGCGACCGGCATGTGCTCCAATCCCAACCGCGCGGACGGTACGGCGTGCAACGACGGCAACGCCTGCACCCAGTCCGATACCTGCCAAGCGGGAAGCTGCAATGGCGCGAACCCCGTGACGTGCGCGGCGAGCGATCAGTGCCACACCGCGGGCGTATGCAATCCCGGGACGGGCGCGTGCTCCAACCCCGCGGCTGCGAACGGCACGGCGTGCGACGACGGTAACGCCTGCACGCAGTCCGATACGTGCCAGACCGGCACGTGCACCGGGGCCAACCCCGTGACGTGTACGGCGAGCGACCAGTGCCACGCTGCCGGCACCTGCAATCCGGCGACGGGCATGTGCTCCAATCCCGCGGCTGCGAACGGCACGGCGTGCAATGACGGCAACGCCTGCACGCAGTCCGACACCTGCCAGGCGGGCGCCTGCTCCGGTGCGAACCCCGTCGTCTGCACCTCGGCGATGCAGTGCCGCGTCGGCGCGTGCAATCCCGTCGACGGCAGCTGCAGCTTCTCGATCGCAGCCAACGGTACCAGCTGCAACGATGGGCTCACCTGCACCTCGGGCGACACCTGCACCGCGGGAACGTGCGAAGGTAGGCCGCCCCCGGCCGCCATCGACCAATCGCAGACGTCCTACGACAACGGCAACTTGGTCTTTGACGGCGCACAGAGCTTCACACCGGCGGTCAGCGGGCAAATGACCGCCCTGACCCTCTTCAAGAACGGATTGAGCGGGACGCAATCGATCACGCTGGAGGTCCGGCTGGGATCTGGCATCGGCGGAACGTTGCTCTATACCGGCGTCCACGTCCTGCCCGACGACACCGGCCCGGTGACCGTCACGCTGAGCTCGATGCTGAACCTCACCGCCGGAACCGTCTATACCTTCCGGATCATCGACCAGTCGGAAACCTTCACGACGCTGGGACAAACGGGCGATCCGTACGCGCGAGGCGCGTGGGTATACGACACGGCCTACGGGAATTTCTTCATCGACCAGCAGTTCGACCTCTGGTTCCAGATCACGATGCTTCCGTCTTGCCCATAGCGCGCCGTCACGTCCGCCTCTGAGCGCGGGAGATCTTCCCGCATAACGATCCCCTCCCCACCGCAACTCGGGGTCGGGGAATCGATCACATGGGCCTTCCACCCAGACTCCGACTCGTCCCTCACCGTCCCGACCCGCTTGGGCCGTCCCGGCTAGATTTCTTCAGCGTGGGTGTCGAACCGCGCCCCGCTCGATCGTCGTTCACACATGATCACCCTCTACGCCTTCCGTAACATCTTCCCCGCCGGAATCGGGGAAACCAAAGACCTTCGTGCTCAGTGGGCCCTCGAGGAGACCGGCCTGCCCTATCGCGTCCACGCGCTCGATCAGACCGCCGGCGACCTCGACAGCGACGCCTATAGGAAGATCAGCCCCTTCCGCCAGGTGCCGGTCATCGACGACGACGGCTTCGTGGTCGCCGAGTCCGCCGCGATCGTGCTCTATCTCGCCGAGAAGGCCGGCGCGCTGATCCCGAACGACGTCCAGGGTCGCACGCGCGTGATCCAATGGTGCTTCGCGGCGGTAGGCACCGTCGAACCGACTTTGACGGCCCTCGACTTCGTCGAGATCTTCGACAGCGGTAACGACAACCTCAAGGCCGAGGTGCGCCACCTCGCCCACCGCTGGCTCGGCGATGTCGAGCGCCGCCTCGAAGACCGCACGTGGATCGCGTGCGCCGAGTTCACGGTCGCCGACCTCATGATGGCCGGCGTCCTTCGCAACATCCGCAAGACCGACCTGATGGATCCGTTCCCAAAGCTGAAGGCCTACTTCGAGCGTTGTCAGGCGCGTCCTGCGTGGCAGCGCACGCTCGAGCTCTACGCCGAACGCTTCGGCGTGAAGGTCGACGCCATCCGCTAACCGCCCGAACGGCCGATACTCGGTCGGTGACTTGCTCGTGTAAGTCTTGGAGTCCAGCGGAAGCGCACGGGAATCGAACCCGCCGAGCGCACGCTTTCGCGGCGCCCCATCGGTTTTGAAGACCGAGCCGGACACCAGCGCCGGACGCACTTCCGAGGGAGGATTTACCACATCGGGCCGCGGACTCTCTAAGTGTTCATCCAGTGAACCATCTCGCCGCAGCTCGGGTGACTTCCTCGGGATTGGACGTCGTCGCATCACTTGCCCACGCGACGAAGCCGTCGGGACGCACGAGCACGGCGCTCAATCCGAGACGATCCTTGGCGTCGCTTGCCACGTATTTGACCCGGTCGCCCCAACGGCCATCGAGCGCCGGCAGCGATGCCAGCCGCCCGAAGTCGAGCAGCAAACCGGTTCCATCTCGCAGCAGCGTGCCGATTCTGGTTCCGTCCTCGAGCTCGAAGTCGGGGCAGCTGCGGCCGACCAACGGGTGGTCATTGCCAAGGTCGTAGCGGAGGGAGACGCCCCAGACGCGTTCGGCGAAATAGGTCGCGCCGTCGCGCGTGCCGATCAGGTCGCGGACGATGGCTTGCAGCGCGCGGGATTGTTGGGTGGGTTTCATCACGGCGACCTGGGCGCGCGTCCAGTCGAGGATGCGCGCTCCGATTGGGTGGCGCTCCGTGGCGTAGCTATCCAGCAATCCGTCGGGGGCGTCACCTCGGATGGTCGCGGCGAGCTTCCAACCGAGGTTCATGGCGTCTCCGAGCCCGAGGTTCAAGCCCTGTCCACCGAGCGGTGAATGAACGTGCGCGGCGTCGCCGGCGAGCAGGACGCGCCCCTTGCGGTAGGTCGTGGCTTGCTTCGAGCGGTCGGTCCAGGTCGAGGCGATGCTCAATGCGTTCACGGTGACGTCGGTGCCCGAGACGCGCCGTAAGACCTCTTGCACGTGCTCGCGCGTGATCGCTTGGGTGCGATGGAAGGCGCCGCCGTCGAAGTCGGCGATTCCGAATGCGCCCGGCTGCCACTGTGTGTACATGCCGGTCGGCGTGTAGTGGCGGCCAAGAGGGAGCTTCTCGGCGTCGGCGATTTCGACCTGCACCGAGTATCCGGTGAACTCGGGCTCGGTTCCGACGAACTCGAAGCCGGCTTGCTTGCGTACGGTGCTGCGGCCGCCGTCGCAACCGACGAGCCAGCGCGCGCGAAGGCGTTGCTCGCCGGCCCGCACGGTGATCTCGTCGTTCGCAGTCTCGAAGCCGTCGACACCCTGGCCGCGCCGGATCTCGACTCCGGCGGCGAGTGCGTGAGCGGCGAGGACGCTCTCGAGATGCTCCATCTCGGCCCCGAGCTGCGTGTCGGCCGGGCCGGGGAGCCGGTAGGTCCATCGCGAGGAATCGATATTGCTGTAGTCGAACTGGATCCCCGCGAAGTGGCCGGCCGGCCCGCGGCGCTGTGCTCCAGGCGCCATCGACCCGGGTCTCGGCTGGCCGGGGCCGCTATCGTGGGCCCGAGGCTGCGATGCGATCGGTTCGAGCAGTCCGCGCCGGTAGAAGGCTTCGACGCTCGGGCCCCAGAGCCCTCGCATTCCGAACGGGAGCCGCTTCAGCGGCGAGCGCGGATCCTCCAGTTGTTCGAGCACCAGGACGGAGAGCTTCGCAAGCCGCAGCTCGCCGGCCAGGAACAAGCCGACCGGGCCGGCCCCGGCGATGATCACGTCGTAGATCAAGGTGTCCTCTCGGCCCGGGTGTCGCGACCGAGCCGAGCTGACACCAGCCTACTACGGGCCAAGCGCCGACGCCCCGGGTGCTCGCCGGCACCAACTCTTGCGCCGAGATCGGCACGGCGACGTTTACAGCGCTAAGCTTTAGTGGCGCCGAACACTCCCCATTTTGGGCCGAGCCTGCGTAAGGTCCTTCAATGTTCAGGCAGGTGGCGGCGTTGTCTTTGGTGATGGGAATGCTGCTGGTCGTCGGGCCGAGCTCGGCGCAGTCCCTGGAGCCCCCGAGGAATAGAGGCGCGATCCAGGTCGGCCTGCGCCTTGGGTACGGAGTTCCGTTTGGTCAGTTCGGGCAGGCGTCGCCTGGCGAGTTCAACATGTTCACCGGGGAGGTTTCGCGATTCATGGCCGGGCAGATTCCGATCGGGCTCGATGCCGGTTATCTCATCACACCCCACGTCTACGTCGGCCTGTCGTTCCAGTATGGTTTCGGGTTGGACGGCAGCACCACCAAGGACTCGTGCGGCCTACCCGAGGAGAGCTGTCTGCTCCGGGACACGACCCTCGGCGTCGGCGCTCAATTCCACTTGAATCCGAGCGCGTCATTCGACCCGTGGGTCGGCTTGGGGGGCGGGTATGAATGGTTCGACTACATAGTACCCGAGGGGGTTCGCACCACGTGGTCCGTCAGCGGCTTTCAGTACCTGAACCTCCAGCTCGGGGGCGATGTGCGCCTCACGTCGAACTTCGCAGCGGGCCCGTTCGTGAGCTTCTCGGCCGGACAGTATGCGACCGTGAAACTGACGACCGAATCCACCGCCACTGGTGACTACGTCAACAAGGCTTTCCACGAATGGCTGCTGTTCGGCGTGCGCGGGGTCTACAACATTCGCCTCTAGCGCGGCTGCGGAGTCGTCCTTAGGTTGAAAGTATGTTGCGAATGGGGCTGCTGATCCTGGGCGGCGCTCTGGCGCTGTTGTCGGTGATTGGGCTGGCGGTCGATCCGCAGGCCACCATGCTCTGGTTTTCCGTGATCGCGGCGATCCTCTCGATCGGCGGGGCGTTCCTGGTGGAAGACGAACATGCGCTGGGGATCTCGCGCGGCGTGGGGCCGATGGTGATTGGGCTCGGCCTGGTCGCCGTGTTCATCGTTGGTCTCGTCTCCCACCAGCCGGCATGGGCGGTGTGGTTGACGCTGCTGCTCGGCCTCGGCGAGCTGACGCTGGGCGGGGCGCTCGCCGCCCAGCGCCGCCACGAGCTCCAGACGCACGCGCACGCCTGAGCGATCCGGCGCGCGATCCGAACCACTCGACTTTTTCGCGCCGCCGGCCGATTTTCGGCGGGCGGTGGATGCGCCGGGTTCGACGTCTCTCTCCAGCCGGGTAGCCTCGTTCGCGGAGCGGGTCGCGCGCGAGGCGGCTGGGGCGCGCGGCGATTGGCTCACCCGCTTCGTCGTGCTGCGCCTGCTCGGGCTCGTCTACCTGATGGCGTTCCTGACGCTGGTGAACCAGGGGCCGGCGTTGCTCGGCCCGCGGGGGCTCTTGCCGGTGAACGGCTATCTCGATGCGGTCGCCGGCGCGCTCGGCTCGCGCGCTGCCGGTTTTCGCGCGCTGCCGTCGGTGTTCTGGCTCGGCGCCGGCGACGCCGCGCTCCGTGCCGTGGGCGTCGCGGGCGTGCTGCTGGCGATAGCGGTGTTGCTTGGCTACGCCAACGCGATCGTGCTCGCGGTGTTGTGCGCGCTGCAGATCTCGATCGCCAGCGTCGGCCAGACCTTCTACGGGTTCGGCTGGGAGATCCAGCTCGTCGAGACCGGCTTCCTGTGCATCTTCGTCTGCCCGCTCTACGACGGGCGTCCGTTTCCGCGCCGGCCGCCGCCGCCGGTGGTGATCTGGCTGCTGCGCTGGCTCGCGGTGCGCATCATGCTGGGCGCGGGGTTGATCAAGCTGCGCGGCGACGGCTGCTGGCGCGATCTCACCTGCCTCGATTTTCACTTCGAGACGCAGCCGATCCCGAATCCGCTCACGCCGTTCTTTCACTTCTTGCCGCCCTGGGCCCACCGGGTCGGGGTGGCCTTCAACCACGTGGTCGAGCTGGGCGCGCCGTTACTGGTGTTCGGTCCGCGCCGCGCGCGTCTCTGCGCCGGGCTGCTCATGGCGGCGTTGCAGGTCGTGTTGATCCTCAGCGGCAACCTGTCGTTTCTCAACTGGCTCACGTTGATCCCGATCGCCGCCTGCTTCGACGACGACATCTGGCGACGGCTGCTTCCGTCAGGGCTCGCCGCGCGCGCCGCCGCCGCGCGCAGCGTGGCCACGCCGTCACGCGCGCACGGGCTGACCGCCGGCGTGCTGACGCTGGCCATCGCGGTGCTCAGCGTACCGCCCGTGCTGAACATGATCTCGGGCACGCAGCTCATGAACAGCTCGTTCACGACGCTGCCGCTGGTCAACACCTACGGCGCGTTCGGCAGCGTCGGGCGCGAGCGGCAGCAGCTGGTGATTGAAGGCACGACCGAGGAGACGATCACGCCCGCGACGCGCTGGATCGCCTATCAGCCGCGCTGCCAGCCCGCCGATCCCGCGCGCCGCCCATGCTGGATGAGCCCCTATCATCGGCGACTCGACTGGTTGCTCTGGTTCGCGGCGATGGGCAGCCCTGGCCGCTACCCGTGGGCGGTGCACCTGGTCGCCAAGCTCCTCGACGGCGATCCGGCGGCGCTGTCATTGCTCGCCGGCGATCCGTTCACCGGCGCTCGGCCCCGCTACGTGCGCGTCGAGCTGTATCAATATCGCTTCGCGCGTCCCGGGACGCCGGTGTGGTGGGAGCGCACGCGCCTCGGCTCTTGGTTGCCGCCGCTTTCGCGAGACGATCCCGGTTTGCAGGCGTTCCTGCGGCGCAAAGACTGGTTCGAGTGAACGAGCGCCACACGCTCACGCTCACGCTCGCCGCGGCAGGATCTCGAAGGGGCGCATCATCTCGTTGGCCGCGTGCTCGAGAACGTGGCAGTGCCAGACGTAGCGCCCCACGAAGCCGTCGAAGCGGATCAGAATGCGCGTGATGAATCCGGGCTCGGCGCGCACGGTGTCTTTCCAGCCCGCCTCGTAGGCTTCGGGTGGGATGCGCGGGCCCATGAGGCGCATGGTTCGCTTGAACTGCAGCGTGTCGGTGTCGAAGGCCTGGCGATCCAGAATCTGGAAGCGTACGAGATGCAGGTGAATCGGGTGCGAATCCTCGGTCGTGTTGACCAGCGACCAGACTTCGACCGATCCGAGCTCGGGGTCCTCCGTGACCGGCTCGTGCCAGCGCTTGCCGTCGAGCAGCATCAGCATCAGGCGCGTGCGCGGATCCTCGTATTCGTCGAGCGTGAGCGTACGCGTGCGCTTCGCGGCGCGCTCGAGCGGGCGGGGCAGAGCGCGGAGCGCCCGCGGCAGAGGGGGCGAGGGGGCGCCGGTGGCGCGCGCCGCCACCCGGAACTGCAGCAGCTCGAAGGACTGGCTCTGCAGCACGACCCTAGAACCGGAGGCGCCGCTGAAGTCGACGATCAGATCCGCACGCTCGGCGGGCGCCAGCGTGATGCGCTGGACGGGGACCGGCGCGGGCAACAATCCCTGGTCGGTGCCGATCTGGTGAAAGGTCTGGCCGTTCGAGAGCGACAGGTAAAAGAAGCGCGCGTTGGCGGCATTGACGACGCGCAGGCGGTAGCGCCGCGGCTCGACGTCGGCGTAGGGAAAGAGCCGCCCGTTGACCAGCATCGCCTCGGCGTTGAATTCCATGACCCAGGGCGCGTCTGGCAGATCCGAGACCGGGTAGCTGAGCGCGCCGTCGGCGTAGAACATCCGATCGCACAGCACCAGCGGAATCTCGTGCCGCCCGCGCGGCAGCGGCAGCGCGTCCTCGGCGGCGTCGCGCACCAGGAACATCCCGAGCAGGCCGGCGTACTGGTTGAGCCGTTCGATCCCCATCGCGTGGTCGTGGTACCAGAGCGTCGCCGCGTCCTGAGCGTTGGGGTAACGAAACGTCTTGGATTGCCCCGGCACGTACCAGTGCTCGGGGTAGCCGTCGCTGTCCGGCGGTACCTTGGCGCCATGCACGTGCACGATCGCGCGCACGTCGGGGCGATCCCGTCCCGCGCCGCACAGCGTGTGATCGATGGGCAAGAAGTGGCGCGCCGGCAGGTCGTTGCGCCACTCCACCAGAAATGGCTGGCCGGCGCGCGTGTCGAACGTGGGGCCCGGCATCGCACCGTCATAGGTCCAGAAGGTGGTCTCGGGCACGTCGCGGTGCACGCGCACGCGCGCCTCGCGCATCGACACGCGATAAAACGGGATCTGGCGACGCGCGTCGTCTGGATCGGGCTGCGTACCTGCCGGCTGCTTGATCGGCGGGATCGGCAGCGGATCGACGAAGCGCGCCAACGACTCGACATGCAGAGGCGCGCGTGGGGGCTTGGGCGCGGGCGCGGCCGGCGGTGGCAATGCCGGAGCGTGCGCGGGCGCAGGCTCGCGCCGGCAGGCAAACGGCGCGGCGGACATCGCGGCGGCGGAGAGCAAAAAACGTCTGCGGACGATCGGCATTGCGACACGCGCGCAATCTGCGCGCGAAAACCACGACGGGCGGTCTCCTTGCGGCGACCGCTTGTCTCTTCTACCGTTTCAGCTCTCGATCGTGAACGAAAAGATCAGAAGCTGAACATGTTTCCGATCGAGTTCGCGATGGTGTCGAACGACCCACCCGGCTGAATGCGCTGTCCGCCGAGCCAGTTGTCCTCGACGAAGCGCAGCACGGACGTCTGGTCGGTCAGCGTGTGATCGACGTAGTTCTTCTTGGCGTAGGGCGACAGGACCAGCAGCGGCTGGCGCGTGCCGTAGCCACAGCGGCCCTGGGCGGGGGCGCCGGCGGCGCCGTTGAGCGGAGTCGTCGGCGCGGCACCACCCTGCTGCTTACCCGACGAGCAGACGCCCGCGCTGTTGAGCCCATCCGCGACCGAGGTCGACGGGTTGACGATCGGCGACTGCTGGTGGTCGTACCAGCCGTCGGAGTCGTCGTACATCGCGACGAGCGCGGTGCTCGACCACTCCTGCGACGCCTGCAGCGCGGCGTAAACCTTGGCGACGAAGTTCTGCTCGTCGATCGGGTTCGAGTTGCCGGGGTGCCCATCCTGGAACGCCTGCGCCTTGAGGTAGGTGACCGCGGGCAGGTTGCCGGCCGACAGCGCCTCGAAGAAGTCGTGCGTGTCGTACTGGTGGTTGGCGGGATCGGGCGTCACGTTGTCGGTCTGCAGGCTGTGTCCCACCGCGGCGAGCGAGCTCGGCCGCAGGTGCTGCGTGTTCGCCGTCGACGCGTAGTACATGAACGGCTGGTGGTGCGGCACGTAGTCGGCCGCCGTGGTGGCGCCCGCCGGCGTCTGCTGCGTGCTGCGCTTGCAGCCGGTCGTGCCGTTGGTGTTGGTAACCGACAGATCGAAGCCGCCGTTGAACCAGCCCCAGGTGATGCTGGCGGTGTTGAGGAGGTCGCCGATGTTCTTGCCCACGAACATGTTCTGATCGGCGGCGGTCGAGCAGGCATCGCCGAAGGGATCGGTGTCGCCGATGAGTGAGAAGTTGCCCGCGCCGTCGGCCACAACGTGCGTTGCCGCCATCATCGCCGGCGGCTTGCTCACGTGCGCGAGGTCGAAGCCGTTGGTCTGCCCGGAGATCAGGTTGATCGCGCCGGGCGTCGACGGTCCGAAGTTCGTGCTGAACGAGTTGTCGTTCAGCGCGCCCTGCTGCGCCAGGCTCCACCACGTGTTCAGCGTGTTGCCGTCGAAGTAGCCCATGACCAGACCCTTGGTCAACGCGATGGGTGGCGCACCCGGAGGCGGACCAGCCGCGCCGGTGAACTTCGGGAACAGGTCCATGAGGCCGTTGTCATATGCCTGCTGCTCGGGGAGGTAGTTGTGGCCCTGGCTGTTGGTCCACGCCGCCGCCGCCGGCAAGCGGAAGGGGTTGGTCGCGCCGGTGAGGTTGGCCGCGTTCAGGTTCGGGTTCGAGTTGAGCAGATCGAGGCCCGCGATCGGCGCGAACGCCGCCGTGACGTCGAGCGGCGTGGCCAGGTTGTTGTTCGCCGGCGCCGTCGACGCGGAGAACGGCGTCTCGCCCGCCAGGTTCTGCGCGTTGGGATAGGTGCCGAAGTAGTGGTCGTACGAGACGTTCTCGCCGAAGATCACGACCAGGTGCTTGATCTTGGTGGTGGTCGGGTAGGCGAGCGCCGCGTCGTTGTGGCCGCTGCAATTCACGGTGACGCTGGCCGAGCTGGTGCAGCCCGGCGCGGGATCACCGTCGGAAACCGTCACGGTCAGCGTGGCGGTGCCGGTCACCGTGCAGGTGAAGGTCGGGTTCGCCGACGACGTGCTGGAGAGAGTCCCCGAGCTCGCCGTCCAGCTGTACGTGAGCGGCGACGGGCCACTGTCCGTGTCGTGAGCAGCCGCAACGAGAGCGATCGAGGAGCCGACGACAACCTCGGCCGGCGCGGCCGAAACGCCATCCGCCACCGGGCAGATGTTGATCGTGCCGTTGACGAGGACACTGCCGGTGGTGGGCGCCTGGTGGCAGTCGAGGTGCACCGTCACGGACGTCGTCTGGTGCGCGATGACGTCGAACATCGCCGAGCCGGCACAGGACGTCGTGCCGTCTGTGGCGGTCCCCGCGAGCGAGATGTTGAAGCCGGTGCCCGCAGGCAGGCCACTCACCACCGCGCTCACGGTGGCGCTGTGGGAGACATCGATCGAGCCCGACTTGGTGAACGCGTTCGGGCCGGTGATCGTGTACGTGACCGTGTTGAGCGATAGGCCGGGCGCCAGCGTGAGCGCGAAGCTCACGTCGCCGCCGTTGTCGACCCGCTCCTTTGTGGCCGGGGGCTGGGAACAACCATTCATCCAGCCGATCGCGCCGACCCCGATCGCGGCGAAGAGAACACTCAATTGCACTTTACGCGACGTCTTCACGGTGAACCTCCGTACGGTTGGAAAGCGCTCGTGAACCTAAACGAACCGGCTGTCGGGCTTGGACGCGATTTCGCAACAAGTCCGTTGCGGCAGTGTCGGCGCGGTGGAACGAGCGTGACACCGATCGCGATCTCCGCTGTTCAACTGCGACGACCTCAAGATCCCGAACGCCGGTGACGTCGCAATACCGCCAGCGTGCCGAGTGCGATCAAGAGCATCGCGATCGTGATGTTGGCGCCTGCGCTGATCGGTACCGCAGGTGTCGCCACCGCCGCCGGGCGCTCATGGCAAGTCAGGTGAACTGCCACGCTGGTGGCTGCGCCGGCGGCGACGCTGAACGGCGCCGACGTCCCCTGGCAGCCGAGCAGCTTGTTACCGTCGTCGGTGCCGCTGACGGTGATGGTGTAGCCCTGTCCGGCGGGGATGCCCCCGATGATGCCGCTCAACGTGGTGCTATTTCCGACGTTCAGGGTTCCGGTCTTGCTGAAGGTGCCGCCGCTGATCTGGTAGCTCAGGCTGCTGATGTGGACGGCGCCTCCACCCAGATCCAAAGCGAACGTGACCGATCCGACCGCCTCGCCGCCGTTGTTTCCATTCTGGGCTCCGTTGGCGGCGGGGTCGGACGCCGCCGCGATCTCCGGAGCCGGGTCACAGGCCAGCGACCCGGTCGCGAGGGCGAGCGCCAGCGCCAGCAACGCAACCGAGCCTCGCAGTCTGGGCACGATCGGACCGCGCCATCCGCGAATGGCGAGCCATCCGAGCGCGAGCAGGATCGCCGCCAGCAGCGCGGACCCGGTCCTGCCCACGGCCGGAACGCTCGCCGGCGGCTCCAGGACCTTGATCGGCGTCGAGCTGATCTGTCCGTTGAAGCCGAGCCCCCAGCACCAGACGCTGCCGTCGGCGTAGCGGGCGCAGGTATCGTGGTTCACGCTCGCGGATACCTCGGTCACGACATGAGCAGCGGCTAGCGCCGCGACGGGGGCGTGGCGATCCACGATCGTGCCGTCACCCAGCTCGCCGTCGACGTTCCACCCCCAGGACGACAGGTTGTTGTCCGCGCCGCGCACGCATGCGTGCCGGCCATTGGCAGAGAACGACGCCACGCCGGTTGCCAGTGGCACCGCCACCGGCGAGAGCTGCGTGGCGCTGGCCCCGTCGCCCAGCGAACCCTTCTCGTCGTTGCCCCAGCACCAGAGGCTGCCGTTGCTCTTGCTCGCGCACGCGAACAGATCGCCGACCGAGATCGACGTTACGGTGTTTCCGAGCGCCGTCACCTGCACCGGCGTCGGGCGGGTCGTGGTTGTTCCGTCGCCGATCGCGCCGGCGGTGTTATCGCCCCAGCACCAGAGCGTACCGTCGGTCTTGCGCGCGCAGGCGACGCCATCGCCCGTCGACACCTCGGCGACGCTGGTGCCGAGCGCAGTCACCTGCGCTGGGGTTCCACTCGTGCTGGCGGCACCGTTGCCCAGGAAGCCGCTGCCCCAGCACCAGAGGGTGCCGTCCGTCTTGCGCGCGCAGACGAAGAGATCGCCCGCCGAGACCTCGGCGACCGTGTTGCCGAGCGCGGATACTTGAAGGGGAACCAGGCTATCGAAGGTCGTGCCATCGCCGAGCTGGCCGGAGACGTTGTTGCCCCAGCACCAGAGCGTCCCGTCGGTCTTGCGGGCGCAGGTGAAGAGATCGCCCGCCGAGACTTCGGCGACGTTGCTGCCCAGCACCGAAACACGCTGCGGCGTCAGATGGTCCTGCGTGGTTCCGTCGCCGAGCTGCCCCGAATCGTTGATCCCCCAGCACCAGAGGCTGCCGTCGCCGGTGCGGGCGCAGGTGTGCGAGTAGCCGGTGGCGAGATCGGGAGCCGAGCTTTCCGCGCGCGCCTGGCCGGCGAGGGCCACGCCAAGGGAAAGAATGGCGCCGGCCGACAACAAGTAGATCTTCGCGATTTTCATGGCGTGCATCCGATGTTGAAGGAGAGGCTGTCGTTGCAGCTGAAATCGCCGTCGGAGGCCACCACGGTGACGGTGACGCTGCCGGGGGTGGTGCATCCAAACGTCACCGCGCTTCCTGATCCGGTGACTGCGCCCGTGCTGGTGGTCCAGCTCAACGCAAGTGCTCCCGGCTGGCTGTCGTCGTCATGGGTGGCGGCGACGATCGCGATAGAGCCTCCCACGGCGATCGACGCCGGGTTCGCGCTGATACCGTCCACGACGGGACACAGGTTCGTCGTGCCGGTGATGGCGATGGCGCCCGCGGCGGCGGGTTGGCGGCAAACCAGGTGAACGATCGCCGTCGACATCATCCCTGCGGTCACGTCGAACGGCGCCGAGCCGCTGCAGGTGGTGATCCCGTCGCTGGCGGTGCCGGAGACAGTGAGGTTGTAGCCGCTTCCGTTCGGAACACCGGTGAGCACCACGGGAACGTCGGTGCCCTGTCCCACGCTGACCGTGCCGGTGGCAGAGAAGCCGCCGGGGCCGCTGACGTTGTACCCGGCGCTGACAAGCGTGACACCGGACGAAATTTGAAGCGCGAAGTCGACGCGTCCCTGGGCTTCGGCGGACGACTGATTCTCGGTCATCGAGCCCGGGCTACAGGCGATGACCCAGGTGAGACACGAAATCGCGATCGCGAGCGTCGCGTTTCGAGGGGCGGAACGAGAGCAGGCATTCATGTTGCGCCTCGCAAACAGCAAATGCCGTACCGACCCGATGGGAGCTTTCCCCTGCGGACTTCTCACCACATCGAGCATCCGGGTGTAGGAATCCCGGAGGGAGTGCTCGAAATGCAAACACTCGCATCGCGCATCCCCAGCGCGGATCATTTATCCTGCGGTGCGCCCGACCAACACGGGCCGTTCACCAAGATGCCATTTTCGACACGCGTTTTTTGCCGAGAGGGGACCGCCCCCACCTTGACCGAGCTCCTGGCCTGGCAGCGCCAGCACGGCACGCCAATCATGATCATCGGCGGGCCGGCGGCGACCGATCTCCTGTCGCCGGTCTGGACCGAGGCCATCGTCTCGTACGATCCCGATGAGGAGCCGTTCGCGCTGCGCTGCGACCATGCCAGCGATCCGCGGGGCGCGGAGCGCCTGCGCGCCGAGGTCGCCGACTTCTTGGAGGATCTCCAGGAGTTGCCCGAGAGCGCCGGCCGGGCGCGCGTGATGGACCACCTCCAGCATGCGCGCTTCGTGCTGGTGGTCGAGTTCCCCGAGGACGGCGTCGGACCACGCGGTTACGAGACCAACGGCTGGCTCATGAGCCTGTTCGCGGAGCGAGCGGGCGGGCTGGTCCAGTGCGACGGCATCGGCTTCTACGACGAGAACGACGAGATTATTCTGCGGCTCGGCTGAGCTCCGCGGTAGATCTGGGGCGCATGCCGTTCACGCACGAGAAGACCATCATCATCAGCGAGGCGCACCTCGACTCGTTCGGGCACGTCAACAACGCCCGCTACTTCGAGCTTTTGGAGCAGGCGCGCTGGGATCTGATCACCGAGCGGGGCTTCGGGATCGAAACCATTCGCAGCACGCACACCGGGCCGACGATCCTGGAGATTAACGTGCGCTTCCTGCGCGAGCTCAAGCCGCGGGACGTGGTGGTGATCCGGACAGAGCTGATCTCCTACGAGCGCAAAATCGGAAAGCTGCGCCAGCAGATGTTCAAGGACGGCAACATCGCGTGCGAGGCGATCTTCACGATCGGGCTCTTCGATATGGAAAAGCGGCGGCTGATCGAGCCGACGCCGGCGTGGGCGTTCGCGGTGGGGCTGGAGCCGGCGCCGGCCGGCGCCTGAAGAGCGCTATTCGTTGTCGATCTGTTGTCGCACGGGTGGTGCGGGCGGAACGGGTGCCGCTTTGGCCGGCGCCGGCGGTGCTGGTGGGACCGCCGGCGGCATTGCGGAGGGACCCCGCGGGCGAAAAGGCGCCTGTGACCGCAGTAGGTCGTTACACGCGCTGACCTTACGAAAACCCCAGATCGCTGTTCCCAATTGCGCCGCTGCGAAGAGAGTGTCGAACCGGGCGAGCGCGTCTCGCTCGCTCCCGGGGCTCGACCCGACTACGCTGACGGAAACCACGAGCTGTACAATCCCGAGGAGGGTGTCGAAGGTCGGCGCTGAGTAGCTGATCGTGCAGTCGACTCTTTCGAGGAACGCGGGGTGCTCCGGCGGCGGCTTGACAGCGAGAAATGAACACCCGGACGTCGGAAGCAACGCGGCCCCGACCGAGAGAGCGAGCATGCCGCTCCCGACGCGGCCGCGCACACGACGGATCGGCGCGGGCATGCGCGGTGGCGCTTCTAGTCGCCCGAGACGGTGACCTTGTTCATCTTGATCGGCGTCTTTGGCCGATCGCGCTGGTCGCGCGGCGCCTTCGAGATCGCGTCGACGACGTCCATGCCTTCGATGACCTTGGCGAACACCGGGTGCTTGGAGTTGCCGGGCGAAAACCAATCGAGGTACGGGTTGTCGACCACGTTGATGAACATCTGGCAGCTGCCGCTGTTGGGGCGGCCGGTGTTGGCCATCGAGATCGTGCCGCGCGCGTTCGAGATCTTGGCGTCGGCCGGATGCTCGTCCTCGATCGTGCCGTGGGGGCTGTCGCCAGTGCCGGCGCGTGGGCTCGCCGGATCCTTGCTGTGCGGGCAGCCGAACTGGACCATGAACTTGTCGATGACGCGGTGGAAATGCAACCCGTCATAGAAGCCGCTCTTGGCAAGCTTGATGAAGTTTCCGGCGGTGATCGGCATCTTGTCAGTGAAGAGCTCGATCTTGACGTCACCGAGGGAGGTGCTGAGGAGCGCGGTCGGATTTGCCATGGGGCGGCAGCTTAACACGCCGGACGCCCGCGGAGCGTGATGGTAAGGTCTGGGGTCGATGGATCCCGATCGACTCAAGGCTCTCCTGCAAGCGGTCGAGGCCCGCCAGACGTCGGTTGACGAGGCGATGCGCGAGCTGCGCGAAGCGCCGCTCCACGCGGCCGGCTTCGCGGCGATGGGCTTCGCGCACGCCGACACGCATCGTCACCTGCGAACCGGTTTTCCGGAGGTCGTGCTGGGGCAGGGGAAGACACCCGAGCAGATCGCGGCGATCCTGATCGAGCTCCGGCGCGGCGGGTCGACGGTCATGGCGTCGCGCGTGTCGGCGGAGGCCGGCGCGATCGTCGTGGCGGCCGTGCCCGAGGCGCGTTACCTGCCGGTGCCGCGCGCGGTGGTGGTCGGGCCGATGCCCGCGCCGGATCGCGGGCGCGGTCTGATCGTGGTGCTCAGCGCCGGGACCGCCGACGTGCCGGTCGCCGAGGAGGCGGCGCTGACCGCTGAGCTGGCCGGCAATCACGTCGAGCGCATCTTCGACGTCGGCGTCGCCGGAATTCACCGGTTGATGGTCTACCGCGACAAGCTCGAGAGCGCCGAGGTGATCGTGGTGGCCGCGGGCATGGAGGGCGCGCTGCCCAGCGTGGTCGGCGGTCTGTTCGCGCGGCCGACGATCGCGGTGCCGACCAGCGTCGGCTACGGCGCGAGCCTGGGCGGTATCGCGGCGCTCCTGTCGATGCTGAACTCGTGCGCGGCCGGCGTCGCGGTGGTCAACATCGACAATGGGTTCGGCGCCGGGCAGATGGCGGCGATGATCAACCGAAAGCGGGATCGGTGAAGCGAGGCGCGGCCAACGGTCGTGAGCTCCGCGGCCAGCACCTGCACCTGGAGCCGACGTCCGGGATCGCCGGAGACATGACGGTGGCGGCGCTGGTGGACGCGGGAGTGCCGCCCTCGGTCGTGACCAACGCGATCGCGAGCATGGCCGTCCCCGGCCTCCGCACGCGATTCGAGAAACGCCAGCGAGGCGCCTTCGTGGGCCGAGGTTTCGTGGTCACGTACCCCGGTATGAACGGCAAGTCCGCCCACGAGCACGTCAACGTCCACGATCACGTCAACGATCACGGTGGCGGTCCCGTTCACGTGCACGTCAACGATCACGGGAACGATCACGTCCACGGGCACGGGGGGCACGAGCACCGGAACTACTCGGAGATCCGGCGCCTTCTGCGGCGGGCCCCGCTGGAGCGGGAGGTGCGGGCGCTCGCGTCGGATATCTTTGCGCGCATTGCCGAGGTCGAAGCGGCGCTTCACGGGACTTCGGTCGATGCGGTGACGTTTCACGAGGTCGGGGCATTCGATTCGATCGCGGATGTCGTTGGCGCTGCGGCGGCGATTGCCTGGCTCGCGCCGGCTTCGATCGGGTCGGCTCCGCCCGTGGTCGGCACGGGGCACGCACGGACGGCTCACGGGCGGGTGATGGTGCCGGCGCCGGCGACCGCGGAGCTCCTGCGGGGAATCCCGATCTTGAATGAAGGGCAGGGGGAGCTGACGACGCCGACGGGCGCGGCGATCCTGGCGGCGACCGTGGACACGTTCGGGCCGCCGCCGCCGATGCGCGTGCGCGCCATCGGTTACGGCGCGGGCACGCGCGAGCTCGCCGATCGGCCGAACGTGCTGCGCGTCTTGGTGGGCGAACCGCTTGGCCGCGTCGAGGAGACGCCCGCCGGCGCGGTGACCGTCGTCGAAGCGAACATCGACGACATGAGCCCGGAGCTGGTCGCGCCGCTGTTCGAGGCGGTGCTGGCCGCCGGCGCCGTCGATGTCTGGTCGACGCCGATCCTCATGAAAAAGGGGCGTCCCGCGATAACCGTATCGGCGATGGCGAAGCCCGCGGCGGTCGCCGCGGTCGAGCGCGCGTTCTTTCGTTGCTCGACCACGATCGGGGTGCGGCGCTACGCGGTCGAGCGCACGGTGCTGGCGCGCTCGCTGGTCGACGTCGACACGGCGTACGGCCCGGTGCGCGTCAAGGTCGGCGCCGCCGGCGGCGAGGTGATCGGCGCGCAACCCGAGTTCGAGGACTGCCGCCGCCGCGCCGCCGCGACCGGCGCCTCGGTGCGCGAGGTGATGAGCGCCGCGGCCGCGGCGAGCCGCGCGCTGCTTTCGGGCACCGCCACGAACGCCGCGCCCGCGCGCGCGAAACCCCGGCGAAAGCGCCGCGAATGAGCGCCGACGCCGCCCAGCAGCGCATCGACGAGGACCTGGCCAAGGTGGCCCAGGTGCTCGCGATCGGCACCGGCGCCAGCCAGTTGCAGGCGGTGGCCGAGCACGTCGCCCACGCGCTCGAGGCGTCGTCGGTGACGATCCTCGCGGTGGTCTCCGACATGGACAGCGTCTATATCGTCGCCGACAGCGACGAGACCGAGACCGGCCGCGTGCGCCTGCCGCTCGCGCAGTACCCACACATCCGCAGCGCATTCGAGACCGGTGAGATGACGTCGACCGGCAGCGGGTTCGCCACTCCGCTCGCCGCCGAGACGACCGTGGTCTTCCCGATGATCGTCGGGCGCAAGCCGGTCGGCGCGCTGCTGGTGCGCTTTCCCAACCTGCCGGTCAGCCGCATACCGGTGGCGACGGTGCGCGCCGGCAAGCTGGCGGCGGCGATCATCGGCATGGTGCTGCGCGGGGCGCGCGCGCTCGACCCGATCCGCGAGCGCACGCGCCAGATCACGCTCTCCGATTTTCAGCAGGAGCGCCAGGTGCGCGCCATCGAGCGCTACCGCGCGTTCATCGACAGCGCGTCCGACGGCATCCTGGTGCTCGACGCCGGGGGACGTGTGCTCTACCTCAACCGCGCCGCGCAAGAAGTGACCGGCTACGCGCGCGACGGTCTCTCGGGGCGTCCGCTGGCGCAGATCGTCCCGGTCTCGCATCGGTCGTCGCTGGCCGATGCGATCCGCCGTTCGATCCGAAACGAGCCGGTCGACAACTTCGACCTCGAGCTGGTGACCACCTCGGGCGACACGATCGTCGTCTCGGTCGCGTCGATCGGCATCCTCTCGGAGCAGGAGGCGGCGATCTTCGCCTTCCGCGACGTCACCATCGCGCGCGACCTCGAGCACGAGCTGCGCCGCACCACCGAGTTCCTCGAGCGCATCCTGAACTCGGCCGTCGACGGCATCATCGCCGCGGATCTGCGCGGCAACATCCTGCTCTTCAATCAAGGCGCCGAGCGCATCTGCGGCTACCGCGGGATCGACATCGTCGGCAAGATGTCGGTCAAGGATCTCTACGCGCCCGGCGTCGCGCAGGAAGTGATGCGCCTCATCCGGTCCGCCGAGCACGGCGGGGGCGGGCGCCTCGAGCCGGTGCGCCGCGACCTCATCACGGCGGCGGGCGAGACCGTGCCGGTCTCGATCTCGGCGGCGCTGGTGTTCGACGACGCCGGCCGGGAGATCGCCACCGTCGGCATCTTCTCCGATTTGCGCGATCGCATCCGCATGGAAGAGCGCCTGGCGTCGGCGCAAGAACGCCTCGCGATAACCGAGAAGCAGACGGTGGCGATCGAGCTCGCCGGCGCGGCCGCGCACGAGCTGAACCAGCCGCTGACGTCGGTCATGGGCTACGCGCAGATGCTGGTGCGCAAGATGGCACCCGGAGATCAGCACCTGCGCATCGTCGAGACCATCCTCAACGAGGCGGAGCGGATGGCCGCGATCGTGCGCCAGCTGGGCAGCCTGACCCGCTACGAGACCAAGTCGTACGTGGGTGGCGCCCAGATCATCGATCTCAACCGCTCGGCCAAGGAAACCGACGCCGACTCCCCGGCGCCGCGCCTGACGGAAGGAAAGCTACCCGAGCGGCCGGGAACCGGGTAAAAAGAAAGCGCACATGAAACCCGAACAGATGACCGAGGCTCTGGAGCAGGTCGCCACCCAGGTGGGCGTTCGTGTTCGTTACGAGACCATGACCGGCGCTGTGGCGGGCGCGGGTGGTCTGTGCAAGATCAAGGGCCAGTGGACGGTGATCATCGATCGCCGCACCCCGGTCGCCGACCGCGCGGCGATGCTGATCGAGGCCCTCGCCGACTTCGACACCGACGCGCTCTTCCTGCCGCCGCGCGTCCGCGAGGCGTTGCAGTCGAAGCGCGCCCGCGCCGCGGGCGAATCCGGCGCGCCCGCATCGCCGCCTTCCGTCTAGCTCCGTTCTGATACGTTTCAGGCGCTCAGGCGGCGCAGCTTTTCGGCCAGCAGCGGGTCGTTCTCGAGCGCGTCCTGCAGGGCTGCTCTCACCCGCTCGCGCACCGCGACCGGGGCGTCAGCGCCGACTTGCTGCTCCAGTACCTGTTCCAGGATCCGGTCGACCGCCGCTGCCGGGGTGAGCCGACCGGTGTCGAGGTCGCTGGCGGTCGCCGTGGTCGCGTTCAGCTCGGCCGGCCGCGCTGGCGTTGCCGGGGCCCCGGTCTGGGTGGGAGGGGGCCCGGCCGCCGCCGCCAGCTTCTCCGCGAAGGCGCGTCCCGCGTCCTCCGTGCGCTGCACCCCACCGGCGGCGTCGGCTTTGGCCGAGCCGCCAACCGCACCGGCCGCCTCGTCCGGTCCGGCGCCGGCTGCCGCGTCGGGAGCGCCGACGCCCGGCCCCGAATTTGGTCCGCTGACTTTCATCGACGACCTCGGCGGACCTTAGCACGGCTTCGGACGGGGGGCGGCGGGGGCGTGATCATCGGGGGTTCTCCTGGGAGGCGTCTCTTGGCGACGTGTCCGTCCAGATATCGGTCGGTCCACGTCGCCGGTTGCGCAGGTGTAGAATTCGCGCCGTGGGATTCTTCCGAGGGCTCATCAACGGCTTCCTGGCCCCGTTTCGCGGTGGGCTCTACGTGGCGCGGCAGCGGCTCTGGCGCTATCTGTTGGTCCCCCTGATCCTGAACGTCGCGCTCGCGGTCGGCGCGCTCTGGGCGGCGGCCGGCTACTGGCATCAGGAGCTGTCGCAGACCGTGACCAAGTCGCCGGTTCTAGGCTGGATCTTCCTGGTGGTGGTCACGATGCTGGGCGGCATCATCCTCTTCATCGCGGTCCATCCGATTCTGGGCGCGGTCTTCAACGACCGGCTGTCCGAAAAGGTCGAGATCAAGGTTCGCGGCTCCGCTCCCAAGGCACCGTTTTTCGCGTCGACGGGAAAGGCGCTGCTGCACGGCCTGCTCAAGGCGCTGCTCTATGTGATCGCGCTGGTCGTGGGGCTGGCGCTCACCGCCGCCACGGGCGGTCTCGGTAGCCTGGGCGGGGTCGCCCTGGGGGCGCTGTTCATGGCATACGATGGCCTGGACTACCCGTTATCACGGCGGAACCTGGGGTTCCGGGCGAAGTGGGGGTACCTGGCGCGCCATCTCGGGCTGACGATCGGATACGGGCTGGGGGCAACCGTGCTCTACCTCGTGCCGCTCGCGTTCGTGGTGGCCCCGCCCTTCGCGGCGGCCGGCGCCACACTCGCTTTCCTGGACGACGAGTCGCGCGGCCAGAAGAGGGTCGCGGCTGCGTCCCTGCAAAAAGGTTAGTGAAAAGGTAGAGGAATCACGCCGATCGCTCCGGCGTCCAATTCCCTACAGTGGCCCATAATCCATTTGACTTTGTCGCGTGCCTGACCAGATAAATAGATCGGCTTTCTCCTGGGCTTAGGCTCTGAGGGGGGTCGAAAAGAGGGTCGCATCGCCGCGCTGAAAAAGCCCATTCCCTTCGGCAAGTACTATCTCCTCGAGCGCATCAACGTCGGGGGGATGGCGGAGGTATTCAAGGCAAAGGCGTTTGGTGTCGAGGGCTTCGAGCGCCTGGTCGCTGTAAAGCGCATCCTGCCCAACATCGCGGAAGACGAAGAGTTCATCGCGATGTTCATCGACGAGGCGAAGATCTCGGTTCAGCTCCAGCACGCGAACATCGCGCAGATCTTCGACCTCGGTAAGGTCGAAGACAGCTTCTTCATCGCGCTCGAGTTCGTGAACGGCAGAGATCTGAGATCGATCTTCGATCGCAGCCGCCAGCGCGGCGAGGTCATGCCGATCTCGCAGTCGGCCTACGTCGTGATGCAGGTCTGCGAGGGGCTCGATTACGCGCACAACAAGCGCGATGGGCAGGGGCGTGAGCTGCACCTCATCCACCGCGACATCTCACCGCAGAACGTGCTCATCGGGTACGAGGGCGAGATCAAGCTCATCGACTTCGGCATCGCCAAGGCGGCAGGCAAGGCGTCGAAGACCCAGGCGGGCATTCTCAAGGGCAAGTTCGGGTACATGTCACCCGAGCAGGTGCGCGGCCTGCCGATCGATCGGCGCAGCGACGTGTTCGCGGTCGGCATCGTGCTCTACGAGCTCTTGACCAGCGAGCGCCTGTTCGTGGGCGAGAGCGACTTCTCGACGCTGGAGAAGGTGCGCAACGTCGAGATCCTGCCGCCGTCGTCGTACAACCGGAAGATCCCGCCCGAGCTCGAGCGCATCGCGCTCAAGGCGCTGGCCAAGGATCCCGAGGACCGCTACCAGAACGCGATCGATCTGCACGACGACTTGCAGGCGTTTCTCTACTCAATCGGTGAGATCTACTCGCGCAAGGATCTCTCGGCGTGGATGAAGAAGAACTTCGCCGTCGAGATCGAAGAGGACAACGCCAAGCTCGAGATCTTCCGTCAGATCGCGGCGCCGCCGGCTACCGAGCCCGAGGTTCCGGCGCCGTCGCCGAAGCGCGCGGTCGCGTCGATGGGCGTACCCGCGCCGGTGCCGCGCGCGGCGACACCGCCCGCGCCTCCGGCCGGCGGGTTCAAGGACATCTCGCCTGCGCAGATGGGCTGGGACGACGAGGAGCTCGACACCCAGATCTTCGACAAGGACCACGGTGGATCGCCGGCCGAGTCGGCGCCCCTGGATTCGCAGCAGCTCTTCTTCCAGGAGGACGGCGATCGCACGGTCGCGAGTGAGCCGCCGCCCGACATGCTGCGGGCGGCGACCGCGCCCGAGCACCTGGTGACGCCGCCGCCGGTGCTCGAGCCGCCGCGCGGAAAGACGCCTTCATCGCCTGCCGCCGCCGGACACACCGCGCGCGCGGCGCGGCCCACGGGCCCGTCCGGCCGCGTGCCACCCCCGGCGAAGGCGACGCTGGTCGGCATTCCAACCAACAATCCGATGACTTCGTCCGTGATGCCGGCGCCCGGTGGTACGGGCATCACGCGGCCGTCGTCGCCGCGGCTGACGCTGCCCCCGCCCTATTCGGCGCAATCGCCGCCCGGCGGTTTTGGCGTGCCGGGCGGACATCCCACGGGATCTGCGGCGGGATCTGCGACGATGCCGTCGGTGTCGTCGTCGGGGATCGCGGCGCCGCTCGGTGAGGCGCAACGTCCGCTGCGTCCGTCGCGTGCCGGCCTCTACGCCGCGCTCACCGCGGCGGCGGTGCTGATCATCGGCGGCAGTGGCATCTGGTACTGGTGGTCGATGAACCGGCCCGGGAGCCTGCAGCTGACCGTGGTGCCGGTCGACGCGACGGTGTCGATCGACAACCTCAAGGTCGGGGACCATTCGCCGATCACCATCGAGAAGGCTCCGGGCACGTACATGGTGTCGGTCACGCGCGACGGCTACCTGCGCAACGACCAGAACATCGAGCTGCGCGCCGGGCAGCAGGCGCGATTCGCGATCACGCTCGAGGCTTCGCCCGACGCCGGCTTCGAGCTGACCAGCGAGCCGCCGGGTGGCCTGGTCTGGTTCGATGGCGTACCGATCAAGGGCCCGACCGGCGAACAGGCGCGCACCGACTTCCGCGCGTACCGCATCCCGGCCGGACATCACGTGCTGGAGATCAAGGGCGAGAACCGATTCAAGCCCTGGCGCCAGGACATCGACCTGGAAGCGGGCGCGATCCAGAAGGTGCACGCCACGCTCGTGCCGACCGTCGAGGTGGTCAAGGTCGCGCCGCAACAGGCGCGCTTCGCGCCGCCCGCAGAGGGTCGCTCCGAGCCCAGGTTCGAACCGAAGCCCGAGGTGACGCACACGTCGTCGGGCTCGCGGTCGCAAGCTTCCACCCGGCCCTCGAATCCGCCGACGGAGCCGCCGCCGCTGGATACGTCCAGGAGGCGGGGCGCCAAGAAGCCGCGTGACACGGTCGCATCGGCCGACGGCCCCGAGGGCGGCGACGACAGCTCCGATTCGGCCGGCGCTGCCTCCGAGGGCGGCGACTGCAGCATCACCATCGGCTCGCGCCCCTGGTCCGAGGTCTGGATCGACGGCCGCAACACCACCAAGCACACGCCGTTCGCCGACTACAAAGTCCCGTGCGGCAAGCACAAGATCAGCTTCAAGCGCCCGGACTTGCAGATCGACCACAGCGAGACCATCAGCGTGCGCGCGGGACAGAGGTTCAAGCAGTCGTTCACGCTGGAGACCGAGCAGCCCGAGTAGGCCCCCCAGGTCCTGAGCGTGAGCAACAAGGCGAGTGAAAGGGAGCGGCCCGGCGAGGCCGACGTGACCAGTATTCAGCCGCCGTCGCGCTCCGATGCGCTGGTGGCGGCCTGGCGGGATTTCTTCCTGCACGCCGAGGAGCCGCCGCCTCATCCGGCCGCGCGCGATTTCATGGACCGGGACCTCCAGGTGGCGCTAGCGCGGCTCATCCCCGCCGATGCGACGGTGCTGGAGGCGGGCTGCGGTCTCGGCGATCTGCTGGCGTCGCTGCCCAACGGCGTGCGCAAGGGGATCGACTTCCTGCCCGAGATGGTCGACCGCGCGCGCGCGCGCCATCCGGGCGTCGCGTTCGACGTCGACGACGCCTGCGCGCCGGATCCGGTGCTGGGGCCGGGCACCTCCCGACCTCGGGGATGGGACGCGATCATCTGCGACCGCCTCTGCCACAGCGTGCTCGACATCCGCGCGCTGCTCGCCGGCCTGCGCCGCCGGCTGGCGCCGGGTGGCCGCATCTACCTGACGGCGTTCAATTACATGTGGGAAGTGCCGACCCGCATGGCCGAGCTCGCCGGCTGGAAGCGGCCGGCCCCGACGTCGAACTGGCTCTCCGACAGCGACTTCAAGAACCTGTTCGACATCACCGGGCTCGAGGTCGTGCGCTATGAGGACCGGCTGATCCTGCCGCTCGAGGTGCCGGGCGCGTCGTCGTTGCTGAACCGCTACCTCGTGCGCGTGCCGGGTCTGACACGCCTGTCGCTTTACCGTGTGTACGTTCTGCGCGACCGCGGAGTGGCCGTGACGCCGCAGCGGCGCGCGAGCGTCAGCGTGATCGTTCCCAGCCGCAACGAGGCGGGCAACGTCCAGGCGGCGATCGATCGCACGCCGGTCATGGGCAGCGGCACGGAGCTGATCTTCGTCGAGGGCGGCTCGTCCGACGGCACCTGGGAGACGATCCAGTCGTGCATCGCCCGCTACCGCGGACCGCTCACGCTGCGCGCGTTCCAGCAGACCGGCAAGGGCAAGGGCGACGCGGTCCGGCTCGGCTTCTCCAAGGCATCGGGTGATCTGCTGATGATCCTCGATGCCGACCTGACCGTCCCGCCCGAGGACCTGCCCGAGTTCTTCGACGTCGCCGCGCGCGGGCACGCCGAGTTCGTGCAGGGGACGCGCCTGGTCTACCCGATGGAGCCGGGCGCCATGCGCTTCTTCAACAAGATCGGCAACGTCGCCTTCTCGCAGCTTTTCACGTATCTGCTGCAGCAGCCGATCAAGGACACGCTGTGCGGGACCAAAGTGCTGTGGCGCGCCGACTACGAGCGCATCGCCGCCGCGCGCAAGTACTTCGGCGATTTCGATCCCTTTGGTGACTTCGATCTCATCTTCGGGGCCGCGCGCCTGAATTTGAAGATCGCCGAGATCCCGGTGCGCTATCGCGACCGCACCTACGGCGAGACCAACATCTCGCGCTGGAAGCACGGCCTGTTGCTGCTCCGCATGTCGGCTGTGGCGGCGCGCAAGCTCAAGTTCGTCTGAGCCCGCCGTGCCGACCTCCGAGCAGCGCGAACGCACGCTGGAGCGATTTCGCCGCCACCGCGAGGCGTGGGACCAGAACCCCGCGCTGCGTACGCTCTACGCCGAATGGTACGGCCGCATCGGCGCTGCGCTGCCACCCCCGGAGCTGGGCCCGCGCATCGAGCTCGGGTCTGGACCCGGTTTCGCGCGCGCATTCATTCCCGAGCTCGAGCTGACCGACGTCGTCGCCGCGCCCTGGCACGACCGCGAGCTAAGCGCCGACGCCATCGGCGGCGCCGACGGCAGCATCGGCGCGCTGGTGCTGTTCGACGTGCTCCACCACCTGTCGTCGCCGCGCCGATTCTTCGACGAGGCCGTGCGCGTGCTGCGCCCGTCGGGTCGCATCGTGCTGTGCGAGCCGCTCATCAGCCCGCTGTCGTACCCGGTATACAAATTCCTGCACGAGGAGCCGGTCGATCTCTCGGTCGATCCGCTCGCGGACCAATCGCACGGAATGCTCGCCGAGAAAGATCCGTTCGATTCCAACCAGGCAATTCCGACAGTGTTGTTCGGGCGCGGCCGCGCGGCGTTCGAGCGCGCGTTTCCCTCGCTGAAGATCATCTCGGTCGAGCGGCTCGCGGGGCTGAGTTACCCGGCGTCGGGCGGGTTCTCACGCGGCGCGCTGCTCCCCGGCGTCATCTGGCACGTGCTCCACCGGATCGAGAAACGGCTTCCGCCACCGATCTTCCGCCTGATTGGCTTCCGACTATTGACCGTGATTCAAAGGACATAGTTTTCGCGGATGTTTCCGGTGGGAAAATTCTTTGCCGGCGCCGTCTAAATCGTGTCCGGCGCATTGCATTGGGTGCGCGATTGGATTAGTTGTGTCTCCATCTCGGCAGCGCAAGCTGCTTCAACTTAATCGAGGAGTCGACCGTGAGGGGGGGAACCGAGGGTGGCGGTGAGAAAATCAGTGGCGGGCGGAACACGCGGTGGGCGAGGGAGGAGGTCGAATCCATGATGATGCAGCGAAGGTGGGACACAGACGGGACGGGCGTGCGCGCGCAGTTGCTGGCGCAGAAAGAGCTCCACGAGATGGAGACCCAACCCTGGCGCCATCCGCTGGCGCGGATCGCTGCTATCTGGGCGGTGTGGCGGCGGCTCTGGCGGAGCTGATTTCGGTCTCGACGGCGCGCAGCGACGCCGGAGTCGTTCGCGCTCGCGCCGCCGATCGCGGCGAGGTTGCGAGGCGCTCGACCTCGACCGACTCGCGGAAGTGATCGCAGCGCTCTTTCCACTCGCGCGTGCTCTTGGGCATCGGGACGCGCGCGCGCGTGATGAACGAGATCAGATCCTTGCCGCCGCGGATCAGGTCGCGGCCCTGCCAAGCGTAGTGCTCGTCGGCCAGCGTTGCTTCGGGCGGCAGTCTTGGGCGAAAACAGGACAGCCGCTCCGCCGCCGCGACGAACGACGCCCACACGTCAAAGATGTCGTTGTCGGTGTGCAGCGTCTCGCACTTGGCGCGCGCCGTGTTCGCGAGATCGATCACGAACGGCTCGATGCCGCGGAACATCTCCAGCCCCTCGAACGTCGCGATGATCGCCTCGGCGATGCCGTCGATCGCGCGCATGGTCTGCGCGATCTTGATGTAACGGCTGCGGTAGAAGTCTTCGATCGGGAAAGCGAACGCCTTGAACGGCTCGCCCCACAGCTCGTCGATGCCTTCCTCGCCGCTGCGGTGGAGCACCATCTTGCCGAGCGCGAGCGCCTCCTGCAGATGCTCGCTGCACTGGCGCATGAGCGCATTGTCGGAGCGGATCTCCAGGCCCAGCGCCTGGATGTCGACGACCTTGGTGAACACTTGCGTCGCGCGGTTGAACAGCGCGCCCGCGAGCATGGCGCCCTTGACCCGCTGCTTCTGCGGATCGGTCTCGGCCTCGAAGGCGCGGCGCGCCTCCTCGAGGCGGAAGCCAGGAATGTTCAGCCCGTGCTCGACGTGGTTGAAGAGCCTGCGCGTCAGCGCTTCGATCAGCGCCTTCTTCGCGGCGAGCGTGTCCGCGGGCGGGTCATAGGCCTTGATCCAGTACCCGTCGTGGAAGACGCGCCACTGCCCGTCGATCAGACGCTTGGTACCTGCTGTCGTCATATCGCCGTCGCTCTTCATGTTTCCCCGTCAGTGTCCGCAGTCTACGCTCGCCGGCTCGCCGGCGCGCGGCTACGAAAAGATTTAGCCTCGCGTTTACGTCGCCGAAACCTGTCGGTCCCCATCTTGCGGCATCTCTGTGGTCGTCGGAGCGTTAGTGTGGGGATGGGTAGCCTTTATCATCAACGAAACGCCCGAGGGCAACGTCAACCGTGGCGCCACGCGGTGCATTGATACAGCGCCGCGGGGACCGGGGCGTAGGGTGGGAACGCGGTGCGGCCCGCCGGGCGCAGCACGCGCGCGAGCGCGGCGGCGATGCGCGCGGGAGGGCTCACGTGATGATCGTCGATGCCGCGGTAACCGATGAGCTCGAACGCGCGCGTCATGAGCGCGCTCACCATCGGGTAGCCGGTGACCAGGGTCCCTCCCGGCGCCAGCGCGCGCGCCAGGCCGCGCGCCGCGCCGTCCGCGTCGGCGATGTGCTCGAGCACAGAGAAGCAGACGATCGCGTCGAAGTGTCCCGCCGGCAGGTCACCGTCGTTCATGAGATCCGCGGAGGCGAACCGCGCCTGACAGCCGGACGCGACCAGCGACGGCAGCCCGGGCGCGAGTTTGAGATCGGTCCCGGTGTACTCGGAGAAGCGCTTGGTCAGGGTCGGCACCAGCACGCCGCTTCCGACTCCAACCTCGAGCACGCGCGTGCCGCCCGGCGGCAGCAGGTCGAGGCCCATCTGCAGGCGGTGGCGATAGAGCCAGCCGACCCACGGGTGATAGTAGTAGGGCAGGGGATCGTGCGCGTCGTTGGGATGCAGCACGCCGTGCGCGGGCAGCTCGAACGTCAGGCTCACGGATTCGGTCCTCGTTGCGGTTGCGGTCGCGGGTTCGGGGCGCTGCCGTCGTGCACCAGGCGCGGCCCCGCGATCAGCGAGTACGCCTCGGGCGCGTAGGGGTAGCGATCGCCGACGAGCTTCTGCAGATCCGCCGCCTCGCGCTCGAGCGCGGCGGCGATCGTCGTATCGCGCAGCGACGCCAGCTTGCGGCGGATCTGCTCCCGCGTCGCTTCGTCGTTGGTGACGGCATAGGTCTGCTCGAGGTGGCGCAACGCCAGCTCCTGGCCGCCCTGCTTGGTCAGCATCTGCGCCGCCAGGTTGGGCAGCCAGGGCGGAACGCCGTCGAGCAGCGTCGCCTGGCGCAGCGCCTCGACGCCGCGCTGGCGCCACGCGGGCACGCGCGGATCGTCCTCGCCCGCGATCCGCGGCATCTCGAACAGCAAATTGAATCCGAGCTGGAACCAGATCTCCCAGTCGCTGGGGAACGCACGCGCGCCGCGCGTGAGGATCCGGTCGGCGGCCGCCAGCGCGTCCACGGAGAACTCTTTGCCGGTGTAGACCAGCATGGTCGCGCCGCGCTTGTAGAGCCCGTGGAACGACGGATCGAGATCCAGCGCCGTGCTGAGATAGCGCTCGAGCCAGCGACTCTCGCCGTGTGCCGCGACCTGCGCGCCGAAGTAGACGTTGGTGCGCGCCGCCACCAGGTCGGCCGCGGCCTCGGTGTGGCCCAGACTGGCGACGCGCAGCGCGGTCGCGCCCGGCAGCGACAGCGTGTCGTCCTCGACCGGCCAGCCGGCGCGCAGCGTGAGCGCGCGGTGCAACGTCGCGCGCGTACCCGCGACGAGCGCGACGGCGGCGAAGATCAGGATCACCGCCCCCGCGTGCGGCGACCGGCGGGCCGGCGCACGCGCGCTCATGAGGTGGGCTCGCCCTTCTTGTCGCCTGCGTCGCCGCCGTCGCGCGGCTCGCCATCGCCGCCTGCGTCGACGGCCTCGCCGCCGGAGATGCCGAGCTTCGACAGGCGGTAGCGCAGCGAGCGGAACGAGACGCCCAGCAGCCGTGCCGCCAGCGTGCGGTTGCCGTCCGTGCGTTCGAGGGCCTTCAAGATGAACCCACGCTCGAACGCCTCCAATTCGCGCTCGAGATCGAACCCGGCCGCCGGCAATTCGGCGCGCGCGGCCGCGGTACGGTCGGCGCGCGACAGATCCGGCAGCGTGTCGGCGGTGATGCGCCCGTCGGTGGCCAGCGTCACCGCGCGCTCGACCAGGTTCTCGAGCTCGCGCACGTTGCCGGGGAAGTTGTGCGCGGTCAGCGCCACCATCGCGTCGGCGTCGACGCCGGTGATCGGGTGCCCGTGTTCGGCAGCGAACTTCTTCATGAAGTGGTCGACCAGCAGCGGCACGTCCTCGCGCCGCTCGCGCAGCGGCGGCATGCGCACCTGGATCACGTTCAGCCGGTAGTACAGGTCCTGACGGAACGTCCCTTTTTCGACCTCGGTCTCGAGGTCGCGGTTGGTGGCGGCGACCACGCGCACGTCGACCTCGCGCTCGCTGACGCCGCCCACCGGCTTCACGCGCCTTTCTTGAAGAGCCCGCAGGAGCTTGACCTGCATCGCCAGCGGCAGCTCGGCGACTTCGTCGAGCATCAGCGTCCCGCCGTGCGCCGCCTCGAACAGGCCCTCTTTCTCGCCGGTCGCGCCGGTGAAGGCGCCTTTCACGTGGCCGAAGAGCTCGGATTCGATCAGCGTCTCTGGGATCGCGCCGCAGTTGACCGCGACGAACGCGTGCTCGGCGCGCGGCGACAGCTCATGCAGCGCGCGCGCCGCCAGCTCCTTGCCGGTGCCCGACTCGCCGACCAGTAGCACGCTGGTGCGCGCGGGCGCGATCTTGCGGAGCATGTCGAACACGCGCTGCATCGCCGCCGATTTGCCGAGGAGGCGATCGAGGCGATAGCGCCCCTTGATCTCGTCGCGCAGCGCCAGGTTCTGGCGCACCAGCTGGCGCTTCTCGAAGGCGCGCTCGATGATGAGGCCGACCTCGTCCATCTTGAACGGCTTGACCAGGTAGTCGTAGGCGCCGGCCTTCATCGCCGCGATCGCGGTCTCCGCGGTGGCGTAGGCGGTCATGACGATCACCTGCGTGTCGGGGTGCGCGGCCTTGCACTCCGCCAGCACGTCGAGCCCGCTGGCGTCGGGCATCTGCAAGTCGGTGATCACCAGGTCGCGCTCCTTTTGAGCCAGCGCGCGCCGCGCTTCGGCGCCGCCCGAGACCGCCTCGACCACGTAGCCGGCGCGGGTCAGGAACAGCGCGAGCAGCTCGCGCATCGAGCGCTCGTCGTCGACGACCAGGATGCTGCCGCGCGTGGCGGCGGGGCTCATGAGCGGGAGCCTCCGTTCACGCGCTCTGTCATCGCGTCTTCCTGGCGACCAGGATCATGAAGCCGCCGAGGTGGCGCAGGAGCGGCAGGTCGCATGCGGCGTTCTCGACCCAATTGAAGAGCTGCCCAACGGACGGGAACGCGAAGACCTTCGACGTCGGCGTCAGGATGCGCACGCCGCGGACGCCGATCACCTCGATGTCGGACGGCAAGTAGGATTGCGCCTTTTTCGCCGTGTCGTAGCGGGTGAAGACGTCGTGGTCGGTCGTGCCGTCCGCGATGCGCGCCGGCCCACCGACCCACTTTGCCAGGTAGCGCAGCGAGTAAGGGTTGTAAAACTCGAGCAGCAAGTGCCCGCCTGGCCGCACCAGGCGCGCGAGCTCGATCATCGCCTGCTCGATGGGCGGGATGTGGGCGAGCACTTTCATGCTGTAGACGAGATCGACCGACTCGGACGGCAGCGGTACGTCGGTGAGCGAGCCCTGCACCACGCGCAGCCCGCGGTCCTGTGCCGTGCGCAGCATGCCGCGCGAGAGATCGAGCCCGATCGCCGAGCGCGCGACCTGCTTCGCCTCTCGCAGCAGAAGGCCGGTACCGCAGCCGGCCTCGAAGACGTCGCGCCCGCGGCCGTACTGGCGGATGAGCTGCAGCTCCAGCTCGTCGATCATCCGGTGGTAGCCGTGGTGGCGCTGGGCCTCGTAGGTCTCGGAGAACCGGTCGTAATAGCTCTGGGTGGTCGGGGGCGCGGTGGTCGACATGAAGTCCGCCGATATTATGAGGCCGGGCCGGAATTGTAAGAAGCGCCGGCCTTCTGGCGGCGCGCGACGATCATGAATAGCACGCCGGACAAACCGAATGCGGCAACGGTCAACTGCAGGGCGAGCGGGACGCTCGAGCGGTCGGCGATCCAGCCGATGACCGTCGGCGCCGGCGCGTTGCCGAGCACATGGATCCCGAACATGAAGACCGCCTGCAACGTCGCCGAGAACTGCGGAGGTCCGAGCTCGTCGACGATGGCCGCCGAGGGGCCGTTGTAGACCGAGAGAAAGAAGACCGCGACCGCGGTCAGCGCCATGAACGCGACGTGGTTGGTGACGATCAAGCTGCTGACGCCGAATGGGATCTGGATCAGCGCCGAGAGTCCGATCGCGCGCGCGTGCCCGCCGCGGGACCGGCGGTTGAGCGTGTCGCCCCAGTAGCCGCCGAAGACCACGCCGCCGACGCCGCACCCGATGCCCACGAACGCCATGTAGATGGTACCGATGGCGACCGAGAAGTGCCGTACGTCGAGGATCATGGGGCGCGCGAAGAAGATGAGGCCGCTCGCGCCGAAGGTTGCCAGGATGCCGCCCGCCAGCGCCAGGATGTACGTGGGCGAGAGCAGGTACGCGCGCGCCGGCAAGCTCACCGGCCGCGGCAGCCGCGCCGGCGCCGCGATGAACGCTGACAGCAGGGCGAGCAGCAACGAGGGGGCGCCCGCGATCCAGAACGCTCCGCGCCAGCCGATCTTCGGCGCGAGGAGGGCGCCCAGCGCCAGGCCGCTGGTGCCGCCGATAGCCATGCCGACGTTGTAAATGCCGAGCGCGCGCCCGCGCTTCTCGGGCGGCGCGTCCGCGCACAGCAGCGTGTTGGCGCTGGGACCATAGCCGCCCTCGCCGACGCCGACCAGCGCGCGGAAGAACAGCAGCATCGCGTACGACGTCGACAGCGCCGAGCCGATGGTCGCGATCGCCCAGATCAGGATGCCGGCGAAGATCACCTTGCGCGGCCCGAAGCGGTCGGCGATCGGTCCGGACGCCAGCGACGCGATCGCGAACACCAGCAGATTCACCGTGGCCAGGAGGCCGAGCTGCGCGAACGACAGCTTGAACTCCGCGCCGATGAACGGCGTCATGCCGTAGACCACCTGGCGGTCCAGGTAGTTGAAGAAGTTGATCAGGGTCAGCAGCGGCAGCGGCGGGATACCGCGCGGCTTCTGGGCGGGCGCCGCCGCCGCGCCGAACGGCGACGAGAACGCCGCACCCGAGCCCGTGCCCGGCGACGCGCCGGGCAGCCCGGACGTCATCGCAAGCTCTCGAGGCAGGCGATCGCTTCGGGCTTGGACCAGTCGCGCTTGTTGATGAAGTAGTGGCGTACGTGTCCGCTGGCGTCGATCATGAAGCTCTCGGGATATTTCTCGGTGCCGAAGCTCTTCGGCACATTCTTGGAGAGGTCGAGCAGCACGCCCATCTTCGTGCCCTTGACGAAGAACTGGCGCACGGCGTCCCAGCTGTCGTCGACGCTGACCGCCATCATGCGGATGTCGGTCTTCTCGAGGCGCCGCGCCAGGTCCTCCATCGACGGCACTTCCTCGACGCAGGGCGGGCACCAGGTGGCCCAGAAGTTGACCAGCACCGGGTGGCCACGCTGCGAGCTCAGTGACACCATCTTGCCGCTGGCGTCGGGCAGCTGGAAGTCGGGCGCCTCGCGATTCAGCAGCGCTGCCGGAACCGGATCCGGCGACAGCGCCCGGCAGGCGTTGCTGCGCGCGTTGGCGATCCCCTCGTGCGTCGCTTCGAAGAAGCGCACGCTCAAGAAGCCGAGGCCGGCGACGGTCAGGACCAGCGGCAAAACCCAGGTCCGGCGCGCGGCCGCGACTACGGGCGCGCTGGCCGCTTTTGCTTCGGTGCTCACCTCGTCAAAGCTCCATTCCGACGACCGGTGCGATCGCCCGTAACGACTCCATCAACGTAGCGAACTGCGCCGGCGTCAGCGACTGCGGTCCATCGGACAGCGCCTTCTCCGGCTGTGGGTGAACCTCGATCATCAGCCCGTCGGCGCCGAGCGCGATCGCCGCGCGCGCCAGGGCCGGCACCGACAGCCGATCGCCGGTCCCGTGCGACGGGTCGATGATGATCGGCAGGTGGGTGAGTCGCTTGATGAGCGGGATCGACCCGAGATCCAGCGTGTTGCGGGTCATCGTCTCGAACGTGCGGATGCCGCGCTCGCACAGGATCACGTTGTAGTTACCCTGCTTGACGATGTACTCGGCCGCCATCAAGAACTCTTGAATCGTCGCCGATAGCCCGCGTTTGAGCATCACGGCGCGGCGCTGGGCGCCCACCGCCTCCAGCAGCGAGAAGTTCTGCATGTTGCGCGCGCCGATCTGCAGCACGTCGGCATAGCGCGCGACCAGCTCGACGTCGCGCGTGTCCATCACCTCGGTGACGATCGGCAGGCCGGTCTTCTCGCGCGCCTCGGCGAGCAGTCGCAGGCCTTCTTCCTTCAGGCCCTGAAACGCGTACGGGGACGTGCGCGGTTTGAACGCGCCGCCGCGCAGGAAGCGCGCGCCCGCGCTCTTGACCGCGGTCGCCGTCGTCTGAATCTGCTCGCGGCTCTCGACGGCGCACGGGCCAGCGATCACGCCGAAGCGTCCGCCGCCGAACTGGCCGTCGCCAATCTTGATCGCGGTGTCGTCGGGCTTCACCTCGCGCGACACCAGCTTCCACGGCCGCGAGATCGGCACCGCCTCGGCGACGCCGCTCATCACGTTGAACAGCCCAGGGTCGAGCGGCCCTTGATTGCCGGTGATCCCGATCGCCACCCGTGTCGAGCCGGGCACCTCGTTGGGGGTGAACCCGAGCTCTCGAATCCGGGCCTCGACCGCCCCGACCTCGTCGCGGGTCGCGCCGGCCTTCATCACAATGAGCATGCGCTAGTCTACGCCTGCACCGTTCACCGGCGGAAGGGGGCGGTCCCCCTTCGCGCCGGCTCGGATTCCGCTCTTACGTCTTGCGCTTGCCGGCCTTGTGGCCGCCGCCCGACTTCTTCGCGAGCTCGTCCTCGGTGATCTTCTTGAAGGTCTCGAACGGGTAGGCGCCGTTGATCTTGCGCCCGTTGATAAACACCGCCGGCGTGCCGTTCACGCCGACCGCCTGGCCTTCCTTGGTCTCGGCCTCGATCACGCTCTTGTACTTGCTGCTGTCGAGGTCGGCCTTGAACTTGGCCATGTTGAGGCCGAGCTCCTGCGCGTACTTCTCGAGGCTCGGCCGATCGAGCGCGGTGTTGTTCTCGAAGAGCTTGTCATGCATCTCCCAGAACTTGCCCTGCGCCGCCGCGGCCATCGCCGCCTCGGCTGCCGGCTCGGCGTTGTTGTGGAAGGGGAGCGGGTAGTTCTTCCACACCTGGCGGACCTTCCCGCCGTATTCCTTCTCGATCTGGGCGATCGTCGGCTCGACGCGCTTGCAGAACGGGCACTGGAAGTCGGAGAAGATCACCATGGTGATCTGCGCGTTCTTCGGGCCGCGCGCCTGCGAGTTGCCCGGCGTGACCGGGTAGACCGTCTGGTCCTGATCCGGCGTCTTCTCGGCCTCGGGCGCCGGCTGTCCGGGGGCGGCGGGGGCCGCCGCGACCTCGGTCTTCGCGTCCTTCATGATGACGTCGTAGACCTTGGCCTTGGGCGTGCCCTTGGCCACCAGCGCTTCGGCACCCTTGAGCTCGTCGTCGATCTTGGCCTTGAAGGCCTCGAACGGCTGCGCGCCCGACAGGAACTTGCCGTTGATGAAGAACGCCGGCGTCCCGCGCGCGCCGATCTTGCCGCCCGCGGTCGCGTCCGCCTCGATCTCCGCCTTGCCCTTTTGCGCCTCGAGCGCCGCTTTGAACTTGCCCATGTTCAGGCCCAGCTCCTGCGCGTACTTCTCGTAGGTGGCTCGGTCCATCGTCGCCTGGTTGGCGAAGATCTTGTCGTGCATCTCCCAGTACTTGCCCTGCTCGCCCGCGGCGCGCGCCGCGATCGCCGCCGGCAGCGCGTTCGGGTGGAACGGCAGCGGCAGGTCGCGCCAAGCGACGCGGACCTTGCCCTTGTACTCGTCCATGACCTTGGCGATGGTCGGCTCGACGCGCGAGCAGAACGGGCACTGGTAATCGCTGAACTGCACGATCGTGACCAGCGCGTCCTTGGCGCCCTTCACCGGCGCGCCCTTGACCTCGGCGCGGTAGACCGCGTTTGCGTCGGGCTCACCCTGGCGAGCCGGCGGCGGGGGCGGCGGCGCCGCCTTCGTCAGACCCTCCTGGGTGAGCGCGGCGTAGAGCTGCCCGCGCGGCGTGCCGCTCTTCAGCTTCTCGTCGGCCTTCTTGATCTCGTCGTCGATGGCGCCCTTGAACGCCTCGAGCGGCTGCGCGCCACGGAAGTTGCGGCCGTTGATGAAGAAGTTGGGCGTCCCGCGCGCGCCAAAGGTGGCGGCGTCGTCCATGTCCTTCTTGATGCGGTCCTTGTACTTCTCGCCGTCGAGCGCGCTCTTGAACTTGCCCATGTCGAGGCCGAGCTCCTGCGCGTACTTCTCGAGGTTCGGGCGATCGAGCGCGCCCTGGTTCGCGAACAGCTTGTCGTGCATCTGCCAGAACTTGCCCTGGTCGCGCGCGGCCTCGGCGGCCTCGGCGGCGATCATCGCGTTGTTGTGAAAGGGCAGTGGGTTGTGGCGGAACGAGAGCGACACGTCGTTGCCGTAGTCCTTGAGCACGCTCTCCAGCGTCGGGTTGACGCGGCCGCAATAGGGGCACTGGAAGTCGGAGAACTCGACGATCGTGACCTTGGGCTGGCGACCGCCCTTGGTCGGCGAATCACCCACCGCGACCTTGTAGACCTCGGCGCCCGCGCCCGGGCCTTTGCCCGCCGCGGCCGGCGCCGCGGGCGACGGAGCGGTCTTGGCGCCCGCCATGAACGTCGCGTAGAGCTGGCCCGGGGCCACACCGCGCGCCAGCAGTTTGTCGGCGCGCGCGATCTCGTCGTCGATGACCGTCTTGAACTGCTCGTAGGGCACGGCGCCGGTGATCGGCCGGCCGTTCAGGAAGAAGTTCGGGGTGCCCTGTACGCCGATCTGGCGGCCGAGCGCCATGTCGGCATCGATGCGGCTCTTGTGCGCCGACGTGTCGAGCGCGCTCTTGAACTTGCCCATGTCGAGGCCGAGCTCACCCGCGTACTTCTCGAGGTCGGGGCGCTTGATGTTCTGCTGGTTCGTGAAGAGCTTGTCGTGCATCTCCCAGAACTTCCCCTGGTCCTGTGCGGCCAGCGCCGCCTCGGCCGCGAGCGGCGCGTCGGCGTGGAAGGGGAGCGGGTTGTGGCGGAAGTAGAGCCGAACCTGCGTCGGGTAATCCTTCTGGATCTTCTCGATCGTCGGGACCACGCGGCTGCAGAACGGACACTGGAAGTCGGAGAAGGCCACGATGGTGACCTTCGCGTCCTCCGGCCCGCGGACCGGGCCCTCGACGGGAACGCGGAACCGCTCGACGTCGCCGACGGCTGGGTCGGCTGCACCGGCCTTGGCCGGCGCGACCTCTGCCGATTTTTCTTTGCTGCTACTACCGTCCTTGTTCGCGATCTTGGCGAGGCCGTACGACCCGCCGGCGACCACGACCAACAATACGATGACCGTGCCTTTATTCATGGGGGGACTCCTGAGTGAGTGCGTGTGGGTAAAAAGAAAGGTGTGCTGTGCCCCGGATGGGGCGGCTTCGAGATGACCTTGGCTGTGGGCCTCGGGCCTCGGGGCTTCAGGCCTCAGGCTTCGGAAAGACTCTCCGGATTTCCTGAGGCGCGAGGCCCTCTTTTTCAGCCTCTGGGCGGTCTCTCGAGCGGCCGAATTCCGCGCGTGGGAAGCGCGGCCGGCGAATCCAAGCCGAGGCGTGACGAAGCGAAGGTTTGCAGGCCCGGCACCGCGAACAGTGCGAGCGGTTGCGTAGGATTGGGGCTGCGCAGGCCGTCATGGCCCTCGGCGGGCACGCCGGCGCAGGCGGCGCGCATCCCGGCGGAGGTGCGGTCGCGTCGCGCGGGCCGCAGGCTACCCGGCAGGCGCTCGCTCTCCGCGTCCCGAGAGGCGCGGTACCAGGTGTCGCGAATGGTCCCGTCGCATTCGCCTATCGCGGCCAGCGCCAGGATGTCGGAGGCCGGCGTCGGGCAGTCGATCACCGCCTCGGTGGCGTACTGCGGTCCGTCACCGTCGGGCGCCTCGCCATCGAGGGCCGGGGCCGGGTCGCACGCTGCCGACGGGCCGGGATCGCAGGTGAAACCCGCGGCGGCCCCGCTCGGAATGGCGACGATGATCGAGAAGACGAGACCCAGCATTGACGAAAACCGGCGGAAGCCTAGCCCAGGCTGAACCCACCAGCAAGCAACGACATTCCCGGGGTGATCTTACCCGGAATGCTGGCCCGTCCCGGGCCGCTGCGGTCGAGCCGGCCGGTAAGTATTGAAGGAAACGACGGTTCAGCCTAAGTTTCAGCCCACAATCTGCTCTTTTCCCCCGATGAGCAAAGGCGTCGCTGGTCAGATTGGGTCGAGCAAATCCAGCGGTGGTTCGTCCGCCGTCACCGGAGGTGTGTCCGGGTCGGAGGAGGTCGCCGAATCTCCTGACGATCCGAGCTCATCCGGTTCGCGGGGCCAGCGCCGCCGCCGGCGTCGCCATCACCATCACCACAACCGGAATCTTCAGAAACGCTCCAGCAAAGGCTTCGAGTTCGCCTTCGTCACGCTGCTGGCAATGGCGATCCTGCTGTGGATTCTCTACACACTGCTGCCGAGAGCGGAGCATCGCAACAACGACGAGGAGTCGCATCTCGGCCCGCACATCCGGCTCTCGCTGCGCTCGCTGTCCGGATGAAGGATCCGCTGGTCCGTTTTGGCCTTGCGATCGAAGGATCGTTGCTGGGACAGCTCGACGCGCTCGCGCAGGAGCGCGGCTGCACCCGCTCGGAGCTGCTGCGTGATCTCGCGCGCGGCGCGGTCGGCCGCGCCAAGGTGCCGAAGGGCGTCGATGCCGTCGGCGCGCTCACGCTGGTCTACGACCACCACGTCCGCGATCTCAGCCGCCGCCTCACCGATCTGCAGCACGAGCTGGGCGACGGGGTGCGCTCCGCGCTGCACGTGCATCTGAGTCACGATCTGTGCCTCGAGGTCGTGGTGATGCGCGGCCAGTCCGATCAATTGCAGTCGATCGCGGATCGCATCCTGGCGATGCGAGGCGTGAAGCAGGGCGGGATCGAGATCATCGCCGGCCTGGCGCCAGCCAAGCACGAACACGCTCACGAGCACGACCACCCTCACGAGCACGCCGCCCCCGCGCGCGCCTCCCGTCGCCGGCGCCCGCCGCGCGCCCGACCAGCCTGATCCCGCGCTCGCCGTCGCGCGCGAAAGTTCGTGTGCACGTTTCGCCGTGCTCGTGCTATTGCGGGGCACGATTATTCCAAATCATGCTACCGGAGCGAGCGATGTCCAGCGGCGCGGCGATTCGAGCCTTTCTGATTTTCGATGCCTTGTTTTCGGTCTGTCTCATCGGCGGGACCGCGCGCGCGCAGACGCCTGGCGCGCAGACAGCGCCGTCCGCACCGCCTTCCGGGCCGCTCCCTGAGCCCATGACGCCGCCTTCGCTGCGCGAGCATCCGGAGGCGCCGTTTCCGCCCGCTGCGCGCGAGGAGCGTGCCGAGGGCAACGTCGGCCTCGAGCTGGATCTCGACGCGAGCGGCGCTGTCGTTGGCGTGCGTGTGACCCGGCCGGCGGGGCATGGCTTCGACGAGGCGGCCGCGGAGGCGGCGCGCCACTTCACGTTCGATCCGGCGAAGCGCCGCGGCATCGCGGTCCCCTCGACGGTGCAGTTCACCTACGAGTTCCATCTGCCGCCGGCACCACCGCCTCCTCCCGCACCTCCGCCAGCCGCGGCCGCCGCAGCGGCGCCGGCGCCCGCTGCCGTGCCGGTCCAGAATGGTGTTGGTCAGTCGACGCTGGTCCTCGGCTCGAAGCCGATCAGCGCCGCGTCGTCGTTCTCGCTGCAGGATCGCGATTTCCAGCTGAGGCCCATCGGCAGCGTGCAGGACATCCTGCGCGTGACGCCGGGGCTGGTGATGGTGCAGCACTCGGGCGGCGGAAAGGCGAACCAGTACTTCCTGCGCGGCTTCGACGCCGACCACGGCACCGATCTGGCGCTGTCGATCGACGGCGTACCGATCAACATGGTCTCGCACGCCCACGGCCAGGGCTTCGCCGACACCAACTTCATCATCCCCGAGGTCGTCGAGCGCGTCGAGATCACCAAGGGCCCGTACTTCGCCAACCAGGGCGACTTCGCGACCGCGGGCGCGGTGAACATGGTCTCGCGCGATGAGTTCGAGCACAGCTCGGTGGCCGCCGGCCTGGTCGATTCGCCCGGCCACGGAGCCGCCGGTTATCGCGGCCTGGTGATCGCCAGCCCCAAATTCGATTCGCTGCCGGTGAAGGCGACGTTCGCGGCGGAGATCGGCCGGACGAACGGGCCGTTCGAGAACCCCGAGGCCTGGGACAAGTACAAGCTGTTCAACAAGTTGACGATCAGCGCGACCCCGGTGTCGAGCCTGAGCGTCACCGAGATGAGCTACGCGGGCAACTGGCACGGATCGGGACAGATCCCGGCGAGGGCCGTCGAGCAGGGATTGATCTCGCGGTTCGGATCGATCGATCCCGATGAAGGCGGCAACACGGAGCGCCACCAGCTGGCGATTCAGTACCGCCTCCATCCGTCCGAAAACAGCGAGTTGCGCGCGATGGCCTACGCCGGGACGTACCGGTTCGACCTGTTTTCAAACTTCACGCTCTATTTGCGCGATCCCGACAACGGCGACGAGATCGAGCAGATCGATCGGCGCACGTTCTACGGCGCGAAGGTCAGCTACCGCGTGGTGCACCAGGTGGGGCGGGTGACCCTGGACACGACGATCGGAGCCGACGGGCGCAACGACGACATCCACGAGGAGCTGTGGGATACGCTGCACCGCAGGCAGATCACCGCCGTGCGCAGCAACGACGTGCACGAGAGCTTTCTCGCGGCCTACCTCAACGAGGAGATCACCCCGGCGCGGTGGTTGCGCGCCGACGTCGGAGGCCGCGCGGATTTGCTGTCGTTCGCCGTCGACAACCGGCTGGCATCGACCGATCTCTCAGCGCCACAGAGTGGCATCGACGGTGCCCACCAGCTCAGCCCCAAGGCGAGCTTGATCGTTACACCGCTGGAACGGCCGGGCGCGCAGATGGACATCTACGTCAACTACGGTCATGGGTTTCACTCGAACGACGTGCGTGGCGTGTTCGCGCAACCGGCGGTGACGCCGCTGGCGCGGGCGAAGGGCGAGGAGATCGGTGCGCGTGCGCGGTTGTTGGATCGATGGGACCTGGCGGCCGCCTTCTGGCAGCTGGATCTCGCCAGCGAGACGGTCTGGAACGGCGACGCCGGCACGACCGGCGTCAGCGATCCGACCAACCGCAAGGGAATCGAGCTCGAGACCCGTTTCGAAGTGGCGCCCTGGCTGGCCGCGGATCTCGCGCTCACCTTCACGAAGTCGCAGTTCACGACCGACATGGAGAACGGCGGTGGCCTCGCGCTCGCGCCCAAACGCACGTGGGCGGGCGGCCTCTCGGGGCGGCACGCACTGGGACCGGGGGTCGTGCGCGCCGGCCTGCGCTTCTACGGCATCGGCGATCGACCGGCCACCGACGACGGCGCGCTGGTCGCGCCCGGCTTCACGCAGTTCGACCTCCACGTCGGCTACCGTCACCGCTGGTTCGACGTCGCGCTCGACGTCGAGAACCTGCTCGATGGAAACTACCGCTCGGCGCAGTTCGCGACCGTCAGTCGACTGCGCACCGAGCCTGGGGTGGGCGCGCCGCTTCCCGCGGGCTTCAGCTGCGGCAACAACGCGCGCCTCGCGCCCGCTCCCGACGGCAGCCCCGCGAATGGCCGATTCTACGGCTGCGAGGACATCGACTACACGCCGGCGTATCCGCTCACCGTGCGCCTGATGGCGACCATTTATCTCGATTGAGGACGCGACGAGGAATCTCATTCCGTCTCCGACCAGCATCGCGCCCGCTCGGGTTACGATGGCGGGATGTTCGAGTCCGCCGAGGTCGGCCACGCGATCGACAAGAAGGCCTTTCGCAAGGAGCAGGCGACGCTGCGCGAGCGCCTGCTCGACGTCCAGCGCCAGCTCTATGACCAGGCGAGCTTCCCGGTGCTGCTGCTGATCTCCGGCGTCGATGGCGCCGGCAAGAGCGAGACGCTGGCGAAGCTGTACGAGTGGATGGACGCGCGCTACCTGAGCACGCTCGCCTTCACGGCACCGACCGACGAGGAGCGCGAACGCCCGCACATGTGGCGCTACTGGCGGGCCCTGCCGCCGCACGGGCGCATCGGCGCGTTCGCGGGCTCCTGGTACTCGACGCCGATCGGACAGCGCATCGAGAGCGAGATCTCGCGCGTCGAGCTCGACCGGCGTCTCGACGAGATCAATCGCTTCGAGGCGATGCTGGTCAACGAGGGCGCGCTGCTGCTCAAGTTCTGGCTGCATCTGACGCGATCGGGGCAGCGCAGCCGCCTGCGCAAGCTGGAGGGTGATCCGCTCACGGCGTGGCGCGTGACCAAGACGTCCTGGGAACGGACGCGCACCTACGACGCGCTGCTGGACGCGGCTGGTCACGTGCTGCGCTTGACCAACACCTCGTGGGCGCCCTGGAACATCGTCGACGGCACCGACGACAACTACCGGTACCTGCGCGTAGGGCGCGAGCTGCTGGCGTCGCTCGAACGCCGCCTGGGCGAAAAGAGGGTCAGGAAGCGGGTCTTCGCGCCGCCGGTCGCGCCTGTGTCCGACGACCGCACCGTGCTGTCAGCGCTGGACATGCGGTCGCTCGCGGGCAAGCGCTATGAGTCACAGCTCGCGAAGTGGCAGGGCCGGCTCGCCGAGCTCGTTCGGCACAAGGCCTTTGCCCGCCGCTCGCTGGTGCTGGCGTTCGAGGGGATGGATGCGGCCGGCAAGGGCGGCGCGATCCGCCGCATCACCGAGGCGCTCGACCCGCGGCAGTTCCAGGTGGTGCCGATCGCCGCGCCCAGCGATGACGAGCGCGCCCACCCCTACCTCTGGCGCTTCTGGCGGCAGCTACCGCGCTGGAGCCACGTCACGATCTTCGATCGATCCTGGTACGGGCGTGTGCTGGTCGAGCGCATCGAGCGCTTCTGCGCCGAGGCCGACTGGCTGCGCGCCTACGCCGAGATCAACGACTTCGAGCACGAGCTGGTGAGCGCCGGCACGATCGTCATGAAGTTCTGGTTGCAGATCGATCGCGAGGAGCAGCTGCGCCGCTTCAAGCAGCGGCAGAAGGTCGCGCACAAGCGCTTCAAGATCACCCCCGAGGACTGGCGCAACCGCGACAAATGGCGCGCCTACCAGAAGGCCGCGGTCGACATGATTGACCGCACCAGCACCGGCCGGGCGCCCTGGGTCATCGTGCCCGCCAACGACAAGAACTTCGCACGCGTGATGGTCGCTCGCGAGCTCGTGAAGCACCTCGAGCGCGCGCTGCGCCTCTGACGGACGTGCGCTCTAACGTGGTCCCGCCTGGCTGCGGATGGTCGCCTCCAGGTTGGCCGTCGCGTCGGGCGTCAGCGTGTAGGGCGGCGTGAAGCCCGTGCCGCCGGACGTCCGCGACCCGGTCGTGCTGGTGAAGACGTTTCCGCGGTTCAGCATGTTTCCGTTGGCGTCTTCCTGCAGCGGATTGTTCACACCGATGTAGACGTTGTTCTCGACGAGCAACGACGAGAGCGAGCCCGAATTCGTGCAGTAATCGTTGCCGGCCGCGGTGTAGAGATTGTTGACCACGTGAATCTTTCCGTCGCGTGAGCGTGGCATGCGCTCGGCGATGTTGTCGGCCCACCAGTCGTGGTGCCAGGTGACGTTGAGGTGGCCGACGTCGATCGCCAGGTTGTCGGCGGCGCCGATCAAATTCGAGAAGCGATGCCCGGTCGTACCGGTCACCGGATCGGTGCGTCTGGTCGAGTACGAGAACTTGGTCCATGACACAGTCACGAAGTCGGAGCCGTTGGTGATGTCGAGATTGCCGTCGGAGCCGTCCGAGATGTCGTCGTGATCGAACCAGATGTGGTGCGCGCCGCTGACGACGGTGATCGCGTCCGCGCCGGCGCGGCACTCGGTGGGGCTGTCGCTGCAATTGAACCCGACGACCTTGAGGTTGCGGAAGATGACGTTGACCGAGCCGCTCATGTCGACGTGGCCGTGCAGCTCGGCGCCGCAGATGCCGGCGATCGTCTTGTTGGAGCCGACTTTAACGCTGCCGGCCGCCAGCACGCCTTTCACGTAGATGACCGCGGCGTTGGTGCCGCCGGCGACGGCGTTGAGCGCGGCCAGCGTGGTCACGGTGGTCGGGGTGGCGTTGCCGCCGCCGGTCGTGGTCGGGATCGACGTGCCGCCGTCGCCCGCGCCGCTCTGAGAGGCCCAACCCAGGAGCGGGCCCGCCGCTGGGGGGACCGTGCAGGTTGCGGGCGCGCCACCCGTGCCCGTCGCGCCGCCGGTGGAGCTCATGCCGCCCGCGCCGGTCTTTCCGCCGGCGCCGGTCGCGCCGCCCACGCTGCTGCCAGCGGCACCGCCACTTCCGCTACTGCCGCCCATGCCCGCGCCGCCGGCGCCAGTGGTTCCGCCCGTCGAGCCGCCGGCGGAGGCTTCACCTCCCATTCCGCCCGGGCGCCCGCCCGATGCCTCCCCGCTCCCCGCGGCGCCGCCGCTGCCCGATTGATCCGAAGGTTCGCCGCCACATCCAGCGGCCAGCATGACAAGGCTCGTCGTGATTCGAAGGATGGATCTCACGCCGATCAATGCGTGAAGCCCGGACGATCGATCATCGAAAGAAACGTGATCGAATGGGCCCGGCTCGCGCATTGACCGGGCATGGCATCGATCCACACGGCGCCCGGGGCATCGACGCAGGCGGCGGGACGAATCTGGGCGGCTCTCGTTTTCGCCGCGCTCGGCGGGCTTGCGGCGTGTAGCAGCGGTGCGGCGCCGTCTTCTCCTCCGTCGACGACGATTGGGTCGGGAGGCTCGACCGTGGTCGGTGGTGCGGGCGGCACGTCCGCCGACGGCGGCGCGCGCGGCAGCGGCGGCAGCGCCGGCTCGAGCGGTACCGGTGGCGCTCCGACGACGCCGGGGACCGGTGGCGGCGCCGCGGGGACCGGCGGGGCAGCGGCAGCCGATGCGGGAGCGCGCGACGCCGGCGTCCCGGATGCGGGAGCGGCCGACACGGGCAAAGGCGATGCGGCGCGCACCGACGCCTCCGTCGGTCCGATGACCTGCAACACCGCCGGCGCCGCGACGTCGAAGACGCCGACCGTCTACGTCATCGGCGACTCGACCGCATCGATCTATACCGCCGATCTCTTCCCACGCACCGGCTGGGCGCAGCCCCTCCAAGATTATTTCACGCCCGCGTGCGCGACGGTCCAGGACAAGGCGCTTTCGGGCCGCAGCTCGAAGAGCTTCTTCGACGAGGGCGACTGGACGCCGATCAAGGCGGCGATTCGCGCTGGCGACTACGTTCTGATCCAGTTCGGGCACAACGACGAGAAGACCGACGATCCGTTGCGCTTCACCGATCCCTTCACGACTTACGAGATGTACCTGTCGATCTATATCGACGACACCATCGCCAAGGGCGCGACGCCGATCCTTCTCACGTCGATCAACCGCAACAGCTGGTCCGGCGTCATGCTCAACGACACCCACGGGAACTACCCGGTGGCGGTGCGACAGCTCGCGGCGGCGAAGAAGGTCGCGCTCGTCGACGCGACCGCGCTGACCAAGACCTACTTCGAGCGCATTGGCCAGACCGCGACGACTCTCCTGTTCATGGACCTGGCCCCCGGCCAGTTCCCGAATTATCCGGCCGGCAACACCGACGATACCCATCTGCAGGAAGGCGGCGCGCGAACGATCGCGCAGATGATCCTCGCCGACATGTACCGCCAGGCCTTCCCGGTCGCGTATCTGCTCAAGGCGGTGCCCAAGGCACCGTAATCGAGGAGCGCCCTCCCGACCACGCGTTGACCGCCCGGCCGCCGTCGGGCCAATATCGCCGGCCATGAATCGCCGGATTGTCGTCGGTCGGGGGCAGTTGTTGATCGCGGCTATGAGCGCGCTCGGCGCGGTCCTGGCTTTGCCCGGCGGCGCGCGGGCCGCGCAGGACGTCGTCACCACCCGGGAGACCGCGGTGCGTTCGGCGCCGTTCGACGTCGCTCCGGAGATCGTACACGCCGCGCCGGGCATTCATTTCGCTGGCGCCGATCAGACGCAGGGCGGGTGGCGCAGGGTGCAGCTGCCCGACGGGCGCTTCGGCTATCTGCATGACGGCGACGTGATCCCGACCGGGAACCCGGCGAACGCGGTCGTTCCCGCGCCCAACCCCCACGCGCCGCCCGCGGCCATGCCGGCGCAGGACGCGGCGGCGGCGAGCGCACCCGCGGCGAGCGCACCAGCGCCAGCGAGCGTGCCGGCGGCAACTGCGGCGCCCGCAGCGACGGTGGTGGCCGCGGCACCTGCACTTGTGGTGGCGCCAGCACAACCGAGCGACACGGGCGCGGCGCCAAACTTCGGACCCACGCTCGTCGGCGTGATGTTCAGCGTTCTTCCGGTCGGTACGTTGTCGGCCAGCAGCTCCGGCGGCACTCAAAAAATGGATGAGTCGGTCGACGCCTTCTTCGCCGTCGCTATCGCAGCGTTCGTCGACGTGCCGATCTCACCCCATCTCGCGCTGGGCTTTTCGCCTCAGGCCGTGTTCCGCGTGAACGGCGGCATGCCGACTCCGAGCTCGGCCACCGAGTTCGACTTCCGCGGTCGGATCACGGGGTACCTGCCGCTATCTCAGGCGACCACGGTGTTTGCGCGCCTATCGCCCGCGTTCTCATTTGTATCGATGCCGCCCGGCGCGACGGCTGATCCCGCGGGATTCCTAGTGGACGTCTCGGTGGGCACCCAGGTCGCGCTGCTGCCCAACCTCTTCCTGATCGTCGACCTCGGTTACCAGGCGGGGTTTCAGACTCACGACAATGGCAACGGCGCGACCTTCGACGGTACACGCTACCTGCACCTCGGCGGCGGTCTCGCGATCGGGCTCTAGCGCTAGCGCGCGCGGCTCTCGCGAGCTCGGGGCGGGAGCTGTACGATGGTGGCGATGCAAGACACCCGCAACCTCCGCGTCGAGAGCGTTCGCCCGCTCTTGTCCCCGGCGATCCTGCTCGAGGAGATCCCGCTCGGCGCCGCCTCCGTGCGAACCGTCGCGGACGGCCGGCGCGAGATCTCACGGATCTTGAGCGGCGCCGACGATCGCCTTCTGGCTGTCGTCGGTCCCTGCTCGATCCACGACGCGGCGGCGGCGCTCGACTACGGCGCACGCTTGCGCGAGCAAGCACGGCGGCTCGCCTCCGACCTGTACCTGGTGATGCGCGTCTATTTCGAGAAGCCGCGCACGACGGTGGGTTGGAAGGGGCTCATCAACGATCCCGGCCTCGACGGCTCGTTCAAGATCAACGACGGCCTGCGCGCCGCACGACGGCTGCTCGCCGAGCTCACCGCGCGCGGTACGCCGTGCGGGACTGAATTCCTCGATCCAATCTCACCGCAGTTCGTGGCCGACGCGGTCAGCTGGGGCGCGATCGGCGCGCGCACCGTCGAGAGTCAGGTCCATCGCGAGCTCGCGTCCGGTCTGTCGATGCCCATCGGATTCAAGAACGGCACGCACGGCTCCGTCGAAGTCGCCGTCGACGCGGTCAAGGCGAGCGCGCACCCGCACCGATTCCTCGGCGTCACCGAGCAGGGGCTGGCGGCGATCGTGACCACGTTGGGCAACGCCGATTGCCACATCATCTTGCGCGGTGGCGCGGCGGGCCCGAACTACGAGACCGCCGCCGTCGCCGGCGCGACGACCGCGATGCGCAAGGCTGGGCTCACGCCGCGCCTGATGATCGACTGCAGCCACGGCAACAGCCGCAAGGACTTCCGCGCGCAGCCCACGGTGGCCCGCGCGATCGCCGCGCAGGTGGCGGCCGGCGACCGCGCGCTCATCGGCGTGATGATCGAGAGCCACCTCGTGGAGGGCCGGCAAGACCTGACGCCTGACAAGCCGCTGGTCTACGGCCAGAGCATCACCGACGCGTGCATCGGCTGGGACGACACCGTGCCGGTGCTCGACGCGCTGGCGGCGGCGGTGCGCGCGCGGCGCGGAGGCTAGTGGACCTTCGCGGTCTGGTTGTGCCCAGGGACAGAGTCGAACTGTCTACACACGGATTTTCAGTCCGTTGCTCTACCAGTTGAGCTACCTGGGCAGGTGAAGAAGGGCGCTACAATGCCCGCGTCGCTGCAGGAGGTCAACCCCCACCGACGAGAGAAGATCCGGCGCTCCTCGCTCAGGCGCGATGGGCATCGGTGGGGCGAGCGCAGCTCTCCGACTTGAGACGCCAGCCGCCGCCGGGCTGGCGCTCGCGCGCGTCCTCGCGGTACTCGCTGCGCGCGTCGGGCGTGAGCAGCTCGCATGGATCGAACCAGTGAATCGTGCGCACCTCGCCGAGCACCGGCGGAAGGTCGCCGGCGAACTCGGCGTTTTCGGGGCAGCGGTGGCGCCACAACGCCCCTCGCGCCGGTACCGCGTCGAAGCAGAGAATCTCCTTCACGCCCCCGTTGCAGTTGGTGGCGACGACCAGCACCGGCCCCGGCAGCGTCACCGCGTTTGGCACACGCAGCACGACGTCGTGGTGGAATTCACCCTGCTGCCAGTGGTCGACGAGATCGTACCCACCAGCCTTGTCCTTCAGCTCCGAGAGCAACGCCCCCAGTCCCAGTTGTTTCGACAGCTCTTGCAGCACGGCCGCAAAGGTAGCGCAAGCGGGGTTAACTGCCAGTCGTCCAGGCGATCTCGCGACTCGCTGCGGCTAGCCGTCGCCGTCGTCGGTTTTCGGCAGCGGCGTGCCGCGCAGGCGGCGGATGCGGCGGTCTCGGACTTCGAGCACGGTCATGCGGAAGCCGGCGGCGTCGACGACGTCGCCGGGCACGGGCAGCTCGTCGAGCTGGGTCAGCACGAAACCGCCCAGCGTCTCCACGTCGGGCGGCACGGGCGGAAAGGTCAGACCGAGATCGCGCTTGGCGACGTCGAGCGTCAGGCGCCCGTCGGCCTCGAAGCTGCCGTCGGCGTGACGCGTGACGGGTGGGATCTCCTCCATGTCCTGCTCGTCCTGGATCTCGCCGACGACTTCCTCGACCAGATCCTCCAGCGTGACGATGCCGGTGAACGAGTGGCCGCTGCCGAGGATGATCGCGATGTGCACGCGCCGCCGCTGGAACTCGCGCCGCAGCCACTCGAGGCGCGTGTCCTCCGACGCGTAGATCGGCTCGCGCACGAGGTCTCGCATCCGTTCGGGGCGGCGCCCGGCCGCCAGCGCGGCGACGATGTCCTTGAGGTGCACGTAGCCGACGACGCGGTCATTGGCCGGGTCGATGAGCGGGTACCGCGTGTACTGGTTGGCGACGGCGATGCGCAGGTTGTCGTCGAAGGGGCGCCCCGCCTCCAGCGTGACCACGTCGCGCCGCAACGTCATCACGTGGCGCGCGACGCGGTGGGTGTAGTCGAAGACGCGGTCGATGAGACGGCGGGCGCCGGGCTCGAGCTGCACGTGCTGGATGACCAGCCGCAGCTCGTCGGGCGAGTGCAACATCTCGGCCTCCGACGCCGGCGGCAGGCGCAGCGCCTTGAGCACGAGAGCCGCAGCCCCCTTGAGCGTCCAGGTCAACGGGAACGCGAGTGTATAGAACACGCGAAACGGTGCGGCGGCCCAGAGCGCGACCGGCTCGGTCATCTGGATCGCCAGCGCCTTGGGCGCGAGCTCGCCGAGAACGGTGTGCAGGAAGGTGATCACGGTCAGGCTGACCGCGGCGGCCAGCGTGTGCAGCGTGCGCGGCGAGACATCGCCCAGCTTGGCGATCAGCGGGCGCAGCAGCGACGCGAACGCCGGCTCGCCGAGCCAGCCGAGGCTCAGCGATGCCAGCGTGATGCCGAGCTGGCTCGCCGACAGATAGGCGGGCAGCTGGTTGGTGATCGTCATCAAGAGCCGCGCGCGCCGCTTGCCCTGGTTGGCCAGCTGCTGCAGGCGGGTGGGGCGGATCTTGACGAAGGCGAACTCGGCGGCGACGAAGAACGCGTTGGCCAGGACGATGAGCAGCGTCACGATCAGCGCGGCAATGGCTGACATGGGCTACGGCACCTCCCGCGCGCGGTGGGGCCGGCCGTGATTGGGCTCGGTCAGGCTAGAACCAAGAGGTCGCTCCAAGAACATCTGGGCGGGAGTGTCGCATGGTCAGGTGAAATTTGTCCTTGGAACCGAAGGGCTCCGGCGGGGGACCCGCCTTCGCCCACGCGAATGCTAAACGTAGTTGAGCCCATACCAGGGGATCGGCGAGGGGTGGGGCGATTGCAGCCACTGGTGCCCTGCCGGGAGCGTAAATGCGCGGTTTTCCCAGGCAAGCGCCGCCAGATCGCGTGCGGTTTCGGTGTCGTGGCCCGGGACGACGACCTCGTCGGCGACCCGTGGCGCCGCGGCGACCAGGGTGTCGCGGTCGCCGGCCAGCTCGAGCACGCGCCGGCGCGTCGACCGGGCGACTACCAGGTATCCGGCGGGAGCGCCTGCCGCGGTGACGATCCAGATCTGGCCCGGCCAGGCAAAGACCACCGACGCCCGCAGCAGCGCCCGCCAGTCGGCGGCGTCGCGGACGAACCTCACCGGCTCGGTGTCGTGGATTCGCGCGAGCAGCGGGATGTCGGCCTCGACGGCCAAGCGCAGGTCGACGGCGTCGCCGAGCGCGACAGTGGCTGCCGCCGCGGCGTCCTCGGTGGATTGGGCCGCGGGCGGCGCGGGGCGGGCCCAGGCGGTCGCGGCGGGAGCCGGCGTGAAACCGAGTCGGCGGTAGAGCGGACCGTCGCCCGATACCAGTGCCAGCGCCGCGCCCGCCGCCCGTGCGCGCGCGAGGGCCGCGCCCACCACAGCCGCCCCCAACCCGCGCCCGCGCACGTCCTTGCGGGTGAACACGGCGCCGAGCGCCCCGGCTGTGACCGTCACGCCGTGCAGCGACACCTGCCGCAGGCAGAGGCCAGCGTGCGCAACCACGCCATCGGCGTCACGGATCAGCATCAGATTTTCGAGGTTGTGCTCCCCGAACAGCAGCGGATAGTCGCGCGCCATGTCGCCGCCGCCGGGCCGGAAGACCTGATTGACCGCGGCGATCAGCTCCGGAAACTCGGCCGGTCGGCAGGGGCGGGGGCCATCCACTCTACGATTATCGTCGACCGCGGGCCGATCGCCATTGACGCCCTCACGCATTCATAAATGGCCCCGGTCTTGATAGTGTCCCGCCCCATGTGGCGGTTCCATACAAAGCTTTTGGGCACAGTTGTGGGAGTGGCGGCAACCGTGGCCCTGCTTCCCTCGGCACGCGCGGCCGAGGCGCTCTTCACCCCGGACTGCACCGCCGACAACCTGCTCGCGCGCAAGGCGCCGGCGCAGCGCCAGGATCTTCGCGGCAACTTCTGGCTGGTCACCGACGAAGCCGTCGCGCCCGAGGGCGCGCAATGGGATTCGCCGGTGGCGATCGTGCTCGATACGCCGGCCGGCTCGGTGACCTACGATCTCGGGCAGCCGACGACGGTCAGCGCGTTCTATGTCCAGGCCGACGGCAACGACACCTACAAGATCTTCGGATCGCTCGACGGAACACCCAGCAGCTACAAGATGCTCGTCCAGGTCGAGACCATCGAGGGACACGGGCTGCGCGCCCGCACGGTGACCATCAACCCGACCACGGTGCGCTTCCTACGCATCGGCGAAGGGCTCGGCGACGGCTTCTATTCGATCTCCGAGTTTGCCGCGTATTGCCGCCCGCCCTCGCCGTTCCCGCCCCAGTTCCGCAAAGTCGACGCGCCGCCGGCGCGCGTGGCCGACGTGCCCTGGTGGAAGTTCTACTGGTTCGACAACGACGTGAGCGCGCGCTTCGAGATGCTGCTCGCGCTCGCCGCGATGGGGCTGATCCTGTGGGGCATCGCGCTGCGCGCGAAGAACACGCCCGAGGAGAACGCGAAGCTGCGCAGGCGGCTGATGATGGCGGTCGGGATCGTCTCGTTTGCCTGCTACTGGAACTTCGGCTTCTTCCACTTCCGCAACTACATCCACGTCTGGGACACCTATCACTACTACATCGGGTCGAAGTACTTCCCCGAGCTTTCGTACGACCGCCTCTACGAATGCGCGTCGGTCGCGGACTCCGAAGATCCGGCTCTGCGCCGTCGCGTCGAGCTGCGCAAGATCATGAACCTGCGCACCAACATGATGGGCCCGACGACGGAGATCCTGGCGCACCCCGAGCGCTGCAAGGAGCACTTCACGCCCGAGCGCTGGGAGTCGTTCAAGCGCGACATCGCCTATTTCCGCAACGCGCACGGCGTGAAGCGCTGGGAAGAGGCGCAGACCGATCACGGCTACAACGCCACGCCGGTCTGGACGATCCTGGGCACGACGCTGGCCAACCTGGCGCCGGCGAGCGACACGCAGATCGACCTGCTGTCGTTGCTCGATCCCGCCTACGCCTTCGGGATGGTCGGGCTCATCTGGTGGGCGTTCGGCTGGCGCACGCTCGCGGTGGCGTTGTGCGTGTTCGCGACCAACTTCCCGTCACGGTTCTACTGGACTGGCGGCGCGTACCTGCGCTGGGACTGGCTTTTCTATTTGGCGGGCGGCGTCGCGCTGATACGCAAGGAGAAGTACTTCGCCGGCGGCGTGTTCCTCTCTTACACGACGCTGTTGCGGGTCTTCCCGGTCTTCGTCTTCATCGGCCCGCTCATGGTGCTGGTGCAGGAGTATCTGAAGACGCGCAAGCTCGATCGGCGCTATCTGTCGATCGTCGCCGGCGCAGCGCTGGGTGTGGCGGTGCTGGTACCGATCAGCCTGGTCAAGACCGGCGGCATCCAGGCCTACGTTCATTTCAAGCAGAACAGCGAGAAGCACACGTCGACGCCGCTCACGAACTACATGGGCCTGCGTACGATCGTCGCCTACGCGCCGTCCGAAGCGGGGCGGTTCATGAAGAACGATCGGCTCGACGATCCATGGGGACCCTGGAAGCTCGCCAGGCTGCGCACGTTTCGCGAGCGCAAGGTGTTGTTCGGGGTCGCGGCCCTGGGCTTCCTCACGCTGCTCTGGTTTGCGGTGCGCGGCGTCGAGCCCTGGGTTGCGTGCGCGCTCAGCGCCACATTGATCGCCGTCGGGGTCGAGCTCACCTGTTACTACTACTCGTTCCTGATCGTCGTTGCGCTGCTGTACGAAAAGCGGAAAGAGGCGGGCGCGATGTTACTCGCGGTCACGGCGTCGACCAGCTTCATCGACTGGGCGCCGACGCGTTTTCTGCCCGAGACCGGCGTCTGGCGCTGGCTGAAGATGCCGACCTGGCTCGACGAGCAGTACATGTGGATGGGGGCGATAACGTTGATCGGGTTCGCCTGGATCCTGTACCGCTTCGGGTTCGTAGCCGAGGAGCTGTCCGACGGTGGCGCGGCGCAAAAGGCGCTGCTCGCGGCGGGCGGTGGCGCGCCCGCGACAGAAAAGTCGCCCGACGCCGCGCCGGACAAGGCAGCGGCATCCGAGAAAAGCGCGACTCCTCCCACGCCCGGATCCAAGCAGCGCGGGCCGGGCGGGAAGCGTAAAGGGCGCGCCAAGAAGTAGTGGCGCGCGAGAGTGACGGCCTCAAAAACGAAGAGGCCGCGTCGCTGTTCCGACGCGGCCTCGTAAAACGGAGGGAACCTTGCTTTGCTGATGCGGGTGGGGCGCTGCGACTGCTGCTAGCGGCGTCCCTTTTTCTTGCCAGCTTTCTTCGCGATCTTCTTGCCGGCGCTCTTCACCTTGGCCTTCGCCTTGCCTTTCGACGCCTTTTTTGCGGGCGCCTTCTTGGTGGCGCCGCGCCGCTTGGCGGTCCGGGCGGTCTTTTTGCGCTTCTGACCGCCGATGGCGCGCTTGGCGCGCGCAATGTCTCCGTCGCGATCGACGAAGTAGATGTAGTTCGTGTCCATCTGGACACCGCCGTCAGCGACCTTTTCGGGACGTCCCTTGGGAACTCCCGGCTGCTTTCGCTGGACCTTCCAAACCGCTCCGTCCTTCACGTAGTACATGAAATCTTTTTCACGAGCTACGCCTAGCTTTGCGACTTTCTCGGCCATCTCAGCAGCCCTCCGTGTAGAAAGTGGTGCGAAAGAAGACCTCGGCATCGTAGCGGGGGGCCCACCCCTGTCAAGCGAAATTCAGCCGAAAAGCCGGGCAATCTCGTCGGAGAGCCGCGGTTTTTCGCGAATCCATCGAGAAATTCGGCCGAAATATTCCGCGCCGCTCGGTGATGGTGTCCTCCTCCGTCGAGCGACTACGTCGAGCGGCTCCGTGGAGCGCCTGCGTGGGGCGACGCGGTGCTGCCGCGCACGCGCCGACGTCAAAACCCGCATGAAAACGGCAGGGGCAGCACCGCGCGACACGTTTTTCGCGGCGTCTCCATCTATTTGGGCCGGGCGAGATAGATGTGTTGTTCGGTGTCACTGTCGCGGCGGAGAGGCGTTCCGGTGAAGTCGGACCAGCGAGCGATCAAGCGCAATCCCGCGCGCTCGACGAGATCGCGGACCTCACCGCGCGCGAGCTGCCGGTGGCACAGGCGTCGCACGTGCTCCGGGCCGATCGCGCGCCCGTGCGCGTCCACGGGCAGGTAGTACATGCGCATCAGCAGTGCGCGCCGCCGCCGATCGAGATGATGATTGATGCTGTAAATCAGGTGTTTTCCCGTGGTCGGGTCGCGGAACGGCGTGCGATCCCAGCGCCGGTTCTCGTCGCGCGCCAGGAAGCTGCGCGCCGGCGCGAACACGTCGAAGGCCAGCCATCCGCCCGGCTCCAGCGCGCGGCGGGCGGCACGCAGGAACGCCACGAGATCGCGATCGCTGACCAGGTGTTGCACGCTGTGGAACGCGGCCACGGCGAATCCGAACCGCGCGCGAAAGGCAAAGTGCCGCAGATCCGCGCGGATCAGCAACGCCCGCGCGCGCTCCCGCCGCGACAGGCGCGCGATCTTGTCGGCCGCGCGGGCCAGCATTGCCGGCGCGCGGTCGAGCCCAACGACGGTGTGCCCGTCGCGCAGCAGCGGCACCATGAGCCGGCCCGTGCCGCACGCGAGATCCAGCACCGGTCCGCCATGCTCGGCCGCGAGCGTCCGGTAGAATTGAACGTCGGCGCGCCGTCGGCGATAGTCGTGATCGTAGAGGGCCGCGTCCTCGAAGTGCTCGGTGGCGCCGGCAGTTTCATCCTCTCGCGTGATCGCCATTCGCGGCTAATCTAGCCCTCCATGAACGAAGCAAACGGCGCAATCGTGCTCTTGTCGGGCGGCCTCGACTCGGCGACCGCGCTCGCGATGATGCGCGCCGAGGGCCGGCGCTGCCACGCGCTCAGCTTCCGCTACGGCCAGCGCCATGCCGTCGAGCTGACGGCGGCCTCGCGGGTGGCGGCGGCGCTGGGCGCCGCAAGCCATCGCATCATCGACATCGATCTCGCGGCGATCGGTGGCTCGGCGCTCACCGATGCGATCCCGGTGCCCAAGGGACGCAGCGAGCCCGAGATCGCCAGCGGGATCCCGGTCACGTACGTGCCGGCGCGCAACACGATCTTCGTGGCTTACGCGGTCGCGGTCGCCGAGGTGACGGGGTCGACCGAGATCGTGCTCGGCGTGAACGTGCTCGATTCCTCGGGCTATCCCGATTGTCGGCCCGAGTGGCTCGCGGCGATGCAAGAGGTCGCGCGGCTCGGCACCAAGGCCGGCGTCGAAGGCCGCGGGCTCACGCTGCGCGCGCCGCTCATTCGCATGTCCAAGGCCGAGATCATCGCCGCGGGCGCGGCGCTCGGGGTCGACTACGGCCTCACGCACTCCTGCTACGACCCGACCCCCGACGGCGCGGCCTGCGGCGCGTGTGATGCATGTCAGCTGCGGAGGCGGGGATTCGAGGGCGCGGGGGTTCCGGACCCGACGAGGTACGCGTAGCCCGATCCGATCCGATCCCCTCCCCCCGTCCGCGGGGGCAGGGTTAGGGAGAGAGGTCCGCGAACGTCGCATCTCGCACGGCTTGCCCTCTCGCTAACCCTCCCCCGGCGGACGGGGGAGGGGACCGGATCAGAGCTCAGTCGCGCGAGATTGACCACGGCCCGCCGAACGCGCCCGTTCCCAGGAACGGCGCCTTCTTCGACGGTTTCAGCAGCGCGGCGGTCGCGCCGAGCAGGTTGTCGAGCGAGGTCAGCGCCTTCTGCGCGCTTGCGGCCGCGCCGAACGTCACCGGGGCCGCGCGCGGCGCCTCCCGCGGTCGCTGCTCGTCGGGGCGCGCCTGCTGGGCTTCGTCGCGCCGATCGCGGCCGCCCCGCCGGCGGCGCCGGCTCGAGCGATCGTACAGCTCGACGGGCTCGAGCTCGGGCGCGGCGGCCTCTTCGTCGCCAGCCCCGGTCGTATCATCCCCGGCCGCTGCGCCGTCGGCCGCGGTGCTCGCAGCGCCTTCGCCCCCTTCGACGACAACGGGCTGGGCGGCCAGCGACGGGTCCGTCGATTCGGCCTCGGAGACGATCTCGCACAGGCGCAGCGCTTCGTCGAAGAACTCGCGCCCGGCCAGGCGCGGCCGCTTTCGCCGCGGGTTCTTCGAGGGCAGGATGTACCGGATCGCGAGCAGGATCTGGCGCGCCAGCTCGCCGTCGCGGCGCGAGGCGCGCAGCCGCTCGAGCACCGGCTGGATCGACTGGGCAACGAGCTGGCCGATGTCGCCGACGCCGCTGCTGTCGGGATCGAGCGCATCGCGCAGCGGCGGCAGCATCAGGACCGCGAGCAGAAGGCTGTTGGTGGGCGGCACCGTGCGCCGCGCGGTCGAGCGGTCGAGCGCCGCCAGGTACGCCCACAAGCGCGCGCGCCGCCGCTGGATCGTCTCCAGCTTGGCCGGATCGGTCTCGGTTGCCGCGGTCGGGTCGTCGCGCAGCGCGCGCGACAGCTCGGGCGCCAGCAGCTCGAGCAGCTCGGTTTCGAGCAAGATCTCCATCGAGCGCTTGGCCGCGCCCGCGCGCAGCAGGCGGTAGAACTCCTCCGACACTCGTGCCTGGGCGCACTTCGCGATGTCGCCCCGGTGCTCGATCATGCGCCGGTAGGTCTCGGGCTCGATGGTGAGATCGCAGCGCGCCGCGAACTTCACCGCGCGCAGGATGCGGATCGGGTCCTCGCGGAAGCGGATGTCAGGGTCGCCGATCGTGCGCACGAGGCGCGCCTGGAGGTCGGCCAGGCCGGCCACGTGGTCGATGACGTTGCCGGTCTCGAGGTCGTAGAAGAGCCCGTTGATGGTGAAGTCGCGCCGGCGGGCGTCCTCCTCGGGGGTACCGAAGACGTTGTCGCGGCGGATGAGCAGATCCCCGCTCTCCGCGTCGGCGCCGCTCTCGGTGTCTTCCTCCTCGACTTCGCGCGGGTTCGCGCGAAAGGTCGACGTCTCGATGATCTTCGGTCCGAAGAACACGTGAGCGAGGCGAAACCGGCGTCCGATGATGCGGCAATTTCGAAAGAGCCGCTTGATCTCCTGAGGCGTGGCGCTGGTGACGACGTCGAAGTCCTTGGGCTTCCGCCCAAGGAGCAAGTCACGTACGCACCCTCCAACCAGGTAGGCGGCGTGATCGTAACGCCTCAGCCTCTGAACGACCTTCGCGGCGTCGGGATCGATCTGATCCGGCGCAATCTGCATTTTGACCGTTAGGCCTATCACGCCCGCCCGGTACCAGCAAGGTCCCCGCGCGGGAGGGTGCTCGCGCCGACTCTCCGCCTTACTCGAACGACAGCGGAAGCGTTCCGTCGGGATCGTACTTTTGCTTTCCGCGCGCCGGCGCCTTGGAAGCGCGAGCGGGGGTCGACTTCGCGACCGGGCGCGAGGGCGCGCTCTGTGGCACCTTGGCGACTGTCGGCGCCGGGCGCGTGGCCGGGGAAGGCGTCGGCGCAGGCGCTGCGGCGTGCGGGGCTGGAGTCGCCGCCGGATGGGGGGCCGCCGCCGCGACGGCCGTCGGCTTTTTCTGCGGCGGAGGTGGCGGCGTGCGGAGCTCGCGCACCGGCGCCGGCGCGGCGGCCACCGGGGCCGATGCCTTGGGGGCGGCCGCGACGGGCGCTATCGCTGAGGCTGGCCTGGGGGCGGCCGCAGCGATGGGTGCTGGCTTGGGCGCGGGCGGGGCAGCTGCCGGGGCCGGTTTGGGCACGGGCGCCGCAGACACCGCCACGCCGGCCGACTTCGCGGCCGCGGCGATGGGGACCGCCGGTCGGGGTGCGGGCGCGGGGGCCGGCGGTGCAAGCGAGGGTGCCTTGGCCGGGTGCGGAGGAGGCGTGGTCACCGCGATGCGCTCAGGCATCGATGACGGTATGGTGCTGGTCGGCGGTTCCTGGGGCGGCGCGGGCGGTGGCGCGGGGCGCGCCGGGGCGGGCGTCGCGACCGCGGTGCGGACCGGCGCCGTGACGGCCGGCTGCGTCTTCACCTCGACCGGCGGTTCTTGACTGGCGCCGTGGGAGTTCGCCCAGGCGACCACGACCACCGCCACGACCGCGACCACGGCTCCCGACACGGCGAGGCGCGTGTAAAGCCGCCCGCGGGGATTCTCGGGCTCGTATTCGTCGTTGATCGGCGCGGTGTCGAAGAAGCTGTGGTCGCCGCCCGAGAACTCGTTCTGCGAATCCCGTGCGGGCGCGAGGTACTCGGCCAGCGCGCTCGCTGGTTCGGCGTGCGACACGGGGAGGCCCCTGACAGACGACGGAGCGGGCGCCGGGCCCGGCGCGATCTCGGCCTCCACTCCCATCGCCGGGTGGCCGGGCAGGTGCACGTCATGGCCGTGAGCCGTGCCGCGCCCCGCCGCCTCGGTATCGGAGACGCGCGCGTGCACGGCGTGCACCTCGTGCCCAATCATGGTCCCGAACGACACGCGGTTTGGCCCCGACCGGGGTGCCGAGGTCGATGAACCGAGCGGAGCGGCATCGTCGACTATCGTGACCGCAGTGTTGATCCCCGTGCTCGCCGTCGTGCTCGTGCCGGGCAGCGTCGCCGCACCCGGCATGGGCGCGGGCGCATCCGGCACCGCGGGCGCATCCTGCACCAGAGTCGGCGCCGTCGTGATCGGCGTCCCGGCCAGCGCGTCGTTGCCCGCGTGATTCGTGGCTGCGACCGCAGAATCGCCCGGTGGATGGTGGCCCGTCCGTTCACTGGGCAGCTCATCGAGCGAGCGTTCCGGTTGGCCCTGGTTATCCCCGAGCGCGAAGGCGGACGTGGGCGCGGTGCCGTTTGTCTCGGTCGTGTGCTCGGCCGCAGCGGCGGCCTCCAGCGCCTCGGCGATCGCTTTCTTGCCGATGCCTCTTAGCGTGTCCCCTGCCATTGCCGTCGGATTTTAGCCATTAATTGCCGCAAAGACACAGCTATACTTACATCGACTGGCGGATCCTCATGCGCGTCTGTTTCGTGGTCAATAACGTCCGGACGCAACGACCCACGTACACCACGCTGCATCTCGCATTCGCCGCGTCCCGTCGCGGCCACGACGTCGCGTTCGTGTCCGTCGACGCGCTTTCGCAGGCGGAAGGCAGCGACATCGTCGGGGATCTGGTGCGTCCGCGCGCCGGCCGCCTGCGCGACGCGGTCGCGTATGCCAAGGCGATCAACGCTGCAGATGCGCCCCGCGAAGAAGCACGGCTTACCGATTTCGATGTGGTGTTCTTACGCAACAACCCCAATGCGGGCAGCAAAGACGAGGATACGTTCAATCCCGCAATCGATTTTGGGCGGCGCCTCAAGCACTACGGGGTGATGGTCGTCAACGACCCCGACGGGCTGCTCCGAGCGGGGTCGAAGATGTACTTAGCTGGATTTCCGGTTGAGCTGCGTCCCAAGACCTTGATTACCCGCTCGGTCGAGCGCGTGCGCTCGTTCCTGCGCGAGCTCGACGGGCCGGCGATCATCAAGCCGCTCGCCGGCTTCGGCGGCCAGAACGTTTTTTATGTGGCGCGTGGTCAGACCGCCAATCTGCAGCAGATGATCTCCACGGTGCGCCGCGACGGTTACGTGATCGTGCAGGAGTACCTGCCCGCGGTGGTCAAAGGCGACAAGCGCGTGCTGCTGCTCGGCGGCGCGCCGTTCCGCGTGGGCGGCCACGTCGCGGCGTACACGCGCATGCGCCCGAAGGACGATATCCGCAGCAACATGCACGTCGGTGGCGCGCGGCGTCCGGCGGAGTTCACCGAGACGGAGCAGCGGGTCTGCGATCTCCTCCGCCCGCGCCTGATCGCCGACGGTCTCTACTTCGTGGGCGTCGATCTCGTCGGCGACAAGATCCTCGAGATCAACGTGTTCGCGCCCGGCGGCATCCACAACATCAACGAGCTCTACGGTATCGACGTCGGCACGGCCGTGATTCGCGACCTCGAGCGCAAGGTCGAGCTGCGGGCAGTGTATCGAGACGGCATCCCCGCGCACGTGTTCATGAGAGCCTGAGCTCACTCAGGTCCGTCGCGACGAGGACGGGTCAGAATCAAACCTGCAGGTGCAGTGGCAGGTTCTTCTCGATCGACTCGGTCGCGCCGTCCGCGACCAGGTGCCAGATGTGGCGCAGCTGGGCCTCGATGACGGTGCCTTCGTCCTCCTCGGCGTCGTCCTCTTCGTCTTCCTCGTCCTCCTCTTCTTCCTCGGCGTCGACGTCCAGCTCCTCGCGCATCTCCTCGAGCACGTCGAGCAGCAGCTGTGACGACGCGACCCGATATTCGCCGACGACGACGCGCCCCTCGAACTCGATCGGCAGGTAGATCTCCGCGCCGATGTCGTGCGCGTCGAGCCGGTCGAGGAACTCGGTCAGTGCCTCCTCGGACAATCGCGCTGCGATGGTGTGGGCCGAGTGCTCATCGTGTTTCGCGATGCGCGGCGCGCCCGCCTCCTCCAGGAGACGCAGGAGGGTTTTCATCTCGTCGTCGTCGAGTCGATGTGAAAGCGGCGCCAGCTCGATCTCTGCCATGCCTAACCGTGCCGTACCCGCAGACCGTCGTCAATCATTGAGGCTGGGATGGTAGAGTGCGCCGAGATGGAAGAGACGATCGCGCAGCAGTTTGCGTCCGCGCGTCGCCGTGCCGGCGTGGCCGTGAGCAAGGGACGAGACGGCATTTCGGTCGCGCGGGAGCTGTCGTCGGACGTCGATACTATCGTGAACGCGGTGGCTGGCCCACATCTCGTCAAATGTCCGACGCCAGTCGCGATCCTGGCCACCGGCGGCTTCGGGCGCTGCGAGCTCGCTCCGTACTCGGATCTCGACCTCCTGGTCCTGTGCGCCGATCGGCCCGGCCGCGACGTGAGTGTTCTCGCCGAGGCCATCCTGTATCCGCTCTGGGATGCCAAGGTCGACGCCGGCCACGCCGTGCGCTCGTTCGATCAGGCGCTGGCCCTACCGGCGTCGGACCTGGCGGCGGCGACCGCGCTGCTGGACGCGCGCTTCATGATCGGCGACCAGGCGCTCGCCAACCGCTTCCTGGCCGAGTTCCGCTCGCGCGTCGCCGCCACCGCGGCCGAGGACTTCGTGGCGCGCCTGCGCGCCGAACAGCGCGCGCGTCACAGCCGCTTCGGTGACACCATCTTCCTCCTCGAGCCGGATCTCAAGAACGGGCCGGGCGGGATGCGCGACCTGTGCGTGGGGCGCTGGGCGGCGATGGCGCGCTTCGGCACCAGCGAGCCGCGCGAACTGCAGGCCAAGGGCGTGATGAACGAACGCCTCGCGGTCGCCTTCCAGGCGGCGCGCGAGTGGCTGCTGCGCGTGCGCATCGCCATCCACCATGCGGCGGGGCGCCGCCAGGACCAGCTGCGCTTCGCGATGCAAGAAGCGGTGGCGCCGATCCTGTGCCCCGACGCCAAGGCCAGCGAGGGTGACATCCGGCCGGTAGTCGCGCCCGCCGTCGAGGCGCTGATGCATCAGTTCCACGCGCACGCCAAGCTGGTGCGCCGCGAGACCGAGCGCCTGCTCCAGCGTGCGACGCTGCGCGACGACCACCGGCGCACCACGATGCCGGTCGTGCTGCGTGCGTCGCCCGAGCGCGACCCGAGCTTCGTGATCCGCGACGGCGCGCTCGAGACCGTCGACGAGTCGATCTTCGAGAAGAAGCCGTCGGAGATGATCCGCATCTTTTCGGCGGCGGTCGAGCTCGACGTGCCGCTGGCGTTGCGCACGCGCGAGGTGATCGCCGAGCGCGCCGCCTCCAACGGCGAAGCGTTGCGCGCCGACCCCGACACGGGGCCGCGCTTCATCGACTTCGTCTGCGACACCACCGACCGCGCCAACCCATCGCGCATCGAGGAGATGCAGGATCTCGGCCTCCTGGCCGCGATCATGCCCGAGTGGGAGCCGTCGACCGGCCGCGTGCAGCACGACATCTATCACGTGTACACCGTCGACCAGCACGCGCTCTACGCCGTGGCGCGCCTGCACGCGATCGCGCGCGGCGAGCTGCACGACGAGTACCCGATCCCGAGTGAAACCATCCAGGAGGTGCAGCGGCCGGTCGCCATGGTCGTGGGCACGCTGCTCCACGACGTCGGCAAGCCGTACGGTAAACCCCACAGCGACAAGGGCGCCGACCTGACCGTCGGCATCGCACGCCGGCTGGGGCTCGAGGAAGAGGACATCCGCCGCGCCGAGTTCCTGGTGCGCCAGCACCTGGTCATGGGGCAGATGTCGCAGCGCCGCGACCTCGACGACCTCGACATGATCGCGACCTTCGGCCAGCTGTGCGGCGACGAGGAGAACCTGCGCTCGCTCTATCTGCTGACGTTCTGTGACCTGTCGTCTGTCGCGCCCGACAACATGACCGGCTGGAAGGAGCAGTTGCTGCGCGAGCTGTACCAGCGCACGCTCAACTATCTGCGGCGCGGGCCGGATCTTCTCGGCTCGGAGCGCGCCGAGATCGTGCTGCGCCGCCAGAAGCGCGCCGCCAAGATGCTGGGCGAAGATCCCGACGACGAGGCGCTCGTCCGCCTGTTCCGCGGGCTGCCCGCCCGCTACTTCGCCGAGAACACCGCGCGCAAGATCGCGTCGCACATCCAGCTCATTCGCGCGAGACGCGCGCGGCGCGAGAGCTCGATCATCGACGTCAGCCACGAACGGCGGCTGGGCATCACCGACATGGTGCTGGCGGCGATCGACGTCCCGGGTCTGCTGGCCGAGGTGACCGGCGTGCTGCACGCCAACCGCATCGACGTCGTCGACGCGGCGATCTACTCGCGCGAGTCGTCGCAGCCGGGCGAGCCGGCCGAGGCGCTCGACGTCTTCCGCGTGCGCGACAGCATGGGCCGCGCGGTCACCGACGAGGTGCGCTGGCGAAAGATCCGCGAGGATCTCGAGGCGGTGCTGT